>Ga0209863_10000721_pt1 | contig 14919 bp, 12 predicted proteins | sample OrgsoiDNA2013046_FD_185796 | JGI IMG/M metagenome (GOLD analysis project Ga0209863, IMG submission 185796) | Permafrost soil microbial communities from the Arctic, to analyse light accelerated degradation of dissolved organic matter (DOM) -... | ecosystem: Environmental > Terrestrial > Soil >...
GGCGGTTTTTCAGGGAAGGGAATTTCGTCGAAAAGACTGACTGCACCGGGATCGTTATGCAGGAGTTTCCAGACTAAGTTAATTGTCCATGGATATTCATCGGCTGTCGACATCGCAGCGAACCACATCTGCCAGTCCAGACGAAGCTGATAGGGTGCGATCTGCGGCGGACGTTTGTCGAGATCGACTGGCAGTCCCTTATAACGATAAGATTTCCAAATTGCTTTGTCGTCAGGCACCTCGTCCATCGTTCCTTCAAATACAATATTTAATCGCTCTCGTCCCACTGACCCAAATGCTCCATATGTGTTCACGAGATCGAGGGGATTGAAAGAGGTGTTCATGATCTGTCGGGGAGATAAAATATTGAGCACGGGCTGGATGCTGAGGAACGCAATGACACCAGCGATTGTCCATGAAGTGATCAGCATGGGTCGTGATGGCACGGCTTGAGCGGCAGCAGCTTCTGCACGTCGAACGAGCCTGCACGGAAGTATTCTGGACCAGAATCCATCATCGAAGCAGGCCAGTACGGGAACGATGGTCAGCCAGTTGAGAAATGAAAGATTGCCACTGAGGATAAGAGTGATCTGCAATATCACGATCACGGATCCCGCGATATGTCGCACGACACGTGGCCAAAATACAAACCAGGGTGCGACGAGCTCAGCCAGGTGATTGTACCAGACACCCATTTTTAAAAACACGCGGGGAAGAAAATGGAACCACCGACTCAACGGACCGGGTAGTGGCTGGGTTTCGAAATGATAGTAGAGAGCTGTCCCATTACGCCACACATCATCGCCCCGAATCTTGATCAGCCCGGCACCCAGCATGATGCGGAAAGTCAGCCAACGGAAAAGTGTGACGATCGGCATCGGTGGCGCGCGTTTGGGAAATGGTCGCATATCGAGCAGGGGACAAAGAAAGATTGCAAGAAATCCGGTTTCGAGCAGTTGTATTTCCCATCCATATCCATACCAGTCCTGCCCAACATGAACGAAAGACATATAGAGAAACCAAAGAACGGCGAGCAATAGCGCATTCGCGAAACCTGCCAGTACAACACAGGAAAGCATGAATCCGATCCACGCAATGGCCAGGAGCATCGAATCGGAATGATCCAACCAAAATAACGACGGTAACCGTCTGAAACCTGCGCCGCGGGATCCGAGCGCCTCGCTAATGCGATCCAGGTACATTCCGACCGGAAGTAATCCATTCGTGCCGATCAGGGGAATGATCTGATGGATAGCCACGAGAAATGCCACTGCATATATCGCTCCCAGCAGGCGAAGAATGAGAAATCGGGTGAGCCAGTAGGTTGGGCGTTCGTCTGGTACAAGAGGCTCTATAAGAGATGAATTGACCATCTTATTTTCAACTTTCGGTGAGAGTTTGAATAAGCGGGTTGCCTGCTGTCAATCATTGATTCTTCTTTTGTTCTGGTTTCTCGGCACATAAAAGTTCCGCCTTCTTTTGAAGTTTTCCAACAATCTGACAGAATTAATTTGAAATAAGTTGTGCAACCTGGGCGGCCTATCCCTTTCCGAACCCATAATAGTTTTGAAAGAAAAGATAAAGAGAAATCAAAAACAGGCAGATCGTGAACGGTATCGTTATGCCTGTCAGCACAGCGATAAATATCATCAGATAGATCCCCGTAACGATTTTCAGATAATCAAAGGGCTTGACCAGGCTGACAAAAAGCAGGCTGTTGAGCAGCATCAGGATGCCCCATCCGAAAAAAATCAATACAAAAGCATAGCGGTAATTGAGGTAGGCAGGGATCATTTGCAGAATAATGATTATTTCGGGCACAAAAATGATCAGATATAGAACCGCGTATTGCATAATCCGCGACCTGAGAGAAACGGGCAACGCCCTGTAAAAACCCAGATTGACTTCTTCCATTTGCCTGATTTTATAAATCAGCACACCATGCCCCAGCAGCCCGAAACTGTAAAAAAGAAGAAGCATTTTCATGTCAGATTCTTCTTTAATACCGCTGACCAGCATGCCATATAAAAGAATACAACTGAATATTTTGACGGCGAGGAAAAGCATTTTTCGCTGGCTCCATATATATTGGAAAATGAAGTTCAGGTAAAGCCCTTTTGGAAAGGGAAAGCTTATTTTCAGAAAGGGACGGGAACGGATATTTCCATAATTCCGTATCAGCATACTATATCGCCAGGCTGCAAGCAGGCATATGGTGAATACAAACACAGAAACGATAATCGAATTTGCATACCAATGATGCTGAATTCCGATCCATAGGCTGATGAATGCGTATACTAAAACTGGTAGGAAAAGCACAAACTGGACCTTCAACATCCGGACAAATACAAATGAAACTGGTTTCAGGTTCATCATGGTGATGAAAGCGTAGTCTTTACCCTGCAATCTGTCCAGGATGAATTGTTCGCATTTCAGTGCATATAAAAACCACGCAATTAGTACGATCACCAGGAACTTGCTGTCTGTCATCATAGCCCTGATCAGCGTGAGGTGATATTCAAGCAGTCCCACTTCATTTGCTCTTCCCACTGCTGCCACCATAATGAACACAAGAAAAGCAAACAGGCCTGCATTCTGTTTGTAAAATGGCTTTACGAAAGACTTATATAATATCGTCCAGGTAATATTCAGAAGTTTAATTTATTAATTGGGGAATGGGTTTTAATTATTTTCAATAATTTTTTTATACCAGGTAGTGGGTTCTCCTTCGGCTATCCAGGAAAGCTCGCCATCATAATCAAATGTCTCAATATATGTCATTCCAATTTTTTCCAGAACTCTTCTGGATGCAAAGTTATTGGCATCCGTCATCGCATAAATATTTTTTAATTGTAACATTTCAATGCCATATCGAAGAGCTGAAATTCCGGACTCTGTTGCATATCCCTTTCCCCAAAATTTTCTCTTCAGTCTGTATCCGAAGTCGTAATAATTTTGATGACGATTGATGGTTTCCTTGATCCATTTAAAACCTGTCCAGCCAACAAACTCATGGGCCGCTTTATCCAATATAGCCCAACGTCCAATGCCATTTTCAATATATTGTTCCTGAATAAAAGCAATCAGATTTTTGCTTTCTTCAATTGTTTTGAAAGGTTTGTTTCCAAGAAATTTATGCACCTCCTTATCTGAATCCATTTCAAACATTCCAACATCATCCGTCGAGATGAATTCTCTGATTATCATGTGGTCGGTTTCAAATAGTATTTCCTTATTACCCATGTTATTTTTAGCCTCTATATTAAGTTTTTGTTTACTCAATTTTAGGAATGTCACCGGGTGTCGATAAAAATTATGAGCCAATATTTGCAGAATGCAAATATAAAGGAGGGACAACTATTCGGGATTACTAACTAGTTTATTCTTCAATGTATCCTTGTATCGTTTGGGTTTGATTTGATTATGCTTTTCAAACAGCCGTGTAAAATGGCTTAAATTGGTAAACCCGACTTTATAACCCGCTTCAGAAACAGTCAGGTGATTGAGCAGCTGTGCGGCTTCGTCCATCCGTTCGGATTGATAATAATTATAGATGCTTTTCCCAAAAATCTGGTGGAACAATAGTTTCATTTTTGTCAGGCTCATTCCGGCTTTGGCTGCAAGATCTGTTAGCACAGGTGTAACACTGAGGTCATAAACGATCGTTGCACGGATTGCATATATCTTATCTGCATCTTCCTGGTGTAAGGCAACGGGTACGATCTCCGGGCGGGTCAATAATTTCGTAAACAATTGATGAATGAGTTCTAGTGCTTTTGTCTGATAAAGCAAAGAGGCCAGTGGGGTTGTTTGATTGACCTGGCCGATTTGTATCAGCGTTCTTTCCATTTCCAGCGTCATGCCTTCATGAAGTACAAAGCATTTATTATCCTTCAGCATCTGCTCCATGGAAGGCCAGTTCGAACCCAATCCTAAAAGATCAAGTAATGTGCTCCGGCTGGTTCCGATAACTAAAAACACGATGGCCTGACCCGGCGGTATGTTTAATTCTGTAAAGAAATTACCGGTGCCGAGCTCCACCTCGCAACCTTTGCTTTCGTTGAATAATGGCTCGTTCGGTTCTGCATTCAGTTTTACAGGCAAACGTCTGCAGTCAAATTTAATGGTTAACATCTCAGAAGATCCGGTATCGTGCCGTCTGAGTATCAAATTTTCTTTCAGAATATAATTGTGTAAGCAAAGCGCCAGCCCGTTTTGCAGCCGGACTTCCTGTATAAAACCGTCGCCCAGTATTTCCGGCAGGTAAACCCGTTCACCAGATACCGGCATGTTAAAGCGCTCGCCAAAAGCAGATGAGAAATGAAAACCTTTTCCCAGTTCGAACTCAAATAATACAGACATAAGCTTTCTGTTTAATACTCACCTGATCTTATTGAAACATCAAACGCGGTTTATGCTGAATTGTTCATTCATTTTCATGCAGAGCGTTATAATGCCAGTTCAGCTACGGGATAGTCCGTAAATCCTTTTGCACCTGCTGTGTAAAAAGTTGCCGTGTCCGGTGGATTCAGGGGATCCTTATCAGCAATGCGTTGATCCAGATCCGGGTTAGCCAGGAATGATCTGCCAAAGGCGATCAGATCAGCAGTCCCATTGTTCAATGCTATTTCGGCAGTTACAGGTGTGAATCCGTTACAATAAAGGATTGTACCGTTAAAACCTGCACGGATGGCATCCAGTGTTTTTCGGGGAATGGTGGGAGAGAAACCTATATGAACATAGGCAATGCCCATTTTATTCAGTTCTTCAGCCAGGTATTTGTAGGTCGCGTGCACTTCTTCCGGATTATAATCTTTCAAATCACCCATCGTTGAGTAAGGGGAAACCCGTATCCCAACTTTATCTTTTCCGATGGTTTTCGAAATCTGTCCCGCAAGTTCTAAAACAAATTTTGCACGTCCTTCCATACTTCCACCAAATTCATCTGTACGTGTATTACAATTTGGATTCAGGAACTGCTCTATCAGGTAACCATTAGCACCATGCAACTCAATACCATCAAACCCTGCTTTCATCGCATTGAGCGAAGCGGTTACATGAGCCGTTATTACTGCTTTAACTTCTTCCGTTGTTAATGCTTCCGGTTTTGAATGATCCTGTAAACCTTTTGTATCTGTAAAGATTTGTCCGGCGGCCCTGATTGATGAAGCACCGACCAGTCTGATGCCTGCCGGTAAATTATCCTGGTGACCGATTCGCCCGGTATGCATGAGCTGCAAAAAAATTTTGCTGTCGCCTGCATGCACAGCAGCTGTTATATCCTTCCATCCTACAACCTGGGTCCTGGAGAATATACCCGGAATTCTTGGGTACCCTAATGCTTCAGGGGCAGGGGCCGTTCCTTCAGTAATGATCAGACCTGCACCGGTGCGCTGACCATAATATTCTGCCATCAGTTCATTTGGAGTATTATTAATTGCCCGGCTGCGGGTCATTGGTGCCATCACCAAATGATTCTTAAGGTTAAGTGGTCCTTTAGTATATGCTGTTAAAATTTTATTTTTCATTTTACAATTATTAAGCTGTTGATAAAAATTCACTGACTCTTTAGATGTCAGTTCCACCCGATTATTTACACCAGTTGCTTTGATACCGATGATCTGTTTTTTAATCCTTCAATAAACTGATGAACTGTTCTGGGTTCCCTGCCTAAAATGGTTTTGAGTACGAGGGCGTTTCCTCCAGAGAAGCCATATTGGTTATATTCTTTATTCATAGCAATCAGTCCATCACGTAGTTCGCCGGCTGGAATTTGTACTTGCTTTGCCCATTGATCCGTTGGGATCTCGCTGGCCTCCACATTTTTACCGAGTGCTGCGCTCATGAGCTCAGCCAGGTCAACCCGGTTATACGTCCCTCTGGAACATAGTTCGAATGTGCCATAGGATAATTCGGTATTCGTCATCGCCAGTGCGGCTGCTTCGGCTACGTCCCGGTAATCCACATAGCTCATTTTAGAAAGTTTTGAATAAGGCATGATGATCTGGCCAAGTTCTTTTGCGCTTTTCCAGGCATCTGACAACATCTGCATATACATAGCGGGCTGAAGAATGGTATAGTCCATATTTGATCTATACAAAGCTTCTTCAGCGAAGCGCTTTTCTGCATGATTGACCAGCGAAAGAGAAGTATGGTAAACACTGGAGAAGACAAATTTTTTCACTCCGGCCGTAATCGCTGCGCTTACCATATTCAGTCCGGCGGCAACTTCATTCCGGAATGCCGGGAGGATATGGAAAACACCGTCCATACCGGTTGCGGCTTTAATCAGACTTTGCTTATCATCCAGGCTGCCGATCATGGTTTTATCGGCGCCGTTTTGAATGGCTTTTTCGGCTTTGAGATTATCCTGCACCAACGCATTTACCGTAATGCCGCGTTTTTTTAACTCCGGAAGAACCAAACCTGCAAACCTTCCGGTAGCACCTATCATTAAGACTTTCATCATTTCAAATATTTAAAAATGAATAATAAGATTATCCCAGGTAATCAGGCGGGTAAACCTTCTGTCCGTGTTTTTCTGCAATAGCCTGCAGTTTCTTAACTGCTTCCGGATTCATGGGAGGGGGTGGCAGGAATGTTCCGGGTGATACCTGTTTGCCTATTTCTATGAACAATTCTTCGAGACCGGATGGCACAACCACACAAAGTAAATGTGCCATTTTATCGGTATTATTCTTAAAGTCATGAATGATGCCACCTTTTGGAATCACCACGTAAGATCCTTTTTTTGCAGTATATGAGCCAGCTTCCGATTTCACTTCTACTTCGCCATCAATAACATAAAATGTTTCCTGGAAGTTTGCATGTGCATGCGGGCCAGGGCCTCCCTTAGGAGGAATCAGCATATCAATCGTTGCGAAAGCGCCATTTGTTTCTTTGCCTGAAATGAGGATGCGATAAGTGTCTCCCACAACGGACAAGCTTTGTCCTTCCTGTGGCCCAACGGTGAACGGAGCCGGTTTCGTGTCTTGCATTTTGTTTTGTATACAAAAGCAAAACTCGGGCCGTTGGATGGAATAAAATAACCCGATCAGGTATATAAATAGTCTGCTAAGACAAAGAGGCCTTTGTAAAACAAAAAAGTTGCCCCTTAATGAGGCAACAAGTAGCAAGAGGAACGTTAATTTTATTCTAATCTTTCATCATCTCTTCCAGAATTTCTATTTCACCTTCATTGCTTACTCTTAAAATCTTTATGTTTGATTTGTCTTCCAGGTTTACAATATAAGCCATGCCAGCAACGGTTTGTACTTCCTTAACTACGGTAATGGCCATATCAAAATATTTGGATTTTATTGAGGCCCTGATATCACGGGGTAGTTTGTCCTCATTATAAAGAATAAGCGAATATCGCCAGCGCCCCTTCCTGTCATATAAAACCCTGCTTACATAACCGTCCTGAACGAAGTAGGATATAAAACCATTGGAATCGGCAAACCACCTGGCGTTTTCGATCTGATTAAAACGTGCCTGGAAATCTTTAACAGCCTTTGTATTGAAATCTTTTGCATACGGAACATATGATTTCATGGACGCGGGTTTTTCGAGAGCGTCTACGTAACGAATGGATGAATGAAAGGTTTTTGTGTTGATAAATGCAACCGGACTGACAGATTTTTGCGCATCAACGCGGTTGCTGAGAACTGCAATGGACATGAATCCAATGGAGACTGCGAATAAGAAATTTTTCATTTTGTAAAGTTTAATTGATTATCAAATAAGTGAATATTAAAAATGCTCAGTCAGGCTGGTACTAAATCGTTCAGGACGATTAATGTATCGTACTGTTCTACCCTAAGCGTTCCCGGAATTATGCCATATCTCACCGGAATTCTCCTTGCCAGATCTGAACTCCAGAATGCTGCTCTGGCGCTTTTGGTTTCAAACAAATAGAAACCGCTGATGGCTCCTGTTACATCTTCCGTTATGTAATATTTCTGAACAAGACCTGGTACAGCTCTGAAAGTTTCCAGATCGGCCAGGCAGACATCATTCAATATCTCCAGATTATGGGTTGAATTGAATTTTACTGATAAAACTGCTTCTACATTTTTCATTTTGTTTTTTTTTGATGAATAAGGGTGCAAATGTAGTTGCCACCGGGTCTGAGGCTATAGTCTAAAAAGCTCTAAAAATCGACTGTACGGTTTAAGATTCGAGAAAGTTCGCCTGAGCTCCACAGTCAGGTTTCCGAACGTGTAAGTAAAGGCAATAAAAATTCATTGAGGCAATTACGGACGATATTTGAATATATCGGATATTTATATTTTAACCCTTTCCTAAACTTTCCTCATGCAACCCACACACAAGTACCTTTCAAACCTGACTCCCTTGCGCGGTATCGCAGCACTCTGGGTCGTAGTTTTTCATTTTTCTGAAATTGTCGCGAAGTTTGTTTCAACAGATCGAAGCCTTTTATTATCGAAGGGCTATTTAATGGTGGATCTGTTTTTTATCATGAGTGGATTTATTATCTGTCATGTGTATCAGGAAAACTTTCAATCCGGCTTTTCAGGTTATAATTTTCGCAGGTTTATCGTGGCCCGGTTTGCGCGGGTTTATCCGCTGCACTTTATTACTTTGCTGTTGTCCATTGCAATTTTTGTCCCGATGTTTGGATGGGATCCATTATTTGATAATCCAAGGGCGATTCCAACGAACCTATTATTGATTCATTCATTTGGGATACATAAATTATTTAACTGGAACGTACCTTCCTGGAGTATCAGCGCGGAGTGGTGGGCCTATATGGTATTTCCCCTTTTGGCAATATTTATTTACCGTAAAAAAGGAATGGCCGTAATTCTGCTTGCACTGTTTGTCGTGCTGGCTTATTTGTCAATTATGTTTTGGATACCCCGTGTAAATGCATTTGATCCATCATCACCTCACCGCCAGAATCTGGATGTTACGTTTGATTACGGTTTTCTGAGAGGATTGGCTGGTTTCATTTCCGGGATGATATTATATAAAGCTTATGAAATTGGATTATTCAGAATAATATTTCAAAAAGATATTTTGGCATTCATCATTATAACCGCCTCCATTTTGTGCATGCACTTTGGATGGAATGATGGATTTGATATTATTTTATTTATCGCGATCGTTTTTGCCTTCGCACTTAATAACGGCAGACTACACAGCATGTGTAATAGCAGGATTGCGCAATACCTGGGTAAAATTTCTTATTCCATTTACCTGATGCAAATGTTTCCTCTGATTCCCTTATGGACGGGAATAAAGTTGCCCGGCCTCGTATACGGTAAAAATTCCGCTACTACCAGTTTTTGGATTGGCACCGGCTACTGCCTGATCTACATCGTTCTGGTAATTGCAGTAGCATCCCTGACTTATTTTACGATAGAAAAGCCGTGCAGGAAATATATTAATGCGAAATGGGGGAGGGAGACCATGCCGGTGTATGCCTGAATATCACAAACCTGATGATAGTCATGTTTTATATGACGGATGTCATCGCTTCTGGAAGAAGCATTTTGCATCTTGTGAAATGCTACCAGAAATTATACAAAATGAAAGTGAGTTATTGAAACTGAAATTAGAACACTATAAAGAACTGTTCGATAAATCTATCTCGGACGGTGAACCTCTGGAGAAAACAAAAATAATATTTCACGAGTTAAAAAAAGTCGTGGACATGTTAGATGACTCGGGGAAATATAAAACCGTAACTGAAGGTACTCGCCGGTTAAAAAATACGCAGCCCCACATATAACTGAACAGTTCTTGTTTTCCAGGAATCTGCATTCGTTATGTCGTTGATATTAGTGAATCCATAAACATATCTCACACCTCCTTTGAACATCAATAGGTTAACCTGTGCGCCCACGACCATGGAGAAATCGCCCGATTTAAAGGCGTTCGTTCCATTTCGGGTGATCGAGTAATTACTATTCAGTAAAGTTCCAAACTGCGGGCCGAGTTGCAGGCTAAGGATTGGTATCGGAAGTTTGTAGGTGAGCAGGATAGGTATATTTAAATATTGCAGTTTTACATCGTGACTGTTAATCCCTTCTTCATAAGCATCTGAAAAGTTGCTTGCCGTCTGGCTGGTCGTCTGACTGAATAAAACTTCCGGCTGAATACCCCATGTGCTGGTAAAATTAATTTCTGCAAAGGCTCCGGCCATGAAATTCCACTGGAAGGTCCCATTAAATGCATCTCCGGTGAGTTGACTGTAATTGGTTCCTGCCTTGATTCCGAGATGCAGTCCCTGGGTCTGTGCGCGGAAATGGGAAAATGTCAATAAAATAAGAAGTAGGGCGATAATTTTTTTCATAATCAAACTTTCATCTATTTGTATGAAACCGGATCTGAATGATTTGCAAAAATTATGCCCCCATTTGTTTTGCGATAATCGCTGAACTGTCAGATAGATTTAGTGTTAATTACTGACAGTTTATTTTTTTTGTAATGATTAAGTTTTTTATGCCAGCTCTCACTTCATAAGATTCAGATATTTTCATTTTTTACTTACCGGCAGATATCATCTTGAAATTTCAATTTCTTAGATGCACTGCTAAATGATATTTTTAATGAAATGATACCCGCATCTGATATTATTTGGAGTGTTGATGGAAAATAATTAAATTGTATTGATCAGGATAAATCTACAATTGCTATTCCCCGTCTGACGCTTCGCGCTTAGAATCCATTTCTATTATTGTTATCCCTTCCCGTGAAAGTGATATTCCGGTCCTCCAGAGACGGTAAGAATTTTTTAACCTTATACCTAATTGTATGCCCCAGACTCAACCCTCCCGTTCCAAAGGAATGAAGCGTTCCTCCTGTTTATTGCTGATCAGTCTTTTTGTATTCTGCAATTCTTTTTCACAGACCACTATTTTTACTACACAGACACCGGTAGCCACGACGAATAATGATCATCAGCCTACGGTGGGTCATGAAGTCGGCGTAAAATTTACTTCCAGTGCTGCGGGTAGTATTTCCGGCATACGGTTTTATAAAACTTCTGGTAATAGTGGAACACATATCGGTGAATTGTATTCATCGAACGGAACAAGACTTGCACAGGCAACTTTCGTAAATGAGACAGCTACCGGATGGCAGACTGTTTTATTTTCTTCACCTGTTGCCATAACGGCTAACACATCCTACACGGCTGCATACTTCAGTAGTCTGGGAAATTATACTGAAGACAACAACTATTTCAAAGGCCATTCTGTTACCAATTCACCTTTAACTGCTCCCGCCGATGGAACCAATGGGGCTAGTGGAGGTGACCCGGGCAACGGCCAGGGCGTATATGCATACAGTGCATCACCTGGTTTTCCAAATCAGTTGTACAAGTCTGCGAATTATTGGGTGGATGTAATCTTTAACAGCGTTTCGTCGGTTATTGCCAATGCAGGAGATAATCAATTGATAAAATACCCAAACAACGAATTATTCCTGAGTGGTATTTTGTCAACTGGTAATATCACAAGTTATTCCTGGACTCTTGTTTCAGGCCCAAATATTCCAGTGTTCACAACTCCCGGGGCTGCGTCCACAACAGTGACTGGATTCGTCCAGGGCATATATGTTTTCCAACTTTCTTTGAATGGCGGACAAAGCAAATCGCAGGTCACTTATACGGTGAAATACCTGCCTCCCGTCGCATCAGCAGGTAGCAATAAAACAATCGTGCTTCCTCTTTCTGCAGTTAGTATCGGAACTTATACTTTGGATATTTTAGCTGGAAACGACCAGCATTTTTCGTGGACTCAAATTTCGGGACCGAATACGGCATCTATAATTAATTCGGAAAGTTACGCAGCAGAAGTCTTTGGGTTAATACAGGGTGTATATGTTTTTCAGCAATATGCTTTTGGTCCCGGGGCTCCCGGAGTGGATTCGGCCAGGATAACAGTAACTGTACTTCCCCCGGGTTTGTCACCAAATATCTTCACAACGCAAATACCGACTGAAGGATCTGGCAATATGGGGCAGGGTATTGAAGTTGGAGTAAAATTCCAGAGCAGTTTAGCAGGATACATAACAGGCCTGCGATTTTACAAATCGGCGGGTAATACGGGTACACACACAGGCGAGTTATATGCCAGTGATGGAACGCGTCTGGCGCAGGCTGTTTTCAGCAACGAAACAGCCACCGGCTGGCAGACAGTAAGTTTCAGTTCACCGGTTTCGGTGGCAGCAAATACAACCTATGTCGCTGCTTATTATAGCAGCGCAGGAAATTTTACCAGCACGGCAAATTATTTTAAAAATGCGACTGTCAATAATCCATTAACAGCGATAGCGGATGGCTATGACGGGCCGAACGGTATTTTTAGTGTAGGTACATCTCCTCATTTCCCAACGGGAGCCCAGCCAAATACAAATAATTATTGGGTGGATGTAGTGTATACAAACAGCAACGGCTCCCTTAAAGCAGATGCAGGGCCCAATCAGGAGATTTATGCTTCACAAGCTACGGTGAGCGCCAGTGCTTCAACCGGAAACATAACGAGTTATAAATGGAGTCTTATTTTTATTGGACAAGGATTTTTACCCATTCATCCGGATCCGGTAATAACAGCCCCCAACTCAGCAACGACAACCATAACAGGATTATATTCTGCCTATGGTAAATATGGAGATGACGAAGGATACTTCATCCTCCAGCTTTCATTAAACGGAGGCGCCAGTGTCTCTCAGATCACCATTCACGTTTTACCTTCTGCTGCTTATGCAGGTCCTGATCAAACGATCACTCAGCCCACGGATTTCGTTCTACTGAATGGGGATGGTTCATCAGGAATAAATAAGACTTATGCATGGACCGAAATTTCAGGACCGAACACGGCTAACATTTTAACTCCGGCTGAAATATTCACTACTGTTACCGGAATGATTCCAGGCACCTACTTATTTCAATTAACCTTGAACGGAGGCGCCACCTCTTCACAAGTGACTGTTATTGTAAAGCCAGCAGTCACGCTTTCCGGCTCCGGCATTTTCACCAGCCAGACACCGGCTGCCACAACAGACAATGATCATAAGCCTACAGTGGGTCAGGAACTGGGAGTGAAGTTTACTTCTGCAACGGATGGTCAGATTATCGGATTCCGGTTCTATAAAACTTCCGGTAATAATGGCATTCATACAGGAGAATTGTATTCGTCAGCCGGCGTCCGTCTTGCACAGGCAGAGTTTACAAATGAATCAACTTCCGGATGGCAGTCGGTAACATTATCAACGCCTGTAACCATAACAGCAAATACAACATATACGGCCGCTTACTTTAGCAGCCTGGGTAATTATACCGAAGACAATGATTATTTTCTGCATCATTCTGTGACTAATAATTCTTTGACAGCAGCAGCCGACGGCACCAATGGATCGAGTGGCACTGATCCAGGTAATGGGCAGGGCGTATATAAATATTCATCATCACCAGTATTTCCGGATCAGTTATACAGATCAGCGAATTATTGGGTTGATGTCATTTTCTCTCCGGGATTCACAACGCCAATTGCCGATGCAGGAGCATTTCAAACCATTACATTACCTACATCTTCGGTTACGCTGGATGGAAGTCATTCAAAAGGAAATATTACCAGTTACAAGTGGACGCTTGTTAACACAACTGGCAGCACGCCGATCATTAATTCACCCAATAACGTCACGACCACTGTTACAGGCTTAACTCCGGGATTTTATAATTTCCAATTGGCAGTTAATGGGAATGCAAGCGTGTCGCAGGTAACTGTTCAGGTTCTCGCAGCAATCATCAGTAATGTTCACATTTTTACGAACCAGGTACCGACTGCTTCAACGGATAATGATCATCGGCCTACAGTGGGTCAGGAAGTCGGGGTAAAATTCAGCACGTCCCTTGCTGGTAATATTACTGCTATCCGTTTTTACAAGACTGCAGGAAATACCGGAACACATATAGGAGAATTGTATGCTGCAGATGGAACCAGGCTTGCCCAAGCCACTTTTATAAATGAAACAGCTACGGGATGGCAGACGGCCGTTTTATCACAACCGGTATTGATTCCTCCAGGTACCAGTTTCACAGCAGCCTATTTCAGCAGCCTGGGAAATTATACAGAAGACAATGATTATTTCCTGCATCACACGGAGGTGAATAATCTTTTAACGGCACCGGAAGACGGAACGAATGGAGCAGGCGGAACAGATCCAGGAACAGGACAGGGCGTTTACAAGTATACTTCTTCACCGGCATTCCCCAATCAATTGTACCGGTCTGCGAATTACTGGGTGGATGTAACATTTAATAGCGTAAATAATATATTTGCAACTCCTCCTCCATTAGCAGAAGCCAAAGCTGTGGATGTAGTTACCGATTCTTCGACTAAGGTTTCTTACTTCCTGGGTCAGAATTATCCGAATCCGGTACCCATGTCGCTGAGCACGAAGATCGAATACGGTGTTCCAATTGCTTCGAAAGTAGAACTGGTATTATATGACATACAGGGAAGACCAGTGAAGATCATGGTGAATGAGATGAAGAATGCGGGCAGGTATTCATATGATCTGAATACGGGTGTGCTCGCCAAAGGACTCTACATCTATTCCATTCATTCAGGTACATTCCACGATGTGAAAAAACTGGTTGTACAATAAGCTTCCGGATCCTTTAAGAACGGGGCTGCCGAAAGGCGGCCCTTTTTGTTGTGCAGGCACAAAGATTGCACTCCTGAAATCGTAAGTCGCTTCGGGACAATTCTTTCAACTCAAACCAGGCAAGATGAAAAATATTTTTTTACTGATGTTCGCAGCCAGCGTTTCCCTTTTTACCGCTTGCAATAGTAATGCAAATGGGTCTGTCGATTCAAAATCAGATACATCGGCAGATACCATTGGTAAACACTCCCCTTATGGAATAGACACCCTCAACAGGAA
>Ga0209863_10000725_pt1 | contig 14895 bp, 16 predicted proteins | sample OrgsoiDNA2013046_FD_185796 | JGI IMG/M metagenome (GOLD analysis project Ga0209863, IMG submission 185796) | Permafrost soil microbial communities from the Arctic, to analyse light accelerated degradation of dissolved organic matter (DOM) -... | ecosystem: Environmental > Terrestrial > Soil >...
CATTTTTGCTTACCTGATGTGGCCCCTAGTATCTGATAAACTGAATCTTTCCAGTGTGGTTGTTTCTGTAACTGACGGGCTACGGTATAAAAAAGAAACAACATTATGAGCGGTCCGGCAACATAGTTGACTATTAATTTGATATTTTTGTTGAGCACCACAATCAAAAATAGCGTTCCCTCTGCAAAAGAACTCCAAAATAATCCTGGGTATTGATCCCGGAACCCTGATCATGGGTTACGGTCTGATAGCTGTTGAAAATAATCAGACAAAGTTTATTGAAATGAATGTGCTTCATGTGCCCGCTAAAATGAATGCATACCAAAGGTTGGAACTGATTTATTTTACGGTTCAGCAGGTAATACAAAAATTCTGTCCGGATGAATTTGCCATAGAGGCGCCTTTTTTTGGGAAAAATGTGCAAAGTATGCTGAAGCTCGGGCGTGCTCAGGGCGTTGCGATTGCGGCAGCGATGCAATCCGGTATTCCGGTTACTGAATATGCACCCCGGAAAATAAAACAATCCATAACCGGAAATGGAAATGCAGGCAAAGAACAGGTGTGGAAAATGTTACAACAGATTTTAGATATCCGTTTTATACCCGATCATCTCGATGCTTCTGATGCTTTGGCCGTTGCTCTTTGTCATCATTTTCAATTCCGCAGTCTGATGACGACTTCAAAAAAAATAAACGGATGGAATGATTTTGTTGCGAGAAATCCGAAGAGAATACTTTGAGCGTGAGGGATCACATTCTCCCGATACCTGCAATCAGTTTCGCCTGAATGTTCCGAAACTCCGGCTCACTCAGTTTTAATTTTGCTCTGTTAAAATTCATGTCATCGAATTGATCTATTGGAATCAGATGAATATGTGCATGCGGCACTTCCAGACCAACGACAGACATGCCACAGCGGTTGCATGGGAAGGTTCTTTCAATTGCCCTGGCTATAGGTTTTGCAAAAACTAAAATGCGGGCGAGAACATCCTCTCCGAGATCAAAGAATTTATCTTTCTCCACTTTGGGAATTACAAGTACATGGCCTTCCCGCAAAGGATTAATATCCAGAAATGCTAAAAAATATTCATCTTCCGCAATCCGGTAGCATGGAATTTCCCCATTAATGATCCGTGAAAAAATAGTCATCGTCAGTAAATAGTTTTTAAAATTTACTTAACCCTATGTATTGTTCCAGTCATTAAGCCCTGAACTCAAACAGTGATTTTCTCCACTTTAAACTGCAGCTTTCCGGCAGGCACGATGACATCGGCTACTTCGCCCACTTTCATGCCAAGTAATCCTTTGCCGATAGGTGAGGACACTGAAATTTTACCTATTTTCAGGTCTGCTTCTTTTTCCGGAACCAGGAGATAGGTAGATTGTTTTTTATTTGCCAGATTGGTAACCGTAACACGGGTTAAAATCGAAACCTTACTGGTATCAATATTTACTTCATCCAGAATACGCACATTAGAAAGGTCTGCATCGAGGCGCTGGATCTTTGCTTCCAGCAATCCCTGCGCTTCTTTGGCTGCATCGTACTCGGCATTTTCTTTCAGATCTCCTTTTTCCCGCGCCTCAGCAATCGCCTTGGAAGCTGCGGGCCGGTCAATACTTTTCATCCGTTGCAGTTCACTCTTCAGCTTCTCAAGCGCCTCTTTGGTCAGGTATGTGATTCCACTCATAAATCCTCCTCTGGTTTATTTAAATGAAAAAAAATACAACGCCCTCGGGAGACGTTGCATTTGTGCAAAGATAAGGAATACTGCTAAAATCCCAGTTTGTCAAGGATCACTTTAGCCATTCCGTAATAGGCTTCATGCGTATATCCGGCAATATGAGGTGTTAATAATACATTGTCAAAGGATAATAAATGATTCAACTGCCTTTTTTCAGTCTCAGAATAATTGTCAAGTTTTTCATTTTCAAGCACATCCAATGCCGCGCCGGCTATCAGACCCTTTTCCAGCGCCCTGATCAGCGCAGCGGTATCCGTTACTTTTCCCCTGCAGGTACTTATAAAAATTGGCTTATTTTTTAACGAATTAAAAAAAACATCCCCGGCCATATGAAATGTTTCTTCAGTAAGCGGTACGTGGAAACTGACCACATCCGCGTACCTGCCAAGTTGTTCAAGGTTGGCCTCCCGGATATACCCTTTCCCAAAATTGAATTTGTATTTATCATATGCAAGTAGGGTTACATCAAAAGAAGAAAGCAGTTTTGAAAATGCAGCCCCAGTATTCCCGTAACCAATAATTCCGACCGTTTTTCCAGTCAGTTCAGTTCCGCGGTTGGCATCGCGTATCCATTTTCCATCTTTTACTTCCCGGGCCGCACGGGGAATATGATTCAATAGTGAGAGCAGCATACCCAGTGCATGCTCGCCAACTGCATTTCGGTTCCCCTCCGGGCTGCTTACACATTGAATGCCTTTTTGAATTGCATATTCCACATCAATTAATTCCATTCCGCTTCCCAGTCTTCCAATCCATTTCAGCTTATCTGCTTTTTCAAGTATGTTCCTGTCCACTTTTAAACGTGTGGTAATAATTAATCCTTCTACATCACGAATCAGCAATTCCAATTCATCATAACGAAGCTGGGGATAATGTATGACTTCAAATCCCTGTTTGGTCAAACGCTCAATCAGGTATTCATGCACTTTCGACGTTACTAATACTTTTCTCATCTATGCCAGATTTTATTCTAATGCTGATTTCTTCAACTTTCCACGCTAAAATGTTCATTTATTTCATCTTCCAGGTCAATGCCTCAAACTCACTGATTTTTAACTGCTCCGCCCGCCTGCTAAATAAAGGATCCTGTAAGGTTTCTTCCGTAAACAATGATTTAACTGCATTCCGCAGGGTTTTTCTCCGTTGGTTAAATGCTGTTTTTACCAGCAAAAAAAACATTTTTTCTGTACGTACTGCCGGCGCTGTTTTTCTGGGCGTCAAACGGATCACTGCAGATTTTACTTTGGGTGGCGGGTTAAACGCTTCTTCGCTCACTTCGAATAAATATTCCACTTCAAAAAATGCCTGCAACAAAACGCTTGTCACGCCATATACCCTGCTGCCTTCCGCAGATGCAATACGAAGTGCCACTTCCTTCTGGAACATGCCGGTCACCTGTTCCACATCCTCCCGCCATCCCAGTATTTTAAATAATATCTCTGTTGAAATATTATAGGGAAAATTTCCGATAATCGTAAACCTGCCATCGAAGGGTTTTTCCATCTGAAGGAAATCCAATTCAATAATACGGTCCTTTAAACCAGGATATGCGGATTTCAGATACGCCACTTTCTGCCGGTCTATTTCTACGGCTTTAAAATCGATCTGCTCTAACTGAATCAGGTACTTTGTCAGGGCACCTGCACCCGGACCGATCTCCAGCAATTGTGTAAATGAACTATCCTTTAAAGAATCAACAATCCGGCGAATGACCGACTCATCTTTTAAAAAATGCTGACCTAACGATTTCTTCAGATTCAGCGGACGGGCAAGTGGCGGCATAGGCAAAAATAAACCTTCCTTGAGGGGAATAATCGTATTTTTATTCCTCGAAAAATAATACATGAGCATCCCTTCACAAAGACCTGTTATTGGCATTTCCATCGGCGATCTGAACGGCATTGGCACAGAACTCGCTATTAAAACTTTTTCTGATAACCGCCTGCTGGAAATATGCACCCCCGTGTTATTTGCTTCTAATAAACTGATCAATTTTTACAGGAAATCTATTCCGGATTCCACTTTAAATTACCAGCATATAAAAGATCTGTCAAGGCCTTTTCATAAACAGGTGAATCTTTTTAATTGTTGGGAGGAAGAAGTGGCGATAACCCCCGGACAGCTTACTGATATCGGCGGTAGTTATGCTGTGAAATCACTCGTTGCTGCTGTAAATGCACTAAAGGATAAAAAAATTGAAGGGCTGATTACTGCTCCGATTCATAAAAAAAATATTCAGTCCCCGGATTTTGCTTTCACCGGTCATACCCCCTATCTGCGCCAGGCTTTTGGCGTGAAGGATGTGCTGATGTTCATGAGTTCAGAGAATTTCAGGGTAGGTCTGGTTAGTGAGCACGTACCCGTGAGTGAGATAACAAAGCAAATTACCCGGGAATCGATTCTTTCAAAATTGAATATTATGAAAGAATCCCTGATCAGGGATTTTGGCATCGACAAACCACGGATTGCCGTACTGGGACTAAATCCACATGCCGGAGATGATGGCCTTATAGGGCGTGAAGAGGAAGAAATTATTAAACCGGCGATCAAGGATGCAAAACACAATATGCTGGTCTATGGACCCTATAGCGCTGATGCTTTTTTTGCCAGGAACCAGCAGCAGAAATTTGACGGGGTACTGGCTATGTACCACGACCAGGGTCTGATACCTTTTAAGTCTCTGGCATACGGAGAGGGCATCAACTATACTGCCGGCCTTCCGGCTGTACGTACTTCCCCGGATCATGGAACTGCTTTTGATATTGCGGGGAAAAATAAAGCCGATACAGGTTCCTTTCTGACAGCTGTTTATGGTTGTCTGGATATCATTGAAAAACGCCGGGAATTCAATGAAAACAACAAAAATCCCCTGAAAAAGATGGGTTCTGTGGTGCTGGCAGGTGCAGCAGATGAAGCGCTGGATGAAGGGTAAGGGTATTCGGGGACTGAGGAGGAAAATGTGACACCACACTTTCCTCCTCACTTTCCTCCTCACTTTCCCCCACACTTTCCCCCACACTTTATTTCCCTCCCTGCTTGCAAATTCCAAAACCAGGATATATCTTTGAAATACCCCTCCTACCCACTGATCGTTTCTTTCTGACTATCTGCGAAAACATTCCAATAGCTATGTAATCTTTTACATCCTTTTACATCAACGATTTTATATATCCGATCCCTTTCTTTTGAATGACCTGAAGTTGTCTTCCCTTAAAGCTGAGCATTAACATTGTTCACTTTTTGAAATGTATAAAATGAAAAGGATCATTCCGTTCAGCCTGAGCCTGCTGCTGTGTATACCTGCAGGCCTGTTAGCAATTACCCCCCATTCAGTTCCTAAAAAAAATAAGGATACCAGTTCCAATGTAGGAACACCATCCGGGAGTCTGACCCTCCGCGGAAGTCTTTCAGCCTTCAATGCAGCCTATGGCAGAAATTATTTTGAACTCAACTGGAATACCATCGCAGGAGATTTCAAACATTTTGAAATCGAAAGAAGTTTTGATGGCGAGAAGTATGAAAAAATCGGACAGGTTTCCAACAATTCCCTGACAAGTGGCGAGAGCCAGTATAATTTCCGGGATTATTTTCATGGCAGTGTGGGCCGCGACAATGATTTTTACTACCGGATCAAGCAATTCGAAGCCAATGGAAATATCATTTATTCCAAAGTACTGATCGCAAGAATGTACAATACCAAAAGCCTTGCTTCACTCAGTGTAACTCCTGATCCGCTGGCAAATAATATTCTCGTAAACGTACAGCTCAACGAAAATTCTTATGTTATGATGAAGGTGACCGATGCTACGGGTAACCTGATTTTAAAGGATGGCGAGAAAGCTGTTTACGGGGCAAATACGTTTACCCTGGAAGGAACACATAACCTGAGTCCGGGACTATATACACTCGAAGTGATTGTAAACAGTAAAGAAAGACTGGTGATGAAACTGGCCAAAGGTTAATTACGTAACTACTTAAGAATATATCCGGCGGCCGAACGCCGGAAATGTAAAGCCCTCCCGTTTTTAAACGTGGAGGGCTTTTTACTAATTCTTCTTATCACTTACGCCCAGGTAGGTCTGCAGCCTCTTTACATAAACATCAAAGGCCTTAGATCCGGAAGCTGTGATTTTACAAATCGTGTTCGGATAATTGTCCTTGAATTCTTTTACTACATCGATATAGCCGGCTTCCCTTAATTTGTTAATCTGTACACTCAGGTTGCCGGCAGTGGATTGCGTCTTATCCTTCAGTTCGGTAAAATCTGCATGCCTCACCCGCATGAGCATAGATATAATGGCAAGTCTGAGTTGCGAATGTAAAATGGGATCCAGCTCTTTGAATACATTCATATGGTTCGCTTCGTTTACTGACATTTGGCTAACTGCGCTTCCGCATTTTGCAATCCCCAGTTTGGATACAATGGCTTTGGTTTATCGGCTTTGAATAGTTCAATGGCTTTTTCAAAAACCGGTTTGGCTTTATCCTTGCCACCACCAAATGCTACCGGAGTGCCGAACAGACTCTCCCCCTTCAGATAATACAATCGCGGATTGTTTGGATCCAGCTTCATACCTTCTGCTAGATCCGTGTTGGCCTGTGTACCATAAGTGGCCCACCTTGTCTGCGGATCCACCATCATCTGCTGGGTGGCCGACATATTTCTCAGCGCATAGATCTCAGAATTTTTTTCAATCGCTTCCGCCTTATCACAAAGGGTATTGATCCTGGTCGAATTCACATCCTTGTCCAGTTTCGGATCCGTCCATCCGGCCGTGGACAGGGCAAGCCCCGCATAATAATAGGGGAGCCACTGAGTTTTTTCAGCATCTCCGATCCTTTCAAAAGTATTTGACACAGCCTGATAATCGGCTGTCGATTTGCATGAATCAAACTGATCGAGCGTTTTTTTCATCGCGGACATATATTTCTCGCTCTGCGCATTTGAGATCAGCGCAGCAAATAAGAAGAAAGAAAGAAGCATTGATTTCATATCCTGATTTTTTAAGTGAGTGATTATAGATTATTGTTAATGGCATCCTGTGTTCTGTCTACACCCCAGCTTAAGAAACATCCGATAAAATAAAAACGCGAGGCCGGCGGTGTGATCGGCTGTTTGATGTTTCCGGCGTAAGAATAATGATATCCGTATACGGCATTGTATCCAAGTACATTACTCATGCTGGCGAATAATACAACAAAAGTTTTTGCATTGGTCTTACCCAGGCTCGGAATATATTCACAGCTAAAATTCAGCGCATTATAGTCCACGGTATGTCCCTGGTCTGCAATAAAATATTTCCCTGAGTTATTAATCATAAAATTATAATAGGGTCTGCCGGTGGCAAAGGTATAAGTGAAATTGAAACCGGTTTTCCAATCTGTCACAAATCTTTTCATTACCAGTGAAGCGGTATGTGTTGCCGCGAAATCAGGTGTGAGTTTTTCCGGGTAATTCAGAAAATCCCTCTTCGTGTTCAGGTAGGTATAACTCACCCAGTAGTCGAAATCCTTAAAGGTTTTTCTATCACGCCAGAAAAATTCGATACCGTCTGCATAACCGCTGCCACTGTTATTATAAGAATAGTAATTGTATCCGTCCGGAACAGTTTTGACCAGGTCACTATACAATTTGTAATAGGCTTCTATACGGAATATTCTTTCCTTTGTCGTTTTCTGATAATTCAGGATATAGTGCGTTGCTTTGGTGAAACCGATATTCGTAGTGTAGAACAATTGCTGGTTATCCGGCTTCTCGTAAAAAATGCCATAGGCAGCAGAGAGCTGCGCATACTTTCCGGTTTTATAGGCCAGTGAAATACGGGGAGCGAAATCGGATTGTCTGAGTAATGTGGAATATTCATAACGGCCCCCGATTTTAGCGGCAAGGTCGTTCGTAAGGTAAATATCTGTTTCTGCGAAAAGTGATGTCAGGTGATCCCGCAAAACTTTCGTGGTGTCATTAAACACGAGCGGATTATAATTATACCAGTATTCTCCGCCAAAACGAAAAGCACTCAGTCCGCTAATTTTCTTTTCAAATACGGCTTTACCCTGCGAGAGGTTCTGGCGGTTGGTGAGGATAAAATTTTTTGAATTCATCCAGTAAACAGAATCCGGAAAATAATGCGGCTGGTTATCAGCACCCTGAATCTGCTGCTGAATATTATCGAGGTTGGTGCTGAAACTGGAACTCAGGTTCATTTTCCATCCATTAGTAAGCGGCTGCCGCCAGCTGAGGTTATTGTACCAGTTATGGTTCGCCACATTGAATGCACTCTTCAGGTAATCACTGTCAATATCTGCGGTTCTCAATCCGAGATCGTTGTAGGCGAAAGTTGTATAATACTTGACCATTCCGCCATTCTTTGTTTTGATCCGGAAATTTGCGTCGGCATTATGAAAGGCAGGGAGATTAAAATAATCAGGCTTCTGACTGACAAGTCCGAAATAAATTCCCACGTTCACATAACTGTAACTCATGCCCCAGGAGGATTTTTTATTTTTTGCCAGCTGCTGTGTACCCATACCCACGATGATGGGTGAAATGGAAGCATCTATTTCAGAACGCTCGGGCAAATCAATGGATTCCAGTAAGACAACAGAAGAAAGTGCCTGACCATATAAAGCTGAATAACCTCCAGTACTAAAAACCGTTCCCTTAAAAAGAAATGGAGAAAATCTGCCGCGTGTGGAAATATCCGGCACACTGGTATAGTATGGATTGTTCACCAGACTGCCGTCAATGAATTGTTTGGTTTCCTGTCCTGTACCGCCCCGAACAAATAATCCTTCCTGTTCTCCCACCTGTTGGGCGCCGGGCAGTGTTTTCAGGGCAGCCGTGATATCGGCATTTGAGCCGGCCGTAGTAGCAATGTCAATCGAACTCATCACGGCACCGCGTTTGGAATCGCCGGCTGCGAAGGATCCTGCAGAAATAATTACGGCTTTCAGTTCATTGGGCTCTTCTTTTAATTGCTGATCCAGATGGATCGGAACCCCCTTAAAAGAGAGGGTTACCTCCACGGGATGGTAACCGACAGAGGAGAAGACGATCGTCTGCAGTCCGGTATCTGAACTATTGAATTTATAATGTCCCAGAGAATCAGAAGTTGCGCCGTCGAAACTATTCTTCACGCTGATACTTGTGCCGGGTACGGGATGGCCCTTGGTATCCTTTATTATTCCTGAAATAACGGATTGCGAAAACCCATTGCTTAAAATAAAAAAAATACCTGCCCCGGAAAGTATTATTTTTTTGAGCAGTGAAATCGTTGAAAAAAAAGACATGGTTCCGGTTTACTATCGCTTATAAAACACGAATATAAAGTAGTTTATAATATAAACCAAATCTATAAAAAAAGGCCAGACTTAGACAAATCCGGCCGTTGTTGATCGTACCCTTTAAAACTAAAACTTCAAATGATTTTTACGTTTTTAATATAATGATATGAACGCTTATGCAATGATCAATGCTCCTCCCCATTCGATGCAACGAGGTTTACAGGTGTCGCTTTCACAGGTACATCATAGGCAAGTGACTTAAACATCAGCGCAAAGGTTCTGTCGGCCGTCTTACTCCCTGTCTTTCCTGTTTCTGCTCCAAGCCTTACCACCATGGTATTCGTGCCACTGTAGAAATTACTCACTTTTGCATCTTCTGCTTCGTCCACATCCCCTTCCACATTCAACCCGGAAACAAAGAACTGATTCACTGCTACAGACGAAAAATGATTCGCATGTTGTACAAATGAAATCTTAAATTCCATCCACCAGTCGGTATTCGGCGGCGCATTACCGTTGCCATACTTTATTCTTGGTTGCCAGGCATTTTCAAATCCCTGACCTTTCTCCGCATTTTCTTCCCGACCCGGCATATCCGGATCCGTCAAATGCACGGCTTCAGAACTTCTGCCCTGAATGGTTAACAGTGCATCAATGCCCATGCCCACATTTCTGAAAATATAAACGGCTCCATCCCGGCCACCGGCACTGCAACCTGAACCCGTTTGCAACTGTGGATGCATAAACACGAGTTCAGGAATGAGTGACTGGCTCTGAAGGGAAGCCGTTGTCAATAATATTGTAAGAGCTGAAGTTATACTCAGTAAGAGGTATCGCTTAACCTGTAAGAATGACTGTTGCTGTTTCATAAATCGATTGAACGATGGAATTACGATACGAACAACAGCTTAATTCTTCTAAAGGATTGGAGAGCCTCTATGATAAATAATTGAAAAATAACTGCAGGAAAATTGGAAAGGATGTTTAACCGGAGATTGGTACGGATTACTTGCAGAACAAAGATTGCAAGCGTTTTTGAATAATGCAAGCCTTTTAAAAAAAATCATGAAATAAACCTTCCGGTCGTTAACAAAAAGGCAAAAAAAATCTCCCCCGTCAAAAGCCGGGGGAGATGCTTATTGGGCGTGATTTCTACTTATATTGAGGTATCAGTTCATTGGCCAGATGTACCATTTTTTTAATGGATTCATCTGTAAGAACCCCTTTCTTGAATTCGGCAAGCACATCGGGTAGTTTATTATCCATTTCCATCAGGAAATGTTCTTCAAATGCCTTTACCATACTCACTTTAACGGCCCTGAGTAATCCCTGGGTTCCAAGGTAGATGATCGCAACCTGTTTTTCCACCGGTACAGGAGAATACTGCGGTTGTTTCAGAATCTCCACATTCCTCGCACCTTTATCAAGAACAAGTTTAGTAGAGGCATCCAGATCTCCGCCGAACTTGGAAAAAGCTTCCATTTCCCGGTAAAGTGCCTGGTCAAGTTTTAAGGTACCCGCAACTTTCTTCATGGATTTGATCTGCGCATTTCCACCCACACGACTAACCGAAATGCCCACGTTAATTGCCGGACGAATGCCCGCATTAAACAGATTTCCCTCAAGGAATATCTGACCGTCTGTAATGGATATTACATTCGTGGGAATATAGGCTGACACATCACCCGCCTGTGTTTCAATAATCGGAAGCGCCGTGAGTGATCCGCCGCCTTTCACTTTATTCTTCAAAGAATCAGGTAAGTCATTCATGTTTTTAGCTACATCGTCATCCTGAATTATTTTAGCCGCGCGTTCGAGTAAACGGCTATGCAGATAAAATACATCACCCGGATAAGCTTCGCGACCCGGGGGCCTGCGCAGCAGAAGTGAAACTTCTCTGTAGGCTACTGCCTGCTTGGATAAATCGTCGTAGATGATCAGCGCCGGACGACCCGTATCACGGAAATATTCTCCGATGGCTGCTCCTGCAAATGGAGCGTAGTATTGCAGAGGCGCAGGGTCCGATGCAGAAGCTGCAACGATAATCGTATAGGGCATGGCTCCTGCTTCATTCAGGGTCTGCATGATGCCCGCAACGGTGGAGGCTTTCTGCCCGATAGCCACATAAATACAGTAAACCGGTTTGCCGGCCTTATAAAATTCTTTCTGGTTTATAATGGTATCTATGGCAATGGCTGTTTTACCCGTCTGACGGTCCCCGATAATCAGTTCACGCTGTCCCCTGCCAATCGGGATCATGGCATCAATCGCCTTGATTCCGGTTTGCAATGGTTCTTTTACGGGCTCCCTGAAAATTACACCGGGTGCCTTACGTTCAAAAGGCATATCATAACTTTCGCCGGTCAGCGGGCCCTTGCCATCGATGGTTTCACCCAATGCGTTGAGTACCCTGCCCAGCATACTTTCGAACACTTTGATGGAAGCAATTTTGCCTGTCCGCCGAACCTTTGCTCCTTCCTTAATGTCTCCGGAATCTCCCATCAATACGATCCCCACGTTATCTTCTTCAAGGTTCAGGGCGATTGCATGAACTCCATTTTCAAATTCCACCAGTTCACCACTGCCAACATTATTTAATCCATATACACGGGCAATCCCGTCTCCCACCTGAAGCACCGTGCCCACTTCCTCCATTTCGGAGGTTAAATGAAATGCATTCAGCTGCTCAAGGATAATTCCTGAAATTTCGTCTGGTCTTATTTCTGCCATATATTTTTTTTGATTGGTCCTTAATTTTTTATCGGAACCGGTATATGAATTCGTTGGTTAAGAACCTGTTTTTTACTTTCATCAGATCATAGGCCACACTGGCATCTATTCTTCTTCCGTTTCCTTCCAGAATAAATCCGCCAATGATATCTTCCTGAACCACAGTGAGCAATTCCACTTCTTGCATACGGCCCGACATTTTGATTTTTTGGATGAAGAAATTTTTGATTTCATCACTTACAGGAACGGCAGTGATCAATGTTACAGTAGAAATTCCCTTATGCGCTTTGTACTGATCGATAAATGAATCAACAATTTCCGGCAGGTAATTTTCTCTTCCCTTCCTGATCAGGAACCGGTTAAATGATTTGGTAATTTCGCCTGTATTCTCCGTTTCAATTGCCTTTACAAAAGATAACTTCTGTTCAAAGTTAATCACCGGATTATGCAGGAAACTAACCAGCTCTTTACTTTTACTGAAAACAGTTTTCAAAAACAGCACATCTTTGTATACCTGCTCCGGTTGCCCTTTCTCTATAGAGAGGTCAATCAGGGCTTTTGCGTATCTGAATGCCAGCCGGGGATTAGGCATTTAATTTAATTTTACTTCTTCAGCCAGTTGCTTAATATATTTCTCCTGCTCGGTCTTGTTTTCCAGTTCGCGGCGCAGGATCTTTTCAGAAATCCCTACGACGAGCAGGCCGATTTCATTTTTTACTTCTATTAATGCAGCCATTTTATTTCGTTCAATGGCAGACTGTGCATCAGAAATGATTTTTTCAGCAACAGCCTTGGCCTGTTCCTTAGCCTCATTGATTAATTTATCCTTGGTATCCCTTGCATCTTTCAGCATCAAAGCTCGTTCTTCACGGGCCTGTGCCAGCAATGCTTCATTTTCACTTTTGAGTTGCGCCATCTCTGCTTTTATTCTTTCTGCACTGGCCAGCGAATCTGCAATGCCTGATTCTCTGTCTCTCAATCCTTTTACAATGGCGGGCCAGGCGAATTTTCCAAGTATGAAAAAAACAACGAGGAAGGCCAGCAGGGTCCAAATCAATAATCCGAATTCGGGGAGAAGTAATTTCATGACCGGTTTTATTTAGAAAGCTTTTCAGCTAAGTTTAAAATAAACCGCATCCTCGGCCCTTTGCGTTGGATGCAGCTATCGCTTTTTTGCAATACTCTATAATACCATTGCAAGAAAGCCAACAATGATTGCGAACAGTGCAGCACCTTCTACAAGCGCAGCAGTCAAAATCATGTTCGCCCTGATGTCGTTGGAAGCTTCCGGCTGACGGGCAATCGCTTCTACAGCGCCTTTACCAATCTGACCGATACCAATACCCGCTCCAACAGCAGCAAGGCCAGCGCCCACAGCACCGCCTGCATTCGCAATGGGTGAACTGAGCATAATCGTTAATAAATCCATAATCGTGGCTTTATATTGAGTGAAAAAAAACGCTTTACGCTAACATGGCATCATGATCATGGCCATCCTTATCATGATGTAATTTTCCTTCGATGGCCTGACCAATAAATACTGCTGTAAGCATGGTAAAAATAAATGCCTGTAAAAATGCCACCAGCACTTCAATCAGGTAAATAAAAATGGTGAACGCAATGGAAAAAGGTGCCGTACCCCAGCCAGCGAATTTATTCATGTTTCCAAAAATAAATATCAGCGAAATCAGACAAATGATGATAATATGCCCGGCCACCATATTTGCAAACAAACGTATGATCAGGGCGAATGGCTTAATAAATACACTGATAAATTCCACCGGAACCAATATAAATTTCACACCCAACGGCACACCCGGCGGATTAAAAATATGACCCCAGTAATGTGCATCCGTACTGAAAATAATAACTACAAATGAAATCACGCCCAGCACCACCGTGAATGCAATATTTCCGGTTACGTTTGCCGATCCGGGAATCAGTCCGATGATATTATTTATCAGGATGAAGAAAAAAATCGTCAGCAGGAAGGGTAAATATTTTGTATACATGGATCCCAGATTGGGCTTTGCCACTTCATCCCTTACAAAAGTAATGACCGGCTCAAGCAAACTTTGCGAACCTTTTGGCGCGGAAATAACACCCTGACCCTGTCTGTATTTTTTCGCAACAGACAGCATCACCCATACAAACAATATCAGTGAAAGGAGCATCTGAACCACATTGCGCGTCATGGAAATATCATAAATCTTTACTGAAGGATCGATTTCGCCATTTTCGCTGACTGCCACAATATCCTGTGCATTGTATTTATTTGGATCCAGTTTCAGCTCACTGATTTTTTGACTGGTCAGCATCATATACCCATTATAGTTTTCTTCCCCATGATGAAAACGGGAGGACATAAAAGCCGACAGGCCCCGTTCCTTTGAATATAGGATTACCGGAAGCGGAATAGATATCGGATGCATTTCACCCTTATCGTCAATATAATCTATGATATGAAAATCATGGTTGTTCAGCACATGACCGAAGATGATCCCCTTGGCGTCAAAGCCCTTTTTTTCAACAGCCGGAAGGCTGTCTTTCTGCCCCATAGCTTCATTGAAAAAAGACAACAAAAAAATGCTGAAACCCGCTACCAATAAAGATTTGAACCTGTCTGAGACCATGCGGTACCTGATTTTGCCGCAAAGATAGGGTTCGGAGGGTGATTTTCATGAGTTTTTTGAGACCGGAATGCGTGGGAAAGTATTAATTAATGACCTCCAACCTTCTCGTATTGCATCTTATGCAGACGGTAATAAAATCCCTGTTTTTCCATCAGCTCCTCATGCGTGCCCGCTTCCCGGATTTCGCCCTTATCCAGCACAAGGATCTTACTTGCCTGGCGAATCGTTGATAACCGGTGGGCAATCACAATGGAAGTACGGTCTGCAATCAGCTTTCCAATCGCATCCTGGATCATTCTTTCTGATTCGGTATCCACAGAAGAAGTGGCTTCGTCAAGGATCAGGATAGAGGGATCAAACAATAATGCACGGATAAAGGAAAGAAGCTGCCGCTGACCCAGTGAAAGCGTGTTTCCTCTTTCCATCACGTTATAATGATATCCTCCTGGCAGCCTGAGAATAAACTCATGCATACCAATCAGTTTTGCCGCATTTACCACCCGCTCA
>Ga0209863_10000726_pt1 | contig 14890 bp, 15 predicted proteins | sample OrgsoiDNA2013046_FD_185796 | JGI IMG/M metagenome (GOLD analysis project Ga0209863, IMG submission 185796) | Permafrost soil microbial communities from the Arctic, to analyse light accelerated degradation of dissolved organic matter (DOM) -... | ecosystem: Environmental > Terrestrial > Soil >...
GGCAAAGAACTTATCCCGGTCATGGAGGCGATGTGCAGCTGGGGCACAAAACACCTTGGCGTACCGCCGAGCCTGCCTCGCTCCGCGCCAATCCAAGTCATAAGTGCCTGAGATTAATCTACCGCCATTTTAGCTGATGTAGTGTAGTGCGTCACAATTAACAACCTTTCTCAATCTGCATGCGCCTTATGAGCAGACGGAAGTTTCTGTTTCAGTGAGGTTAGAGAGTGCTGTCGGCTGTTCCCATTATCTGCGAAGAGCTTACCTTGCCGAAGCCATGCGATCGGGAAGAACTTTATCGCAAAGTTTGGGAAAAGCCCTTACTGAAAGTTGCGGAGGAGTATGGCGTCTCGGCCGTCGCGCTCGGCAAGACGTGCCGTAAGCTGTCAGCGCCGGTTCCAGGACGCGGGTACTGGGCAAAGCTGGCCCATGGCCATGGTGCCACACAGAAGCCTCCTTTGCCGAAGCTCGACAAGGTTCCCATCATCTTCCATTCTCCAGTGGAAAAACGGGGGAGCGGCTCCGACCAGAATGATGATTTTGGCATTCTAAAGTGGCACAGAGTGGCAGTTTAAATTGGCCCACCTTAAGGCAAAGAGAACTCCGTAATCTGATTGGGCGAAAGTTCGATCGGAGGGGAGTTGGACTGGAGAGCCAAGGTGGAGTTATTCGAAGAGATCCGGCGGGAGTATGAGTTTGGAGTAGGAACGATCCAGGGAGTGGCGCGGAAGTTGGGAGTGCATCGGCGGATGGTGCGCGAGGCGGTCCACAGGGCCGTGCCAGCACGGAGAAAGAAAACGGAACGACCGCTGCCCGCGCCGACCGCAGCTTGCGCAATCTGCTCACTCGCCTGGGTCGGATGGATGTTCTGGTCATCGATGACTGGGCCATGGCCCCGTTGAGCGAAAGCGAACGCCGCGACTTCTGGGAAACCTCAGAAGAACGCTATCAGACCCGCTCCACCATCCTCACTTCCCAACTCCCCGTGGCCAAGTGGCACGAGCAGATCGGCGATCCAACGCTGGCCGATGGCATTCTCGACCGTCTCGTACACAACGCTCATCGCTCGAACTGCACGGCGAATCCAGCGCAAAAGGAACTCTGATCGCCTTCCCTCCGGAATGCTGATCGCTTTAGCAGGAATACGCACCTATAAAACTCATTTACGGCGGATTGACGCGGAAGAGCGCGGATGAGTCCACACAGGAGCGAGGTTGAGTGGCGGCAGAACATGACTTGTAAATTCATTAGTGGGTCAATACGTGGTCGAGAGCCTCTCCGAGTTTCTTGCTACTAATCGGCTTGGAAAGATATCCATCCATGCCGGCCTGCAGGCAAAGATCTTCATCGCCTTTCATGGCATTGGCAGTCAGGGCAATAATCGGTATATGAATTCCGGTCAGACTTTCGCGCTCGCGGATTTTCTTTGTCGCTGAAAGGCCGTCCATCTCCGGCATTTGCATATCCATCAAGATCACATCGAAGGTAGCCGAGCCGGTCCGTTCCAGCGCTTCAAGGCCATTCATGGCCGTCACAGGAGTGTGACCCATCTTCTCAAGCTGGCGCACAATCAGGGCCTGATTGATGCGGTTATCTTCCGCGATGAGTATATGCAACGCCTGGTGATGCACCACGGTGTCAGTTGTAATCGGGACAAGCGCCGGTTCATTGCCGCGATGGCCGAGTACGGTCAGAATTGCCGCCAGCAGTTCCGATTTGCGAATCGGCTTGACCAGATAAGCAGAAATCTCCATCTCCCGGCATCGAGCCAGATCACCCTGATACTCCGCCGAGGTCAGCATCATGATGGTTGCCTGCGAGAGCCGGGGATCCTGCCTGATTTCCTTCGCTAATTCGAAGCCGCCCATACCTGGCATGCAGCCGTCAATCAACGCGAGCGGAATAGTTCTTCCCGCCTCTGCCGCGGCTATCAACATTTCCAAAGCCTGATGGCCATCTTCCGCAGCTACCGGCTGCATACCCCAACTCTGGGTGATTTCCAAAAGAATCCGGCGATTGGTGGCATTATCGTCAACTAACAGAATGGGAAGATGCAACAGGTCATTCTGAAGGGAGGGTGGAGTTTGAGTCTGCGCTTCTGCCGGGATGTCAAAGTGAACCGTGAAAGAGAAAGTGCTGCCTTTGCCGGGCGAGCTTTCAACCCAGATTGTGCCGCCCATCATTCCCGCCAGCCGGGCAGAGATGGCCAGCCCCAGGCCGGTGCCCCCGAAATTACGCGTTGTGGAGCTATCGGCCTGCGCGAAGGCTTCAAAGATTGCCGAATGTTTTGCCGCTGGGATACCGATCCCCGTATCGGCTACGCTGAATTGAATTTCAAATCCCTGATCGTTCCGCGCTTTGCTCTGCACCTTGACAAGGATTTCACCCTGCGAAGCAAACTTCAGGGCGTTCCCCACCAGGTTGACAAGTATCTGTCGTACACGTCCGCGATCACCCAATACAAACTGAGGCACGTCGGGGCTGATCTGGCACAACATTTCCAGTCCTTTGCGCTGCGCCTTCAATGCCAGTGATCGCACCAGTTCTTCCACAGCCTGGTGCAGATCAAAATCAATAGGATCAAGATCGAGCCGGCCTGCTTCGATCTTAGAAAAGTCCAGAATGTCATTGATGGTGCCAAGGAGCAAATCTCCCGAAGTCTTCAGCATGTCAATGTACTCTTGCTGTTCGGAGGTCAGTTCCGTCCCGCTCAACAGCTCAGTCATGCCGAGAACACCGTTGATCGGCGTGCGTATCTCATGGCTCATGTTGGCCAGAAACTCACTCTTGGCCTGGCTGGCTAATTCGGCCTTCAATTGCAGGTTGCGGCGCTTCTGGCCTGCTCGCAGCAGTACCAGAATAGAAAGACAGGAAAGAATCACTACAGAAATGGAGCCAGCAATCTGGATGGCCGATGACTTTTCTGCGTCCGCAGCTTCTTCCGCGTTTGTAATGACAAGTTTTGCTCGTAGCTCCTGGAGCGTGGGATCAACCATCTTCTCATCCACTTCCTCGGCTTGCTCAATCTCACCACGCTCAACCAGGGATACTTCGCTGGTAACCGCCGACGCATATTTCAGGCTGAGGCGGTGAAGGTGTTCGATTTCTTGGTTAGCCATCTGCTGAGGATCGAGGCCCGTAAAAATCTCTTCCATTTGGAGAAGCGCAGAGGCGATCCGCGCGTGCTCTTCCTGCGTTACCTTTTTGTCGTAGATGACTTCCCATTCCAGCCCGTTGGCGAGATTGACGGCACCTTCAGCACGTAGCAACAGGACCTGGTTCTTATGACTTTGATTGCTCATACGCCAGAACAATACGAGCGCCACAATGCTCGCGATGGCCACCGCGAGAAAGAGCGTGCCTCTCATCAATACGCCTTTATGACCAGCTTTGGGCTTGTTGGACATTCTCACTCCTCTGGCGGACGCCCAGGATGGATCTTAAGCCACGTGACCTGTTGATGCTCATTTAATTGAATTTCACGTGCTTCGTCTTCGTTACTGCCACTGGATCACCGCAAGTTGGTCCTGATTCTTAAGATTTGCTAACCAAACTGGAGACTTCTCCCATTTGTGGTTTATCGGCAGGATTCAATGTGCCTTGAGCTGAGAATGAGCGTGTTATGGAACGATTTGCGGCTGCCCTCTTGGGAAAGATTATCACGTGATCCGGCAACGAGATCAGAATGCGGGCCTTGCGAGAAAAATGAGCTTTGCTAAGCCCTGGCCGCCTAAAACCGCCTCGGCGGAATCGTTCCGCAAAAACGAAATATGAAATCGCTAATGAATTGTCTGAATTTTGAGACCGAGCGAGATGTATTGAAGATCCTGGAGGCCGAGGGCCTCATCGATGAGCTCGCCGTCTGCGAATCGCGGGCCAGCGGCCCTTTTATCTCAAATGATGGTTCGCCCGATCCCGGCGCAGATAGAACATTTGTCGTTCGTTGATGAAGGTGAAAACGCCATTGACGCCCATTTGCTCAGGCTGATGCACGGGAACATCCGTTTCTTCCTTCGACCATCACAAGCATGTGGCGAATGGATGCATCTCACCGGCAGCACGGTAAAGATCGGATCCAAACGCGGACACAGAAAATCTACCCACATGCTACAGACATCCCGCAAATTGGCATTGTAAACGCCGCCTGTTACTGGCAGAGATTGTTTTCGCTGTCCGATCACTGTCCTACTAGTTCTCCCAAAGGTCAAAGTCACTGTTGGCGCCTTCAGGGTTGATGAAAACCGTAAACATCCACGAAGCCAAAACCCACCTGTCCAAGCTGGTGGACGAGGCATCCAAGGGAGAGTCTTTTGTGATTGCGAAAGCAGGGAAGCCGGTTGTGAAGGTTACCGCCCTGAACACGCCTCTCGGTGCTCAAGTACGCCGGTTAGGGTTCATGGCGGGGCAGATGTCGGTGCCAGATGATTTCAACCGAATGGGGGCCGAGGAAATTGAAGATATATTCGGTTCGGGCGCATGAAGCTTCTGCTGGACACGCATCTTCTGCTCTGGGCTTCCGGAGAACCGAAACGCCTGTCAACCGCTGCTCGTAAAATGCTTGAGAACCAGGACAATGAGCTTTTGTTCAGCGCCGCCAGTCTTTGGGAAGTGACGATCAAACGCGGACTCGGGCGACGAGATTTTCAGGTGGATCCCCGACTGCTGCGGCGCGGGCTTCTCGACAACGGCTATGGGGAATTGTCAATCGCCAGCGCGCATGTGGTTGCGATCGAAGCCTTACCACCCATCACAAAGATCCATTTGACCGTATTCTGGTGACGCAGGCTACAGTTGAAGGCATTACCTTGGTTACAAATGACATTTTGCTGGCGCAATATCCAGGCCCGATTCGAACGGTGTAAATTCGCGGTGCGCCGGTACGCTGCGGCAGACGCTCTTCGAGGGGACGGCCAACAGTTGGTTTCAAATACCGACGAATTTGGGGGTTGGGATCGGCCGATTCGAGGCACAAAGCGCTGGCTTGAGTTCAGAAATTTTGCAACAGCCGGGAAGAGCACAAGACGGTAAGTTTAGAGTTACCGGTGGGATGGCATCGGCGGGAACGACCTGGGTTGTGGCTTCAGCTCCCTGCGCCTCGCTTTCCACGTTGCCAACAAGATCGGTGTATTGGTGGCGTCACGGTCTTTGTCTCTGAAGATCAAGACGCATTCCCCCCTGCCCACGCTGAATGCCACGAACAATGTTGGCGGCAGCGGAGTCAAGCAAATCACTTTTGCGCTCACTCACTCACCCCGTACAAGCCGTTCCCGGAATCCACAACATCCCCAGGATAGCCACCGATTCTGACCTCTGCTGCTTGCTCAGCTTTGCATGTTGTTTGCGATGATAAAGCCGCTTCGGTGCATGTGGGTTCGCCGCGACCAAAGCGAGCCGGGCCTCAAGATTGGCGATGATATTCCGAGCCAGCTCGATCTGAGCGGTCATCGATTGCTGCAAGAGCTCCAGTTGCTTTTGATGCAGTCGATACGATTCTATGTAGCTGCCCGCACCATCACCCTGAATACCTGCAGAGATTGCTGCCTGCCTTGCTTCCTCGACCATCTCAGATTTGGCCTGGATATTGGCCATATAAGACCCAATCTGGTCTTGCAGATCGCTGATTTGGATCTGCAATTCTGTTTCATGAGTTGAGGCGGTCTTTGAATCTTGGTCCGACTCAAAATGGTCAGGGCTCACTTCAAACTGTGCCCACGCAGGCTCAGCCAAGAGTGCAAGGACGACCAGGCTTCTGCTGATACATTCGATTTGCTTGAACATAGGCTTTTACTCCAATTTGGATCACGGATTTTTGTTGTAAGACCAGAAATGGGCTGCCTATTTGTGCCCAGCCCAATCCTGTCCTATTAGTAAAGGCGGCAGAGCCCGCAGAAACAGCTCAAATAAATTGTTGTCCGGCCAAAGAAAGCCGATAAACTAAGCACTTCCAGGTACGTCTCTGAACTTTGGCGAGAGGGCCACGTTTGCCATATCCGAGATACTCTGAGTGGATTCGTATGCATCGGCCACCGTTTCAATCCGTGAGCGAACTGCTGGATAAGTGGAAAGCAGGCGACCGGGAAGCCCTGAACGCCCTGGTCCTTCTGATCTACTCAGAACTCCACGCCCTGGCCCACCATTATCTGCAGGGTGAGCGCTCCGGACACACTCTGCAAACCACGGCCCTAGTCAATGAGGCCTACCTGCGCCTCGCGAAGCAAGGCCCCTTCCAGACACAAAACCGGGAGCACCTGGTGGCGGTTTCTGCTAGACTCATGCGCCAGATACTGGTGGATTATGCTAGGAACCATCGAGCGGCCAAGCGGGGAGCGGAGTTTCGAGTGGAGCTGGAAGAAGGCCTGGAACAACTCCAGTACTGCGGCGCCGATGTGGTGGCGTTGGATGACGCGCTGAACCATCTTGCGCAATTTGATCCACAACAGAGCCTGATCGTGGAACTGCGGTTCTTTGGCGGGATGACTTTGGAAGAAGCGGCCGCCGTCCTTGACATTTCCGTGGCCACCACCAAACGCGATTGGAGCATGGCCAAGGCCTGGCTGTCTCGTGAGTTAGGAAAAGGCGGCGATGGAAAAAGCGAACTGGGCAAAGATTAAGGAACTGTTCGGAGCTGCTTCTGACCTGGGGCCCAGCCAGCGCAAAAGTTTTCTGCGCGAAGCCTGCGGCGAAGATGAAGACTTGCGGGCCGAGGTGGAATCGCTGCTTGCAGCCCTCGATCAACCTGATATTCTCTCCGAAAACCCCTGGCAGAATGATTTCCTCAAAGACCTACGGGCCCCCAAGTCCATCGGCCCATATCATTTAGTAAGGAAGCTCGGCGAAGGCGGCATGGGCCAGGTGTGGCTGGCGGAACAAACGGCACCCGTTAAACGACTAGTTGCGCTGAAGCTGATCCGTGCCGGGGTGTATGACGAAGCATTGCTCCAGCGCTTCCAATCCGAACGGCAGTCACTGGCAATAATGGACCATCCGGCCATTGCCAAGGTCTTTGAAGCCGGATCGACCCCCAACGGACAGCCCTATCTGGTCATGGAGTATGTACCTGGTCTCCCTATCACGGAATACTGTGACCAGAAGAAACTGACCATTCGCGATCGGCTGGAACTGTTCATTAAAGTGTGCGAGGGAGTGCAGCACGCCCACCAGAAAGCCATCATCCATCGCGACCTCAAGCCCGCGAACATCCTGGTAATGGAGGTGGACGGTAAACCAGCGCCACGGATCATCGACTTTGGTCTGGCAAAAGCCACCTCACCCTTGCTGGAAGAAAACGAGAACACCGCTCTGCTCACGCAGACAGGAGTCTTTCTAGGAACACCCGGCTACATGAGCCCGGAACAGGCCGACCCCAATGTGCACGACATTGACACGCGCACGGATGTGTATTCGCTTGGGGTTGTGCTTTACATTTTGTTGACCGGGTTCCTGCCGCTGGATATGAAGAAGAAGCCCGCGACAGAAGTATTGCGCCAGTTGCGGGAAGAAGAGCCGCAACGTCCCAGCACCAGGATTAGCAAGAGTAATGACAGAAAATCCTCAAGCTCACACGCGGCTTTGCGCGGCACTGATCCGGCGCATCTGGCAAGCCTGCTCCACGGCGATCTTGACTGGATTACGATGAAAGCTCTGGAAAAGGACCGTAGCCGCCGCTTCGGTACACCCTCAGAACTTGCGGCTGACATTCGCCAGTACATAAACAACGAGCCGGTCACGGCGCGGCCGGCCAGCGCCGGCTATCGTGCCAGGAAATTCCTTTGGCGCAACAAACTTGCCGCAGCTTCCGCAGCTGCAGTATTTGTTGCGATTGCGTCTGGGTTGGGCATGGCACTGCGCGAAGCTTCAATTGCGCGCCGCCAGTCAGAAATCGCTGTTCGAGAGGCAACGCGAGAAAAGGCGACTACGGATTTTCTTTTGAGCGTGTTCAAGGCCAGCGATCCGCGCATCGTCTCCGACAAGCCGCGCGGGACGATCACGGCGAAAGAGCTCCTCGACATTAGTACAACCCGCATCGAGAAGGATTTCGCAAACAACCCTGACGTGGAGATCGAGTTGCTCGGAACTGTTGCCGATATTTATGGCGAGCTTGATGAGAATGAAACCTTTCTTCGGCTGAGCGAGAAGCAGACCAGGCTCGCACGGATGCGCTACGGAGAGATCCATCCTGTGGTCATCAATGGCCTTCTAAAGCAGGCCGATGACGCCGCTACGCGCGGCGATTCTGCGCAGGCGCTCAAGCTTCTCGAACAAGCCGACACGCTGATCAAGCGTGCTAACCTGGACCGCTCGCCTGAGCGAGCTTACTGGTGGCTTTCCCGCGGTTTTGCTTTTCACGATGCCTCCACTGTTAATGACCGGATGCAAGCATTTGAGAATGCGAGCAGACTTTACACGGCTGTGGCTCCCGATGATCCCCGCCATGCATTTGCCCTGAGCGCTCTCGGGGGCATGTACCATGCACGAGGCGATTACGCACGCGCGGCCGAGTACACCAAACGTAGCATCTCTATCGCGGAGAAAGCACCTGATCGGGACGACGGCGCGCTCTCGGTCAACTATGCGAATCTAGGGAAAACGCTCTCGTACCAAGGTGACTTTGAAGGAGCCGAGCATGCCTATGAGGTTGCGACAAGGTTGGCAAAGACAACCTATGGCACAGATTCCTGGTACTACTGGATTGCTGCAGCCAATCAAGCCCAGACGGTGCACTTGAAGGGAGACCGGGAACGTTCAGCAGAGTTGTTCAAGGCACTGACCCGCGTGCTTCCGGACCCATCAAGGAAATATCGCAATGCGCTGGAGGAGAACTCTGCGGCGCGCGTTTGTGAGATCTACGGCAGTCGCTTATCAGCGGAAGGAAGGCCGCAACTCGCTTTACGATGGCTCAAGTACGCGGAACGCGGATATAAGGAGGCGCCGATGTTGCACTCGGACATCAATCATATTCACGGAGAGTTGGGTGTAGCCTATGACGGCACCGGAAGAGTTCAGGAAGCCAGACAGGCACTCAGATCCGCGCTCGACGGCTATCTTGCGACATCACGCCCCGATGATCCCGTTGTACTCCAGCACCGGGAGATGTGGGGGGCATTTCTGTTGAAACATGGAGATGTATTGGGAGCAGGGGAACAGTTTAGCGAAATCTTGACACAGGCTCACGGACGCAACTTGGCGGCTGTGGCACTTGTGCATGGAGGCTTAGCGTTGATCGCTATCAGAAAACACGATCGCGACTCAGCGCTGCAGTCGAGCACTCGTGCTCTGGATGTCTTCGAGCGTGTTACCGGCTTTCGAGATGTTCGCATGGGCCCGTATCTATGGCGCGTCAGAGCCGAAGCTTTGTTGGAGTCCGGTGACGCGAGAGCCGCAGTCGAATGGGCGCAGCGTGCCGGCGATGCCATGGATCGGTTCAGCGATCCGGCGAGTCGCGGCCGCGTCGCCGTCACAGAGATATTGCGCCGATCGGAAACTGCTACCCGTTTGCCGACGCCGAAAAATTAGGGCGACAGGCGCTCGGCATTTGCCAAAGTGGGCATGGCCTCTTTGCTTTCAACTACTCCACGCAGAACAGCGATCGCAGTCCGAACCAGAAGCCTCGTCATCCAAGCAGCTGTAGAGGAAGCTAGTTTCGAATCCCACTCTCTCCGCCAGCTCACTTCCCGCTGGGGAACTCGCGCACCCATTGAATTCGTTGGTGGCAGACGTTGAAGGTTAAGCGCAAAAGTGCAGTCGAGTAGAGAAGCCGCCATAGATAAGTGCGCGCGGTCATTGCGTCGGTTTGAAACATTCGACCAGTCTTGATACTATTCGAAACGGTTACGCGGGAAAGAAAACGCGCGATTGGCTTCGATGGAATGCAAGTGCAGAAACGGCCAGAGATGCGGCCATGGGGCTGGCGGTTAACCAGAGCTCTGAAGTGTAAGAAAAGTGTAAGAAGGAATCGCCCTTTTTGCCAATTGTGTCAATTTCGCGAATTGCAGAATCAATCAGTTACATAGAATCAATGCGGCTGGATGGGTCAAATCCACCCCCCGCAACCAACCTTAAGTGTTTGATTCTCGAAGCCTTTCCTTCCAAGCTTTACCAATGTGCAAGAAAGAATCCGCCTTTCAAGCGTTTTTTCACTCTTCTGGGCGGCCAATCTCTTCGGAATTTGAGTCGATGCCAGGGACCATCCAGTGATTGCCCCGCTTACGGAAGAAACGTCATTCTGGATTGACCCGGTAGGACCAGGGATCATTGGTGCGCTGCTCCGGTGTTCGCAGAGACGTATCCGCTGGGTTCGTAAGCGCGCCATCGGGCGCATTCTGCCGCAACAGAATTGCGTCGACTACCTTTCGTCCCGGCGCCAGCGAGCAGACCGGGTCAGTGGCGGCTGCGTTTCCTGTGAGAAGAAAGGCCTGGCACCGGCAGCCTCCAAAATCCTGCGTTCGCCGTTCACAACCGCGACAGGGGTCCGGCATCCATGTTTCCCCGCGAAACTTCTGGAAGGCGGGAGACTCCTGCCAGATCCAATCCAGTGAATGATCACGGACATTGTCGAACTGCAATCCGGGAATGACTCCGGCGGCATGACAGGGAAGAGCGTTGCCAGAAGGATCGATAAGCACCAGACTGCGCGCCCATCCTCCCATGCATGCCTTGGGAAAACGAGCGTAGTAGTCAGGTATGACGGAGTCGATCCGAATCCGGCCTTGCAGGCGTTGGCGCGCTGCTCCAATGGTGGCAAGAGAATTGTCCAGTTGCTCTTTGCTGGGGAGGAGTGCGGACCGATTGGAGAGGGCCCAGCCATAGTATTGTGCATGAGCAATCTCCATACGGTCAGGCGCGAGTTCTTCCACGAACGCGATCATTTCTTCCAGATGGTCCAGATTCTGGCGATGCACCACCAGATTGATGGTGAAGGCGATGTCGTGACTGCGAATGATCCGGGCCACTTTCACCTTGTGCTCATGGACAGGCGCTCCCGCTATCGGGCGGGCGCGCCTGTCGGTTGAATCCTGAAAACTGAGCTGAATATGGTCCAGCCCGGCTTGAATCAAGGTTTTAAGCCGGCATTCTGAAAGCCCGACGCCGGAAGTGATCAGGTTGGTGTAGAGGCCGGCGGAGTGCGCGCCTGCGATCAGTTCCGTAAGATCCAATCGGCCGAGCGGTTCGCCCCCGGTCAGGTGCAGATGAAGCAAGCCCATCTCGCCGGCTTGCTTAAAGACCTGTAACCAGTCGCCGGTGGAAAGCTCTGATTTGCTCCCACTCATCTGAAGAGGATTGGAGCAATAGATGCAATGGAGGGGACAACGATACGTCAGTTCAGCGATGAGTGCGAGAGGGGCTGTCATCATCAGTAATCCACAATCCGCTGTTGCTGCAACTGGTCAAGAAAACTGGCGGTGTCTTCCCGCACTTGTGCGTGGCCTGCCCCGATATAGAGGGCTTGCAGTGTGCCCACGATTTCCTGAAAAGTGCGTTGCCCATCACAGTGTTCCAGGATTTGCCGGCCCGGTCCTTCCAGGCGAAGAGCGCCTTCGGGGAAGAGCACGACTGCGTCATTATCATTGTTCGTAATGCGTAACCGGCAACCGCGCGCGAGACGGGGCCGGCTTGCATCAATCGGCTGGGCCATGAGCGGACTCGGGGAGGGAAAAGACGCCGCGGGGCGGCCAGCACGGTTGCACGTAGGCAAAATAGAGCGCGTCCAACTGGGCCCATAGTATGTCGCATTTATCGCGCAGAGCGCGAAGCGCGCTTTCCTGCAGTGGACGCGTTGCAGCATGTTCGTACACGTAATCGAAGGCGAAACGCGCGTCCTCCGGGGCCTGGGAGAGACGGGCCTGGAAATAGTCCAGGCCGCTTGAGAGCCAGGGGTAATATTTGTGCAGGCGCTCGATACGCAGCGCGATCAGTTCGCGGGAGAACATTTCGGTCAGGGAAGAAGCCACAGCTTCGAGCAAAGTGCGTTTTTCCACCAGTCGTAGATATTCATTGACCGCATACCGTGTGGCGGGCAGCACCGCATCCTCTCTTGTTACCTCTGCAGGATCCAATCCGGTAGCCTCGGCCAGCTTCAACCAACGGTCGATTCCTCCGGCGCCAGTAGCATCGCCATCATGATCGATGATGCGTTTGCGCCAGGCAAGGCGGAAGCTGACATCATCGCTGCGCGACAGAATGATTGCATCCTTAATGGGAATCCGGCTCTGATAGTAGAAGCGATTCAGGGCCCACGCCTGCAACTGGCCCCGACTCAGCCTTCCCTCGTGCATCATGATGTGGAAAGGATGGCGGTGATGATAACGCTCCTCGCCTACGTTCCGGATGCGGGCCCTGAGCTCTTCAGCGGAAAGTAATTCGTTGTCCAGGCCGTTCTCTATAACTGAATATTCCATCCGTCTTCCGCTAACTGCCAGCCCGCGTCCTGGACCTGGCGATATTGATCGCTGGATTCATCCAGCATGGGATTGGTGTTGTTGATGTGAAGGAAAAGCTTTCGCGGCCGCCGCAGTTCCGCCAGGCGGCGCAGGCTGCCGTGCGCGGAAGAAACCGCAATATGTCCCATTTCGCGGGCCGTCTGCCCATGGCCCAGTATGCTGATGAGTTCATCGTCGCTCCAGAAGGTGCCGTCAAAAAACAACAGGTCTACGGAATCAAGCAGCGCGAGAAGATCATCGCCCACCTGATCCACGGCCGGCATAAAGGCAAGTCTCTTGCCGGACCTGTCTTCAATGATGGTTCCCTGGAGCGCTTGGCAAGGTTCTAATTGCGCCGCCCGGTGGTCAGCCACATAGGCGGGATATCTGGATGACATAGGGAAGGACTCACATTTTAGATCGCAGCCGTTTCCGTTTGCGCTCTGCAGTGAAAACGTTGTCTCGGGGATCATGTCTGTCCACAGTGCCTGGTCGGAGACCCGGTTGAGCATGGCGAACATATCATTGTCCTCACAAAGAAGACGGCGAACGGAAGGGGTTGCGTAAATCCGTAGCGGCTGCAACTCGCGCAGCAGCAGTAGTCCCAGCACATGATCGAGATCACCACTTGAGACCACAACACCGGCGATCGGCGACTTGCGCACCCCTTCCCCCGGATGCAGCTCGGGAGAGGCTTCGATTTGTGAGCGAAGATCCGGGCTCGCCCCAAGGAGAAACCAGGATCGCCCGTCTCCACTTACAGCAATCTGCGTTTGACTACGGGCCTTTCCCGGAAAAGTCCCCAGCCGCAATGAGAAACAATTCTGACAGGCGCAGTTCCACTGGGGAAATCCCCCTCCGGCAGCGGTTCCAAGTACCTTAACGTGCATGCAGGCGACTAAAGCTCAGCAGATCCGTAGGAATTGATTTCGCAATTGAGTTTGATTTCGTGAAACATAGGTTTGGACCAAGTCATTTCTGTTACCTCCACTAGAATGAACTACACTATCGCACTGGTCGCTTGACTGTTCCAAGACTTTTTTCCTATGGAAATCCTACTTCTTGCCCGAATGAATGTTAGAACTTGTATATGCCGGCGCAAGCTGCCGTAGTGATTAGAGATAGAATGTCTCTGATCTACCCGGGATCCTTAATTCCTTGGATCGTCAGCTACTCTGAATCTCTTTCTATTACGGTAGGCTAAGCGTTTTCTGGAGGGCGAGCGAAGATTCACGAGATGCCGTACGCCGATTGTGCGGTTGAACCGATCTGACTCATGTTAATGGGTAAAGGTCAGATCAACGTCGTACACTTGATTTTCTCTTCATTTGGAGTCGCTCACGGCGCCCGTTTGAGCCCTGCTGTTAAATTTGAAATTGTTTTCAAGTGCTCGGTGTTCTGAATGTCATCCTGGGCGTCTCGAATCGCCTGTAGAATCGCATGCGCCCGGGGCAGGAAGAATTCCCCCAGCGGCGTGAGTCGCGCCATTCTCGGTTGGCGTATAAAGAGCTTCCCGCCGAGTTCATTTTCCAGTTTCAGGATCTGTTGTGACAAAGACGGCTGGGCCACATGCTCCGCGGCTGCGGCGCATGTAAACGTACCTGTTCGCGCGATCGCGCAGAAATATCTCAGCTGATGCACTTCCATCGTAAAACTCCTGTTTTTCGAAGATCAGTTTCGTGAGATTTCAATTCGTCGGGAAGCGTTGAATGGCAGAGCGGGAGGTGGTTCTCGGCGCGGGTCTCCCGATCAAGTTGGAAATGCGAATTTTCTACAGACTGCGTTGCCCGGACAAAGCAGCTTGGTTAATAAGATGTATGAATCAATCCGAATGTGGTTGCTTCGCCGATATTAATTTCCTGTAACTGTTTCCCCCTGCGTGTATCGTTTTGGCACTTCCCATATTTGTTTCCTATATAGGGCTGGATTTCCAGCATCTACCACGAATTTAGTTGCTATCGTGACTTCTGTTGCTGAGCGAAGCATGGCGTCAAGAGTCGGAGATCGCGGGTAACCACGAATCGTGACTATTTCGAACTTAGCGGCCCGCCAGTCTGCCCATCTGGACTCTCTTCGGTGGTTTCTCCATGTGCGAATGGTCGATTGCTGCAAGCGATCGCTCTTGTCTCCAGAAAGAAGGTAAATACAGATATGAAAGCGACCCTGTTGTCATCCCACACGTTTTCTGCCCGCCCCGCATATTTCTTGCTATTGACCGTGTTACTTGGAGTGATGTTCGCTTCACAGGAAGCCTCGGCTCAGGCGGCGGCCGGCGCCGAGTGGACCACACCGGCGGGCACCATACAAGGTACGCGCTTCAGTTCGTTGACGGAAATAAACACCGGCAATGTCAGTCAGATACAAGAAGAGTTTCATTTCGTGACAGGTGTTCAAGCCGGACATGAAGGAGCGCCACTGGTGGTGAATAACACCATGTACGTGGTGGGTCCGTGGCCTAACCAGCTTTTTGCTCT
>Ga0209863_10000727_pt1 | contig 14883 bp, 15 predicted proteins | sample OrgsoiDNA2013046_FD_185796 | JGI IMG/M metagenome (GOLD analysis project Ga0209863, IMG submission 185796) | Permafrost soil microbial communities from the Arctic, to analyse light accelerated degradation of dissolved organic matter (DOM) -... | ecosystem: Environmental > Terrestrial > Soil >...
TGTAGCCCGGTATAAGTATCCAGCGCTTCAAACCATTGTATGGCGCTGTCATATTTTTTGAGCCGTAATGCGGCAATCCCGGCATATTTCTTCGCAGTGTAATAAGAGGTATCGGCCTGAATGATCTTTTCGAACATCGAGAGCGCTTCTGAAGTTTTTCCATCGTTATATACACCCAGGGCCGTTTCCAGGGGATCACTATTTCCGCTCATGGATACACCCAGCGACTGCAAATTTGCCTGTTCATATTGTTTGGCCAGTTGTTGAGGTGAGGGGGGTTGAACGAAAACATATAAACCGAAAATGAGGGCGGTCACCACGGCGGCTGCTGCGATATAGTACACCAGTTTTCTGACAGGAACCGAGGCGGTAAAACGTTGTTTTTGGTAGATTTCCTTAAAATGCCGTTTCTTTTCCTCCTGTGCGTCCTGACGGGCAACCTGTAAGACACTCAAATAATAGGCTACTTCTTCAGCAAACGCCGGATCCGTTCCGATCCTGTTCTCAAATTCCCTGGTTTCGGCTAAACCGGGGGATTTTGTGAAATAACTTTCTATATAATCGAGGTTGTCCATCTTCTTATTCAACTTTATACAACTTTCGCAATCTTTCCAGGCAGCGCAGCCTGCTCGTTTTTACAACATCAGCAGTTTTATACTGGAGCAGGGAGGCAATTTCCTTATCACTATAATTATCCCCCCAATACATTAACAGTTGTCTGCACTTTTCCTCCAGCTGACCCAGTTTTTCCCGGAGCTGATTCCAGTTCGCCTTATCAATAAGCTTTTGAACAACTGAGCGGGCAGAGTCTGACAAAAGCATCAACTTATCAGAAATGGCTTCTGCCTGGTGCACGCTATTCTTATTAGTCGTCTTTTTTCGGATGAGGTCAACACATTTGTTATGAAAAATCTGGTAGAGATAGGTTTTCAGGGAGGCGCGGGCTTCAAAATGGGCGTTATTTATATTTTCGAATGCCGCGAGCAGGGTGTCAGAATAGGCATTAAAAGACTCATCTTCCGATAAAGCATGTTTGGTGATGCCCTCCCGGATAAAATAGGCGAACCGGTTGAATAATTCTTCTTCGCTTCTTCTTTTGTCAATCCCACTTTGCCTTAGCTGTTCGATTATTTCCTGGTCAGTATAACGAAAAGAGCCGGCGCTGTTCATTATAGTGGGGTCTTTCATCCAATTTAAGAAAAATATGGGTGAGATCAGCAATTTATGTTTCCCTCATTCAATTTCCTGCGATAAATCAATTATACCTGAATCCGGAATCAATTGTAAGAATCCATTACCCTGTTTTGAAACTCGTAATCCAGACCTTTTGAATGAACTGAAAGGTTAAAGTGAATAAAAATATTTCATTCAACCCTTCAAATCATATTCGTTAATCATTAATCAATTAAACCTTACAAAAATGAAAAAGATCCTATTCGCGCTGACTATTGGATTCGCATCCTTTTCAGCGTTCAGCAACTGTGTTATTGCACAGAAAGCTTTAAATCCTATTGCATTTAATGATGCAAAAGCCTTCAGATTATCCATTCGCCAGATTGCTGTGATGGAAACGCCCGCAAACCTGGGCACTTATATTGCCGATGAAAAAAATGTCAATTCAAAGGCTGTAAAAGATTTTCGGACCCGTTTTAACCAGGTCAGCAGCACCATGTGGTTTTCCGATCAGAATGGCTATGAGTCCTACTTTATTTTAAACGGTTTTGGCGACAAGGCGTTTTATGATAAAAAAGGCCGCTGGCAGTATTCCCTGATTTTCTATGGTGAAGACAAACTTCCAAAAGATATCAGAGGTATTGTAAAATCCACTTATTATGATTTAAGTATTACCCTGGTGGAAGAAGTACAAACGACAGAAGGTATGGCATACGTGGTTCATCTGGAAGACAAGGGAAATATCAAGATCGTAAAACTGAGTTCTGAAGGTGAAATGGAAACAATTCAGGAACTGACTAAGCAATAATTTAAATTCTACCCTTATCCCAGTTCAGCATGTTGCTCCCGGCTTAGCCGGGAGCAACTTTTATTTATTACCTTTTCGTGAAATTATATTTTTATGACACTTATTATTTTGGGATTTCTGATTCTCATCGCGGGATTCGCGATCCGGCGCCAGATGACGCCATTTGCCGCGTATGCAGTTTATTTACGCATTGCGGGTATTTTACTGGTGCTCATTGGGTTCATTTCATCCTGCATAGTTCAAATAGGCGCAGGGGAAGTCGGTGTTCAGATACTTTTCGGAAGCGTACAGAATACCACACTGGCCAGCGGTCTGCATATAATCAACCCACTTGTAGAAGTGCAGCATATGGATATCAAAACGCAGAATTATACCATGAGCGCTATTCATAATGAAGGTGCCAAGGAAGGTGATGATGCGATCCGGGTACTTACCTCCGACGGTCTGGAAGTGGTCATGGATATGACCGTATTATTCAAAGTGGTCGCATCCCAGGCGCCGGATATTCTGAGAAGTACGGGCATTGACTATACAGATAAAATCGTTCGTCCGCTCACCCGCACGATGATCCGTGATAATGCCGTTTATTATGATGCCGTATCATTGTATTCTACCAAACGCGATGAATTCCAGAACCGGATCTTCACAAGCATTGAAACAGATTTTAAAAAACGGGGCCTGTTGCTGGAACAACTCCTGATCCGGAATATTACTTTACCGGCACCGGTGAGGACGAGTATCGAGCAGAAAATTTCTGCAGAGCAGGACGCACAGAAAATGCAATTTGTATTGCAGAAGGAAAGGCAGGAAGCGGAACGTAAGCGGGTGGAAGCGCAGGGAATTTCAGATTACCAGCGAATCATCAGTGAAAGTCTGACGGACCGCCAGTTGCAGTATGAAAGTATCAAGGCCCAGCTGGAAGTGGCAAAATCGGCCAACGCGAAAGTGATCATACTGGGAAAGGCGGGTGCGCCGATTATTTTAGATACGAAGTAGGGAAGGGGGATGGTATATGGTTTATGGTTTATGGTATATGGTGGATGGTGGATAGTCGATATACAAACCATAAACCATCTACCATACACCTATTTAATCAGTTTGCTGTCTTCCAGCCAGTACACCATGAGCTGGGGCCAGTTTTTTAAGGACTGAAAAGAAGACCGGTAACCCATATTAAATGCATGATCCCCATGGGCAATGATATGGGCTTCCACAGAAGCTTTTGACACCCTGTATTTTTCAAGAAGGCTCATGACCGTTCCGGAACAGCAGGTGTCGTTATTAGCTGCAATCAGAAAAGCGGGAGGGGCATTTTGCGGAATGATGTCGGGAACATTTAACGGTCCGGGATACACCTGCATAATAAAATCCGGCCGGCCATTCAAACGGTCGATGGGATCAGCAGCCTGCGAATTTCCTTTTCCCGGTTTAAACGCAATGATATCCACCACTTCGCCGCCGGCTGAAAATCCAAGCATACCCACCCGGGTAGTATCAATTTTCCACTCCTGCGCATGGCTTCTGGCCACGCGCACGGCCCTGAATGCGTCTTCCATAGGTTGCTTATCCAATGAGTAAGGTGAATTGGGTTCGCGCGGTAAACGATATTTTAAAATGATGGCTGTGATTCCGAGTTTATTTAAAAATTTTGCGGGGTCAATGCCCTCTGCTTTGAATACCAGTAAACGAAAACCCCCTCCCGGACAAATCACCACGGCTGTACCGTTTGCGATATCCGCAGGTGGAAAAAAAACGGTGATGGACGGATTATTAATATTTTTTATCCAGTAGTCCTTTGCTTCTTCAGGTTCATTTTTTCTGTTTTCAAAACCAGGCGCCCCGTTATTCCAAAGAGGAAGTACCAGGGAATCAGATTGTGCATGAAGCAGCCCGCTCAATAAGATGAAAAAAAGGGATATACATAAATGACAACGGAATTTGCCGGGGTTCATTGGAATGTTTATACATTTAAAGGTAAGGACTACCCGGCAGACCGGCCATTGTTTGGGAATGATACCGGGTCAAATTATGGTTCAACCAACTCGTTATATTCCGGATGCCTTTTCAAAAAAATGACAACAAAAGGGCACAGCGCCTTCACTTTTTTGTTGTTTTCTTTCGCCCATTCCAGGCCATACCGGGCAAGAACGGATGCAATCCCTTTTCCTTCCAGTTTTTTAGGCACTTCTGTGTGCATGAGCCAGATCACATCATCCCTGAGGCGGTATTGAAGTACGGCAGTTTCGCCTTCTTCATGCACTTCAAATTGTTGCTGCGCTGTATTATTTGAAACCAGGGTATCCATATACATAAAACTGTCGGAACACAAGGTAAGGTGTTCAGCGTTTTGCTTTAAGCTTTCTGCTTAATAAACCAGGCCCCGCCTCCTTAATCACATGATTTATAGGAGTATCCAACTTAAATTCCTTAAAAGGCATGCCCTGCAATGCGCTCCAACCGCCTACCGGGAAGAGGAGGAAACAATTTGGTAACATTAAGATAATATAAGGTTTGGGTGTACGGCATTATTTTGCATGAGGATTAACCATAATTCCTCTATATGCACCAAGAATTTCAACTTCATTTCCCACTCATTAACAGGACAGCTAAAATAAAAAAATCTTCTTACTCTCTGGTGATATTAAGAGAAGGTTTGTATTCTGTTTCAGTGGACAAATTACCGCTTGTTGAATACTATGTTTTTTTTGACAGCCCGGTGAAAGGGGAGCATTTAAAATTCAAGTTTTATAAAACGCTGTCTGACGGAAAATGGTATGATAAATTGTATTCTGAAGAAGCGGAACTGAATTCGCCTGAATTCGGCATTCCTGAAATGAACGCGGAATTAAAAGTAATTTTGGATGCATACGAAGCTGAGCATGCCCGGCAGAAAAGTTTCACACTTTAATATACTCTTTTAATTTCCTGAATTCCCCGCCATCGTTTTCTACAGGCGATGCTTTTCGTTTATCAATTTCGTTTTGTTCTGTGCATTCACCCGTAATCAGACGGATAAATTCCGCTATCTTATTTTCAAACGAAAAAGGATCGAGCCGGTTAAACTTTCTTTTAAGGAAATCCAATATTCCCCATTCATTCAGCAGAGCCAGTTTACCTGAAAAATCCAGATACGGGGTTTCCGGTAAATCAACCGGATGGAGGGGTTTCATTAAATCTGTTTTTAAGAAACGTATATAGTGCGTATAGATAATTCCATGGGCGTACAGGTAAAGTTCTATGAACTTTCTTTTTTTCCCCGGCAGGGCAACCTTTTTTCTGAAGGCATCATAAACCCCTTTGTAGAATACTGACATACACTGAAGCTTGAAACTCTTATCATACTCATTTTGCAGGCTGTATTCTATTTTATTGATGATGCCATTGGCTTCATCAAGTAATAATTCGACCGGTTTGCCCGCTGTTTTTTTTTGCTGGACCCAATCATCGAATTCAGGTGCACGAGACAGAAACCGGGACAGGATAAAACTGCTGTATGCCGGGCTATTTGAATTGGCGGGTCTGATATTGAATACAAATGTTTCCCCGAATGAAAATTTTTTTTCAGTCAGGTTTGGATTATTTCTTTCCATTTTGTAAAAGGCGGTAAGTCCCTCGGTTTTTTCTTTTTCAAAGAAGAAACCGAGTTTCGGATCAAATTCGGGAAATGAAAAAGGAATGATCCCAAAAATACGGTCAAAAAAAGCTAATTTGGCCCCGTATTTCTTATGACTCCTGAATTCAGCATGTAAAGTGCGGATCTGATTTTCTGAATAGCGCTGCATGTTTCTCCTGCGATGGTATATTCCAAATATACCATTCGCTTTTATCCGATTACTGCAGGCATTTTAAAGTTACCAAATCATTAATTTTTTGTAAACAGTGTATTACCCCCCGGTTGAACGCCTGTTTACAAATCTGTTAACATTTTGGTCATGTTCCCATAACATTCCGATCACAGGAGTCGCCTTTTTTTGCAACCAAATCAAATTACAAAAACAAGTTTTATGAAAAGTTTGATCACCAAAACTTTATTCAGGTTTTCCGTTCTGTTATTTCTTGCTTCTTTTTTTTATGATTCCGCAGAAGCGCAGTATGTGTTCAGTAATGATTCTCTGTATAAGGCGGGTCAGGAAAATACCGGTCGGATCTGGGGTTATGTATTTGGTGATTTTGACTATAAATCACACGCAGACTCTTTAACACGCGGTAATGCCAATCAATACTCTGGTATTCCCGCAAATAAAACACAGTTCGCTTTCCGTCGTATTTACCTTGGATACGATTACAATATCACTAAAAAATTCACAGCTGAACTCTTACTGGCGGCTGAAGATAATTTTCCTGGTGGCAGCCCTCCGGGTAATGGTACTTTTAATTTAAGCACGGGTCTGGCAACCGGCGACTTAACATCAAACCAGAAACTTACTTTTTACATTAAAAATGCTGACCTGCGCTGGAAAGGGATCTGGAAAGGAACCGATCTGATCATCGGTCAGTTTTCCACCCCCGCTTTCCCGCAATTATCTGAAAGGGTGTGGAGTTACAGGTCTATTGAAAGGACCATAGCGGATATACGCCGGACGCCTTCTTTCGACCTGGGAATTGGCCTGCAGGGAGTATTTGATCCGGCTACAAAAAATTATGGTTACAACGTGATGGTTGCCAATGGAACGGGTGACAAACCAGATAACACCACCTATAAATGGTTTTATGGCGATGTGTGGGCCTACTTTGGTCATAAGCACTTTGTCGTCGACGTGTATGCAGATTATCAAAGATTGAACTGGACCACTATCTGGCATCATTCCCGGCAGATGTTAAAAGGTTTTGTAGCCTGGAACAGTGCAGCGACTGATAAAAGTATGAATCCCGGTACAGGATATACCATCGGCGTGGAAGGTTTTGTAAATAATCTGAAGAATGACAACTGGGCGACTACTATCGCAGGCCCTACAGATACGATTTCCACAACACCGACAGGACTGTCATTATATATTCATGGCGATATCGTACCAAATAAACTGAGATTCTTTGCCCGCTTTGATATGTATAATCCCATCAATAAAGTGAACACCAGTGTATACAATAAATACGTCGCCAATACCGGTAACTATAGTGATAACTCTTTCCATACAGTATATAATTATACGGCTGCCCAGCCGACGGTTACGTACACTGCAACCGGCGACCAGACGTACAAGCAACAATTTATGACGCTGGGTTTGGATTATAAACCAACGAATCGTATACACTTTATGCCAAACGTATGGTGGAACAGTTATTCATCGCAAATAGCTTCCAATAAAGACCATGATCTGGTATGGAGACTTACTTTCTTCTTCGCTTTCGGGAAAAATTATGATAACGGAGGTTTCTAAAAATTCTAACTATAATAAACAAAAAAATGGAAAAACTTTTAAAGACATGTAAACGGAGCCTTGCTTTCACGGCTCTGTTGATCGTTGCCCTGGCAGCCATTCAGACAAATGTTTCCGCGCAGGACGACAAAACCATTTTGGGTGCGGGCAGCTCTTTCATTAATCCCCTGTTCTCTAAAATGTTTGCAGACTATAACGCAAAAACCGGCATTCAGGTGAACTATCAGAGTATCGGTTCCGGTGGCGGAATTTTACAGCTGACCAATAAAACCGTGGATTTCGGCGCATCTGACGGACCATTGAACGAAGAGCAGGCGGCAAAATTCGGAGTTCCTGTTTTGCATATCACCCAGGCTTCCGGTGCCGTTGTGATCACATATAACCTTCCCGGCGATAACAATAATCTCAATCTGACCCCGGATATCATCGCTGATATCTTCCTCGGAAAGATCAAAGCATGGAATGATCCGCGAATTACTTCCATTAATAAAGGAGTAGCCATTCCCGGATTGCCGATTCTGGTGGCTCACCGTTCTGATGGCAGTGGAACGACCAATATCTTCACCAACTATTTGTCGAAAGTTAGTGCAGAGTGGAAGACGAAAGTGGGAAGCGGTGGTGCAGTCAACTGGCCTTCGGGTCTTGGCGGCAAAGGAAATGAAGGGGTAGCCGGACTGGTTAAACAAACACCCGGAGCCATCGGATATGTGGAATTGATCTATGCGCTGCAGAATAAAATGGATTATGCAAAGGTCCAGAATAAAAAAGGGAAATTCATTCTTCCATCCATTGCTTCCGTAACTGCAGCAGGAAATGTAAAATTGCCCGACGATTCCAAAATATTTATTACGGACACGGATGCACCGGATGGTTATCCGATTGCCGGATTCACCTGGGCACTGATTTACAAAGAGCAGAATTATAATGGCCGCTCGCAGGATAAAGCCACCAAACTTCTCAAATTGTTATGGTGGAATATTCACGAAGGCCAGGCATTTGCAGAACCGCTGAACTATGCACCTTTGTCAAAAGAAGCGTTGAAAGTTGCTGAGAAAATATTGAAGTCGGCAACGTATAACGGAAAAACCATTCTTTAGCGGTTTGAGGTAAATGCTGTATGGTAGATGGATTTTCCATAAACCATACAGCATCTGCTATTTACTTTTGATGAAAGAATTATGAGCAAGGTAAAAAGTTCAACCGGGCAGATCCGGGCGGAATCCATTTTCAGAAGGTCCCTGACCGGAATCGGCATCGCCATGGTGGTGTTGGTTTTTGGTTTGATGGTCACGCTCATTATTGAGTCCGTTCCGTCTATAAAACATTTGGGAATTAAATACCTCTGGGGCAGAACATGGGATCCTGTCAATAATGTGTATGGTGCTTTCCCTTTTTTGCTGGGTACTTTATTGACTTCATTCCTTGCCCTGATCATTTCCATACCATTTTCCTTTGCCATCGCCGTTTACCTGGGAGAGTATAATCCCAAAGGATGGCTTTCCAATTTTTTAAAAAACACCGTTGAGCTGATCGCTGCCGTACCTTCCGTGATTTATGGATTCTGGGGATTGCTGGTATTGGTTCCACTGGTTCGTTCCATGGAGATGAAGTTTGGTATTTTGCCATATGGGATCGGAATTTTTACAGCATCGCTGATCCTGGCCATTATGATTATTCCCTATGCTGCTTCTCTGGGCAGGGAAATGATCCGTCTCGTGCCGTCTCCATTGAAGGAAGCAGCCTATTCCTTAGGAGCCACCCGCTATGAAGTGATTAAAAATGTAGTTCTGCCGTATACAAAATCAGGATTGTTTGCAGGCATTTTACTTTCACTGGGAAGGGCATTGGGAGAAACCATGGCTGTTACGATGGTGATCGGGAATACCAGTATGATACCGGACAGTATTTTTGCTCCGGGTAATACCATGGCCAGCGTGATTGCCAATGAATTTACGGAAGCGGATCATACGATTTATTTATCGGCCCTGATTGAGCTGGGACTGGTGTTGTTCGTCGTTACGGTCATTATCAATATGATCGGGAAACGCATTATCAAAAGGTTTACGAACGAATAGTTATGCATGTAAACGTAAAATACCGGATGGGAAAAAGCAGGGCCTTTCAGGGACTGATCTTTTTCTTTGCTTTTATCATAACGGCACCCCTGATCCTGATCATCATTTATATTTTCAGGGAAGGCATTACAAAAATCAACTGGGATTTTCTGACGAAAATTCCTAAACCCGTTGGTGAAGAGGGCGGGGGCATAGTGAATGCCCTGGTTGGATCCGTGCTGATCGTGATGACTGCTTCCGTGATTGCGATCCCGGTCGGCGTATTATGCGGTATTTATCTGAGTGAGAATAAAACAGGCCGTCTTTCATACTGGAGCAGATTATCCGTTGACGTATTGCAGGGTGTACCTTCCATCGTGATTGGTATCGTCGTTTATTTCTGGGCCGTAAAACCCATCGGTACTTTTTCTGCACTGTCAGGTAGTTTTGCCCTCGCCATCATGATGCTGCCCATCCTGATCCGTTCAACGGAAGAAACCCTGAAACTGATTCCTTTTTCATTGAAAGAAGCCGGACTCGCGCTGGGACTTCCCTATCACCGGGTGATATTAAAAGTGGTTGTTCCCTGCGGCATCAGTGGAATTCTTTCCGGGGTCATGCTGTCCATAGCCCGTATCGCCGGAGAAACAGCTCCCTTATTATTTACAGCCTTCGGAAATCCATATATGAGCACGAACCTTCGTAAACCCATGCAGAGTTTACCTTTGATGATCTTCAATTATGCAACCAGTCCGTATGACGAATGGCATAATATGGCCTGGGGAGCCGCGCTGATTTTATTATTTACCGTGTTATTATTAAATATCATTACCAAGCTGACAACAAGACGATGGAACGTACAATTATAAAAAGCAGGAATTTCAATGCCTATTTCGGAACGAATCACGTCGTGAAGAATGTGAATATTGATATTCCGAAAAATAATATCGTCGCGGTCATGGGGCCCTCCGGCTGTGGTAAGACCACTTACCTGCGCTGCATTAACCGAATGCATGAACTGATTCCGGGAGCAACCTGTAGTGGGGAAATGATACTGAACAATGAAAATGTGTATGAAATGCATCCCATATTCGTGCGGCTCAAGATCGGGATGGTTTTCCAGAGGCCCAATCCATTTCCTAATCTCAGTATTTACGATAATGTGATTGCCGGGTATAAGCTGAATGGCATAAAACTTCCCAGGGTGGAAAGGGATCAGAAAGTGGAATACTCCCTGTCCAAAGCGGCTTTGTGGAATGAGGTAAAGGATTCCCTGCATAAAAAAGGAACTTTTCTTTCCGGCGGCCAACAGCAGCGCCTGTGTATCGCGCGGGCCATTGCGATGGAACCGGAGGTTTTATTGCTGGATGAACCCACGTCGGCCCTGGATCCGATTTCTACATCCAGTATTGAAGAATTACTGCACGATCTGAAAAAAAATTTCACCCTGGTCATTGTAACCCATAATATGCAGCAGGCGGCCAGGGTAAGTGATAAAACAGCATTTTTTTACGTCGGTGAACTGGTGGAATATGATGATACTAAAAAGATGTTCACCAATCCATCGGATCAGCGGACGCAGAATTATATAACAGGAAGATTTAGCTAGCATTCACTTTAATGAAGAAAATTTTATGTCACAATTAGCAATCGAACTGAAGGAATTAAAAACGGAAGTCATCAATATGTGGAACCTGGTTCATTCCCAGGTGGTGAAGTCGAATGTTGCGATGATCAACTTCGATAAGAACCTGGCACGTGAAGTGGTGTCCCGGGAAAAAAGGGTAAACGGACTTGAATTAAAAATAGACCGGGACTGTGAAAATATTTTCGCACTGCTTACACCGGTGGCGGTAGATCTCCGCTTTGTGCTGGCCGTTTTAAAAATCAATTCCAATCTCGAGCGGATCGGGGATATTGCGGAAGGCGTTGCAAAATATATTCTGAGTGCCGATAAGCCTTTCAATCCGGAACTCCTGAAAATTACGGAGACCGTTGCGATGTATGATGAAGCCATCAATATGCTCGAAGATACACTCTCCGCTTTTGAAAATGAAGATACCACCCTGGCGAGGAGTATTTTCCAGAAAGATGAATTCCTGGATAAGATCAATATCAATGCCACCGTTACGACCTGCGACTACATTAATAAAAATCCGGAGGATGCTTACCAGGCCCTGATCAATTTATCAGTCATCAGAAGGCTGGAAAGAGTAGGCGATCAATCAAAAAATATTGCAGAAGAAACGATTTTCTATGTAGAGGCGAAAGTGATTAAACACAATGAAGGGTAAATTTTAAGGCCTTTGGCCTTAAAATTTAATGTGCAAATGTGCAGATGTGCAAATGAAAAATCCATCCACCATCCACTATTCACCATAAACCGTCAATGCTCATGCGTGCTTGACGCGCGACGCGTGATGCTCGACGCTTCGCGCATCCAGCGTCAAGCGTCACGCATCCCGCTTATTTCATCACCGCGCTCTTCGAAAGTGAATCCGGATTTTTAAGGAATATCTGTTTGCATTCATCCGAGCAAAACCCATATACTTTTCCATTATAGTGAACTGTATCTGCAATACCGGCGGATACCGGCATGCCACAGGAAGGATCTTTTTTATTGTCCACCATAGCCTGCGTGAATTTGGGTTTTGCGGAATCCGTCCCGGCCGGGGCGGTATTAAAAGCCGGTGAACTGATTTCCTTTTTCGGACCCTGGTTACAGGCAAATGATATGCATGTAAATAAGATCAGGCATAAAGGAAGCGGGTTATAAACTTTTGAATCTGCACATCCTTTCAGTTTCATTTTAGACATTTTTCAATACTAAAATTAAGCATTCGAAGCGGAAAGACATTAGGGTGGTAGTTGGCAGTTGGCAGTTGACAGTTGGCAGTTGGCAGTTGGCAGTTGACAGTTGGCAGTTGACAGTTGACAGTTGGCAGTTGACAGTTGGCAGTTGGCAGTTGGCAGTTGGCGGATCAAAATAATTTAATAATTTTTCATTGCCTTAGGCTTTAAGCTTTATGCGTTAAGCTTTTCCTCGACATTTCCCATCCGATGATGGCACACTTGCGGTCAATCCCCCAATGATATCCACCCAAATTTCCTGAAGAGGTGATCACCCGGTGACAGGGAATCAGGTAGGCTATGGGATTGCTGCCTATGGCGGTACCAACAGCCCGTGAAGCCTGGTCATCACCGATTTCATACGCAATGGACCGGTAGGATTTCAGGGAACCCTTCGGTATCCGGAGCAGGGCACTCCAGACCTTGATCTGAAAAGGACTGCCCTTCAGGTGCAATTTGATAAGATCGAGATCTGACCCGTCTTCCCGGAACATCTTAAGTGCGTGTTGCTGGTATAAATCGGTTTTTTGTTCGATAGCAGCGGCAGGAAACCGGTGAATGATATCAACCGGACCGGACGATTCGGGGGAGAAAGAAATATGACAAATGCCTTTTTCCGTGGAAGCGATCAGGATATTGCCGAAAATCGTTTCGGCATGACTGTAACGAATTTGCAGATTTTTTCCGCCCTGCTGGTATTCTCCGGGTGTCATCCCTTCTATCTGAATAAACAGGTCGTGCAGACGGCCGGTACCTGATAAACCGGTTTCAAAGCTCACGGTGGCCAGTGTTTTCTGCTCCTGCAACAATTGCTTCGCATATTCTATGCTGGTAAACTGGAGAAATTTTTTGGGACTCACGCCTGCCCAATCCTTGAATAATCGCTGAAAATGAAAAGGACTGAGATGAATTTGCCGCGCAATTTCATCCAGATCCGGCTGATCCCTGAAATTTTCCCGGATATAGTGAATGGCCTGTTCAATACGTTGAAAATTGTCCATGCCTAAAATTAAACCGCCGGTGGGTTCCGGGCAACCCGGAAATTGCGGTTTTAAGTTTTTTCCGGAAACGGTTCTGAAATCTTTAGAGAAATCAGTATTCATGACCTAATATATCATTTATTTTTCCATCCAGCATTTCTATCCTATTCACTTTGAAATTGCATATATATAAAACGGTGCCGGTCTTATTATATAATAAGACCTTCTAACTAGTTTAAATTTCCATTTTATTATATCCCTTCCGGGCTGGTGACTCAAATATAGTATCATCGTAGTCGTCCCGGGATCCTGCATACCTTTCCGCCTGATCTACAATATGTTTAATTAACACATTAGTACTTGATTTGAGTCACGAGGTAAATTTTGTATAATTAAAAGTTAAAATAATATTAGGTCATGTTTAAAGAAATCATAAATTTGGGATTACAATTACTCATCGTTAAACCAAAAGACGAATTGCTTATGCCAACCAAATTTAAACTCCTTGCGGGTCTGATAACCGCATTCATGCTGTTTTCCAGCGCTAGTCTTTTCTCTCAAACAAAAATTACCGGTAAAGTTGTAGGGTCTGACCTGAAGCCCATTGCAGGTGCTACGGTAACTGTAAAAGGGACAACAGTTGCCACGACAACAAATTTGGAAGGGATCTTCTTACTGGAAGTTCCTAAAAACCGACAAACGGTTGTCATTTCTTCCATAGGTTATGAGGCCGTTGAGCAGAATATTTCTGCTGATAACACGGCACTCTCAATAACCATGAAACCGCAGACGACTTCTTTAAATGAAGTCGTGCTGACAGGATACACTTCCCAGAGGAGGAAGGATATTACCGGAGCTGTTTCTATTGTGCCGGTCGGTGAATTAAAAGCTCAGCCCAGTTTTGATGTAGGCAATCAGTTACAGGGTAAAGCCTCCGGGGTCACCGTTACTGAAAGTGGTGTACCCGGCACACCGGCAAGTGTCCGGATCCGTGGACTGGGTTCATTTAATAATAATAGCCCACTCTATGTAATAGATGGTGTACAAACCACGAATGTTTCCGGTTTAACACCGGACGATGTGGAAACGATGCTGGTGTTAAAAGATGCTGCTTCTGCTTCCATATATGGAGTACGCGCCTCCAACGGAGTAATCGTAATTACTACCAAGCAGGGCAGGAAACGAGGTGTCAGTGTAACATATAATGGATATTATGGAACGCAGAATCCGGGTAAGGGCATGGATTTATTAAGTCCCCAGGAAGCCGGTGAATTATATTTCCTGTCACAAAAAAATGTTGGACTCCCAACGGCAGGTTCAGCCTATGGGAATGGGGCTACTCCCACTTTGCCTGACTATATCTTTTATACCGGGTATGCTGTTAACGGAACACCCATTACAAATTCAAATCCGGGCGTAAATGCTTCTTTGTACAGTCTTGATTATACTCGTCTGGGGGATGTTGGTTATACACCATATATCATTGTTCCCGCTAACAAAAGCGGAACGGACTGGTATCAGGCCATCACCAGGAATGCACCCATCACCAATCAGAATCTGACAATGAGCGGCGCAACGGATAACAGCCATTTTTTAATGAGTCTGAATTACTTTAACCAGGATGCAATTACCCAATACCA
>Ga0209863_10000729_pt1 | contig 14840 bp, 11 predicted proteins | sample OrgsoiDNA2013046_FD_185796 | JGI IMG/M metagenome (GOLD analysis project Ga0209863, IMG submission 185796) | Permafrost soil microbial communities from the Arctic, to analyse light accelerated degradation of dissolved organic matter (DOM) -... | ecosystem: Environmental > Terrestrial > Soil >...
AATTCACCTGCCCAATCCGGAATGGGTTGATACCGCCAACGTTCCCTACGGCGGCTCGATTGACATGATCGTGGACTTCACAAATCCTGCGATCCGCGGCATGTCTGTGTTTCATTGCCATCTGCTGAACCATGAAGACAAAGGCATGATGGCCAAGATCCTTCTCAAATAGTATTGCGTTCCAGCATAGCCTTGCGCGCGCCGTATCGCCTGCAATCAACTTAGTGTCGAGGTTGTCGAACAGATATTGTCGCTGTCTGTCGAAATCAAGACAGCAAACAACCGTTCCCTCCTGCCCGCTCAATGTTTTCAGAAGCTTAAGCGAGTGCCGCAACTCGAAGGCGCGGCACGGAAAATGCATATGACTGCATAGGAGAACATCTATGAGATCAAAAGCACTTCTTTTCGCGGGACTATTTCTGGCAGTGACATTTGCGGCAATGCCAGCCAGCTTGGTTGCCGATGAATTCAACCAGGCCACAGAATTAACGTTCAACGAACCGGTTGAGGTTCCGGGCCATGTCCTGGCCGCCGGAACCTACTGGTTTACGCTGTTGGACAACGGGGGAGACCGCAACATCGTTCAGATACAGAACGCTGACAAATCGAAGGTGGTAGCAACAATCCTCAGCATTGCCGACTATCGTCTAAAACCAATCGGCAAAACCGTAATCAACTTCGAAGAACGACCGGGCGACCAGCCGGAAGCTATTCAGGCCTGGTTTTATCCCGGCGATAATTTCGGCCACGAATTTGTCTATCCCAAGACCAGAGCGATAGCCCTTGCTCAGCAGATCCATCAGCCAGTGCTATCGATGCCCGATGAAGCAGTGAGTGATCCGGCTCCGTCCTCACCGGCAATGAAAGCCGTAACTGCAACCGGTGAAGAGATCGAGGTATCCGAGATCGTGCAGTCCGAACAACCAAACGACGACGTGACTCTGGCAAGTCTGCCTCAGACGGCGAGCTTGTTTCCCCTGGTAGCGCTTCTGGGCTTTCTAGCGCTCGGCGCAAGCTTCTACTTCCGCCGAGTGGCACACAACATCGCTTAAATATGGAGCGATACGCCTCCAGTGAAAGCGAAATCCAAAACGAGAGGTAATTACAATGCGCCGGAGACAACAGAGCCTGATTTGGTGCCAATACATCTTTCTTGCTCTGGGCCTCCTGGCGCTTGGCTATTCTGCACAATCGTTGACCCGGGCATGGCTCTATCAAAAACAGGCACGCCAGCAGATGGAAAAGCAATTGTCGTATAGGGCGGCGCTTGGCGCTGGTTCAGCGGCAGAGCAACAAAAGAAAATGTTGTCCACGGGTTTGGGTGAAATGTCCCCGATCGCACGACTGGAAATTCCACGGGCTCACGTCTCGGCGATGGTTGCAGAAGGGACATCGTCCCGAGTACTCAGCCGGGCAGTGGGACACGCCATTGATACCGCCTTGCCAGGGCAAGCTGGAAATGTGACTCTGGCCGCACACCGCGATACATTTTTTCGTCACCTGGGCGATCTCCGCTCGGGAGACATCATCTACCTCAAAGAGCCGGGACACCAATACAAGTATCAGGTGCGCTTTACCGCTGTAGTCACGCCCAAAGATACTTGGGTAATGCATCCTGCCGGCCACGAAACTCTAACGTTACTCACCTGTTATCCATTTCATTTTGTCGGACCCGCGCCCGACCGGTTCATTGTTCGGGCCCGCAGGGTTCAAGCAGCCAAAGAATGACGCCGCGGAAGGCTCCAAGTGTCACGACATTTTAGATTCCGTCGAAACTTCGACAGAACCTCTTCACGATCTGATTGTCTCCTTCAAATAAGCTCCACTGATTCAACGCGCTTCAACTCTGCCTTGTGTGTGGAGTTTTGGCAGACCAAGTGCTTATGGTCAGGATGGGAAAGCGAAGGCAGACCCACTGAGTTTCTTACGCAACAGGAAAAGGAGCATTATGAAAATCAAAACACCAATCATGTTAGCAATCGCCATGATCATGCTGACGGCCATTCCGTCCGTAGCGCAGCAGGTCAAAACAGATTATGACCGCAACGCGAACTTCAGCCAGTACAAGACCTACTCGTGGTCCGGCGTGAAAACCAAGGATCCGCTGTTGGTTGACCGCATTAAGAGTGCTGTCAATTCCACGTTGTCGGCAAAAGGATTGACGCAAGTCGATTCCGGCGGCGACCTCTCAATCAATGCCATGGAGATCACCAGGAATCAGCAGACTCTCAATACGTTCTATGACGGCGGGTTCGGCGGATGGCGCTGGGGCGGCGGTTTTGGAAATGCCACCACAACAACCGAGACTTACAAGGTCGGCACCCTGGTGGTCGACTTGTTCAACACCCAGTCAAAAGAGCTGGTCTGGAGGGGCTCGGCCAGCGACACGCTCTCCAGCAATTCTGACAAGAACATCAAGAATCTCAACAAGGGGGTCGACAAGATGTTCAAGCACTTTCCGCCCGAGGCAAAGAAGTAAACCCCAGGTGATCGATGCCGTCATTCAAATGCGCAACTCAAAGGCAGGGCCTGTGACTTATAAGACGGCACTGCTCGATATCACGGAGGCGACATGAAATCTCTTACAGCAAAGCAAGTCAAAGTCGGGTTCATTGGCCTGGGCAATATGGGAAGCCGTATCGCCCAACGTCTACTTGATCACGAATATCAACTGTCGGTGTACGATCTGGACGCTACGAAGGCGGAGCCCTTCGCGGTCCAGAAAGGCAAGGTTGCAAGCCATATTGCTGAACTAGCAGGCAACGTTGATGTGGTGCTCTCCTGTTTGACCAATGATCAAGCAGTTCAGAGCGCCTATACCGGACAGGATGGAGTTTTTGTCGGGGCACGGCCGGGGACCGTAGTGCTGGAGATGAGCACGATCTCTCCGGAAAGCTCACGCGAACTGCACAGGCTCGGCGCCCGCAACGGCATTGATGTACTCGACGTCGCCATCTCGGGCAGCACGCCTGCCGCGGAGCAAGGCGCCCTCACGCTATTGGCAGGGGGCAATCCGGAATTGTTCCGCGCCGCTGAGCCAATCTTTCAGGCGATTGCAAAACAATTCTTTCTTCTGGGCGGTCCCGGCTCTGGTACGGCTATGAAGCTGGTAGTCAATACGCTGCTGGGTGTTGGCATGCAGGCCATCGCCGAAGCGGTGGTGCTGGGGGAGAAAGCAGGCCTGGATCGCAAGCTCTTACTTGAAGTCCTGTCGCACACGGCGCTGATCGCGCCCGCTCATATGGGCAAGCTGGCCAGGGTAGCCAGGAACGACTATAGCCCACAATTTCCGTTGCGCCTGATGAACAAGGATCTTCAGTTGATCCTGAAGGCGGCCGCACAAGAGCACGTTCCCATGCCTGCGACAGAAGCTGCGTTCCGCGTCAATTCAGATGCGCTTGCAAGCAGTCCAGAAGAAGATTTCTCGGCTGTCCTGCGGCGGATGGAAGAAGCTGCGGGAGTTGAGTCGGGCGCAGCCATTCACTCAGAACTGGTGACGAGTGGATCGAAACGGCAATGATTAAAAAGACGGAAATGTCGAAAGTTCTGGGCAGACGTCAGTGGCCGCGTCAAGATAAGAACACTTCTCTCGACCACCGCGAGCTCAAGAACTCATCTACTTTGTCTTCCGTCGCTTCTCTATATAGATCAAGGTTCACTTCGGTTCGTTAAATGCAAGCTGATTTGGCGAGCGCAGGCATGGTTCGTCGTCATGCCGCGCAAAATTAAAGGAGAAATAAAATGAAAGTTAAATTGTTAATAGTCTTCATGGTAATTCTTACGGTGAGCACATTCGGGCTTGCGCAGGATGTGGTTTCCGATGTTGGCAAGGCGGCAAAGGACACAGGCCGCATTAGCGAAAAGGTAGCGCACAAAACTGCTCACGGCACTGTGAAAGCAACGAGGATGACGGTGCGAGGGAGCGAGAAAGTTGCCACCGAGACCGCTCGCGGCTCAGAAAAGGCAGCCAGAGGCACAGCAAAAGGGACCGAGGTCACGGCTAAAGAGACGGGTAAAGCAGCCAAGGCGACTGCCAAGGACACGAAAACGGTAGCTGCGAAAACAGGACTCGGTGTGAAGAGAACCCTGGCAAGGATCTAACCCCAAATCATTCCACAATTCCAACCGGGGAAGGATCTGCCCCACGTGCGGGTTGGGCCGGCAACAACAATTGAAGCCCAATCCGCCGCTATTTTGTCCGGCGCATAACCAGCCTACCTTTTGTGATCAGATCCAGAATTCCCGGCCGCTTTTCGAGGGTGAATGGAGTTTCATTCCCACGCACCCTCCGCCCGTACCAAGTGTCGACATTTCGACGCGTTGTCGAGGATCAGTGACGCTTTCCTCAATTGGTCCGGATCACAACTTCGAAATGCTTTCTCTATTCAACCACTTGGCGGTGATCCAGACCCGCGTGGCCTGTTGGCAACTCAAGTGCAATCCCTGCTTATGACTGTTAGATCCAGACCTGAAGGTCACCCCCAGAGGTAATTTATGTGGATTGTTCGACTCGCGCTCAGGCGGCCCTACACATTCGTAGTGCTGGCCATTTTGATCTTGATCCTGGGAACGCTTTCTGCGCTTCGCACGCCGACCGATATTTTCCCCAATATCAATATCCCGGTGGTAAGCATCATCTGGAATTTCACGGGAATGGTTCCATCCGACATGGCGAGCCGGATCGTCGTTCTTCAAGAACGGAACTTAACGACGGTCGTCAACAACATCGAGCACATAGAGTCGCAGTCGCTGAACGGCATCGGCGTCATCAAAGTTTTTTTCCATCCCGGTGCGGACATCAGTACTGCCATTGCGCAGATTGCGGGCCAGTCTCAGACACAACTCAAGGTGATGCCGCTGGGAACTACGGCGCCGCTGGTCATCACCTACAGCGCATCCAGCGTTCCGATCCTTCAGCTCGCACTCTCCAGTCCCACGCTTTCCGAGCAACAGTTGAATGACTACGGACTGAATTTCATCCGGCCCCAGCTCACGTCAGTACCTGGAACGGCCATCCCGTACCCATACGGTGGCAAACAGCGGCAGGTCCAGGTGGATTTAAACACGAACGCTCTCCAGGCCAACGGCCTTTCCCCGCTGGACGTGGTGAACGCAATCAGCGCGCAAAACCTCATCCTGCCTACCGGCACGGCAAAGATCGGGACCTACGAGTACAACGTGGACATGAACGGGAGCCCAACCACAATCAAGGGATTGAACGATCTTCCCATTAAAACAGTTGGGACTAATACGATTTATATACGTGATGTTGCCTTCGTGCGCGACGGCTTCCCGCCGCAAACCAATATTGTTCGCGTTGACGGCCGGCGGTCCACGCTGATGACAATCCAGAAGAATGGCACGGCTTCGACGCTCGACATCATTGCCTCTATCAAGCAGCTATTGCCCGGCATCAAAAACACGCTACCGCAGGACCTCCAAATCAAGGCGCTCGGAGATCAATCTGTGTTTGTCCGGGGAGCCATTTCAGGCGTGGTGCGGGAAGCGCTGATCGCCGCCTGCCTCACGGCTATGATGATTCTTCTTTTTCTGGGCAGCTGGCGCAGCACGGTCATCATCGCCATTTCAATTCCGCTTTCGATTCTGTCTTCCATCATCGCCCTCGGTGCGCTGGGAGAGACAATCAACCTGATGACGCTCGGCGGTCTGGCGCTGGCTGTTGGCATTCTGGTGGACGATGCTACCGTGACGATTGAGAACATCCACCGCTACCTTAGCGAAGGCAAGGACATTGAGGAAGCGATCCTCGACGGCGCGCAGCAGATCGCAATCCCCGCGTTGGTGTCGACCCTGAGCATCTGCATCGTCTTTGTGCCGATGTTCCTGCTCACCGGCGTTGCGCGGTTTCTTTTTGTGCCGCTGGCGGAGGCGGTGGTGTTCGCCATGCTGGCTTCGTACGTGCTTTCGCGAACTCTGGTTCCAACCCTGGCCAAGTACTTCCTTAAGGCTCACGCTGAAGGCAGCGCGGACCAAGCCAGCGCGAGCAAGAACCCGTTGGTGCGTTTCCAGTTGTGGTTCGAACATGGTTTTGAAAGTATTCGCAGCGCCTATCGCGGGCTGCTGGAAACTTTGATTGATAATGGCCGGCTTTTTGCCGGCGTCTTTCTCCTGGCATGTGTCCTGTCGTTTGCTTTGGTACCGTGGCTGGGCCAGGATTTCTTTCCATCCGTTGACGCTGGGGAATTCACGCTGCACATGCGTGCCCCTACTGGAACGCGCATTGAGGAAACCGCTGCCTTATGTGATCTGGTGGAGAATGAAATCCGCAGGCAGGTCCCGGCGCAGGAGTTGAGTGGCATCATCGACAATATTGGCCTGCCCTATAGCGGCATTAATCTTTCTTACAGCAATTCGGCTCCGGTTGGGACTCAGGACGCGGACATTATGGTCGCACTCACGCCGAAGCATCACCCGACGGCCAATTACGTTCATGACCTGAGGCTCAAGCTGGTGCGCTCTTTTCCGGGCACTACGTTCTATTTCCTTCCCTCGGACATGGTGACCCAGATTCTGAACTTCGGGTTGCCGGCGCCCATTGATATTCAAGTCGTAGGCAACGATCTGGAAGCGAACCGGCAATTTGCAGACAACCTGCTGGCGCGAGTGAAGAACGTCTCCGGGACGTCTGACCTTCGCATCCAGCAGACGTTTGATCAGCCGAAGCTCCATGTGGACGTGGACCGCACCAAGGCTCAGTCCATCGGATTCACGCAACGTGAAGTCGCGACAAATCTGCTGGTGACGCTCAGCGGCAGTTCGCAAACCTCGCCCACTTTCTGGCTGAATCCGAAGAACGGCGTGAGCTACAACGTCGCAACGCAGACTCCGCAATACCGCGTTCAATCCTTGCAGGATCTGAACAATATTCCGATCACAGGCGCGGGGACCGCTACTGGCAATGCACCGCCCTCGATTCTTGGCAGCCTGGCATCGGTAAACCGCGTTGCAGACCTGAGCGTTGTGTCGCACTACAACGTATCGCCAGTGATTGACATATTCGGCGCCGTCCAGGGGCGCGACCTGGGCGGGGTATCAAAGGACATTTTCTCGATCATCAACGCCAGCCAGAAATATCTTCCACGAGGATCGCAGATCATTGTGCGAGGACAGATCCAGACCATGCGCTCATCGTTCCTGGGTCTGCTAACCGGACTGATATTCGCCATTGTGCTGGTCTATCTGTTGATCGTGATGAATTTTCAGTCGTGGCTTGATCCGTTCATCATTCTCATGGCCTTGCCGGCGGCTCTGGCTGGAATTGTCTGGTTCCTATTCATGACCGGCACAACCATCAGCGTTCCCGCGCTTACGGGCTCGATCATGTGTGTGGGAGTGGCGACAGCAAACAGCATTCTGGTGGTCAGCTTCGCCAAAGAACAATTGAGTTCGGGAGTCAGCGCCAGAGAATCGGCCCTTCAAGCCGGGTACATGCGCTTCCGACCGGTCTTGATGACGGCCCTGGCAATGATTATTGGAATGGCCCCCATGGCACTGGGACTGGGTGAAGGCGGAGAGCAAAACGCGCCTCTCGGCCGCGCGGTCATTGGCGGATTGCTCTTCGCCACGGTCTCTACGCTCTTTTTCGTCCCAGCCGTTTTCAGCGTGATCCACGGTATGCGTGGTCAGACTGCCGGCCATAAACAGAAATAAAAAATATCGAAGGAAACAGGAAAGATTATGTCAATACAATTGCAAACTCAGATTAAAGCTCCTCCGCAGGATCGCCCCGCACTGGGTGTGGTGAAAGGGTCGCGCCGCAAGAGTCACGGCTGGCTGCTCGCGGGCATAATGCTCCTGGTCTTTGGGGGAATCGTCATCTATGGCCTTCTGGCGCGTCTCGGCAGAGCACATGCGGTGAGCGCTGAGACTGCACAGCTGGCTGTGCCTTCCGTCTCAATTGTTTCTCCCAGACACACTGCGCCGGCGGAGGAGATCGTCTTGCCGGGAAATGTGCAACCCTTCATCAGCTCTCCTATATATGCGCGCACCAACGGCTACGTGAAGACCTGGTATGCCGATATCGGAGCCCATGTCCGGAAAGGCCAACTGCTGGCCGTGATTGAGACGCCCGAAGTCGATCAGCAACTGGCGCAGTCACGCAGCAATTTGTCCACGGCTCAGGCCAATCTCAAGTTAGCGGAGATCACCAGGACTCGCTACATGGGTTTGTTGTCAACCCACGCGGTGGCTCAGCAAGATGCAGATAATGCCGAGGGCACTTATAACGCGAACAAGGCAATTGTCGAAGCTGATCAGGCCAACGTTCGGCAGCTTGAGACGTTGCAGTCATTCGAGAAAGTTTACGCTCCCTTTGACGGCATCATCACCGCCCGCAATACCGACATTGGACAGCTGATCAATTCCGGGAACAGCGGAAATACAAAGACTGACCTGTTCCATGTCTCGCAACCGGGCAAGCTTCGTGTCTACATTAATGTGCCGGAGCAATACTCCAAAGCGGCAGCCCCGGGATTGACCGCAAATCTGACCCTGGCTGAGTTTCCCGGAAGGCAGTTTCAGGGCAAACTGGTAAGAACTTCGAACTCTATCAACTTCACAACGCGCACCTTGACTGCGGAAGTTGATGTGGATAATCCCAGCGGCGAATTGCTCACCGGCGCTTATACCGAAGTCCACCTCAAGGTGCCGGGACAGACATCTTCCTATTTGGTGCCGGTCTCGACCCTGATATTCCGCTCGCAAGGTCTGCAGTTAGCCGTGGTCAACAACGGCAACGTCGCGCTCACGCCCGTAACACCCGGCCGCGACTTCGGCGAGGAAATTGAAATCGTCTCCGGTCTCAAAGGTGACGAATCGGTCATTGTGAGCCCGCCGGATTCCATTGTGAATGGACAAAAGGTGCAGGTAGTGCAGACTGCGGCAGCTGCGGGAGGTGCGCAATGACCTTTTTGAGCAACTCGAAAAGATATTTTTGGGCCGGCATTCAAGGCGTGGTGATCATCTGTGTCGCCAGCGTGCTCTTTCTTGCCGGCTGTGCAGTGGGCCCCAAATACAACCGCCCGCCAGCCGAAGTTCCGCCTGCTTATAAAGAAGCAGACAATTGGAAAACTGCCCAGCCGAACGAGTTGAGCCTTCGAGGCAATTGGTGGGAAATATTTCAGGACGCGCAACTGAATGCCCTGGAACAGCAGGTGAATATTTCCAACCAGAACATCAAGGCGGCACAGGCGCAATATACGCAGGCTCGGGCGCTGGTCCGCTACAATCGTGCGGATTATTTCCCGACTGTGGCAGCCGGCGCGTCAGGGACGCGCGGAAGAACATCCAGCAATCGCGCGCCAGTAAACGCCGTTAACAATGGTCTCACCACCAATGACTTCCAATTACCAGTTGAAATATCATATGAAGTAGATGCCTGGGGACGCGTGCGAAAGAACGTAGAGGCCTTTCGCGAACAGGCGCAGGCGAGCGCTGCTGACTTGGCAACGGTTAACTTGAGTGTTCACGCGCAACTGGCTCTCTTCTATTTCCAGGCGCGCAGCCTGGATGCGCAAGAGCAGCTCCTGAACTCGACAGTTCAATACTATGAACAGGCGCTGCAGCTGAACGTGAACCGGTTTCAGGGTGGAGTTGGCTCTGAAGTTGAGGTTGAACAGGCCAGAACGCAACTGGAGACGACGCGAGCTGAAGCCATCGACGTGGGAGTAGCTCGCGCTCAGTTCGAACATGCCGTTGCGGTTCTGATCGGCAAGCCTCCAGCGTCTTTCAGTCTTGCTCCGCTCCCTCTCCGCACGCCGCCGCCAACGATTCCGGCAGGTGTGCCCTCAGAGTTACTCGAGCGACGTCCTGACATCGCATCCGCCGAGCGGCAAATGGCCGCGGCAAATGCCCGAATCGGAGTAGCCAAAGCTGCGTATTATCCCCTATTGAATCTCTCGGCTGCCGGAGGCTTTGAAAGCGGCGCTATTACAACTCTTTTGCAGGGGCCCGCTGGATTGTGGGCCGTTGGGGCTTCCGCGGTGCAAACCGTATTCGATGGTGGCCGACGCCGTGCCGCCTCAGACCAGGCCATTGCGGCTTACGACCAGACCGTGGCGTCCTATCGCGAAACCGTGCTCACCAGTTTTCAGCAGGTAGAAGACAATCTTGCCGCGATGCGCATTCTGGAGAAGGAAGCTCAAACCCAGAATGAAGCAGTTCTTGCTGCCCAGAAATCCTTAGACCTCTCCATCCAGCGCTATAAGGGCGGAGTCACCAGCTACCTGGAGGTTACCGTTGCACAGAGTGCGGCTCTCTCTAATGAGGCAACGGCGGTAAACATCCTTGGCCGAAGAATGGTCGCCGCGGTTGAGCTGATTCAGGCTCTTGGCGGGGGATGGGATAGTTCAAGCCTTCCTCAACATCCTGAATGTTGCGGCAAGCTTGTAAGCACCGCTCCGGGAATGCCTGCTACGAATCGCTAATCGTCATATGGGCGTGATGAAGTGTCTGGCGTTCAGCTGCCGCCGGCAACGCGTATCGAGGCGGCACTTTTCTCTTTCCAGGGAGTAATCAATCGGCCTCGGACCCAATCGGTTTCTATGCCCTACATCACTGAAATCATCGGAAAAGGGCACTCCCTGATGTTAAGATTTCTGCTTGCAGGAAGCCACACTCTGCATCCTCGGAGCAGCAGCATGTCCAGGTCTGATCCCCTTCTGTGGACTAGGTCGCATGGCATTCTGAAGTATGCGATTGCTATTTTAGCTCTTGCCACAGCACTGATTCTTGTCCAGTGGCCGCCATTGCATCTGGAGGCCGCTCCCGCGTCACTGCTTTTTTGCGCCGTCATGGTCAGTGCCTGGTTTGGCGGATTCAGGGCTGGATTGGTGGCTACTGTTCTTGCTTCGCTTGCTTTTGACTACTACTTTCTGTCTCCGATCCACTCGCTTTCGGCAAAGCCCGGGGAAATACCGCGCCTGATTGTTTTTGCGGGATCGGCCTTCGTCATAGGAAGCTTGAGCGCAGCACAGAGAAGCGCCACCGAATCGCTAAGAGCCGCCCGTGACCATCTGATCGAAACCGTGCAGGCACTCCAGAAAACCAATGATGCATTGCGAGCCGAGACCACGGTGCGTACACAGGCTGAGGAGAAACTTCGCCGTAGCGAGGGCTATCTGGCTGAAGCGCAGAGGCTTAGCCATACCGGCAGTTGGGCGTCAATACCTGCGTTGAATGAGATCAAGTACTTCTCTGAGGAATGCTATCGTATGCTGGGTTTTGATCCCCAGACTGGACCACCGCCATACGAAGCGTTCTTTCAGCGCGTCCACCCTGACGATCAAGACAAACTCAAGATAGCGGTCGAGACGGCCGGGCGCGAGAACGTGGAGTTCGAGTTGGACTACCGGGTTATCCCTCCTGATGGCCAGATCAGAGACATTCATGTGTTGGGTCATCCCGTTTTCAGCCCATCGGGTGATCTGGTTGAATACGTAGGTACCGTGATGGACGTGACCGAACGAAGGCGAGCGGAAGAGGAGCGCGAGAAGTTACGCCAGGCGCAGGCGGATTTGGCACATGTCAGCCGGGTAACCACTATGGGTGAGTTAACCGCCTCGCTGGCACACGAGATAAAGCAACCAATTGCGGCAGCAATTATTGATGCTAATGCCTGCTTGCGCTGGCTGGCTCGCGATGAACCCGACCTCGAGGAGGCGCGTGCGGCTGCCATGCGCGTAGTTAAAGATGCAACACGGGCCTCGGAGATTGTCAGCCACGTCCGCCTGCTCTTTAAGAAAGGCGCTGTCGAGCGGGAGTTGGTGGATGTAAACGAGATCATACGGGAGATGACCGTTCTCTTGCAGAACGAGATAATGCGATACTCGATATCAGTGCACACGGAGTTGGCGACGGACCTTCCTCAGGTCGTGGGAGATCGCGTGCAACTGCAGCAAGTGCTGATGAACCTCATCCTGAATAGCATTGACGCGATGAGGGAGGGGGACGAAGCACGCGAACTCGTCATCAAATCGCATTCGGCGGAAAGCGGGCAGCTCACAGTATCCGTGAGCGACACGGGAGTGGGCTTGCCACCACAGCAGGCGGAACAGATATTCAACGCTTTTTTTACCACCAAATCTCAAGGAACCGGTATGGGACTTTCCATCAGCCGATCTATTGTTGAATCCCATGAGGGCCGCTTGTGGGCTGCCGCCGGCTCTCCGCGCGGCGCAACGTTCCACTTTACTTTGCCCACCAACGTCGAGGCCCACGAATGATGGCCGGCGATCATTGGGGCTGGTGCCGGGGAGAAGGCTAGTTTTGAAATGAAGCGCGGCGCGATTGTTCCGCGTGGCAACCAAACGGAGTCACATGGCTGCTGTGAACTTGATCGGCTCATACAACTACGCGCTCGTAGCGCTGTCAGTGTTGATCGCCATCTTTGCGTCATACGCTGCTCTGGATCTTGCAGGCCGTGTAACGGCGGCGGGCGGCTGGACTCGCGCGGTTTGGCTTCTGGGCGGGGCCGGCGCCATGGGGACTGGCATTTGGTCCATGCACTATATTGGGATGCTGGCGTTCATTCTGCCGATTCCTGTGGCCTACCATTGGCCGACCGTTCTGCTGTCACTGCTGGCGGCCATTCTCGCTTCGGCCGTTGCCCTGGGCGTGGTGAGCCGGCAGAAAATGGGTGCGTTCCAGGCGCTTGCCGGAAGTGTCCTGATGGGTGCTGGTATTTCGAGCATGCATTACATCGGCATGGCCGCCATGCGTTTACCTGCTGAATGCATGTTCAATTCTTTTCTTGTGGTCCTGTCCGTCGCGTTCGCCGTCCTGATTTCTCTCGCTGCGCTTTGGATTACTTTTCACTTCAGGGATGAGAAAGAAGGGGCTCACTGGAAAAAGTTGGCCGGAGCTGTCGTGATGGGCACCGGGATCGCCGTCATGCATTACACAGGCATGGCCGCTGCCAGTTTCACGCCCTCCGCCATGCCGGCGGACCTTTCTCATGCCGTAAGCATTTCCACGCTGAGCGCCGCGGGAATTGCCGCCGTCACCTTTACCCTCCTCGGGTTGGCTCTGCTGATGTCCTGGATGGACAGGCAATTCGCTGCCCGGGCCTTGGAACTGCAGGAAGAGAAGCTGCAGCAAAGCGAGGCCTATTTATCCGAAGCCCAGCGATTGAGCCACACCGGGAGCTTCGGCTGGCGGGTTTCCACCGGCGAGATACTCTGGTCAGAGGAAACTTTTCGCATCTTCCAATACGACAGAACGACAAAGCCGACCGTGGAACTGATTCTCCAACGTGTGCATCCCGAGGACACGGCCGTTGTGCGACAGAGCATTGCGCGCGCGTCACAGGTTGGCAGTGATTTTGACTTTGAACATCGCCTATTGACGCCGGACGACTCCGTCAAATATGTCCATGTCGTAGCTCATGCGTCGAGGGCTGAGTCGGGTAGCATCGAGTTTATCGGGGCCGTGATGGACGTCACCGAGAGAAAGCGCGCGGAAGAGGCCCTGCGGCAGGCGCAGTCGGAACTCGCACGCGTCAGCCGCCTGACCACCATGGTAGAGTTTACCGCTTCGCTGGCGCACGAGGTCAACCAGCCGATTGCCGCTGCCGTCACGGATGCCCAGACCTGCCTGCGCTGGCTCATGCGCGATGAACCCGATCTGGAAGAGGCGCGCGCCGCTGCCTCGAGAATCGTCAAAGATGCAACCCGCGCCGCCAATATCATCAGCCGGATCCGCCTGTTGTTCAAGAAGGGTACCCTGAAACCCGAGTTAGTGGATGTCAATGAAGTCATTCGAGAGATGATCATCCTGTTGCGTAGCGAAGCAACTCTATACTCCATATCCATCCGGACGGAGCTGGCCGCATCTCTTCCCCGGGTGATGGGAGATCCCGTACAGTTGCAGCAGGTCATGATGAACCTGATGATCAACGGCATCGAGGCCATGAAGGACGTGGGTAAGACACGCGAACTCGCAATTAAGTCGCAACCAGCCGAGCGCTCGCAACTCATGGTTTCCGTCAGCGATACCGGCGTGGGCCTGCCGCCACAGCAGGCCGACAGGATCTTTGATGCGTTCTTCACCACCAAGGTCCATGGGACCGGTATGGGGCTGTCCATCAGCCGCTCCATTGTGGAATCGCACGGTGGCCGCTTGTGGGCCACCTGCAACTCTCCCCGCGGAGCAAGTTTTCACATCACCCTATCTACCAACGTTGAGGCACATGAATGACGCTCGCAGGTGCTCCCACGGTGTTCGTGATTGATGACGATGCAGGGGTGCGTGCCTCCATCCATGGCCTGCTGAAGTCGGTGGGCTTACGTTCTGAAACCTTCGGCGCGCCGCAGGATTTCTTGCGCAGCAAGCGCCCTGACGGGCCAAGTTGCCTGATCCTGGATGTGAGACTTCCTGGCGTTAACGGTCTGGATTTTCAGCGTGAGTTGGCTGATGCGGGCGTCCGTATTCCCATCATCTTCATCACCGGTCATGGCGATATTCCCATGACCGTGAAGGCCATGAAATCCGGTGCCGTGGAGTTTCTGACCAAGCCTTTCCGGGACCAGGATTTGCTGGATGCCATTCATCAGGCCCTGGACCGCGACCGTGTGACGCGCCAGCAGCAGGATGAGCTTGCCGAATTGCTAAGGAGCTACGGCTCGCTGACCGCGCGCGAGCGCGAGGTCATGGGTCTGGTTGTTTCTGGCATGCTCAACAAGCAAATAGCTTTTGAACTCGGGACCAGTGAAATCACAGTCAAGATTCATCGTGGCCACGTGATGAAGAAGATGCAAGCTGATTCGCTGGCAGAATTGGTCCGAATGGCGGGCAAGCTTAAGCTTCCCCCCGGCAAGAACTAG
>Ga0209863_10000731_pt1 | contig 14805 bp, 12 predicted proteins | sample OrgsoiDNA2013046_FD_185796 | JGI IMG/M metagenome (GOLD analysis project Ga0209863, IMG submission 185796) | Permafrost soil microbial communities from the Arctic, to analyse light accelerated degradation of dissolved organic matter (DOM) -... | ecosystem: Environmental > Terrestrial > Soil >...
GCTAATTGAAATTTGCAGAATATCCTTCATAAAATGCAGAATCCGCTTTGACTCCAGGAATTATCAGATTCAGCAGGGAGAATCTACAAATAACCGGATAAACGTTCCTGGTATCGCCAGATTTTGCAAAATCCCAGTAAGGATTTTGCATTTATTACTAAATTAAAATCTTTCAAATCGCATTTTAGTCTTTGGCCCATAGCCGGTTCTTACTAAATACCGGATCGGGATGTTGAGTTATGAACCATAGTGAATTCCTGAAATATTTGAAACCCGGACCATTTTTTCCATAAAATAATTAGTAAATATTGCAAATGGACTTCTCCTTGATTTGCAAAATATAACAACCTGCATCCGGCTGACTCTTTTCCAGGCAATAAATGACCTTACCGTTATCGTTTTGGATAAGTTATTTGCACTTACTGCCTTTTTATTTTAACCCGCTGTATGGATCAATTAGGGATGGGGTGCAGTCATAATTATTTTTGGATTAGGTAATGCATTTTCGGGAATTAACCAAAAGAGAGAGCAATTCGCATTTTTCATCCAAAAAATTTTAGTTATGGCCATTTTAAATATTTTGACCAGTGATTTTCTGCCTCAGCGTTCTGTGAATTACCCTATCCTGGCTTTACTATTACTCACCCAGAGCAGTAGTTTCAAGCAATACTTTCAAATTAAATCACTACACAATGCAGATTCAAAAGACCTCAAAGTATTGCAGTCGGAAAAAAAATATTTTATAGTACGCACCCCTACTAAAGCTTTTGCGCTGGCAAATGTTCAGGTGAATAATGAAATCTTATCAGGAGTTCAGGCGATTTTAAATCCGAATCATGAAAAATTTCTGAATCCAATTGCAAAAGTAGGAAATTTGATTTCGCGTGAAGATAAAAACGATTGCATGGAAGAAGTACATGTATTTACTGACCATTCCTTCAGGGAATATGAGCCTGTTCAGCTTGAAATGAGTCAGATCAGCCGGTTGGATATCTATGAACCCGATCAAAAAGCAATTAAGCAGTCAAAGTTCATCGGTTTTGTGGGCCTCACTGTTGCCATAGTAACCTTAGTCGGAATATTTGCGATGATGCTGTTAGAAATCTCAGGTCGTTAGAAGAGGTTCTTAAGGTGATTTGGAATAATCTGGTAATACCGTTGTTGAATCAAATCAGATTTGCAGGCAATGGATTACATGAGTCTATAACTTAATTCGTTTTTGTATTGTTTATTCCAGTCATTTATGTCTTAAATTTGGGTTAGTTGGCTAAGGATCTATGTGTTTTAGATAAATCTGGAATTGTAAAAATCTTCAAATGAAAAAATATCCCTTTATTTTCATCCTTTTTCTGTTCAATTCAATAATGATTCAGGCACAAAATAAAGATTACAAAGTTGTTTTTGACCTTTCAAGTAAGGATTCTGTAAATCAAATTTCCATTATCAGGGAAATAGGATTAATCACCGGATCCAGCCCCGATGTTAAAATCGAAGTTGTAATCTATGGACAAGGCCTGGATCTGGCAATAAAGGATCGAACAACCCTTCAATCGGCTGTAGAAAAAATAATATCAGAGAACAAAGCGACTTTTAAGGTATGCGCCATGACAATGAAAAGAAATAATATCGACAAATCACAACTCGTTCCAGGTTTTGAAATAGTACCTGATGGTATTTATGAGTTATTTTCTAAACAGCAGCAGGGATGGGGATATATAAAAGTGGGCCACTAGTGGGAGTAATAATTGTAAAACGAGAAAGACTTTCAATTTTACCAATTCGATGATATTTGAATGAAGAAAAATTATTTGGAGTTTATCAGAGGAATGGCTGCTCTTTTTGTTGTAGTTTTTCATTACTTGGTTTTACATAGTTTAAAGACTGGAACCCATTCGTTATTTAAAAGGGGTGGGGTAGATTCGGTAATGATTTTTTTTATACTGTCAGGTTGTGTCATAAATATGACTCAAACACTTAAACCCAAAACAATCTTTGTTTTTTTAAGGAACAGGATTTTAAGAATATATCCTGAATTCGTCGTTGGATTATTACTCGGTATAATCGTTATTCTCCTCGTTCATGAGACCATGCCTCCATTCAGCACTTTAGTGGGAAATTTATTTATGGTTAGCACGGATGATGCTTTAATAGTACAAACCATTCCCACCAATGCTCCACTCTGGAGTCTTACCTATGAAATGTTTTTCTATATCATTTTTGCCCTTGGGATTGGTCGGTTTCATAAAAAGTTTATGACCCTGTGGCTCCTTATTGCGCTGCTTATGTTTATTCCCTATTATCAGTTTGATATAGGTAAAAATATTGTTGAATATTTTATTAAAATTCTTTCATTTTCAACACTTTGGTTAATTGGATATTATATTTTTGAATACAGGAAATTGTTTTATTCAGATCTTTATACGGTTGTATTTTGTGTTGGTCTTCTGCCTTTAATTTCAAGGGCTCACCTTACAGAGCAATATTCAGATCCACTAAAATATTTAATTTTCGCTTTAACCGCTGTACCTGTGTTCCGGTATTGTTTACAAGAACCTGCTGAAGGGAAAAAGATAAAATGGATATACTTATTGCCAGTTTATTTAATTTTCGGGATTATGATTTTCAGGAATTCTGATAGCGGGTTCACAAGCAAAATTATTTTTGCGCTTTTGCCATGGGCGCTGCTTTTATTTATTTTCTTATTAGATAGATTAAATTTAAAAAAAGCATTTAAAAAATTTATCCAGGGCAGTGGCAGCATAACAGGTAAGTATTCTTATGCAGTATATATTACACATTTCCCAATCCTTGTTTTATGTTCATATTATATCTCTAATTTATATTTTTACTTAATTGTAAGCCTTTTTTCGATTTTAATATTTTCTTATCTATTGGAATCTGTATTTCAGCCGGCAATTGTTAAATTATTTAAACGAACTGTTTGAGTGTTGAAACAGGTTCAATTTGAATAGCAATGAAATTATTCTTAGTCGTTTTTCTTTTTCTAAATATTAAATCAACCCAAGGTCAGAACAATTTTCTCTCAAAACATATTTTAAGCTCGGGAGATACGGCTGAACTCAATAATTTACATCCGTTGGGTGAAGGACTCAGCAGATATTATTATACCTCAAATATTGAAGTTTATGATTTAAACAGGAAAATGGATTCATTGATGGCGGATAGCATTGATGCAATTATTTGTATAGAAGGGCCCCAGAAAAATGGAGAAAAGAGCGGTATTTTTAATATCTATATATATGACGATAATGATCCCGTCATAAGATATAAAATCTGGTCCCAGACGTATGACCATGATAAATTAAATGGTATTTGGAAAACCTACACGCCGGGTGGAATCCTTGTAAACTGGCAGACCTATAAAAATGACAGCTTAAATGGCCTTACACATATTTTCGCATCAGATGGTAAAACATTAAAGTCAGAGATAGAGTATTTTAATGGTCATGATAAATTCATTGTACGGGAATTTTATAAAAACGGCAATACGAAATGGGAATCCTCTTATGAAAATGGAAGCCTGAATGGTATGAGTAGAAAATATTATGAAAGTGGTATTTTACAGGAAATTGTGAATTTTAAGAATTCAAAAATGGATGGAGCCAGAAACTATTATTATCCGAATGGTCAATTGTGGGTTGAACAAATTTATAATGAAGGTAAGATCTGGACAGTCATTGCAAGCTATACTATGGATGGTCAAAGACGGAATGCAGGTACATTGAATGAAGGGAATGGAACTGTAATTAATTATAACGAGGATGGTTCTATCAGGGAAACAAAGATTTACTTTAATGGGAATTAAGTAGTTTACGGTTCATGCCAAACACGCTGCAACAAAAAGGTAAATTGGGTTTATGGACCAGTACTTCGCTTGTAGTGGGAAATATGATTGGTGCGGGCGTATTCTTAATGCCTGCTGCCCTGGCAAGCTATGGTAGTATAAGTTTATTGGGTTGGTTATTTTCTGCGCTGGGTGCAATTTTGCTGGCCAAAGTCTTTAGTAATTTAAGTAAACTGATGCCTGTTGCCGAAGGTGGTCCATACGCCTATTCCAGAAAGGGATTTGGAGATTTTGCTGGATTTCTGGTAGCATGGGGATACTGGATTTCAATTTGGTGTACCAATGCAGCCATCTCTGTATCACTTATAAGTGCCTTAAGTACTTTTTTCCCGGCGCTTGCAAACAGCGGGCCGCTGGCAATTATTACAGGACTCTGTTTTATCTGGTTACTGACCTGGATAAATACCTTAGGTATTGTAACATCCGGCAAATTACAGTTGGTAACTACTATTTTAAAAATGATACCCCTGTTGCTCATAGGGTTATGCGGAATATTCTTAGTAAAGGCCGCTAATTTTCATCCTTTTAATATCAGCGGTGGTTCGGATTTTAGTGCAATTTCAGCAACGGCCGCTTATACTTTTTTTGCATTCCTGGGTTTGGAATGTGCAACGATTCCTTCCGGTAATGTAGTAAATCCCCAAAAAACGATCCCAATTGCAACGATGCTTGGAATGGGCGTGACTACCCTGATCTATATGATTGGCAATTTCAGTATAATGGGCATGATACCAGGGAAACAACTTCAGCATTCTGTTACTCCTTATACGGATGCGGCGGTAATTTTATGGGGTAGCCATGCCCGATACTGGGTTAGTACCGGCATTGCCATTGCTGCTTTTGGTGCATTAAATGGATGGATTCTAATACAGGGCCAGATTCCCTATGCCATTGCAAAAGATAAATTATTTCCTTCTGTGTTTTCCAGAAAAAATAAAAACGGAGTTCCCGCGATGGGCATAATCATTTCCAGTGTTTTGGTATCCCTGTTGATGTCCATGAATTATACAAGGGGTCTTGTGGAACAATTTAAATTTTTGATATTGCTTTCAACTTTAACATCCCTTGTACCTTATTTATTTTCAACAGCATCCTATATCATTATAAAATGGGAAAAAAGGTTATTGAATTCAGGTAACAGGTGGGTTCCGCAATTATTCTGGCTTTCCTTTCATTTTCATTTACCCTGTGGGCTATTATGGGTTCCGGACAGGAAATCGTATACTGGGGCTTTATATTATTAATGGCAGGAATTCCTTTTTATGTTTTGGAAATTTCGAAAAAAAACCGGTAATATGGAATATACCTGTCATTCTGAAACAGGAAAATTAAAATCGCTGTTTATAAAAAATGCTCAACAGGCATTTATTGATAATGACCATCTGGAGAAATACTGGAAAGAATTAAATTTTCTGGATAAACCTGATTTAAACCTGGCATTAAAAGAATATAATTTATTTCAGTCTATTCTGGATAATCAGGGTGCGGAAATATTTTTTCTGCCTGAAGATGAATCTGTAAATATGGATTCAATCTATTGCCGGGATGCATCCATTGCTACGAATCAGGGTATGATTATTTGCAAAATGGGAAAACCTGCCAGGTTGAATGAACCGGAAGCAGAAAAGAAAGCATTTTTGGCTGAGGGAATTAAAATACTGGGAAGTATCAGTGGTCATGGAATGGTTGAAGGGGGGGATGTGGCCTGGATTGATGAACATACACTTGCTGCCGGACATACATACCGTACAAACGAAGAGGGCATCAGTCAATTGAGGAAAATCTTAAAACCACTGGATGTTGATGTTATTGCTGTTCCACTTCCGCATTATAAAGGACCGAAGGATGTCTTCCATCTGATGTCTATATTTAGTCCTGTAGATACTGACCTCGCAGTGATATACTCTCCCCTGATGCCCATTGTATTCCGGGACTATTTAATGAACCGGGGATACCAGTTGATTGAAGTTCCTGATAAAGAATTTGAATCAATGGGTTGCAATGTTCTTGCCCTTGCACCTAGGGAATGCCTGATGGTGGATGGAAATCCTGTTACTAAAAGCTTATTAGAGCAGGCAGGTTGTAAAGTTTATACTTATCAGGGCAATGAAATAAGCGTTAAGGGTGGTGGCGGACCTACCTGCCTTACAAGACCTGTATTCAGACATACACAATAAAAAAATGAAGAAATGAAATCAGTAATAAAATTCATGGTGATTTCGCTTTGTATTCAAATCGCTTGTATAAATTCTTATGCCCAAATTGTGGACAATGCAAAATATCTGCCAAAAGATTATTTAAGTGCAAAGTTTCATAAAGAAAGAAGACAGGCTTTACGTGATCTGATGCCATCAAATTCTGTTACTGTCATATTTTCCTACCCTGACCGCGTGTTTTCAGAAGATACTAAATACAAGTATCATGCAAATCCAAGTCTCTATTATTTTTCAGGATATAAGGAACCCGATGCCGTACTATTCATTTTTAAGGATTTACAAGGCACTGGCGAAAGTAGTTACAATGAACTTTTTTTTGTTCAGCAACGGGATCCTGCCAAAGAAATATGGACGGGCAGGCGATTGGGGGTTGAGGGAGTTAAATCTGATCTTGGATTTAAAAGAGTCTACAATGGAAGCGAATTTGAAAATTTCCCAATTGATTTTAAAAAATTCAATGCCATTTTTTACGATGTATTACCAGACGATTTACAGGAGACAGGCGATGAAGGGAATTTAAAGGATCTCATTTCTTCTTTTAAATCAAAAGCTTTAATAACAAATATCGACAAGGGACTGTTATCCGATTTGTTATATATATATAATTACGGCACACCCAAAAATATATCCAGACTGATGAATTATTTGAAACCTCATTATAATCAGCACGATAGTGTGAATGAAATGATAAAGAATTTGATGAACCAGCCTGATTCCGCAACACTTGCAAAAGTGAAGTCACAATTTTTTATGGAATATTCCGGGATTGTAAATTTCAATAAATACATCAATGAACTACGCGGAGTAAAAACTCCTGAAGAATTGGTATTGATTAAGAAATCAGTCGACATATCAGATATGGCCCATGCTGAAGCCATGCGGGCAATAAATCCAAAAATCAGCGAAACTGAACTGGAAGGCATTTTTTTATACATACATAAAAAATACGGTGCGGAAGATGAAGGATATGCGCCCATTGTAGGAGCAGGATCCAATGGTTGTATTTTACATTATGAAGAAAATAATGTGACAGAAGTAAATAATCAACTGGTTTTAATGGATGTAGGAGCTGAATACCATGGCTACTCTGCGGACATCACCCGAACCATTCCAGCGAATGGTAAGTACACGGAAGAACAAAAAGCAATATATCAATTGGTGTATGAAGCTCAGGAAGAAATTTTTAAACTTTGTATTGCAGGTGTGCCTTTTCCGAATTTAAATGAAAAGGCGAAGGAAATATTGGCAGCAGGTCTTATTAAACTGGGAATCATCAGTGATGCAAAAGAAGTAGGTAAATATTATCCGCATGGCTGCTCTCATCATTTGGGGCTGGATGTACATGATAAAGGAGGTTCTGGTATATTAAAGGAGAATATGGTGATTACCGTAGAACCAGGAATTTATATTCCTGAAGGTAGCCCCTGCGACAAAAAATGGTGGAATATTGGCGTCCGTATTGAAGATGATGTAGTAATTGGCAAAGAAAAATGTATACTGCTTTCTTCTGGTTCGCCCCGAAAATGGCAGGAAATCGAAAAATTGATTGAAGAGAAGAGCCTGTTTGACCAGCATGTTTCACCTGTGGGTAAGTAAAATATTTATTCAGAGTCCATTGAAGAAACAATGAATGAAAGTCTGAAATCAGCATATGATGCGATCATTGTGGGTAGTGGTCCCAATGGATTATCAGCAGCTATTGCACTGAGGCGGGAAGGCTTGAATGTATTAATAATTGAAAGGGAACAATCCATTGGAGGGGGTATGCGTTCCGCCGAATTGACCATGCCGGGTTTCATACATGATATCTGTTCAGCCATTCACCCAATGTCTGCAGGATCCCCTTTTTTTCAAACTATTCCCTTACAGGAATTTGGGATGGAATATATTCATTCCCCTATCGCAGCAGCGCATCCTTTTGATGATGGATCTGTTGCGTTGCTTAAAAATTCAATTGATGATACGGCTTCATCCCTGGGTGAAGATCAGGCGTCCTATAAAAAACTGATGACTCCCCTGGTTTCGGAATGGCCACTGATTGTATCAGAAGTACTGGGACCACTCCACATTCCGCATCATTTAAGGTCTATGACAAAGTTTGGAAGCAAGGCATTACTTCCCGCATCTGCATTCGTAAATAATTATTTTAAGGGTGAAAAAGCGAAAGGATTTTTCGGTGGCATGGCTGCTCATGGTATGCTCCCATTGAATTATATTGCCAGCGCTGCAGCTGGATTGACTTTACTCATTCAGGGTCATATCAAGGGCTGGCCTTTAATTAAAGGAGGCTCAAAACAATTGGCAACAGCCCTTGCATCTTATTTTATTTCTCTTGGCGGACAAATTCAAACCGGAGTTCAGGTAAATCAGATGCAGGATATCCCATCTGCAAAAGCTGTGCTTTTTGATGTTTCTCCAAAGGAATTATTGAGGATCGCAGGGACTAAATTTTCTGGCTTTTATCGAAGGCAACTGGAAAGATACAGATATGGGATGGGCGTTTTTAAAGTGGATTGGGCGTTAAATGAACCGATCCCGTTTAAAGTGAAAGCATGCCTAAAGGCAGCAACCGTACATTTAGGTGATGGCTTTGAAGAAATATCATTTAATGAAAAAATGACAATCGAAGGTGGGCATCCTGAAAAACCTTTTGTTATTCTGGCGCAACAAAGCATTTTTGATTCTTCACGAGCACCTGATGAAAAACATACCGCCTGGGCCTATTGTCATGTGCCCAATGGATCTATTAGGAATATGAAAGAAGCCATAGAGAAACAGGTCGAAAGATTTGCGCCTGGATTTCAGGAATGTATTCTATCATCTCATACAATGAATACTAAACAATTTGAAATATATAATCCAAATTACGTGGGTGGGGATATTAATGGCGGAGTGATGGATATCCGCCAGCTTTATACAAGACCCGCAATTGGGATATCTCCTTACAGGACATCGGCAAAAGGAATTTACATTTGTTCAGCATCAACACCTCCGGGCGGAGGTGTTCATGGCATGTGTGGTTATCATGCAGCGAAAAGGGTTTTAAAGGATGTTTTCGTTTAGAATGAACGCTTAATTTAAAAAGAGTGATTTTTAATTATATAAAATAATTTTGAAATGAAAATTGCACTGGCATCACCTCCATTTCCAAAATCAATAGAAGATGGCCTTTACTGGGTTGAAAAATTTGTAAAACAGTCAGCGGAAGAACATGCTGAAATTGTTTGTTTCCCCGAATCATATATACCCGGGATGCGTGGAATGGAATTTAAAGTCGAAAACCATTCTCCTGATAAATTGAAAGCTGCCTTACGGGAGGCAATGGAACTGGCCAGGAAATATGCTATAGCCGTTATCCTGCCGATGGATTGGGATAAGGAGGGCCGTATTCTAAATATAGCCTTCGTGATTTCAAGCACAGGTGAATTACTCGGATCCCAGACAAAAAATCAACTCGATCCTACAGAAGATGATATTTTTATCCCCGGAACAACACGTCAGCTGTTCGAAGTGAATGGTTTGCCATTTGGAATAACAATTTGTCACGAAGGATTCCGATATCCTGAATCGGTTCGTTGGGCAGCAGTCCGTGGAGCCAAAATTGTATTTCACCCGCATTGTACAGGCAGCAATATTAAGGGACTTATCCTGGAAGAATGGGGAAATAAAAATAACCCATACTATGAAAACGCCATGATGATGAGATCAATGGAGAATACAATATACTTTGCGAGCGTGAATTATGGATTAAAATTTCCTGAATCTGCTACTTCGTTAATCGGACCCGAAGGAAATTGTATCCAGCATGAAAAATACGGAAGTCAGGGACTCCTGGTTGCTGAAATAAACCCTGAACTGGCTACCGGAATTTTGGCAAAACGATTTAAACCAGACCTTGTTGTTTAGCATCACTAAATTAATAGTGCTGTTATATTATTGAAACGAATTGAACGATGGATGAAAATTATTTAATTGATTATTTGCAAAAGGAATTAACTATCGAACCATTAAGTAATCCTTCTTTGAATGAATTGAAAGACAAATGGTCGAATTATTTTAATGAACTGATACAACTTGATTTTCAAAAACTCATTTTTATTTTATATAGAGTTGATGTTTCTGAAAAAAAATTTCGTCAGTTACTTAAAGAATACCCGGATGAAAATGCTGGCAAAATCATCACAGAACTCATGATTGAACGATTAAAAATTAAATTCCTCACGAAACAGAAGTATCGTTCAAAGAATGAACCATTATCGGGTGATGCCGATATGGAAAGATGGTAATGACTCCGAATGTTATTTGTATATCGAGTAAATGCATTGGTTATCCCTCTATTTACCGTTTATAATTTTTAAGATTTATTTATTTAAATGGTAAGGATTCTCAGGGAACTGCTATTTAATTTTAATCCTTATTTAGCCAAGGCGAATCTGAATAACTGACCCTAATCCCTGTTCATGAGAATTTTTCCACTGCTGATCTTATTTTCTTTATTCATCGGATATTCCTATGGCCAAAATATTACTACCACTATAAAGATCCGGGGTATCGTGGTGGATTCTTTATCGGCCAAACCACTTGCTTTTGTAACCGTAGCTCTACAGGAACAGAAATCCGGTAATGTAATAAAAACAGTTCTTTCCGGAGATGATGGTCACTTTGAATTATCAGCCCCATCGGGCAAAATAGTTCAGCTGGAACTGGCGTATAATGGATATTATAATAAATTAATTCCGGTTCTCAATGGCGGAGATAGTTTGAATCTGGGATCCATTCCCCTGACCATATCTGTAAAGCAACTTCAGGAAGTTTCAGTCGTAGCCCTCAGACCCGTAATAAAAAGGGACCTGGATGGAATTACGTATGATGTAAGTGCAGATCCGGAAAGTCCGGCGCTTACTGCCCTGGATATGATGCGTAAAGTTCCCTTATTGTCAGTCGATGCTTCAGACAATATTAAATTAAAAGGTAGCGGAAATTATAAAATACTTATCAATGGAAAAGAATCAGCGCTTCTTGCCAAGAATCCGTCTGATGTATTGAGGGCCATGCCCGCAACGAATATTGAAAAAATTGAAGTCATTACCACACCGCCTGCCAAATATGATGCAGAAGGACTTACGGGAATAATAAATATTATTACGAAGAAAAAACTTGATCAGGGTTATAATATAGGAATAAACGGGCGTTACAATTCCAATTGGGGACCGGGCCTTAACATGAATTGGACATTTAAACAGGGAAAATTTGGATTATCCGGTTATATCGGTACAAATACACGTCCTAAAAGAACGAACAGTAACGGAAACAATCAGGTTTTCTATGCAGATAATTCCGTCTTGTCGCAAAATGGTACAAATACTGTAAATGGTCATAATGTGTATGGAGATGCAGAGCTGAGTTATGAATTTGACAGCCTGAATCTGCTAACGGGATCCCTTGAATTCTATCATGGCGGAAACGATCAGTCCGGGGATCAGTTATCAAATACCTATTATAGCAATCAAACAATTATACAGGCTTACAGGCTTGTAAACATAGGAAATAACAGTTATGGCGGACTGGATGCATCAGTAAATTACCAGCGGGGTTTTAAGAAGGATAAAAACCGTCTGATTACCCTTTCATATAAATTTAGTAATTCACCGAATACACAGTATAACAATAATACAATAAGCGATACAATCAACTATCAGTTACCAAATTACCAGCAAAACAATAACTCAGGGAATAAGGAACATACCATTCAGTTGGATTATGTTCATCCCTTAAAGAAATTTACATTGGAAGCGGGTGGTAAAGTGATCATCAGAAATAATTACAGCAGTTTTCAAACAAACGGGTATAGTGATTCAACCAAGGATTATATTTTAATTCCATCTCAAACCAATGACTTCAATTATTACCAGGATATATATAGTGTTTACAATTCCTATCAGATGAAATGGGATAAATGGAATGTAAAAGCAGGATTGAGGTTAGAACATACAAACATCCACGCTGATTTTGTAACAGAATCAAGTACGGTAGATCAGAATTACAATAATCTGATTCCTTCCATATCCATACAACATAATTTAGCTTCAAGTAGTATTACACTTGGATATACTGACAGGATCAGCAGACCTGGAATATATCAGTTAAATCCATTTGTAGATTTGTCTAATCCCAGTTTTATTAATACAGGTAACCCGAATCTGAAACCTGAAACGAATCATACTTTTGAAATCAACTATAGCAACTTCTCCAAAGGCTCAATCAATGTGGGGATCAACTATGCCTTTTCGGATAATTCAATACAAACGGTAACTTCCCTGTTGATCGACAGCAATTCGATCAATCCTAATGATACCGTAACCCTGACTACTTATCAAAATCTTGGGAGCAACAGCAGACTCGGCTTAAATTTCAACGCAAATTTTACTTTAGCTAAAGATCTTACGGTTAGTTTAGACGGAGAACTGGCACACATCTGGCTGAAAGGAACCTATAATGGGCAGGTCTATAAAAATGAAGGATTTAATGGCAATGCATTTATGAATGCGGGTTATATGTTTGGTAAAGGGTATCGGATAGGCTTTAATGCAGGTTTTTACAGTGGAGATGTTAATTTGCAGGGGAGTTCCAATGGATTCCTTTATACTTCTTATGTATTTTCCAGGAGCTTTATGAAAAAAAAATTGACCATTTCGTTTGTTGCGAACAATCCCTACAGCAAATATTATACTTTCAGTTCACATACATCTACTCCGAGTTTTTATCAGACCTCCTTTAATCAGATGAATTACCGGACATTTGCTATCCGTATCAATTTTAAATTTGGAAAACTAAATTCAGATATTAAAAAAAGCCAGAGCCAGATAAAAAATGATGATACCAAAGCAGGCAAATCTGCCGGCGGAGCGCAGTAATATCAAGCTCATAAAATCCAATTTATCAATCTGAACCCGTCTGCTTCATTCATATGTCTCAATATGCCTTTCCTTTTCTTATTCAGTCCAAACTTTCTTAATTTCTTCAATGGATGATTTCTGATTACAAAAGCCAGAAATACCGGAAATAAGCGATTGACCCAAACACTGTATTTTTCAAGACCCCCAACCAGGGTTTCATTTTTTCCGCGGACCACCGCTTTTATAATTTCATCTGCACAATGATCCGGAGTAATACCATTTTCAATGGACTGTTGCATTCTTCCATAGGAACTTCCATTACCACTCAGCGCGTTCAGGGATATATTTGTTTTGACAAGTCCTGCTGTTACAATGGTAATTTTTATTCCATCCTTTTCATGTTCAGCTCTCAATGATTCGAAAAAACCATTTAAAGCATGTTTGGAAGCTGCATATGCAGATAGTTTGGGAACACCATATTTACCTGATAAACTACTGGTTACAATAAAGCAACCCGCACCCTGCCTTATCATGAATGGTAAAAGTGTTCTGCTTATTATCACATTACTGAAAAAATTTATATTCATTACTTTTTCTGTCATTTCAATAGAAGTATTGATAATGGTATCTCTTACAGCTATGCCTGCATTTAGAAAAACATAATCAATACCCTTAAAAACCTTCCAGGACTCCAGCGCGATTTCTTCCAGGGTATTTTTCTGGTCCATATCGCAGGGCAGGATCACAACTTTTTCAGGAAAAGCACAGCATGATTTTACCTTCTCAAGCTTTTGCACATTTCTGCAGGATAAAATAAGATAGGCTCCTAATTTATTTAAATGCAGGGCCAGGGATTCTCCTATTCCACTCGAAGCACCAGTAATCCAGCAAACTTTATTGTTATAAAATCGAGTTGTCATTTTGTTTAATTTATAAGGTTATGATTGCGTAATAAATTTAGTAGGTTCCTGTTTAACCCGAAGTCCTTTCCGTTTCCCTGAAAGGAATAAATACATCCAGTCCATTACTTCCCGAAACATGACTTTGCGCGATGGCATAAAATAATTGAAGAAAATCCACCTCATGATCCAGGCAACCCAGCCTGTAAATTCAAAACCATATAATTCACCGATTCCCTTACCTACCCCTAAACTGGCGCATTGACCTAATCCCATATAATCGAAGGATTTCAAACGCTTCATACTGATGGCATTGGCAATATTCCTGCCTGCATATTCACCATGCTTAATGGCCCATAAAGCATTTGGAGGACTGACTTCTTTTGATTTATAATTTTCCACATGACAGGCATCGCCACCACCCCAGATATTAGAATGGTTGTTAACCTGCAGGTATTTATTCAATAGTATCCGATTTCCTGGATCACGCTGCATTTCTTCTGTGCCATTTAAAATCAATGGTGATTGACCAATTGCGGATATGACCATGCTGCATTTTATAAATGCTGCGTCATTCAGGAACAGTCCTTCTGACGTGACTTCAAAAATTTTATTATTGTTTATTATTTCAATGCCATAAGATTTCATAATATTTTCAGTATAGCTTCTCATCCGGTGTAGTTGGGGTTTTAATACATTCAACAGTTTATTTTCACTATTCACCAGACGGATCCTTGGCTGTAGATCGTGAAGTGAAGGATATTTACGAATTAGATTTTTTAGAAATTCAGCAATATTTGTTGCCAACTCCACACCTGAAAAACCACTTCCGGCTATGGTTATGCTGAGTACTTCCTGTGCAATATCCTTGCTCTCCAGAGATGCCCGGTTTACCAGATGTATTAGTTTTTCCCGGGTATGCAGGAATG
>Ga0209863_10000732_pt1 | contig 14804 bp, 14 predicted proteins | sample OrgsoiDNA2013046_FD_185796 | JGI IMG/M metagenome (GOLD analysis project Ga0209863, IMG submission 185796) | Permafrost soil microbial communities from the Arctic, to analyse light accelerated degradation of dissolved organic matter (DOM) -... | ecosystem: Environmental > Terrestrial > Soil >...
TGGTTGTGCTTGCCGCCGCGAACACGTCAACGGGCGCACCTTGGGTGATCTGTGCAGCGAGGGTGTCGGAGCCGCCGTAGGACGGAATGACTTTGGCTCCTGGGTTCGCCGCCGCAAAGTTCGCGGCCAAGGTGGTGAAGGTCGCCTTCAGGGACGACGCGGCGAACACCACGATCGTTCCGGTGACACCGTTCGGGCTGGACCCCTTCTTCGATGAGCTACAGCCAGCGAGGCCGACAGCGATCACGGTCGTTGCGATCACGATGGTGGAGAGACGGCGGTTCATGAACCCCTCCGCGGGAGAGTCCCACAGATGCAGCGGCCGCGGCATCCGTTGCTCAACGAGGTGCCGGCAGTTCCACGACAACGTTGGTCGATTTGATCGCAGCGATCGCGAGAACGCCGGGCTCAAGGCCCAACTCGTCGGCTGCCTCGCGGCTCATCAAGGACACGATGCGATGCCCGCCACATAGCAATTCGACTTGCGCCATGACCGTGTCGCGTACGACGCGGGTGACGATGCCCACCAGCCGGTTACGCGCCGACGCCTGCACGACCGGGCCGGGTTCGAGGGGATCGCTGAGCGTCATGGCGAATTGCGCCAGTTCGGCCCCGTCGACCGCGAGGCGGCCAGCCTCATCGGTCGTGGTCGTGAACTTCCCGGACTCGGCCCAGCGGCGCGCGGTGTCGTCGCTGACGCCCAGCAGGTGGGCGGCGTCCGCGATCCGGTAGCTCGGCACCGCGTCAGTGTATCCGCAGTCGCGGAGGACCTGGCAGGTCTAGGGCAGCAGTTGCGGATCAGGCGCCACGGCAGCTACCGGTAGCTGCGGTTAGCGTGGAGGGCCGAAGATGCTCAGCCGACCGGGACTACGAGCGCGGGTAGCTGACCGCGCTGGTCGCTGATGCGCCGTACCGAGGTGCCCGATACGTAGAACTCGAGGGTGTGACCGCCCCAGACCCACTCACTTGTCGTGACCGTGACACCGACGACACCCTGGGCGCCGTCGCGCTCACCCTCGGCCTGCAACCGGGTCATCGCGAGTTCGCGAGCGTCGTAGAAGCCTTGCGTCCATTGCTGGAGCTCGATGTTCTGGCCTACCTGCCGCATCGTCTGCATCACGCCCTGCATGGCGATGTGGTAGACGCAGGTACCTAACACGAACGAGACCGGGCACCAGCCGACGTTCAGAAGTTGGAACAACTCCTTAGCGTCGAGATGACTCGTAAAGGGCGCACCCGATGGCTGGCGATAGGCACCGCCGCCGTCGCGGTAGCGCACAGCGGTGCCGATCGCGGTGAACTCGAGTGCGTCGGTGCTGTGCGCTCGGTAGCCGAGCTTCACGCCGACCACACCGTCGCCGCCGACCTTCACCGTCTCCGCGATCAACCGGTTGATCGCGTTCATCCGTGCGGTGTACATGGCTTGCGACAGCACCTGGTATTCGCCGGCCTGCATGCCGCGGCCGGGTTGGAACCCAACGTGGTAGACCGAAACGCCCATCACCAGTTCGATCGCGTCGAACCCGGTGTGCTCGAGCAACGTGAACTCCGACACCGAGAGGTCGGACGTGAAGAATTTGCCGGCGTCGGCGAGCCGGTTCTGCGCGGTTTGATCGAGGCCCTCTGTCATGGGCTCACGCTAGCAACTCACCGGCTACTTGCCTCGATGGCCCTCGTGCTTCGCCTCGTAGTCGGCCGGCGTGCCCTTGCCGCCACCGGCAGGGTCGCGGTTCCCGAGAATGGTCTCGGCCGGCATGGCCTCAATGTGCTCCTTGGCCTCAGCCTTGAGGTCGTCGATCGGAGTTTTGTCGTCGCCGGTCATGAGTGCTCCTCTGGGTTGGTCTCTCCGGGAACATCATGCTGTCCGCCGGACCACACGAGCAGTACCCCAACCGCGAACGCGGTAACCGTGACCGCGTCGAGCGAGCCATGAGGTGCAAAGCCTTGGACGGCGAGGCGCCCGAGACCGGCGGCGCTCACCGCGATGCCGACGACGAGGACGACAAGCCCGCGCGTTGATGCCGGACGCCGTGGTGGTGCGACCCGACGAGGGTGCCCGACATTGCGTAGGACGAGGAGCATGACGACGAGAACGACCGCCAGAACGGCGATCAAGGCGCCGACCCAGACCACCCGCTGGGCCCACCAGGTGCCGGAACCGATGGCGGGTTGGGCCAGGAGGTGGGTCGGATAGCCCACCTCCGCGACGATGACGACGGGCACCATGTGCCACAGATAGACGGGCATGGTGAGTCGATTCGCACGCTCGATGCGAGACCGCAGTTCGCTTCGGTCAGGTCGTTGCAGCGATCGAGCCGCGACCGGTGCAAACAACAGCACGATGCCGACTTGCGTTAGTCCGAACGCCAGCAGAGCGGCCGACGGCGGTGACGCATTCTGGATCCGAGCACCTGGCACACCGATCATGCTGACCGGATAGGGGCCCCACCAGATCAATGTCACTAGCGCAATGATGGCGCTCACAGCCAAGGCGAGCGGCCCGCCTCGCCGTCCGGTAAAAAGACCATCGTGCCAGGCAAAACCGAGCTGATGGAAGGTGCCCCACACGAGCACGTAGTTGGTCCAGCCGATCAGGTGCCAGTGCCATTCAATAACGCCGACATCGATGACTACGGCGACAATGACCATGACCACGGCGACCTGGTTGCCGAGGCGGCGCTGCAGCCAATACAGCGCCGGCGTCAGCAACAGCAGGACGAGGTAAACCGCCAGAAACCACAGATGCAACGTCAGCGCCCACGCAGCTTGCGACAGATCGTCGTGGTTGACGCCAGCAAGATCACAGATCGCGACCGCGAGCGCGATCACCCCGACGTAGGCGGACGTCGGAACCAGGAGCCGTAGCGCGCGTTGCCGGATCCACGTCGTCGGTAAGCCGCCGGTTGCTTGGTAGCGCGACCACGACAGTGCATTCGCGTACCCGCCGACGACGAAGAAGACCGGCACGACTTGCAGGACGAGCGTCAGCCACGACGTCCACGACACGACGCTGAGAACGTCGACCCCGGAGAGATGTCCGTGCTGGTAGACGATGCCGGTTGCCAGCCAGTGTCCGACCACGACCGCCGCGATCGCCACCACGCGTAGCAGGTCCAGGTAGCTGTCGCGGGGGGCGCCGCGGGTGCGGTCGACGAGGCGCTCGATGGCCATGGGTGCAGCGTAGGACGACGTTCGTCGGTGGCCCGCGCGGCGCCGCGGCGACGTTGGTAGGGCCGGCGAGAGTCGAACTCGCACTGGCGCGGACCTAAACCGCGTGCCTCTGCCATTGGGCTACGGCCCCGTAGTCAAGCGATTATCGCGCACCGCCCAAAGGCGACCGCGAGTGAACCTAAATCGCGAGCTCGCGGCGCAACTTGGCGACGTGACCGGTTGCCTTGACGCCGTACTGCGCCACCTCAAGAATCCCGTCGGGGCCGACAACGAACGTCGATCTGATCACCCCGACCACCGTCTTGCCGTAGAGCTTCTTCTCGCCGTACGCGCCATAGGCGGTGAGCGTCTTCATCTCGACATCAGAGAGCAGCGGAAACGTGAGCTGTTGCTCCTTGCGAAACTCGGCGAGCTTCGCGACGCGATCAGGCGAGATGCCCAGGACTGTGACGCCGGCGCCATCGAGTTCGCTCAGGTTGTCGCGAAAGTCGCACGCCTCCGTCGTGCAACCCTTCGTCATGGCGGCGGGGTAGAAGTAGACGATGACCCGGCGGCCGTGGAAGGCCTTCAACGAGACAAGCGTGCCATCGGCGTCGGGCAACGTGAAGTCAGGAGCCGGCTGGCCGACGGCGAGCTGCGGGGGAGGCGCCATGCGAAGCACGTTACCGCGCGAGCAGGTGGCATCCGCGTCCGGCTGGGCGAGCGTGCAGGTCCATGATGTGCGCAAGGAGTTCTGTCACAAAGACGGCGGAACGTCGACGGCCTGGGAGACACTGTGAGCGTCAGAGCCTTGTCTGTGGTGCCGGGTAAGCCCGAGACCGCGGCCGTCACCGAGCATGCCGATCCGTCGCTCGACGAAGGCGCTTTGCTGGTGCAGGGCTTGCTCGTCGGCGTGTGTGGCACCGACATCGAGATCATCCAAGACGGCTACGGCTGGGTGCCACCTGGTCAAGACCGTCTTGTGCTGGGCCACGAATCCCTAGGCCAGGTGCTCGAGGCTCCGGCCGGGAGTGGATTCGCGGCTGGTGATCTGGTCGCCGGCATCGTGCGGCGCCCCGACCCTGAGCCGTGCGAACCGTGCGCGGCTGGGCAATGGGATTTCTGCCGCAACGGCAAGTACACCGAACGTGGGATCAAAGAGCGCAACGGTTACGCCGCGACGCAGTGGCGGGTCGAGCCTGAGTTCGCGGTCAAGCTCGATCGGCGGCTCGGCGATTGCGGCGTGCTGATGGAGCCGACGTCGGTCGTGTCGAAAGCGTGGGAGCAAAGCGAAATGATCGCCGCCCGCGCGCCTTTCGAGCGGAAGGTCGCGCTCATCACGGGGGCGGGCCCGATCGGACTCTTGGCCGCGCTCCTCGGCGTCCAGCGCGGTTATGAGGTTCATGTTCTCGACCGCACCGATGCTGGGCCCAAGCCGTCGATCGTGCATGACCTCGGCGCAACTTTCCATACTGGTGCCATCACCGACATCGGGGTGCAACCCGACATCGTCATCGAGTGCACGGGATACGGTCCGTTGGCGTTCGATCTCACCAGCGTTGTCGCCAAGGATGCGGTCGTGTGCCTCGCCGGCATATCCGGGGGAAGCCGCGAGGTGCCGACCAGCCTGAACGTCATCAACAAGCAGATGGTGCTCGAGAACATCGTGTTGTTCGGCAGCGTGAATGCGGCTCGGCGGCACTACGAGCAGGCTGCGGCCGCATTGGCCAAGGCCGACATCGGCTGGCTCGCTCGGCTGGTCAGCCGCAAGGTCGCGTTGAGCGACTTCGCGACCGCACTTACCCGCACAGATGACGATGTCAAGGTCGCCATCGACCTGCGAAACTGATCGTCCCGGTCGCCTACCTGGTGTCCGTCCCCATCGGTCGAGGAGAGTCAACGGTGGCAAGTGATCCCGAAGAGCTGCTGCGTTCCATCGAGCGCACCCGCGAGGAACTCGCGCACACCGTTGACACGATCGCTGGTCGCCTCGACCCGAAGCGGGCCGCGAAACGCGGCGTTGATGCGGTGCGCGACGGCCTGACCACGGTCGTCGATGGCGCTCGAGTGAAGCTGCACCTGGGTTCCGACGGTTCCGACGCTCCCGAAGCCGCTTCGGTAGCGCAGGACGCGGCTTCCGGTGGACCGAGTGCCCCAAGCCGGCTCACGGCGAAGGTGGCGCCGCTCGCGAAGCGGGTGCCGAAGCCGGCGGCGGGTGGCATGGCCGCGCTCGTCGCGCTGGCGGCGATCATTGCCGTGCGGCGCAGACGCCGCTGAGAGTGCCAGGACGCCGACTGCGGCGCCGTCGCCCCTAGTTTGCCGACGGCACGAGCACGAGTGCCTGAGCGATCGCCTTGGCGAGCGGAGTGCTGACGGCGGCGGTGCCGCCGAAGAGCAACGCCGACAACACCGAGTTCGAGGATTTGTTGAGGTAGGCCTGCACGGGGCCGGGCAACGCACCGGTGCTCGGCACCAGGATCATCGGGGCACCCTCGAACGCCGCCAACGGCCCCCCTGACAGCGCGTCGGCGAACACGGCGCCGCTCGCAAGCGTGACAACTCCGGGTGCCGCGAACAGGTCGCGCGCGACCACGATCGATGTCGCGTAGCGGTCGGCGCCGACAAGGGGTTGCGCTGTCGGGTCGGCCGCGGCGGCCGGGCCGCCCACCGCATAGCGCGTGTCGGTCGAATGCAGCGCGAGGTAGGCCGCCGTCGCCGCCGCTTGGGTGCGGCCCGAGGTCAGGAGCACGATGCCGTGACTGAGCGCGGCCGCCGGGCCCGCTGAAAGGCCATCGGGGAAGTTGGTTCCGTCGGCCTCGAACACCGTCGGTGGATCACCCAAGATGCTGGCGATTTTCACCGCCGTGTCGTACCGATCGACTCCCGACACCCGCACGGGATTGAAACCCAGACTCTGGAGTTGTCCATCAACTGCGGCGGCGATGGCATCGAAGCCGCCCAGTAGGTAGACCGTGTGGGCCGGTGCGAGTACCCGTTGAATTTCCGCGCGGATGTCAGCAGTGAGGCCTGATGATGGCGTGAGCAGCAGCGGTGCTTGAAAGCGGACGGCGAGGGGCCCGCCGGCGAGCGCGTCGGCGAAATCGTCGGCTCTGGCGATGACCACCGCGCTGGCCGACCGGTCCGTGGGGAAGCCCGCTTTCGATGCTGCGATCGACGTCGCGACGCGGTCGGGGCCGGCGACGCGGGTCAACGTGCCCTGACCGGTGGCTGCCAGTGGAGGCGCCGCGGCGCTGGCCGGACCCGCGAGGCACGCGACGACAACCGCAGCAGCCAGCACCGGAGCTACGGCTCGACGCGACGACGACCGCGGCGACGACATGCTGGCATCCCCCTGGGCGGTTGAACGAGCCGGACCACCGAGATTCCCGAAGATCCTGGCCGGAACCCTAACCCAGCGCGAAACATCGCGGTCGGACGGCGCCCACCAAAGTCAGGACTCGCGGCGCACACCTGACGACGCTCGCGGCGACCACATCTGTGGGCTGGTGAATCCACCCGCCGCGAAGGCCAGCTCGACGGTCCGGATCACCTCGGAGAGTTCGCCGGCCCGGATCAAGGCGATGGCACTGCCGCCGAACCCGCCGCCGGTCATTCGCGCGCCGAGGGCGCCGGCCGAAAGAGCGGCCTCGACGGCCGTGTCGAGTTCGGGTGCGCTGATCTCAAAGTCGTCGCGCATCGAGACGTGCGACTCCGTGAGGATCGGCCCGATATCGCGAAGCCGACCGGCGCGCAGGTTGTCGACCGTCAAAAGCACGCGGTCGTTCTCAGTAATGATGTGGCGGGCGCGCCGCCGCAGCACATCGTCGTCGAGGCGGGCGAGTGCCGCGTCGAGGCCCGACCGCGGGATGTCGCGGAGGAAGGCGACGCCGAGTTGGTTGGCGGCCGCCTCGCACGATCGCCGCCGCTCGGCATACTCACCGCCGGAATGGGCGTGCTGAGCGCGGGTGTCGATGACGACGATGGCGAGATCGTCGTCCTGTGGTGCGAAGGGCACCTGCTCTCGCACGTCATCGCGGACGTCGAAGAATAAGACATGGTCGGCTTCGCACACGCTGGAGGCCATCTGGTCCATTAATCCGCACGGGACGCCGACAAAGTTGTTCTCGGCGTATTGGGCGATCCGGGCCAACTCCTCGCGAGGGATCTCGATGTCGTGCAGCTCAAGAGCGGCCAGCCCGACTGCGCACTCGACTGCGGCCGAAGACGACAGTCCGGATCCGGTCGGCACCGCGCCATCGAGCACGATGTCGATGCCGCCGATGTCGTACCCCTTTTCGCGCAACGCCCACACCAGGCCGAGCGCATAGCCAGCCCAGCCGGAGTCGGCGTCGGGGCGTACATCGGCGAGCGCGAACTCGACGACCTGGCCGGGTCTTTGCAGCGACTGCACGGACACTCGGTGGTCAGCCCGGCGCGCGGCGGCCGCCTCGGTGCGAAGATTGATCGCAAACGGCAGGACGTATCCGCCGTTGTAGTCGGTGTGCTCGCCGATGAGGTTGACGCGTCCGGGCGCGGACCAGATGCCGGCGGGAGCCCGGTCGAACGTGGTGCGGAAAAGGCTGGCCGCGTTCACGAATCCGACGTCTCCTTGGGTGTGGTGGCTCGGTGGAACAACGAAAGCCCGGTGCCGTCGTAATTCTCGCCGGCAAAAATCGAGCCCGCATTGACGACGCTACCGATATAGCCCGCACCGCCGGTGACGAGCAGCCTCACCCCAGTGGCCCGCCGATTTCGTCGGCGTCGATCTTCAGATCGGTCAGGTCGGGTGTGACGGCGCGCAGAAGTTTGGCCGCCTCTTCGGGCAGTACGTCGTTGACAAACGCCCCCATCGCCGACTCTGAGCCAGCGAGGTACTTGAGTTTGCCGGGCGCTCGCCTGATGGAGAAGACCTCAAGGTGGAGGTAGGCAAGATCGCGGTCGGTTCTGACCGGCGCCTGATGCCACGCGGAGATGTAGGGCAAGGAGTCGTCGTGTACTCCCTCCATGCGCCGCAGCACCTCGAGATACACCCGGCTCAGGTCGATGCGTTCGTCGTCGGTAAGTGAGGGCAGGTCGGGCACTTGGCGGTTGGGGTACAGGTGCACTTCCGTCGGCCACCTCGCCGAGAACGGAACAAAGGCGGTCCAGCACGCGGACTGCACCACCACGCGCTCGCCTGAGTCGGTCTCTGCGGCCAGGAGGTCGGCGAACAGGTTGCGGCCGGTGGCCTCACGGTGGGCGCGGGCGTTCGCGAGCATCTGCCGGGTGCGGGGCGTGATGTAGGGATATCCGTAGATCTGCCCGTGCGGATGACTGAGGGTTACGCCGATTTCAGCGCCGCTGTTCTCGAAGCAGAACACCTGGTCGACCTCAGGGATGCCGGAGAGCACGACGGTGCGATCGACCCAGGCGTCGATAACCGTGCGGACCCGGGCGGGGGTCAGCGACGAGAACGCTGCATCGTGGTCGGAGGTGAAGCAGACCACCTCGCACTTACCGAAGCCCGGCGCCGTGGCGAACAGATCCGCCGGCGCTGTACTAGCGGCTAAGGCCGAACTGTCAGCACCCTCGTCGAGGACCGGCGTCAAGGCGAACGACGGGAACCGATTCTCGAACACGACGACGTCGTAGTCGGGGGCCGGGATCTCCGACAGATGCTCGTCTGTCGACGGACACAACGGGCACTCGTTGTCAGGCGGCAAGTACGTGCGGGTCTGCCGGTGACCCGCGATCGTCACCCACTCGTCGAGGATCCGGTCAAGTCGCATGGTCGACGACGGGTGCGAGGGCGGCAACACCCGCTTGTCGACGATCCCGGTGCGGTCGACCTGGGTGGCGGGGTCGTCGAAGTAGAAAAGCTCGCGGCCATCGGCCAGGGTGGTGGCGGTCCTGCGGGCATGGGCGTAACCGGGCGAATGACTCACCGGGTTTGGTCCCATGCCTCCGCGACCACCAGCCGCCTGCCTTTCACGGTCGGACGCCGTCAACTCTGTTGTCGTCCAGGCTGTCGTTCAGGCTGTTGTTAGTGCGCCCGAGGCTGGCATAGCGAAGCAGACGAAGTCAACACAAACGATAGCCCACGCTGTTCGGACCCGTTCGGCTCTGATAGGTCTCAGATTTGACGCACAGTCGCGAGCGGGGCCGGCTCGACGTCTGGTTCCGGACCCGCGACGATGATGCGATCGATGTGTTCAGACGCGATCAGCCGTTCGTCGTCCGACAGGCCCGGGTCGGTGATGAGCACGTCGACTTCGTCAAGATTCGCGAACGAACTCAGCCCCACGGTGCCCCATTTGGTGTGGTCGGCAGTCAGAACGATCTGCCGCGCGCCGCGAATGAATATCCGGTTCGTCTCGGACTCGGCGAGGTTCGGGGTCGTCAGGCCCGCGTGCTCGTCCATGCCATGGCAGCCGAGGAACAAGATGTCGAAATGGAGCGACCTGATGGCGAGGTCGGCGACAGGGCCGACCAGCGCATCTGACGGCGTGCGCACCCCGCCAGTCAGGATGACCGTGGGCGATCCCGACGCTTGCTGGAGGACGTCGGCCACCCGGATCGAATTCGTGACGATCGTGAGATCGCGCACCTGGGAGATGTAACGGGCCAGTGCCCAGGTCGTGGTGCCGGCGGAGATCGCGATCGCTGTTCCGGGCCGCACCAGCCGCGCGGCAACCTGCGCGATGGCCTCTTTCTCCGAGAGTTCGCGCGATGACTTCGCCTCGAACCCTGGCTCGTCCATGCTCGGCGCGGACGCGATCGTCGCCCCACCGTGCACCTTCTCGATAAGGCCGTGCCGAGCCAGCACGTCTAGATCGCGCCGAACCGTCATGTCGGAGACACCGAGCAATTCGGTCAACTCACTGACCCTGACCCCACCCGAACGACGAACGTGCTCCACGATCATCGACTGTCGCTGCTTGGCCAGCACCGCGATCACCCCAGCCCAGCTCGGGACGGGAGGGCGGGGGGCGCGGCTTCGCGGATGACGGCGACGTTGCCGGCACCGAGCTTCAGGCTGCCCGTGACCGCGGTGCGGCTCAGCAGTTCTTCTCCGGTTGCGGTCACGTCGACCTCCCGGTCAGTGTGATTGATGACGAACAGGTAGCTCGCACTGTCAGTGCGTCGTCGAACGGTCTCGATTCCTGACGCTGAGATGATAGGGCCGTTGGTGTTGTTGTGGGTGCGCACCGATGCATTGCCACAGAGGTCCAGCAGCAACCGGTCGCACGTCGCGGCGTCGAGCGCGGTCGTGACGTAGTAGGCGATCCCGCGACCTACCTCATGGCGGGTGATCGCCGGGGCGCCCGGCAGTGGTCCGTCGACGTAGGTCGTGACGACCTCGGCGCCGGTGAGCTCGAGCAGTTCGGTCCAGATCCGACCCGTACCGCCGTCCGCAAGGGCAACGCTGTGGCTTTCGAGGAGTGGATAGAACTCTTCCACCCGGACGCCGAGCAGCTGGCGAAATGCGCCAGGGTAGCCGCCGAGCCGAACCGCGTCGTCGGGATCAACGATGCCGCTGAAGAAGTTGCAGACGAGATGTCCGCCGCCCTCTACGTACGACGTCAGATTGGCGGCAGCGTGGTCGCTTACGAGGTACAAGCTCGGGATCACCACCAGCTTGTAGCGGGAGAGATCGGCGTCCGGGCGCACGAAGTCGACCGTGACGCCGAGCCGCCATAAAGCGTCGTAGCTTTCCGTCACCAGGGCGAGATAGCGGACATCTACTGAGGGATGGGCAGCGAGTTCGACCGCCCACCACGCCGGCCAGTCCCACACGATGGCGACGTCGCATTCGACCCTGCTGCCTGCGACCTCAGCGATGGCTTTGAGATCGGCACCGAGCGACTTAACCTCGCGCCACACCCGGCTGTCGGTGCCTGCGTGCGGAACCATGGCCGAATGGAACTTCTCCGCGCCCGCTCGCGACGCGCGCCACTGGAAAAAGCAAATCGCGTCGGCGCCACGGGCCACATGCTGCAGGCTGTTGCGCCGCAGCTGGCCGGCAGCTTTGGCGAGATTTCGGGGCTGCCAGTTCACCGCACTGGTCGACTGCTCCATCAGGATCCACGGCCGACCGTCGCCGAGTGACCGCATCAGATCCGCGGCCATGGCGAGGTGGACGTGGCTCGCTGGGTCGGCGCCGAGCATGTAGTGGTCGTTGGACACGACGTCTTCTTCGAGCGCCCAGCCGAAGTAGTCGATCGGCTTGAAGGGCCCCATGAAGTTGGTCGTGATCGGAATGTGCGGGGTCGCCGCCCGCAGCACCTCACGCTCGGCCCTGAAGCAGTCGAGGAACTCGTCGCTACAGAACCGTCGCCAGTCGAGGTTCTGCGTCGGGTTGCCGTTGGTGGGAGTCAGGCGGGGCGGCACGATTTCATCCCAGTCGTAATAGTGCTGACTCCAAAACGCGGTCCCCCAAGCGTCGTTTAGCCGGGTCAATCCGCCATAGCGCGCGCGAAGCCAGGCGCGAAAGGAGCGGGCGCTGACGTCGCAGAAGCATTCAGCTGTGTGACACCCGTACTCGTTGTTGACATGCCACATCACCAGGGCGGGATGGGCGCCGTAGCGGTTCGCCAATGCGCTCGCCAGATTTGCCGACGCCGCGCGGTAGTCGGGTGAACTCGGGCAGTAGGCCTGACGGGCGCCGGGCCAGAGCAGGTGACCTTCGCGCGACACGGGGAGGCTTTCCGGGTACCGCCGCGAGAACCAGGGGGGCGGCGATGCGGTTGCGGTCGCAAGGTCGACACCGATGTGGTGCTCGGCAAGCAGATCCATCACGCGATCGAGCCAGCCGAACTCGTACTCGCCAGCGCTCGGCTCAAGGAGCGCCCAGGAGAACACCCCGACGGTCACCATCGAGACGCCGGCCTCCACCATCAGCGCGACGTCAGCTGCCCAGACCTCTTCGGGCCATTGTTCGGGGTTGTAGTCGGCACCGAACGCGATGCCGGGAACGCGGGGCCAACGACGGTGGCTCGAGTCGGCTGTCACGAGGTCTCCCGTGCTCGGCGACGCTCATGCGGCGGCTCGCGGTAGCGGAGGCCGATGGTGCAGTGACGCTGAGCGTTGGGCCAGCCTACACAGAACACGTCATGTTCACACAAGAATCCAGCGCGGACCACGGCAGCTTGTCGCACGGCGATCTCGTAGGGCACTTCGTTGAGATCTCGGTTGGAGGACCCGCTCAAGTGGCGGCGACCACGCTCAGGCGCGTGCGCAGGTGCGCCGATTCGGTGCGCGACCGGCGAGATCGAATCGCAATACGGCGAAGCTTGACAGCGCTCCACGGCGAGGGGTTTGCTGTGATCGGTTCTGATGGGTCCCGCTTGAATCTGTTGTGCATGCGTTCCCGAAGTCGGCACTACGCTCTGTTTTCACCATACTGTTCTCACCACACTCTTCTCACCACACTGATGGAGGCACCATGTCGGACTCCGGGTCCGGTACTCCCGGCGCTGAGACGCCACTGAGTCGTCGCTCCGTACTCAAGGGTCTGGCGGGAGCGGCCGGCATGGCCGTCGTTCCCGGCGCGCTTCTCGAAGCATGCAGTAGCAAGAAGAAGGCGACTGCCGCTCCGTCGTCGGCCGCTCCGTCGTCGGCCGCTCCGTCGGCCTCCGCAGCGGCTCCTTCGTCTGCTGGGCCGGCGCCGAGCAGCTCGGCAGCTGCGCCATCGTCGGCTGCTCCTGCGGGCGGCAGCATCACGTTCGGCTCGAACTACTCCGACCCCGCGCCAAAGATCAACTTCGCGAACCTTGTTGCTGGCGCCACCAAGTCGACCGGCGTCAACATCACGGTCAACACCACCAGCCACAACGACTTCCAAAACAACATCAGCGCCTATCTGCAGGGCACGCCTGACGACCTGGCGACGTGGTTCGCCGGTTATCGCTTGCAGTTTTTCGCGGCCCAGGGCGTCCTGGAGCCCATCGACGACGTCTGGGACAAAATCGGCGCGAACTTCAATGACGCGGGCAAGTCGCTGTCGAAGGGCTTCGACGGCCACTACTACATGGTCCCGCTCTACAACTATCCGTGGGTCGTCTTCTACAACAAGAGCGTGTTCGCCGCGAAGGGCTACACCGTGCCCACGACGTGGGACGACTTCGTTACCCTCGCGAAGAAGATGAAGACCGACGGCCTCGTCCCGCTCGCGTTCGCTGATAAGGACGGCTGGCCGGCTCTCGGTACATTCGACATCATCAACCTGCGGGTCAACGGCTACGACTACCACATCAAGCTGATGAAGCATCAAGTGCCGTGGACCGACCCGGGCGTGACAGCTGTCTTCAAGCAGTGGGCCGAGATCTTGCCGTACTGCCAGACGGGGGCCACTGGCCGCATCTGGCAAGACTCCGCTAAGGCGCTGGAAAACAAGCAGGCCGGCATGATGTTCCAGGGGTCTGGCCAGGTTGCCGCGAACTATGCGGTAGCGAACCTGCCCGACCTCGACTTCTTCGTCTACCCGATCATCAACCCGACCTACGGCACCGACTATATGGACGCCCCGACCGACGGCTTCATGCTGCCGAAGAAGGCGAAGGACGTCGACACCGCGAAGACTGTGCTCGAATACATCGGCACGCCCGCAGGCGAGTCTGCGTTTCTCGCGAAGGACCAGTACAACGTCGGCCTGGCCAGTGGTCTCGACACATCGTCGTACAGCGACATCCAGAAGAAGGCCGTCACTGAGATCGGCAAGTGCAAGGCGATCTCGCAGTTCATGGACCGCGATACGATTCCGGACATGGCGACTGCGATGATCAAGTTGATCCAGGGCTTCATCGCCGACCCCAGCACGTCGAACATCGCGTCGCTTCAAAAGAGCGCCGAGACGCAGGCAAAGACTATCTTCGCCAGCTGATGGTCTCAGCAACAGGGGTTCGCACCCCGCCGGCGGCGGCGCCTCGCCGCCGCCGGCGGGGTGTTCGCACTTTGTCGCGCCGCGACAAAGTCGTCGTTCTGTTACTACTGGGCATACCGCTCTTCATGGATCTGTTCTTTATTTGGTTCCCCGCGCTGGCCACCATCGCGCTGTCGTTCACCAAGTGGAACGGTGTCCATGGCGTAAATTTCTTCACCCCGTGCAAATCGTCCGGGCTGCCCGGCATCCCACATCCTGGGTGCTTCTTCGGCACGCAGAACTATCATCAAGCCTTCAACCCTGGTATCACGCCCGACTTCAGGCCAGCCCTTGAGCACAATGCGATCTGGTTGCTTGTCTTCATATTTATCGCCACACCACTCGGCATGTTGTTCGCTGTGGTCATCGACACGGGCATCAAAGGCAGCCGCATCTACCAGAGCGTGCTCTTCCTGCCGGTCATGCTGTCGCTGGCGCTGATTGGCATCATCTGGGAGCTGATTTACTCCGAAAATTACGGTCTGGTCAACACCCTCATTGGTCGCAACGGGAACAACAATGCGATCGACTGGCTCGGCAACCCGCATCTGAACCTGTGGGCTGTGCTCGTCGAGGCCACTTGGCGGCAGGCCGGCTACGTGATGGTGCTGTACCTGGCCGGGCTGAAGGCTGTCGACCCGACGCTTCGTGAGGCCGCCGTCATCGACGGATCGAACGTGTGGCAGACCTTCTGGCGCGTCGTTTTTCCGGTGATGCGGCCGATCAACATCGTCGTGCTCGTGGTGACGGTCAT
>Ga0209863_10000733_pt1 | contig 14741 bp, 14 predicted proteins | sample OrgsoiDNA2013046_FD_185796 | JGI IMG/M metagenome (GOLD analysis project Ga0209863, IMG submission 185796) | Permafrost soil microbial communities from the Arctic, to analyse light accelerated degradation of dissolved organic matter (DOM) -... | ecosystem: Environmental > Terrestrial > Soil >...
TGCAGGTCGCCCTGATTCAGCTCATCGAGTCGCTGCCGCGATATCGCGGCGAATGCCCGATCGACGCTTGGGTCTCCGCGGTGTCGGCGAACGTCGTTTACAAACACATTCGGCGGCGCCGCCTGGAGCGAAACATCTTTGTTTCGTTGTTGGATGAAGAGCAAGAATTCGCGGCCAGCCAAGTGGCAACCGGGGTGACGCAGACGACCCTGTTGCGCGAAGCCGTGAAAGGGATCGCCGAACACCTGGCGGCCATGCGGCCGGATCGTGCCTGGGCGTTCGTCCTGCACGATGTGTGTGGCTATTCGCTCGACGAGGTGTCCCACATTTGCGGCTCTTCCGTGGTCGCTGCGCAGAGCAGGTTGGTGCGTGGACGGCGCGAGATCCATGAGCGAATAGCCGCCGATCCTCGGCTGGCCGAGATGCTCGAGCGAGACGAGCCATGAGCGAGTATCGTTTTGCCAAGCAGGCCGCTCGATTGCTGCGTGCCGCCCGGGCGCGCGTGGGCCCGCATTCGTCGGCGTCGGCCGAGGATGCCATCGCAGCCGTCGCGGACGCGATCCAAGGCGTCGCTGCCCGTCGGCGCCGACGACGTGTCGTCGCTCTGGTCGGCACGGCGGGCATCGGCCTTTGCCTGGCGGCGGCGCTGATGTGGTTTCCCTCGAGGTCGAGGTCACCGAGCTCGACGAGCCCGCTGCTGGTGGCCGAGAGAACCTCGGTCGCGACTCTGACGGCCGAGGATGGACAGGTCCGACCTTTGCTGGTCGGACAGGAATGGCGCGCCGGCGAGCGTCTGCGGAGCGACGCGTTTCCTGTGGCCTTGGCCACCAGCGACCAGACGACCATCGAGGTCGAGCCGCGTTCCGATCTGCAGCTGGTTCGCGCCGGCGCGGAGCGATGGCTGCGCCTCGGAGGTGGGGCGGTATCGGTGCACGTGACCAAGCTGAAGGCCGGCGAGCGGTTCGTCATCGCGACCCCCGATGCGCAAGTGGAAGTTCGCGGGACCCGCTTTCAGGTGGCCCTCGCTCCCCCGCTGGACGACTGCGGGGGGGGGACCGTCACGCGGGTCTCCGTCACCGAAGGTGTGGTGGTCGTTCGGGCGTTCGGACGAGAATCGCGGGTGGAGGCCGGCGACCGCTGGCCGACCGGCTGTCCCGATCATTCGGTTCCAGCGTCGGCCCCGCCGGTGACCACCGATCGGTTGGTTGCCCCCCCCCGGACCGTCTCCGGCGTCGCCTCGGCCCGTCGTTCCGTGTTCGAGAAAGTGTCGCCCTCCACCCTTGGGACCGAGAACGATCTCTTCAGCTCGGCCCTCAAGGCAGAGAGCGCCGGCGATCGTCGAGAAGCCGTGCAGCTGCTCGACGTCCTTCTGCGCAGGTTTCCGGAGACCCCTCTCAAGGAGAGCGCTTCGGCGATGCGCGCCCGGCTGATTGGATCGACTCAGCCGCCGCCATGAACCAGGGAGCGCGGACCGTCGGCCTGGTCGTCTTGGTCGCGACTCTCGCCGTGTTCAGTTGCAGTGTCACGCTTCGCTTCGACGGTCCGGACGCCGGAAGCGTCTGCGCGGACGATGGGACTTGCACGGATGCCGATCGGCCACCTTGCGATCGGTCGCTCGGTCCGTGCGTGGCCTGCGTCAAGGACGACCAGTGTCCAGATGCGTATCCACATTGCGATCGAACGGTAGGCCAGTGCGTCGGCTGCCTATCGTCGAGCGATTGTCCCGACGGTGAGCTCTGCGAGCCCGCCAGCTCGACCTGCCAGGTGCGTTGATCTCCGACCCTTCGCTTGGGCCGGCGAAGCCACGGCGATCCTCCCATCGTCAGTTTTCTGAGGAGATCGCGCTCTTCCAGGCCGCGATCTCCGAACGTTCATCTGGTCCGGGAGTTGCTGAGTGAAACGATACATGAGGATCCACCTGAATTTGGTTTTCGCAGCGTTCGCACTGGGTCTCGGCGCCGGTTGTGGTTCGGTGTCGAGCTTGAACGACGGGGGCGGCGGGAACGCGGGAGGTGGCGCGGGAGGTGGCGCAGCGGGGCAGGGCGGCGCTACGGGCCAAGCGGGCCAGGGCGGCGCTACCGGCGCAGCGGGCCACGGCGGGGCTACCGGCCAAGCGGGCCACGGCGGCGCTACGGGCGCAGCGGGCCACGGCGGCGCTACGGGCGCTGCGGGCCAGGGCGGCGCTACGGGCGCAGCGGGCCAAGGCGGCGCCACCGGCCAAGCGGGCCACGGCGGGGCGGGCGGTGGCCCGAGCTGCGACGAGCTCAGCGCTCAATACGGAGACGCGATGCCAGCGGCGCAACGTTGCGAGGTCAGCGCCACCGGCCAGTGCAAGAAGCTGGTCAGCTCGTCCCTCTCTTCATGCTTCATCAACTGCATGAAGTACGTGAACGACGACTCGACGCTGAACAACATCAAACAGCGTTGGGTCCAGGACGGCTGCGACAACGGCGCCGTGCCCTGTCCGGCCATTGCGTGCCTTCAACCGACCAACAGCACGTGCGTGGCGGGTGATGGCGGCGGCGGGGTTTGCTCTTCGGCGAATGTCGGTTTGCCCGCGAACTGAGATCGCAGACGCGGTACAATTAGACGTGATCGACTCTGCCAGGGTCGCGCGCCTCGCCCTGCCGGCGTTGCTGATCCTCGCCTGTGGTGGATCCCACGCTCAGAGCGGCGCGCCGGGAGACGCCGGGAACGGCTCCGACGCCGGACCCCTTCCGCCCGATCCGTGCGTCGCCGCGGGAACCTGTCCAGCCGGCGTCTGGATCAACGTCACGCCCAGCGACATGCCCCCGTCGGTTCTCCGCCCGACGGCCAACGTGTTCGGCCCGGGGAGCATCGTCGGCGATCCGGCGCGCCCGAGCGATCTCTACGTTGGGGGCAGCGCAGCGGGACTGTGGAAGTCCTCCGACTATGGCTTCATCTGGACGCGGATCAACGACACGCTGCCCGACGTCCCGCGGGGGACGGTGATTGCCGTCGCGGGGACCACGCCGCCCACGATCTGGGCGGCGGGCTACAACGTCATCTACAAGTCGGTCGACGGCGGCTCGACGTTCACGGAGACGGCCATCGACGTCAGCCTCTACTCCTTGAAAATCGACCCCAACGATCCGACCCATCTCCTGAGCGGGCTACACGAGGCCGACGGGATCGTGGAATCGATCGACGGCGGCGCGACCTGGCAGATGGTGGGCGGTACGGGGTTCCCGGCGGGGGGGATCTCCTGGTACCCCTATTTCATCGATACCGGCAGCGCCGCGACGACACGGAAAACCTGGTTCGCCATCGCGCAGAACGGCGCCAGCGCGGTCATGACCAGCGACGGCGGCGCGAGCTGGACCGTTCCGAACGGGCTCAGTGGGTTGCAGCATCCGCACGGCACCTCTCAGATCTACCAGAATGGCTCGACGATCTTCGTGGCCGGATTGAGCGGACCCGCTGGACAGGGCGTCTACCGCAGCACCGACCTCGGCGTGAGCTTCACGCGCGTCGACAGTGGCCAGACGCCCGAGGCGGTGGTATGGGGCACCGCGAAGAACGTCTACGCGATGTACGCTTGGGCTTGCTCGGGCTGCGATCTGGGAACGCAGCTCGAGATCGCGCCCCAACCGGGGACCGATTGGACGGTGGCGAGCGTCCCCAGCGAGCTGGTCATCGGGCCCAACAGCCTGGTGGTCACCAGCGACGGAATCCACTCCGTGTTCGTCGCGCTCATGTGGGATCAAGGCCTCTGGCGCTACGTCGAGCCGTGAAATCGGCGAGACCAGCTCGACCGTCGGCCTTCCCGAGTGGCGATCCGGCCTTACCTTTCGCTCATGCTCACCCTACTCGTCGTGTTGTTGATCGTCTCCGCCATCTTTGGCGGCTGGGGCCATTCCCGATTCGGCTACACCGGCTGGTCGCCGCTGGGGATCGTGTTGGTGGTCCTGATAATTCTCTGGGCCACCGGCAATATCGGTAGCGCGCATACCCTTCGGTTTCGCTAGGCCAGTGCGATTTCTACGGAACAGCTGGCGGCTGGTCCGAGAGGCGGCCAGCGGGTGGAGCGACGACAAGGCGCCGCGGATGGGTGCGGCGCTCTCGTACTACACGATCTTTTCGCTGGCACCGGTGCTCCTGATGGCGATCGCGGTGGCAGGGCTGGTGTTCGGGACCCGCGCAGCGGAGGGCAAGATCGTCGAGCAGTTCGGAGGACTGCTGGGCGTCGGGGCGGCCAACGTCGTCCAGACCATGCTCGAGAAGGTCAGCAATCGCGGTAGTGGCATCCTGGCGACGGTGGTTGGGTCGGTCACACTGCTGGTGGGGGCGACCGGCGTGCTGGTCGAGCTCCAGGACGCGCTGAACACGGTCTGGAAGGTGGTCGCCCGGCCGGGACGGGGCCTGATGGGAATCCTGCGCGACCGCCTGCTCTCGTTTGGCATCGTGTTGGGGTTCGGGTTCTTGCTGCTGGTGTCGCTGGTCCTGAGCGCGGCCCTCGCCGTTGTCAATTCGTGGGTCGGGGGCCTCATCCCAGGGTGGGTAGTGGTCGGCTACGTGCTGAGTTACGTGATCTCTCTGGGGCTGGTGGCCCTAGTGCTGGCGGCGATCTTCAAGATCCTTCCCGACGTCAAGATGTCGTGGAGCGACGTTTGGGTAGGGGCGCTGGTGACGTCCGTCCTGTTCCACGTCGGCAAGCTCGGGATCTCGGTCTACATCGGTAAGGCCGGGGTCGCGTCGACCTTCGGAGCCGCCGGGTCGCTGGCGGTGCTGCTGGTGTGGGTCTACTACTCGTCGTTGATTGTGCTTTACGGGGCGGAGTTCACCCGCGTCTACGCCAAGCGCCACGGCAGCCACGTCGTTCCGGAGGACAACGCGATCCAGGTTCCCGAGACCCCGCTGGCGCGCGCGGCGATGGAGAAGCAGATCAAGCACGGCGAGGTGCCGAGCTCGGCGCCCTGAGCTGGACCGGCGCGGGAAGGCCGTTGCCCGCCGCGAAGTCAGCCTTATGTTCGTCCCAATGGGACGTTACTTAACCTTGATTACCCTGCTGGTGGCCGGATGCGGCCGGGTAACCTTGGATGACGCGGCAGACACCGACGGTGCGTCTCCGACGGGTCGAAACGACGCCAGCACGATCGCCATCAGCGTGGCCAACGATGGCGGAGCGACCGACCACGCAGCGGGTAGTGGTACGGGCGGCGCGCCTGGTGCGGGCGGCGCGCCGGGTGCGGCCGGAATGCCGGGTGCGGCAGGGATGCCTGGTGCGGCAGGGATGCCTGGTGCGGGCGGAATGCCGGCTGCGGCAGGGATGCCGGGTGCGGCAGGGATGCCCGGGACGACTCCACCGCTGGGGGGCGCGGGTGGAACGTCGGGGTGTCAGTCACTCGCCGACTGCAAGAACGGCGTCTGCAATCTCCTCGACCACCGGTGCGTCGACTGCTTGGTGGACGGCGACTGCAAGAAGGGCAAAGGCGACCTCTGCAACGCGACGACCATGACCTGCGTCGAATGCCGGAGCGACGCCGACTGCGACGGGGACAAGACCTGCAGCGCCGACGGCACCTGCGGCTCCTGACCTGTTGACTGTCAAATGTCCTCGCGCCCGCTGCCGGAGAACTCGAGGATGAAATCCGGACCGCAGGCGCGGGCGGGGGTCTGGAATCCGGGTGGCAGCGCGCCGCGCAGGGCGCGGGCCGCCAGCTCTACCGCCGTCCAGCTGGTGAGCTCGTAGCTCTCGGCGGTGCGAAGTCGCGCGCGCACGACGCCGCCCACGTCGTCACGCGCCTCGGCCCAGAGGCGGGCCTCGGCGGCGGCGCGCACGGCGGCGGTCGGGCCGGGCGCCTCGCGGGCGATGCGCGCCTTCAAGAGCCGCTGCACCGGCGCCGACGCCAGCAAGGGGCCCGACCATCGGGCCAGCCGCAGTCCCACCCGCAGCGCCATCGGGAGCGCGATGTAGACCTCGATGTTGGGGATCCCGGTGGTGTGGAAGGCGGTCGCGACGTCGCCCCAGGGGATGGCGATCGCCTTCTGCGGGCCGTCGCCGAAGTCGATGGTGCGGGTCCGCCAGCCGCTCGGAACCGGTTGCAGGGCGCCGGCACGCCGGATCATGCCGCCGCCGTGGGCATTCTCGATGGTCGTGATGGCGGTTCCGCGCGACATGCGCGCTCCCGCGCGGAACGCCAACGTCAGGTGGGTGGCGGCGGGCAGGCGGCCCTTGACGTGTGCCGCCAGGCAGTCCGACGGCACCACGTCGAAACCGGCGCCGGGCAACAGGGTGACGCCGGCGGCTCGGGCGGCGGCATCGCGGCCGGCCATCGCCTCCAGGACGCCGAGCTCGCCGGTGATGTCGAGATAGTGAGCCCGAACGCGCAGACAGGCCTCCACCAGCGGTGTGGCGGTTCGTGAAAACGGCCCGGCGCAGTTGAGCACCACCGTGACGCCGGCCAGCGCCGCGTCGATCGCCGCCGGCTCGTCCAGCGCGAACGCCCGGTGGGGTCGCCCGAGCTCCGTGGCCAGCGCCGCCACGGCGTCGGCGCGTCGGCCCGCCAGGATCGCGGGTAGACCCTGTCTGGCCGCCCGCCGCGCGATCAGCTCGCCCGTGTATCCGTTCGCGCCGTAGATGAGGAGCGACATGGTCGGCCGGCCCGGGGGCTATCTGGCCAGCAGCCTGCGGATGGTGCGCAGCTCGCGCAGGCGAGTCTCCGAGGGCTTTGGATAGCTCATCTTCAGAGCGGTCAGGGCGTCGACGATGATGCGCGATACGATGAGTCGCGCATTCTGCTTGTCGTCGGCGGGGACGGCGTACCAGGGCGCGGCGTCGGTGCTGGTGACGCTCAAGCACTCCTGGTAGGCCTTCATGTACTGCTTCCAGTATTTTCGCTCCTCGATGTCGGCCTGGCTGAACTTCCAGCGCCTATCGGGATCGTCGATCCGTTCCAGGAAGCGCTTTCGCTGCTCGTCCTTTGACAGGTGCAGAAAAATCTTCACGATCCGCGTCCCGTTGCGATGCAGATGACTCTCCAGATCGCAGATCGATTTGAAGCGGGCCTGCCAGATATCGCCTCTGTCCAAATGCTCGTCCGGCAGACCTTCGGCGCGGAGAATCTCCGGGTGCACGCGGGCGATCAGCACCTCCTCGTAGTACGAACGGTTGAAGATACCGATCCGGCCGCGTTGCGGGAGTGAGCGGGTGGTGCGCCAGAGGAAATCGTGCTCCAGCTCCTCGGCGCTGGGGTGTTTGAAGCTGAAGACCTGACAGCCTTGCGGATTGACGCCGGACATGACGTGGCGGATCGCCCCGTCTTTCCCCGCAGCGTCCATCGCTTGAAAGATCACCAGAAGCGCGAACTGGTCGGACGCGTACAGCAAGCGCTGTCGCTTGCTCAATTGCGCGACGTGGTCGGCGAGGAGTCGCTGGTAGTGCAACTTCGAGCGATAGAGGGGCGCGACCTTGGTCGGCCAGTGCTTGAGCTTCACCGCGTGTCCTTCTCGAATGCGAAAATCTTCGGGAACGTGCTTCATCGCCATCCTCTTGCTTTCGGCCTCGGCGCCCCCATGGTCGAGATGAATGGGTCGCGCGTGGGCGCGGCAACCAGCAATACAACCAACCCGCCGGAAATCAGAGGTCCATCATGTCTCAGGTAGGTACCCAGAGCCCCTCCAATTCTGCTCCTTCCAAGCGCCAAAACGGGGCGCGTGCGACCGCCGCGGGGTCGCCACGCACAGCCGCGCCGTCCATCTCCACGGAGGCCATCGCCGAACGGGCGTACCAAAAGTTCATCGCCCGGGGCAGTGCCCACGGTTCAGCCGAGGAGGACTGGGTAGCGGCCGAGCGGGAGCTGACGGCCGAAGCGCGCGGCGAGTAGGTCTGGCGGGGCGGCCACGGCGCCGTCACGCCCGGTCAGCCGAAGGTCGCGGGCTGGCCGGTCGCTTCGATGACCGACATCCAGAGATCCTCCTCGACGTCGACCTGCTTCCGGAATCGGGTCGCGAGCGGAAACGGAACATGCACGAACCGGCCGTGCCAGCGCCCGACCAGCATCTCCGTGTTGCCCGCCAGCGCGGCGTGCACGGCATTGCGCGCCATGTTCCAGCAGTACACGCTGTCCGAGGGCGAGGCGGGGACGCTGCGGATCTGATAGCTCGGATCGATGTACTTGAGCGTGATCTCGGTGCCGCGTGTCGCGAAGTGCCGCACGATCCGATCGCGCAAGACGAGGCCGATGTCCTTGAGCCGCGCGTTGCCGCTGGCGTCGGAGGTGGGCCCACCGCCGCCGGTGATCGCGGCCGCGTCTTTGCACAGCTCCTGACCCGCCCCCTCGGCGACCACGATGACGGCGTGCGCCCGTTCTGCCAGCCGCCGTTCCAGGTGGTGCAGGAATCCCACCTCGCCGTCGAGGTGCAGCGGGACCTCGGGGATGAGCACGAAGTTCGCGTCGGTGCAGGCCAATGCGGCATGGCAGGCGATGAATCCAGAGTGCCGTCCCATCAGCTTCACCAACCCGATGCCGTTGCGCGCGCCGGTCGCTTCGACGTGGGCGCTGCGGATGGCGTCGGCGGCGGCCGCCGCGGCGCTCTCGAAACCAAAGCTACGGTCGATGAAGTGGATGTCGTTGTCGATCGTCTTCGGGATCCCGACCACCGAGATGACGAGGTGCCGCCGTTCGACCTCCTCCACGATCTTGGTCGCGCCCCGCAAGGTTCCATCCCCGCCGATGACGAACAGCGCCGAGATGCCGAGCGCCTCCAGACGGTCGACCATCTGGCCGGGATCCTGTCCGCCGCGGGAGGTCCCCAGCATAGTGCCGCCTTGTTGGTGGATCGACGCGACCATCTCCGGTCGCAGCACGAGTGGCTCGTGGCCGAGCTTGTCGACGAGGCCCTCGAAGCCGTAACGAAATCCGAAGATCGTCTGCACGCCGTAGGCGTGGGTCAGCTCGAGGACCAGGCCGCGGATGACGTTGTTGATCCCGGGACACAGCCCACCACAGGTCACGATGCCGACCCGCAGCTTGGTCGGATCGAAGAAGATCCGATCGCGCGGTCCCGCCAGCTCGAATGTGGGCGGATCGGGCATATCGGCGAACGCGCCGGCGCGGGGCGCGACCACCCGGGAGTAACGATCGTCCAGCAGCACGCGGTCGGCTTCGCCGACGTGGTGCAGCGCCCGCTGGCCCAGCCGTCCGACCAGTGGCGACTGGTACCGGCAGGGACCGAGAACCTTGATCTCGAGATCGGCGCCTTCGACCCGCTCGGTCCGCTCGGGGATGGTCAGGTTTTCGGCCCGCCACTCGATCTCGGGGGGCGAGCCCGACTGCGATACGGTCACCACGGTTCGCGCTCAGACTAGCGGGGAATTGGTTTCAGCGAGATGTCGCCGCGGCCGAGCTGGCGTAAACAACGACGGCGTTTTCATCTTCAAAGCTCGAAGCCCAGACCTGGGCGCGGGCGGTGTCACAACTGCGAGCCTGCCAGGCTCGCGAACCAATCACCCACCCGATCGAGCAGTGGCCGGTGCCGCCAGTCCTTGAGGGTTATCGCCCGCGATCGCTGGCGATCCTTCTCGAAGGCGCGCCGTTCCTGCAGCGCCAACCCGCGATCGAGGACGTTCAGGTTGGCCTCGGCGTTCAACCGGAAGGAGCGGCTGTCGAAGTTGGTCGAGCCGACCGAGACCCACCGATCGTCGACGACCATGACCTTGCAGTGAAACATGGTGGGCTGGAATTCGTAAATGGCGATCCCGGCCTCGAGCAGCGGCGTCCACTTGCCGCGGGACGCGGCGCGAGCGACCTCGCTGTCGATCTTGGATCCTGGCACGACGATCTGAATGTCGACGCCCCGCCGGCGCGCCTCGATCAGAGTGCGCACCGACAGATCGTCGGGAATGAAATACGAATTGGACAGCAAGATGCTGTGCCGGGCCGCGGCGATCGAGAGCAGGTACATGAGGCGGATGCTCTCGGTCCCGTCGTCGGCGGCGCTTCGCACCATCTGCGCCGGCATCTCCCCGGTCCGCGCGAGCTCGGGGAAATACGTCGCCCCCTGCAACAGCACCCCGTGCGTGGCCAGCCAGTGTTCGACGAAGGTGGCCTGCATCTGGGCCACCACCGGGCCGGTGACCCGAAAATGGGTGTCGCGCCAGTGATCGGGGCTGTCGGCGTCGCCGTCCCACTTGTCGGCGATCCCGACGCCACCCGTGAATCCGACGCGGCCGTCGATGACCAGCAGCTTGCGGTGGGTGCGGTTGTTGATGCTGTCCAGATTGTACCAGCGGAGCGAATGGTACTTCTCGACCTCGACGCCGGCGTCCCGCAGCTCGGCAAGCTGCTTGACGTCTATCTTCCCCGAGCCGACGGCGTCGATGATGAGCTGAATCGGGATGTGGGCGTGGGCCCGTTCCACCAGCGCATCGGTAAAGGCGGCACCGACTGCGCCCGACCAGTAGATGTAGGTTTCGAAGGTGATGCTCTTTCGCGCCCCCCGGATGTCGTCCAGCATGGCGGCGAAGATCTGGCGCCCGTTGTAGAGCGGCTTGACCTCGTTTCCGGCGACCAGCGACGGTCCGAACAGCTCGCCCATCGCGCGATAGAACTCCGGATCGTCGACGCCGTAGAGAGACGAGATCGGCTTGTCGATCTTGTGCTCCCCCGACATCAGGTTGACGCCGATGAAGCCCACCAGCGCCGTCGCCACCGCCGAGACGAAGGCGGTGCGCTTCCACGTTCCGCCCGAGCTCGTCGTCACGTCTTCGGTCCCCCGGGGCGCAAGATAGATCCCGATTCCGCCAAAGCAATGGGCGCCGAGGGCCTACGCCGCGCGGGCGGCGGCGGGGCCGCTCAGGTCGATTCGTCGTTTCGAAACCAATGCGCGGTTGCGAAATCAGGATGCCGGATGAATTCGACTAACCACAGTGGGTCTCAACTACGGCAAGTCAAGGGCCCGGCCGACAAAACGTCAGAGAAGCTTCAGGTCGGCCTGGAGCTGCGCCAGGTCGAAGCCTTCGAGCGATTTTCCGCCCTTGAGCATCTCGGGAGAGAGAATCGCCCAGGCCTCGTCGCAGTAGGTCTTGTAGAACTGCTGCGTCATCTGCTGGATCCGGCCCCAGGTCACACACTCGAGGTTCGTGCGGTGCGCGACCAGCGGGATGTAGTGACCCTCCGTCGCCGGCGGGCCCGGCACCACGCTCCAGGGCTTGCCGGCGTTGAATTGATCCATGGCCGAATTCGGGAACTTGATCCCGATGCCGACGACGCCGAACAGATAGAGCGCATCCAGGAGCTGGTCGATGTTGCCCAGCTCCAGGGAGACGTAAGCGCCGATCTTGTGTCGCTTGCCGGCGGCGTCGATCAAACCGGTCTTGCGCCGGTAGCTGAGCGCGTCGCGCGTGTTGGTGCCGCGGTCGGTGGGGTTGTCGCCGTGCTCGTCGAGCGGGGCCCTGGGGTCGTAGCCGGTGACCGCGCTGTAGTCCTCGAGGGCGCTTTTGCCGGTGAACTTGGCCGGGTTGCCGCCTTCCAGCGTCCACAACATCGTTTCGTGATCTCCGCCGGCGAAGACGCAATCACCGGCGCCGCCAAATCCCGCAGAGACGGAGTTGTCGGGGCCGTTGCCGAGCATCTGCCACGCATTCGCGCCGACGAGCTTCTCGTGGCCGAAGTACTTCGGATGTGAAGGCAACGCTTCTGCGGTTCGGTACTGCGTAAACAGAAGGTCGCGCTTGTCGTAGGTGGCGGGACTCTTTCCGAGCCGCAACTTCGCGCGTTTGATTGCCGATCGTTTGAGCATCACAAGAATCTCCGGCGGTGTGAGCGGCTGTATCAAGAGCGCGGCGTAGGTGTCAAGGAACAAAACCCCCGCCTTCACGCCGCTCGAGCACGGGCTGCCGTAAACGCCGGGGCCTTCCCACCGGGCGCGTCCGAGCTTACCGTCGCGTCATGCCCGTTTCGCCACTCGCCGGAAAGCCAGCCCCCGCGGAAGCCCTGATCGACGTCGATCGGCTGATCGCCGCCTACTACGACCGCCGTCCCGATCCGTCGAACCCGCGCGAGCTGGTGGCCTTCGGAACCAGCGGGCACCGGGGCGCGGCCGAAGACGGCGCGTTCAACGAGGCCCACATCCTGGTGATCACCCAGGCGATCTGCGAGCATCGGGCCGAGCTCGGCATCACCGGACCGCTCTTTCTGGGGGCCGACACGCACGCGGCATCGGGGCCGGCGTTGCGGACGGCGCTGGAGGTGCTGGCCGCTGCCGGCGTGGAGACGCGGGTGTCGCGCGAGGGCGACTACACGCCAACACCCGCGCTGTCGCGCGCGATCCTGTCTTTTAACAATGGGCTTCGCGAGGGTCTGTCGGACGGCATCATCATCACGCCGTCGCACAATCCGCCGCGCGACGGTGGATTCAAATACAACCCGCCCCACGGCGGACCGGCCGACAGCGACGTCACCGACGGGATCCAGAACCGCGCCAACGGGTTGCTCCGCGCGGGCGCGGAGGTCCGCCGACTGGCGTACGACGCCGCCCGGCGGGCGCCCACCACCCACGAGCACGATTTCATGTCGCCGTACATCGAGGACCTGGCGGGCGCCATCGACGTCGAAGCGATCGCGCGCGCGGGCGTCAAGATCGGCGCCGACCCGATGGGGGGCGCCAGCGTGCAGTACTGGCCGCGCATCGCCGAGCGGTTCGGCCTGGCGCTGACGGTGGTGAACTCGAAGATCGATCCGCGCTTCGCGTTCATGCCGCTGGACGCCGACGGCAAGATCCGGATGGACTGCTCGAGCCCCTACGCGATGGCCAACTTGATCCGTCTCAAGGACAAGTACGACGTCGCGTTCGGCAACGACACCGACGCCGACCGCCACGGCATCGTGACGCCGACCGGGGGGCTCATGAACCCCAACCACTACCTGGCGGTTGCGATCGAGTACCTCTTCACCCATCGCCCCGGCTGGCCCACCGGCGCTGCGGTCGGAAAGACGCTGGTCTCGAGCACGCTCATCGATCGCGTGGTCGGGAGTCTCGGCCGCAAGCTCTACGAGGTTCCGGTGGGGTTCAAGTGGTTCGTGGACGGGCTCCTGGACGGAAGCCTGGGTTTCGGCGGCGAGGAGAGCGCCGGCGGCAGCTTCCTGCGCCGCGACGGCCGCGTTCACACTACCGACAAGGACGGCATCCTGCTCGATCTCCTGGCCGCCGAGATCACCGCCGTCACCCGCCAGGATCCCGGCGTTCACTACGAGCGGCTGCGGGCTCGCTTCGGGACGCCGTACTACACGCGCATCGATGCGCCGGCCACGCCGGCGGAGAAGGCGGCGCTCAAGCGGCTGGCGCCGGCGGCGGTGAAGGCCGCCACACTGGCCGGCGATCCGATTGTGGCCAGACTCACCCGGGCGCCGGGCAACGACGCCGCCATCGGTGGCCTCAAGGTTACCAGCGCCGACGGCTGGTTCGCGGCGCGGCCGTCGGGCACGGAGAACGTCTACAAGATCTACGCCGAGAGCATGAAGAGCGCAGAGCACCTGGCGGTGATCCTGGCCGAGGCGCAGAAGATCGTCGCCGAGGCGCTCGCCGGCGGTTGAGGCGCTCGGCGGCGGCGCTCAGGTCGCCGCTTTGGCCCGCGCTCTAGTGGCCGTCGCCGCTGCCGATCGACAGCTTTCCGCGAAAGGTTCGATAGAGGTAGAGGAAGCTTCCCGTCACCAGCGCCAGGGCCACAAACCACCAGGTGAGTGCGACGCGCATGGCGTAGGAGCCGGTCGACGCGCTCAGGATTGTGAGTGAACGGGTGGCGTCGCTCGAGTCCGGCAACAGCACCGGGTAGAGCGCGAAGGCTGCGCCGCCCAGCATGGCGACCAGGTAGACGCCGGAGGCCCAGAAGGCCAGTCGCTCGCGATCGCGGCGCGCCCCCAGCTCCATGGCGACCAGGCTGGCGGCCACCGCCACCGGCAGCAGCAGGCCGGCGGGGTGCTCGACGAAGTTGCGGCTCACCGACGGACGAACGACGAGCGTCGCGACCAGGCTGGCGAAGGTGACGAGCGGCAGGAGGCGCGCGCCGGTATGGCCCAGGCGCCGCGCGCGGACATTCACCTCGCCGGTGGTGCGCAAGGCCAGGTAGTGGGCGCCGTGGGTTCCGAGCGCGACCAGCGCGACGACGCCGCACAGGACGGTGTACCAGTCGAGGACGCCGGGGTCCGGCCCGGGGCGAAAGTTGGTCCACAGCGGCAAGAAGAAGTATCCGTCCGCGTCCAGCGGGACCCCGCGGATGACGTTGCCCAGCGCCGCGCCCAGGATGACGGTCAGCAGCAGGCTCGAGACCATGAAGATCGAATCGCAGGCTTCCGCCACCAGGTCGTGGTCGAAGTGGCCCCGCAGCTCGAGGCCCAGCGCGCGGCCGATGAGCAGCCACAGCGCCAGCATGAGCGGCAGATAGAATCCGCTGAAGCTCGAAGCGTAGAGCTGCGGGAAGCTGAAGTAGAGCGTCCCGCCCGCCGCGATCAGCCAGACCTCGTTGGCGTCCCAGACGGGACCGATGGACCGGCGGACCAGCGCGCGTTCGTCGGGCGATCGCGCCACCCATTTGTAGATCGCGCCGATGCTGGATGCAGCTTCCTTGTTCGCGGCGAGGCGCTCCCCGACAGTCGCCATGATTTCTTGCGCGGTGCTCATGGCGTCGTGCCACCCGAGCCGCCTGCGCCGCTCGCCCCGGCCTGCTCCCCGGCGGGACGGAACGCCAGCATGCGCAGGAGCGTCATCTCGAAGCCGCTGCG
>Ga0209863_10000734_pt1 | contig 14738 bp, 15 predicted proteins | sample OrgsoiDNA2013046_FD_185796 | JGI IMG/M metagenome (GOLD analysis project Ga0209863, IMG submission 185796) | Permafrost soil microbial communities from the Arctic, to analyse light accelerated degradation of dissolved organic matter (DOM) -... | ecosystem: Environmental > Terrestrial > Soil >...
TTGGGTGTCGCGCGCGGCGAGGCCGCGGCAATCGATCACGATGCCGTCGAGTTCGGACGCGTCGGCTTCGCTGTTGAATTTTATGGTGCCGCCGGCCGCGGCAAAACGCGCATGCAATTCCGGCAACACGCGGCGCGGCTCGACATGGCCCTCGCCGGCATAAAACAGGCCCTCCCGAAAACGGCCCTCCAGCGACGGTTCGAGTGCGGTCACAGCCTGTGCGTCGAGCCGCCGATGGCCCGATGTCAGCCTGGCAAAGCGTTCGAAATCGCCGCGGTCGCGTGGATGCGCCACCACCAGCGAACCGTTGAACGGCGTCTTGGGAAAATGCTCGCGCCACAGATCGAGCGAGCGGATGCCGAGCCGGCTGATCACCGGCTCCGATGTCTCGGCCTCGCACCAGGGCGCCAGCATGCCGCCGGCCCAGGTGCTGGTCGACTGCGTCATCGCGGCATCGCTGCGCTCATGCAGCGTGACCTCGCGGCCGGCCTGCGCAAACAACAGCGCCTGCCATGCGCCGGCAATGCCGGCGCCGATGACGGAAACGGGGGATTCCCCCCGCCAAGACTCTGGCCTCTGATACATCCCTGTCCCTTCGCCGGCATGACCCGGATCAGGTTCAAAGGGTCACCGCGGTCTCGCCACCTGCTAACAGGATTTGAGCGTGCGGTCTCTCAGCTCCTCATCGGAGCTCCCCTCGGAACAGAGCTAATGTAGGCCGATGGTGCGGAGTGTCAACGCGCGTGCGGAATGTTTACACCGGTCGCCGTCCGGAACCTGCGTAGCTGGGCCGCGTCAGCCCTTATTTCGCAGGTGCGCTCGCGAGCACCGGCTCGGAAGCGTGGACACGCTCGTGCCGCTGGCGTTTGGCGGCGTAGTAATAGCCGCTGGCGTAGTAGGCTACGGCGCGGTTGAGGTCGCCGTTCGCGGCGCGAAAGGCGCCGGCGAGATATTTGACCGCGTAGGTGAGATTGGTGTCGGGATCGCGCAGGCCTTCGGCCGTGCCGGTGTAACCAAGGCCGCGCGCGGTCGCGAGCTTGATCTGCATCAGGCCGATGGTGCCGCCGCGTCCGATCAGGTGAGGCTGATAGCGGCTTTCGCGCACGATCACGCGATGCACCAGGGCCTCCGGCACCCCGTTGGCCTGGGCGTGGCTGGCGACCAGCGTTTCATATTGCGCGCGCTGCGCCAAAGCTGATTGCGGGAACTGCAGCACCACGATGGCGGCGAGCCCTGCGAGAAAAAAGTGACGTTTCATTAGGAATGGCCTCGGGACGGGTGGAACCGGCGATCGAACGCTTAATAGCCACGATTGCTGCAGCCGGCGGGCGGTTATGTGGCCGAATCTCGGCTTTCCTGCGTGGTCCTGCCACATTCGTTGCGGCCGGTTTACCAGGAATTATGCCCTGGCGTGCTTCGATCGGTCGGAAAACCCTTAAAAGAACCGTTCGCGCCGATGACCCTGTCCGTTGCTGGTATTGCCGAGGATACAAGCCCGATGCGCGGCCTGCTGCCGCTGTGGGTCGGCGCCATTATCTATGCGCTGTTTCTGCTCGCCGGAAACAGGCTGCTGATCGATCCCGATACGCTGTGGCAGGTCACGATCGGCCAGTGGATCCTGGACCATCGCGCGGTGCCCGAGACCGACGTCTATTCCTTCACCATGCGCGGCCAGCCATGGATCTCGACCCAGTGGCTGGCGCAGGTGCTCTACGCCAAGGCCTATGCGGCAGCAGGCTGGAGCGGGCCGGTGGTGCTTGCAGCAACCGCGATCGCCGCGACGTTCGCGTTGCTGACAAAATTTCTCTGCAAGCGGCTGGGCGAGAGCACGACGCTGGTATTCGTCGCGGCGGCGCTGGCGTTGACCGTGCCGCATCTGTTGGCGCGGCCGCATGTGCTGGCGATGCCGATCATGGTGGCGTGGGTCGGCGGACTGATCGCGGCGGCGGACCGGCGCGGCGCGCCGTCATTCCAGTTGCTGCCATTGATGGCGCTGTGGGCCAATCTGCATGGCGGCTTTGTATTCGGCCTCGTGCTGATCGCGCCGATCGCGCTCGATGCCGTCTTGAGCACGGATGTGACGTTGCGCAAGGCGCTGGCGCTGCGATGGGCGGCATTCGCTGTGGCGGCGCTGGTGGCAGCTTGCGCCACGCCCTACGGCTGGGACGCGCTGCTGGCGTCCCAAAAAATCCTTGGCCTCGGCGGCGCGCTGCCGCTGATCATGGAATGGAAGCCGGCGGAGTTCGGCAGCGTCGGCGCCTTGGAAGTCTGCCTGCTGCTTGGAATTGGCCTCGCGCTGTTTCGCGGCGTCAAACTGCCGCCGCTGCGCATCGTGCTGCTGCTGGGATTGCTGCACATGGCGCTCGCCCAGGGACGCGCTGCCGAAATTCTGGCGCTGCTGGCGCCTCTGGTTCTCGCGGCCCCGCTCGGCAAACAAATCGGCGGCGCCGAGGATTTGAATCCAGCCGCCGCGCCGCCGATGCGCGGCGCGCTGTTCTTGAGCGTCGTCGTCGCGCTGGTGGCGGGAACCTTTGCCTATGCATCGGTGCACCGCTTCGAACCGCACATGAGGGGTTCGCCGGTCGCAGCGGTCACCGCGCTGAAGAAATTGAATCTGACGCGGGTGTTCAACGACTACGATTTCGGCGGTTACCTGATTGCCAACGGCGTCGCGCCCTTCATCGACGGCAGAACCGAACTCTATGGCGAGAAATTCTTTGTCGATCACAACGCCGCCAGCGGGTTGATGGAACCGGAAAACCTGTTCCGGCTGCTGGATGAGTACAAGATCGAGGCGACCTTGATGCGCACGCAAAGCGCCGCGACCAAATTGCTCGATCACATCGACGGCTGGCAGAAGGTTTTTACCGACGACATCGCCACTATTCATTTCCGTATGCACGGTGCGGTGCATACGATCGAGCCGGCGGTTGATACAAAGCCGAAATGAGTTCGCCGCTCAAAAGACAAAATGTTCTCCAACAATTATAAGTGGCAGGACGATGTCCGCACTTCCGACAGTGGTCCTGTCTAATTCGCTTCGAACATCTTCGAACATCCAGAATGCAACGGGGAGACGCGCCATGGCAGGAATGGACTTCGACGATTTGCCCCACGGGAATCCCTGCGCCCAATGCGGCACGCCGATTACAGTACCTGAGTGGATCGAAGCCGGCCCGCGCCGCACGTCCTATCTCTGGCATTGCCACGCCTGCGACTACCGGTTCGAGGCGGTGGCGTTCTACAGTGACACGCAGCCGGATCACGAAGCCCTCGCGGCCTGACGGCTGGCCCTGCGAAGTTTTGCGCGCTCAAGCCGCCTGCCGGCTCTGCTGGCAAACCGGCAACCGAATGCGAACCGTCAATCCGTGAGGCTGCCGGTCGTTGAGGGACAGCTCGCCACCATGCGCCAGTACAATGGCGTGCGCGATGGAAAGCCCGAGACCAAAGCCCGCGGCTTCATCCATGTTGCGGGCGTCGTCGCCGCGCACGAACGGTTCCAGCATGACATCCTTGCGCGCATCGGAAATGCCGGGACCATCGTCCTCGATGTCGATCGTCGCGGTATCCGACGACATTCGAAGGCGGATCGTGGTCTCCGCACCGAACCTGACCGCGTTCTCCACGAGATTGGTAACGCTGCGATGCAGATCGTCGGGCCGCACCGTGGCCATCGCATGCGCGGGGCCGTCATAAGCGACCTTGTATCCCATGTCGGCGAATTGATCGGTGACGAGGTGCAGCGTGGTTGCGATGTCGGCCAGCGTCATGGATTCGAGCTTGCGGTCGTTGCGCAGAAACGAAAGCACGCTCTCCAGCATCGACCGCATCTGGTCGAGATCCCGCAACATCCGGCTGCGATGGCCGTCGTCCTCGATGAATTCGGAGCGCAGCCGCATTCGGGTGATCGGGGTGCGCAGATCGTGGCTGATGGCGGCCAGCATCTTGGTGCGGTCGTCGATCAGGGCGGTGATCCGCTCGCGCATGCGGTTGAACGCCTTCGCCACCGAACGAATTTCTTCCGGGCCGCGTTCGGGCAGTGGTGCCGCGGCGCCGTTCAGGCTGAAGTCTTCGGCGGCCTTGGCGAATGACGACAGCGGCGCGGTCAGGGCCCGGGCGGCCCACAGGCCCAGCAAAGTGACGCTGATGACGGCGAACAGCAGCGTCATCATCCATGGCCCGCCCCAGAACGGACGTTGCCGCTGGTCGGGCAGCATTTTTGCGGAAATCATGGCGCCGTCCGGCAATGCAATGCCGATCTTGCGGCTGTCCTCTTTCTGCTCGAGCGAGAAGATCCGGTAGCCGCCGCCGAGGCGGTGACGCAGGCCGTGCAGGTTGAAACCATCCGGTTCGTTTGCCGCAGCAGCGGCTCCCGGCTGAAGGCTTGCGATGTCGAGTTGCGGGAATGCCCGGGCGATGTCGGCGAAAAGCCGTGGCCGCTCGGCCGCCGGTGCCGCGCCGAGAAGCTGGACCGATGCCGCGAGCTGGGCATGTCCGCGGTCGGTCGATGGATCGGGCCGGTCGGGCCGATGGATCAAAAAGGTCGCGGTGAGGATCAGGTGAATGGCGATGATCGAGGCAACCACCAATGCGGCGATCTGCCCGCTGATCCCCTTCAGGTTGAGAAAGCCGACCTTCTTCGTCAACTCGTCACCGCTTCCACCTGCGGCGTGAACATATAGCCGCCGGAGCGCACGGTCTTGATCATGGTGGGTTCGAGCGGATCGGTTTCGATCTTGCGCCGGATGCGGCTGACCAGCACATCGATGCTGCGCTCGAACGAGCCGGCGTTGCGCCCCTGGGTGAGATCGAGCAGGCTGTCGCGCGACAGCACGCGGCCCGGCCGCTCGCAGAAGGTCCGCAGCAGGTCGAATTCGGCGCTGGTCATCGCAACCCGCGCGCCCGCCGGGTTGCGCAGCTCCCGCAGCCTGAAATCGATCAGCCATCCGAGAAAGGCGAGGGCGGTCGCACCGTTGACGGCGCTGACCGTCTGCGCGGCAGCCTGGCGGCGCAGCACGGCGTTGATCCGGGCCAGCAATTCGCGCGGGTTGAACGGCTTGGCGAGGTAGTCGTCCGCGCCCATCTCGAGCCCGACAATGCGATCGACGTCCTCGCCGCGCGCGGTGAGCATGATGATCGGCATCTGCGATTCGGCGCGGACCTTGCGGCACAGGCTGAGGCCGTCCTCGCCCGGCAGCATCACGTCGAGGATCAGAAGGTCGACGCGATGGTCGGTCATCGTCCGGACCATTTCACGGCCGTCGTTCGCCGTCGTCACGTTGCAGGCGTTGGTGCGCAAATATTTCGCGATCAGCGTCCGCGTCTCGCGGTCGTCCTCAACGACAAGAATGTTCGGCGATGCCGTGGCCATGACGACCCTTGTCGGTGATTCGCAGGCTTCGATGAAGGATTTTTGTTTCGAAATGTTTCTGGCGTCCCCTTCGCAACACGGGGCAACACCGCGCAGCGTCGGTAAAAAGGCCTCGTTAAGTTCCGGGGCCCTACCTTCGAGGTGTCTTCTTAAGCACCTTCGGAGCCATCATGACCTCAATCTCCGCGACCTCCAGCACCACCTACCAGTCGCCTCTGCAGAGGCTGCAGGACGAGCTGCAGACCGAAGTAAGTTCCGGCGCCATCGGCTCGACCGACCAGAGCGCGTTGTCCTCGGCGCTGAACGACATCGACTCCTCGCTGCAAGGCGGCCGGACGAGCGGTCAGTCCGGCGGCACACAATCCTCTCCCGGCGATCTGAAGTCGAAGATCGACGACCTGATTGCCGGCGAAGTGTCCAGCGGCAAATTGACCAGCGATCAGGCCACCGAACTGCAGGGCGTCTTCAAGGCAGCCCTCGCCAATGGCCCCGACGGCGCGGGCGGTCCAGGTGGCGCCGGCGGCGCGCATCACGGCCATCACGGCGCACCACCGCCGACTGACAGTTCGTCCTCGTCCGACAGCACCAGCAGTTCGTCGGGCACCAGCTCCGCCAGCGACATTCTGCAGCAGTTTTTGCAGTCGCTGCAGGATTCGTTGTCCACCTCGTCGTCTACGCCATATAGCGCGACCGGCACTTCCGGGACGGGCAGCAACAGCTCCACGTCGTTCTCGGCGCTTCTGATCGACTACCAAACCTGACCTCAGGCCACGACGCACACCCCGATGCACTTCGTCGTCCTTCCCAGAACGGGAAAGGATGATCGCCCGGTTCTCGGCATGCGCAGTCCCTGGCCCGCCGGACCGGTGAGAACCGGAAGGCGGCACGCCATTCCTCCTTCGCTCTCCTTCAAGCGATTTGGCCCGGTGCTGACGGAACCGTTCCGCCGTTATGGCGTTGATTTGTTTCATCAACCCAAGAAGGAGGGTGCGATGACCGACGTCATGACCAAACCACACCAATTGATCGCGAGCGATCGCGTCGAGGGTACCGCGGTGCGTCGGCCGAACGGCGACAAGCTCGGCCACATCGAACGGCTGATGATCGACAAGGTCAGCGGCAAGGTGTCCTACGCGGTGCTGAGTTTCGGCGGGTTCCTCGGCATGGGAGCCAACCTGCTGCCGCTGCCATGGGCGCGTCTCGCCTACAACACCAGGTTCGAGGCCTATGAGCTCGACATCGACGACGGGGAACTTCGGCGCGCGCCGTCGTTCCGCGCCGACCTGGATTTCGACTGGGGCGATCGTTCGCAGGAAACCGAATTGCACCGCTATTACGGAACGCCGCCTTATTGGGGCGGTTTCTGATCGCGATTGAAGGGTGGGCATAGCCGCAATGTTGCACGCGTTCGCCGTGCGCATGTGCGCTGCGATGTTGCACCGAACTCTCCGATGGTCAGCACGGCTAACGCTTAAATCGTGTTCGGTGATTGGAACGACCGAGGGATCGGCGGGTTTTCTCCCCACCAATTTCATCTCAGGGAGATAACCCATGCTAGCAAAATATATGACGGCCGGTCTGATCGGGTCGGCGTTGTTCGCGTCCGTCGCGTTCGCGCAAACCCCGACCGCAACCACCGACCGCGCCAGCACGCCGCCGGCCGCCGCTTCGGACTCGTCGTTCCAGGGTGACTGGCGCGCGTCCAAGGTCGTCGGCGTCAGCGTCTACAACGACAACAACGAAAGCCTCGGCTCGATCAACGATCTGTTGATGGACAAGAGCGGGAACATCAAGGCGGTGGTGATCGGCGTCGGCGGCTTCCTCGGGGTCGGCGAGCATCTGGTCGCCGTTCCCTTCGACAAGATCAAGTTCGTCAACGAGCCGGTCGCCTACACCGGCGTGGCGGGCGCGCCGAACGCGCCCGGCAGCCGGCCGGCGCCAGCGACAACCACGGGTGCTGCAACCGCCAACCCTCCGCCGGCCGCGGCGACAACAGCGAAGTCCAATCCCTGGTATCCGGACCACGCCGTGTTCAACGCGACCAAGGATGAGCTGAAGGCGATGCCGGAATTCAAGTATGCGACGTAAGGCAACGCCTGAATAGATCCGCCAAATAAAAGCGCGCCCGGTTTTGCCGGGCGCGTTTTTGTTTTGCCTGTCCCGCTTCCATCCCAACGATTGTCATCGCCCGCGAAGGCGGGCGACCCAGTATTCCAGGGCGCCCGAGATCAATCGAGAATCTCTGGAATACTGGATACTCCGCTTTCGCGGAGTATGACGGTCAACAATGGAGCCGCGCGGTGCCTGAAGCCGCGCCTTACCTCAATTCATCTTCACCAGCGGGCAGCCGCCCTTGTCGAGCGGACGGAACGCCTCGTCGCCGGGCACGGTGGCGAGCAGCTTGTAGAGATCCCACTCGCCCTTTGAATCTTCCGGCTTCTTCACCTCGAACAGATACATGTCGTGCACCATGCGGCCGTCGATGCGGATCTTGCCGCCATGTGCGAAAAAGTCGTTGATCGGCGTCGCCCGCATCTGCTCCATCACCTTCGGCGCTTCGTCGGTCCCGATCGCCTCGATCGCCTTCAGGTAATGCATGGTTGCCGAATACAGCCCGGCCTGAATCATGGTGGGCATGTGGCCGACCTTCTCATTGAAGCGTTTCGAGAAGGCGCGGGTCTCGTCGTTCGTGTCCCAGTAGAAGGCGTCGGTGACGATCAGGCCCTGGGTTTCCTTGGCGCCGAGCGCGTGGGTGTCGGTGATTTCCTGCAGCAGCGCGATCATCTTCTGGCCGCCCTTGGTGATGCCGAATTCGGAAGCCTGCTTGAGCGCATTGGTGGTGTCGCCGCCGGCGTTGGCGAGCGCCACGACCTTGGCCTTCGATGCCTGCGCCTGCAGCAGGAAGGACGAGAAGTCCGACGAATTGAGCGGATGGCGGACGTTTCCGACCACCTTGCCGCCGCTCTCCTTGACGACATTCGCCGCATCGCGTTCCAGCGCCATGCCGAAGGCGTAGTCGGCGGTGACGAAGAACCAGCTATCCTCGCCGCGCTTGACCATCGCCCGGCCCGCGACGTTGGAGAGCGCGTAGGTGTCGTAGGTCCAGTGCACGGTGTTCGGCGAACAGGCGGTGCCGGTGAGGTCGGAACTGCCGGCTCCGGAATTCATCAGGATCTTGTTCTTCTCGCGGGTCAGCGCGGAAATCGGCAGCGCGACCGACGAGGTCGGCACGTCGAAGATCGCGTCGACCTTCTCGTTGTCATACCAGTTGCGTGCGATGTTGATGCCGACATCCGGCTTGTTTTGATGATCGGCCGAAACCACGACCACCGGCTTGCCCTTTACCTTGCCGCCGTAATCGGCGACGGCCATCTCTACGCCCGCCAGCGATCCTTTGCCGGTGGCGTCCGAGTAGAGGCTCGACATATCGGTGAGGACGCCGATCTTGACGACGTCGTCGGAGATCTGCGCATTCGCCGCAGTGCCGGACAGCGCCAAAACGAGACTGGCCGCAACCGCGGCTGTAATTGACTTCATGTTTCTTCCTGCCTGATCGTTCTTGTTAAGGGCTTGGTTTGAGGCTGTCTTTTAGCCGCCTTCGCCGGCGCCCGCAAAGCCGGTTTTTGGGCAGGCTGAGCCCGCTACCGGCTCTGGATTGCGCCTTTCGAAGCCGAGGTCCCGATGTTAACCTTGTTGGCGGCGGGAGCACCCTGCGTCCTGCCTAAATACCGAACGGGAGGACGGCATGACGGAGAGCGTCTACAAAGTCATTGAACTGATCGGTACCAGCAAGGATTCCTGGGAGAAGGCGGCCCAGGCCGCGGTCGACCGGGCCGGAAAATCCCTGCGCGAACTTCGTGTCGCGGAAGTCGTGAAACTCGATCTACAACTGGATACCAAGGGCAAGATCGAAGCCTACCGTGCCAAGCTCAGCGTTTCGTTCAAATTCGAGGATTAAGCGAGCCGGTGCGCGGAAAAACGCCATTCCCCCGTCGCAATGAACTGACGGGGGAATGCTGCGAAATACACGAATTACACTTGAGAAGGCCGCCGCGAACAACATGAATGTCTGCCACTGCCGCCGGCTCTGATGGCTCATTACTGGCATAAGCATCTATCCTGCATGGACTTCGAAACGATCCAGGATCATTCGGAGAGCGCCGATGAAAACGATAACGGCCATCGCGGCAAACAAGCTCGGCAATTTTCTCACCAGGGATTTTCGCCAAATTTTTGGTTCGACATCCGACGATATGGCGGAGCGCATAGGCTCTGCGGCGCGGAGCACCATCGAATGTTTGGCGGGAAGCGACGCGCTTTACCACAATTACGAACACACCCTGCAGGTCACCATGGTCGGACGCGACATTCTGCATGGCATGATGGTGCACGAACGAATAGAAGCTGAGGACTATGGTCATCTGATCGCCGCCTGTCTGCTGCATGATATCGGCTATGTGCGTGGCGTCCTGAGCGGCGATACCGAAACTGAATTCATCATTGATCCCGACGGGACGAAAATCGTGCTGCCGCGCGGCGCCTCGGATGCGGCGCTCGCGCCGTATCACGTCGACCGGTCAAAACTATTTGTGTTCGAGCGATTCGAGAAATCTCCAATCCTCGACCCTGCGCGTGTTGCGGCGGCGATCGAGATGACACGCTTTCCAGTCCCGGAAGACCGCGCGGAGGCCCCCGGTCTCGAGCCGAGACTGGTCCAGGCGGCCGATTTCATCGGGCAGCTTGGCGATCCCCTGTATTCGCGCAAAGCAAACGCGCTTTATTGGGAGTTCGAGGAGATCGGCACCAACCGGCAACTTGGCTATTCGTCGCCCGCCGACATTGTTGAAAGGTACCCGGCGTTTTTTTGGGACAGCGTCTCGATGCACCTCGACGACGGGATAAAATATCTGAACATGACGGCTTCCGGCCGGCAATGGATCGCCAACCTGCACCATCATATTCTATGCGCAGAGCGTGCTCAGCGGCTGATGGGCCCTCAGAACTAGGCAGATTTGAGAGGTCTTTGGTCGAAGACGTCGCGATCGGGTCAAACCCACTCGAAGAAGGGGTCTGTTTGGTTGCGACCGATTGAACTGATACCATCCGCTCGATGAAGATGAAGAGCGACCATCCAAAAGCAGCCATCTACCTGTTCGTGCTCGCAATCCAGATATGTGGAGTGATCTTCTTTGTGTGGCAGCAACTACCCGCGTTCACGCAGGTGTTGCTTAATCCGGGTGAGCAACTTGCCTATGACACCTACTCCGATCTGCTCACGGTAGGCGTTCTGTCCGTCATGCAAATTTCGTATTGGTACCGCCTGCTGCGTATTCCAGTTCCTTTTCAACGTTCGAACGTCATCCTGCACCATGTGTTTCTGTTTCTGGGCCGGCTCAGCTTCATTTTTGGCAGCGCGTTATTCTCCGTCGTCGTTTTCAGACATCTTCCGGAGCTGGACCGAGAAGTCGACATTCGCTTGATGCTGCTGCGTGGAATCATGCTGGTGGGTGCCTTGTTCGCGCTATTTTGCGCCAGTCTTGAAGTGGAACGACTGGGTCAGGCGTTTGGGAGTGATCGACGTTGAACGACCGGCGGTTCTCATTGACCGCGGGGCGACGTGGCCCACGCATTTCGAGACATCGGATACCGGACGGTGCTTGCGGCCTCATCATGAGATCATTTCGGTTCTGCCATTGCTGAGTCGATAGATGCCGCCAACCACCTTGAGTTTGTTCTGTTCGACAGCAGCGCCGAGAATCGGGGTCGCGGATTTGAGTTTCGCGACATTGTCGATGACGTTTTGACGGATGGCGTTATCGAGCGGATCGCCGGGCCTCCCCGAAATAGCGTTCACGGCGGGCGTGAGGCTTTTGACCAGGGAGGGCAGATGACCCGGCAGCGTGGTGTTGTCCTTGAGCGATTTGATGGTCGCGTCGACAGCGCCGCAGGCGTCGTGGCCAAGTACCATGATCAGGGGCGTGCCGAGGATGGCAACCGCATATTCCATGCTGGCGATCGTATCGTCGTTGGCGAAGTTGCCCGCCACGCGGCAAACGAACAAATCACCTCTGCCGCTATCGAAGGCATATTCGGGTGCGATGCGCGAATCGGCGCAGCTCAGGATGCCGGCATAGGGATTCTGCCCGCCGACCAGGGCCTCACGTTCACGCTTGAAGTCGTGACGCCGTGATTCTCCTTCGACATAGCGCTTGTTGCCTTTCATCAAAAGCTCCAACGCGGCATCCGGCGACACGACATTTTGTGGCTTCGGCGGCTTCTTGTCATCCTTTGCATGAGCGGCGCCGGCCAATGCGACCCCGGCGGCGGCTGCGCCGAAAAGCTGGAGCACACCACGCCGTGACGGTTGCGCCTGATGAGCCAGATTTTCAAGACGACATATCTCGCACATGAAAGGTCTCCCATTTTGCCGCCGACATTCGTCACCTATCGGAGTAAACCAACCGCCGTCGGCTGCATTTCGGCGTCGCCGTTGCTGTTGAATTTAATGGTCGGGCTTGGCGCCGACGCCGGCTTGCAAACCTCCCTTTGCCGCATGCGCTGAAGGTGATTGCTATTGCATAAACCACCCGTGGCTCACGACGATGGACTGGCCGGTTAGGGCATTTGAACCGAAAGAAGCCAGAAACAGCGCGGTCTCAGCAACGTCGTCGATCGTCGTAAATTCGCCATCCACGGTTTCTTTCAGCATGATATTCTTGATGACATCCTGCTCCGAGATGCCGAGTTCCTTGGCTTGCTCCGGTATTTGCTTGTCCACCAGCGGGGTGCGGACGAAGCCGGGGCAGATCACATTGGCACGAACGCCATGCGCAGCGCCTTCCTTGGCGACAACTTTCGCTAGACCGATCAGGCCGTGCTTGGCAGTGACATATGGAGCTTTGAGTACGGATGCCTCCTTCGAGTGCACCGAACCCATATAGATGATGCTGCCGCTTTTCTGCTTGTACATCTGACGGAGCGCGGCCCGCGTGGTGAGGAACGCGCCGTCGAGATGAATAGCCATTAGCCGCTTCCATTTGGCGAATTCGAAGTCGACGATGGGCGCCACGATTTGGATGCCGGCATTGCTGACGAGGACATCAAGGCTTCCAAATGTCTCGACGACCCTGGCCGTTCCATCGTCCACCTGCTGCTCATTCGCCACGTCCATCGCGACGCCGATAACGCGCTTGCCACTGGGATCCATCTCACGCGCAGTGGCGTCGGCGGCCTTCTGATCGAGATCCGCGATCGCGACCTTCGCGCCTTCGCGGGCGAAAATAATTGCGATCTCCTTGCCAATTCCGCTGGCCGCACCCGTCACGATTGCGACTTTGTCCTTTAGGCGCATGGTAATCCCCCTGTACAAATTGGGTTTCAGGCAAGACAGCAGCCAAACTATTCCTGCCTGTAGTGAGCCCAGTCGAAGGTGTGAACGCCATCCATCTTGTCCGGAAGTTGCATGACTTCCGGGTGGGAAATGGCGCGGACGACATCCTCGTGGCCGGCGGCCCAGTGCTCCTCCATGGTCCGGCGGGAGAACTCGTAGTCCTTGGCGATGCCTTCATAGCTCTTGGCGTTATAAATCAGCTGCACGATATTGCAGACTTTCTCGTCAGCCTCCGCCGCGAGCAGGCTCACTTCCGGACGGTCCAGCAGTTCGGCGGGAAGGTCCTTCATCAGGCTGGCGAAGGCTATACGGAGCCTCTGCGCCCTCTTGTACTGATCGGTCGCAGCCCGCGTACGACTGGAGAACTGAATTTCCTTCAGTTGCACTTCGGCTTCGCCCAGATTGCGCGGCAGTTCACCGCGCGCACTCCAGAGATCGATCTGAAAGGCCAGCGTGTCCAGCCGCGGCCGGCTGTCGAGCACCCATTGCAGCGGCGTGTTGGAAACGAGGCCGCCGTCCCAATAATATTCGCCGTCGATCTCGGTGGCCGGAAAACCTGGAGGCAGTGAGCCGCTGGCGATGATATGCTCCGGGCCGATGCGATGGGTCGTGGAGTCGAAATAAACAAAATTGGCGGTTTTGACGTTCACCGCGCCGACGCTAAAGCGCATGGCGCCGGCGTTAAGCCTGTCGAAGTCCACCAGGCGCTCAAGCGTCGCCCGCAACGGAGCGACGTCATAGAAGCTGAGCTGGTCGGCATGTTGTGACGGCCAGAGAAGGGGGGAGAGCAGACGGGGCTTGAAGAAGTGCGGTGCGCCGAACATCATGATGCCCAGCGCCCGTGTCTGGTTGATGGCGCGATGGATGGCATCGTCCTTGATGTCGATCGAAGCGAGATGCGGGACACCCAGGGGTGGTGTGCTGACGGCTTCCCAGAACTCCCGCAATTTTTCGACACGCTTCTCCGGCGGATTGCCGGCGATCAATGCAGCGTTCACGGCACCGATCGAAATGCCGGCAACCCAATCCGGATGGAGGTCAGCTTCGGCGAGAGCTTGATAGACGCCGGCCTGATAGGAGCCGAGTGCCCCGCCGCCCTGCAGCAACAGAACGGTTTGTTCAAACCCGCTACGTTCGACCCGGGACTGTTTCGGTTTTTCAGGCAGCGATGCATCCATGATCGAGAGTCCTCGGTGGTTGCAGGTTTGCGCTCACATCACGATCGGTACCGGGCTGCTTTCGGGTGCTGCAGGCTTATGCTTGGCGCAGGGCGCGATTGCATGCGCCCGATCGGCCTGCCGTGGTGCGACCTTCTGACAAACCGTAACTATTCGCGGCGCCGCTCATGCGACAGCAAGCGCATGCCAACGCCTTTCGATGCCCGAAGATGACTGGCTTTCTTGCCCTCCGAAATTATTCGCCGACGGCGCCACTCCAGAAGTTGTTACCGCATAACTATGCACCAATTGACCCGGGTCAGACAATATCGAATTATCGGGTCGGCCGGCTTTTGATGCGATGCACTAAGAAATGCGCGGCAAGGTTGAACTTGCCAAGGTTCAGCTTTGTGCAATTATGGAACCGTTCGGAGAAGCTCAGTATCTGCCTAGGTTTCCACTCGGTGCATAGTTTGCATTTTCGGAATGGAGAACTGCGTGAGCGAGTCACTTCATCCAGCCGCCCCCCATCATCTGCCAAGCTTCATCACCGCGCCGGGTGAAACCGATACCCTGATGGTGGTGGTCGGCATCATCCTGATCGGCTCTGTTCTGGCAGTGGGCAATTTCTATCTGCATTTACATACCATGCCGGAGCGAATGGCGCACAAGTCGCAAAAGCTGCAATTCGAGATCGTGGCTGTGCTGGGCTTGCTGGCGTTGTTTACGCACAATCATCTCTTTTGGGTGATCGGGCTGTTTCTTGCCATGATCGACTTGCCCGATTTCGGTACGCCGCTGCGCAGGATCGCAGGATCGG
>Ga0209863_10000735_pt1 | contig 14738 bp, 8 predicted proteins | sample OrgsoiDNA2013046_FD_185796 | JGI IMG/M metagenome (GOLD analysis project Ga0209863, IMG submission 185796) | Permafrost soil microbial communities from the Arctic, to analyse light accelerated degradation of dissolved organic matter (DOM) -... | ecosystem: Environmental > Terrestrial > Soil >...
AGAAGATCTGCTTTACCATCTTTATTTATTCTCCACGTTTCCTGCAAATTCACCGAGTCAATTTTACCATTTTTATGCGTATCGGTTTCCATTCCCCAGATCAGTACCCAATCTTCATTTTTATCTGTACTCTTTACAGCCATCACGGCATCTACACGATCAACCGCTGCGGTCAAAGAGCTCCTGTACTTCTGTATGGTTGCGATAACGCTATCCCTGGAAGCATGCAAACTGGCGCCACTGCCCAGAATAGCCTGCATAGAATCAGCAAAAAAATCCTTATGTTCGGATAAATTACCATTGTCATAATCCTTCCACAGCGTTAAAACATTTTCTGCGTATTTGGGATTGCCCATGACAAACTTTGACGAATATTGAATGTCATAGGGTGAATTGATATTTTGCACGGCCATTGAATCGGATGCCGGCTTGGCGGGTTCAGTTTGCGCAGGTTGGTTGGAATTACAACTGACGAGAATGAACAGACAGGCAAAAAGCAGATTTTTTTTCATGTTGGTTAAATTTTAATGTTTTTTTAAAAAATCAGCTTACAGAGGGTGAGATAGCAGGCGATGGAAACTAAAGATAAATGATATTATAGAATGATACAAAGTTGAATAAACTTGGACTCCAGATAACATAATATTATTAAGTAGCAAACCTGGCTATTTCTGATTTCAGTTAGTGATCGGTCAATGCCTGGAGAAATGCTATGATATTATTCATTTCATTCTTCGATAAGCGCAGATTATTTCCGGATAGTGTCTGATCGGGAACAATCATGCCCAGTCCGGAACCTCCGCCACGATTATAAAAATCGAGCACCTGATAGAGCGTCTTCATGCAGCCGTTGTGCATATAAGGATAAGTTTGTGCAACATTCCGGATAGTAGGGGTCTTAAATGCACCACGGTACATATCCACCGGATACAGGTTATATCGTCCCGGATCCGAGTCTGGTTTTTTTTCATTAAAGTTTGCCGTTTGAGGAACTCCCAGTATTTCGTATTCTGTACGATTAAAAAAAGGTGGTGTGGAACCATTGAACAGGGGCGCGAAATGACAGGTTCCGCAGGCAGCTTTTCCCATAAATAAATTAAATCCCGCCTGCTGTTTCGGAGTCATTGCCAAATGATCACCGGCGATATAATGGTCAAAAGGCGAATTCATCGGATGCAGAGATTCGACGTAAGCCGATATGGCGAACTGAATTTCAGTAATCTTTATGTTATCCGTTCTGTCTTTTCGAAAGGCTTTTTGAAATGCCACGCAGTAATTTTCTTTCAAGGATATGGTCTGTTCAATGGCACGAGGGGAATTCCCCATTTCATTCTTATCGGTCAGCACATCGTATATCTGGGCGCCTAGCGTGCTGTCCCTCCCGTCCCAGAACTGGGCTGACTGGTAGGCTGCATAAAATAGTGAAGGAGTGTTTCTTTTCAGATCTTTGTGGTTAATCAGGGATTGATTTCTGCTCAGTTGATCGGTAAAATATTTTGTGGGTTGATGGCAGGTTGCACAGGAACGACTACCATCTCCCGATAAGGCCTTTTCTGAGAAAAGCGCTTTACCCAGCGCAATCATTTCCGCAGACTGAAAATTTTTATTTGGTAATACTTCTTTCTGGAACAAATTCCCGGCTCGGTAATCCAGAAGTTTTACCGTCTTTAATTCCCATCCATTCTCTCTTATATATTTTGCAAGGATTTCTTCCAGTGGCAGTGCATATCCGGTTAAAAAGACCAGCCGGTTAAATGAATTGAATTCACTGTTTTCTTTTAAATAATCTTCGGCGTTTTTCAATGATACTTCCAGCGCCGGATCTTTCCACTTCGAAACGAACGAATATATATTGAGAACGGAATCCATCGTTGCGAGCGAGCTGGCTGCTTCATGAATCCCTGTTTTTAGAAAAGGAGCATCATAACCGGTAATGTAAAGTGACATGATCCGGATCAGCTCCAGATGCAGGCCCTCCATCATTTGCGGTACAGTTATCGACAGCGTCTGATAAACCGGCAGCAAATCCGAAGCCGATTCTCTCATTACCAGTACAAGATTTTCCATATCCCTTTTTTTGCGAACCGGATGCGGATCAAATAAATCGGCCTCTATTTGCTGCAATCCCTGGGGCTCGTCTGATTCCAGGAATGGTTCCTCCAATTCCTTTTTTGCCGGGCCATTGTATAACCTGCCGGCCTGCGGATAAAAATAATCCAGAAAGAATGAGATTTTTTTGTATTGAATACGGCAATTGACCAGCGATGTTTTTGTGCTCAGTATCGTTTGGGTATTGCCTGAATCAAGGCGACTGACCTGATCGGAAAGTAAATGAACTGTTTGCGCAAAGACAATTGTTTGCCTGTTCAGATAGCTTAACGTGAGCTCCTGCGAAGTGTTTACCGTAATGTCCGGACGGATCAGGGCGCCGGTCACCACCAATATGCAAATAAATCCTATGAGCTTAACATATCGCAAGGGCGGTTATTCATTTTTTAAAGATGATCTTTTTTGACCATAGAAAACTGATCCCTGATCACACCATCGGCGCAGATCCATTTAAAAGAAAGTATTGAACCGTTGACTTCGATATACGATACACCGCCATGGGTTGCATCTGAAAAGTACATGGCTTTATGGGGAAAGGTTTTTTGCATGCCACCTAATTTACCAGCAGATCCGCTGACTACATAAATAGTACCTTTTTCACGCAGCGTTTTCTTTACGTAAGCACCGGACTCGCCGGGACCTTCTGTCTTCCCTGAACCTTGACTGACGTTGAAAAGTGCTGCATTGAATGAACTGTCATTTCCATAGTATCCATGCATCAACCGGGTTCGTTCATAGTCATGACTGTGACCGCCGAGCACAATATCCACTCCATAACGTTCCAGAAGGGGAATAAAGTTTTCGCGGATATCTACAAGCTCTTTTTCTGTATCACCATTATGAGATCCCATCGTAAAGGGCGGATGGTGCCAGTATGCAATGATCCATTCGGCACCGGAGGCTTTTTCCAGGTCCTGTTTTACCCAGGTCACCTGCGGTCCTGTCGTATCGGATAATCTTTTGCCATCTGCTTTGCCATATGAATCCAGTGAGAGAAAATGAATATTGCCGATGTCAAATGAATAGTACGAGCCTGTCAGCGAAGGAACGCCGCCGGCTTCGCCCGAATCGGGCACACTGAAATTCTGATAATATGCAATTTCATGCGTTTGTTGCGCAACAGCCGCCGAGAATTCAATATCGTGATAATCGTGATTGCCCGGACTCGGAAACAAAGGATAATGTTTGAGCAGATTATCCCGGTAAATATTAAAAAAATTCGCCTGGAATTCGGCATCCGTACCATCCGGGTATGTATTGTCTCCCAATAGGATCCAGGCATTCAGATAATTTTTTCCGATATATCGTAATAACTGATCCCTCACGTCCCGCTGATTCATCGAATTATTTCCACAGTCACCGAAAGCAGCTATCCTGATGGTACCTGTATCACCGGGATTGGGCAGACTGTAAAAATAATTTCCGGTATCACCCTGCAGTTTGTTTTTCACATCGCCGATGGAATAAAAGTAACGCGTAGAGGGTTGAAGACCCGTGAGCAATATTTTATGTTCGGTTACCAGGGCTGAATCTGTGATATGTTGACTCAGGTTGGTTAATGATGTTCCGAAATATACACGGCTCCGGCTCAGCGCATCCGTTCTCCATCGGATCAGTATACTTTTCGAAGTCGCTTTTTGCAAATAGGGTCCGCGCACAAGCACCGGCAAAACCACCATGGGATCGTCCTTATCCTTTTTTTCTTTCCCGGATGCTTTGGCTGTGTCGTTTTGTGCTGATGCCGCGAATACAAGAAGTGTAAGCCAAAATGAAAATAATAAAGGAACAGTTTTCATGAATTCATTTTATAAACAAGCACTTTGAAACTGTCGGGAACACGGGTTTTATTATCCGCTTCCATATCAAAGGCTGAAAAGTATATCTTTCCGGTTCTCGGATCAAAGGCATGCGTTTTTGCCTTCCATTGTGTGTTGAGCGTTTGTATAACTGAATAATGATCGGCATCATCCTGGTGAATGATGGTAGCTGTCCCGTCTCCGTTCGAACAGATAATGAGACCAGTGCGGACGTCGTATGTTACCGCATCCACACCTGCCCCAATAGGTAATGTTGCAATCACTCTGCCTGAAGAAATATCGAGCACGGTCATTCCTTTATTTTTACGGCAGACTGTATACAATCGCTGATGTTCCAGATCGATGGCTAATCCGGTAGGACCTTCGCAGGGTTCCAGCGGGAAGGTGCTGACTACGGTTCCTTTTACTGCATCAATCACATTTAAGCGGTTTTTATCTTCCAGGTTATTATAAATTTTTCCCGCTCCGTCAGAAACCGCGAATTCCGGCGTTCCGCCTAAGGCAACGGATCCCGTTTGAAGAAGCGAGGATGCGTCAATCACCGATGCATCCTGACTGTCCCCATTGAATGTAAATACTTTTTTAGAATAAGGATCATACATGATGGCATCAGGATCCTTTCCGCTGATAGGAATTGTCTTGATTACTTTCAGACTCTTCAGATCAAATACAACAACGGCATTGGCTTTTCCGTCGCTGATAAATCCTTTTTGAAAATCCGGTGCAATAGCGATTCCGTGCACGCCAGTCATATGATCGATGGACCCGATGATTGCGTCCGTTTTCATATCAATCACCGTTACATTGGTCCCATGAGAAATAAATAAATGGTTGGAACCGGTGTCGATTTTTATATAGTCATATCCGCCGTTGCCTGGAACAGGAATCTTCTTGTCGAGCGTAAATTGGACAGTGGATTGCGCCATGGCCCCAAGAAATAATCCGGTCAGGGCCAGAACCATCAAACATATTCGTTTCATATACAAAAATTAATGTTGATTGCTTTTGGTGGCGTCAGAAGTATAGGCCCCCATATCAGCGCTGTAAGTGGCATTTCCCTTACCAAACGCGGGCGATCCGCTTTGTAAATGGAAATCATTACTGGTTGCAGCGCCGTTGGGCGTTGCCACTTTTCCATCGAAAGTTTTGAATAGTGGATCCTGGTTACCGACCCCTGTGGAAATCAAATCAGTTGTTCTGGGTTTGCCGGTGCCATCGCTTGGATAAAAATTCGCACGAATGGAAATACTTAAGCTTCCGCCTCCGGTTGTGTCAGTATACGTATCCTGGGAAGCATAAAACAGATTATTGCCATATTTTGTGTTGGCGGTGTCGGCATCTACAAATATTTCAAGTCCCTGGTAATTATCGACCATGATATTGTTATAAATATTACCACGCGCGTTCACGCCTACGGAGACGCCTCTGCCCGGTTCTGCCTGGCCTCTTCTCCAGCCATTACTCACCATGGTATTATTATATACGTTGACATTTGTTTGCGGAATGGGCACGAGATCGTTTGTTTCGAGTTTAACGGCCGTTCCGGCCTGGCTGTAAATCACATTGTATGCTACGTCCCCGGTTACGCCGGTTTTGAGGTTGATGGCTTCGCCATCCGTTGAACCCGAACACAAAATGGTATTGCGCAGGATCGTAACCTTGGCGCCGTTTCCGATGCGGATGAGATCATCCTGTCCGTTTGTAAACCAGGAATCTTCGATGTCCACGTTGATTGGCGCTACAACATACACTGATTTTCTTGGTCCTCCGGATGGATCGGGTCCACCGGTATTGTCCACATGCGTCCATTTTATGGTAACTGCCTGCGCACTATCGCATTGAAAGCCACCCCATGATCCGGGCTGTTTTGAATCAGAATTGAAAGAGACAGGTTGCGCGGAAGTGCCGACCAGCGATAATACACCCTGCACATTGATCTGTGCATTTCCTTTTACAACAACGATTACCCCTGGCTGGGCGGCCAGCGTGTCACCCAGTTTGATGGTCAGGTCGCTTGTTATCGTATACGTGTTACCGGTAGTGAGTGTTCCCTTTACAAATCCGGAAATATTTCCGGGTGTGATGGGATTTGATACCGGAGCCGGAGGCGTTACTACCGTGGTTGTTTCGTTATTGCTCTTCGAGCATGATGAGATAATGATCGTTATCAAAGCGATCATTAGATAAACCTTGGATGTTTTCATTTTTTTATGTTTGTTTTAATTTTCGAACCGGATACCCAAACTGAAATTGAACTGTGTGACGTCGCGCGACACCAGGATATTATTGATTTGATTTTTGAAAGCTGTATTGAGCAGGTTGTTCCATTTCGTGAACACCGTAAAGTGTCTGTTCCTTAATCCTTTCTCTGCAGAAAAAGACAGATTGGCCTGGGGCTGCTGGTAATAGTCATATCCGTAAATCGGATATACCAGACCGATTGAGCGACCAATATATTGAAAGGCCAGCTCAGCAAAAAAACGGCGCTTTTTATCCCTGTACAAAGCAGATACATTAAGGGTGTGATCTGTCTGTCCCTGAAGTGTTCTTTTCTGCAGCGTATCGGTGTTCACATAATTATTGGCTAAATCATAATAGGATTTGACCGAAGAGGTTTTAGAATCCAGATAGGTATAGTTTCCGGTGATACCAAAATGACCAAAGTACCGGGTAAATACCAGTTCTACGCCATAGTCGGTTGCCTCGGACGCATTCACCGGCTGATAAGACGTTCCGGAGATATAAGCAAACTCAATGGGGTTCTTCAGTTTTTTATAGAATATGCCGGCAAAAAGTTGCTCATCTTCTTTCGGATACAATTCATAGCGGATATCGTAATTATTGGATGTCGTATGATTCAGATAGGGATTGCCCTCCGTAGTGGTGGCTGTGGTGGTGCTGAGCCGGGGTGCGGGAACCAGGTCATAAAAATTTGGCCGGGCGATGGCCTGATAATAGGTGACCCGCAAATTGGTGATGGGATTCAGTTTAAATTTTAGATCGACACTGGGTAATACATCCGTATAATCCTTGTTGATCCCGTTCACGCCCGTCGCGTAAAATGTATTCAGCGTGTAACCCTGCGTGGTTTTCTCAACGCGTACCCCGCCAAGTGCATCAAGATAGGGAAGGGAAATTTTTGCCTGGGCGTAACCGGCTGCTACATTTTCATACACTTGATATTTGTTTTTGTCATAGTCATAGGTTCCGCTGCTGTTGTATACAACCCATTGTGCATCGTAAATGTTGGTGAACTGTTGCTTGATACCGGCGCTTGTCGTGGTGGGCTTCAGATCATATTCATCCTGAATATTGTAACGGATTTTATGCCTGTACAGACCGCCTGCTTTTACTTCAAGCAATTTGCCCGAACCGAGGTCTGACCTGTAACTCAGATTCGCCATGCCACTGAGATCCTGGTCCTGGTTGTGTTGCCATATTCTTGTAATCGCATCGAAATAATCGGGTGTTGTAATAAACGTATAGGGGCCATGCACGTCATCAGTGGAATGCACGGTATCTATCTTTTTGTTCAGGGATAAATCCGCCATATCCGGCGTTCGTTTCACTGAATATGAGAAGGCTGCGATCCAGTCGAATAAAAAATGCTTTGACAAAATATGTTTACCGTCCAGTTTCACATTCTGTAAAAACTGTTGGCTGGTCAGTGAAGTATAATCGGTAGAAACCGGCCCTGTGCCCGGAACTGTACGGCCGCCATTGCCGCCCAATATAGATGTGTCGATGATGAGCCGTGCCTGCGCCAGATCGCTGTACATGCTTATACTTGTCAGTGTGATCTTATTGCGTTCGTTAAATGCGTAATCAAAATGGAAAGTAAGACCGTTGTTCAGCTGTTGTGTGGAAAAATACCGGTTTGCATAATCCGATAATGTAGGCGCCCCGTTGGCATGAACATCCGGTGCTGCCTGGTTAAAAACAGAATTGCTCCCATAGTACTGATTCTGAAAACTCTCCGCAACCATAAACCCCAGCTTATGATTAAAGAAACGGTTTCCATATACGATACTGGCCACCACATTGGGACCGGGCTGTACTTCCGTGAAGTCCAGATTACTCCGGCTAAAATCATCCGGCTTTGCGATGTATGCGCTGCCATATTTTTCTATCAGGCTTTTCTGTTGAATATCGGACTTTGAAAAACTGGAGAATTTCCGGTTAAAGAAAATCTCACTGTATCCCAGGGATGCCAGCACTTTAAAGACTTGCTGATTAGGCGCATCCTTCATGACCATATTTACAGATCCGCCAATGGCATCTGCTTCCATTTCAGGTGTTAAAGTTTTACTGACTTCAATACTTCCCAGCAGATCTGAAGGCACGATATTCAGTGGAACATACCTGGATTTGTCGTCGGGGCTTGTGATCTTGATTCCATTGATGAGTGTATTGTTATATCGTGGATCAAGTCCGCGAATAATAGGATAGGCTTCATCGCCACCTCCGTTTCGCTGAATCGTGAGACCACTCATTCTTTGTAATACATTCGCCGCGTTGATATCGGGTGATCTCTCCATGGCCTGGGCAGAGATCACATTGATGATATTACTGCTATGTTTTTCTTTTTGAATGGCGCCCGCTTCTTCCTCGCTGCTCAACTTGCCATATACCTGCACAGTTGACAGACTGTTACCCTTTTCAACCAGTTGTATCTTCAGTTCGGTTTTATTATAATCTGTCAATTCCACCTCTGACTGATAGGAGGCAAAGCCAACGTACTCCACCCGCAGAGTATAGGTTCCCGGAGACATGTTTTTAAATTTAAATTCACCATCGGCATCTGTTGTCGTATTTTTTACAACACCATCTTTGCGCGTACAGGTGACGAATGCCCCGGCGAGCTTTTCTTTCCGGGAATGACTTTCTACTTTTCCCTTGATTTCAGAAACCTGACAGAATCCCTGATTCGCAATAAAAAACAGGAGGAAAAAGAAAGGAGCGTATTTATTCATTTCAGCATTACCTTATCGGATGCAAAAATGAATGAATACCTGTAGAGAAAATGGCTACGCGCGAAGCTTAATAAATCGGTAAGCAGAAGGTAATAATCTTTTCACGACAACTACAGAATTCCGACAGAATCTTCAGAATTAAACACAGGATTCCTACGGACGATGAGATAAAAAAATATGAAATGATTATATTCATTATAGGTGAATTCATGATTTCTTAAGAAGGCAATTTTCCCGGTAAGGATTTCTTAACATTCCGGGAACTCATTAAAAAAAAATTTAATCCGCCGCACCTGCAGGCTGCTCTGTATTCTCTGTTTGGGTCTTTTTGAAATCCAGTTTCCCAAATTTCCAGGTGAAATTGATCCCGACGGAGCGAAAAGGTATTTTACGATTGCTGTTTAACGTAAAGTTCGGCCCATACAATACCGTGGGCTGATTGAGATATTCACTGAATATATTGGTGCCCGTGATGGCAATACTGCCCTTCTTTTTCCAGATCTGCTTGCGAAAAGCGAACGTATAGGATGAAAACGAAGGATATTTACCCTGAATTTCATTGCGGGGTGAATTGAAGTTGGCAAAAAATTCTCCGGCGAGTGTTGTGGAGAAATTATAACTCAGATTCATGTTGATACGATAATTGAAGCTTTCAACTTTCAGATTGGAGTCCAGTGCATTGATGCCCTGCCGGAAAAATAAAAAGAGATTTGTCCGCAGATTGAATTTTGAAGACAGGTGCAGATCAGCAAATAAATTCATGCCCAGATTTTTTTCCGTGCCGATATTCTGACGGGTGCTGACCGCTACATTCTTATATATGGTATCTCCCACCGGAAGACTCGCGTAGTAAACCACATAAGGCTGAATATCATTCTGATTTAAACGGTAAAATGCGGACACCATAAAAGAGCCGCCGGCATCCATGTCATAATTCCATCCGAGTTCAAAACGATGACCGATTTCAGGTTGCAGATAGGGATTACCGGTTGTGATATTATACGGATCTGTCGTGTTGATGAACGGATTCAATTCCCTGTAGTCGGGACGTTCGATCCGTTTGGAATAACTTAGTTTCAGGGTTTGCCTGTCATTTAATTTCCGGCTGAGGAATATGGATGGAACAAATGTATTATAACCGGGTTCGGCAACCTGGTTACTGACATCTGAGAAAAATGGATTCAGATCTGTTCGTTCATACCGAAGCCCCAGCTTAGCATTGAACCATCCGGATACCGGGAAATTCAATTCCGCATACAATGCATATACCTGTTGCTGGTAACGCAGAAAATTGGACAATGTGGAATCGTATACATACAGTCCGGAAGCGGGTTGCAGGTTTAGAACGTTTGAAACGCTATGGATATCTGTAAAAACCATTTTTCCACCCAGGCCGAGACTGGTTTTTTCAGTGATTGGTTCTGTATAATCCAGCACGATCTCTGTTTCGGTCTCTCTTCCCGGATTATCGTTGCTTGTTCCATAAAACGCGGTATTGGCGGGTTGATTAAACTGTGTATTGACAGAATTGAAATTGTTCTGATTGGTGGAAGTATGGATTCCGAAATCCAACTCACGGTCCTCTTTTGAAAAAGTTCTTTTATAATCCAGGCTTGCATTGATGGTTGCAATAGATGTATTTGATTGGGTAATACTGGAACTAAGCATTTGGCTAACCGGCTGACCGTGACTGTCGAATGTCGTCTGGTTCTGATTTTGCGATCCATTATTGGTGGTCCCAAAAAGATTATAACTGAGAGAGAAAGTGAGATTATTCTTTTGTCGGAAACTGTAATCCAGGCTAAGCCCACTCTCGACTCCATAACGATAAAAACGGCTGCTTCCGTCCTGTTCCAGATTTATCTGTGTATTGGTAGCTGTGTCCTGAGAAATACGTGTAGAGGTTAATGGCGTGGTAGCCGGAAGTCTCGCATTGCCATTGACAAAAACATTTACACCAAAATTGCTGTTTCGTATATTGAAATTCAGTGACCCGTTTTCATTGCGGCTGGCTGCGGTAAGTGAAACACTGCCATTGATTCCCCTGGCGACATTATGTTTGAGAATAATATTGATAATTCCCCCCAGTCCTTCAGCATCATATTTAGCGCCCGGATTGGTGATCACTTCGATGCTTTTGATCTGGCTGGCCGGAATGGATTGTAGAACATCGGCAATATTGCTTCCGAAAGCGGTGGATGGCTTCCCGTCTATCAGGAAACGAATGCTGGAACTGCCCGCGAGTTCTATATTTCCGTCTACATCGACGGATATCTGTGGTATTTTTTTCAGAATATCGGTAACTACACCTCCCTGTGAGGTCAAATCTTTTTCGGCATTGAAAACCATCTTATCGATTTTGTTCTCGATGAGTTTCTGTCCGCCGGTTATCGTGACAGCTTGTAGTCCCGAGATTTTTTGATTCAGAAATATAATTCCCAGGTCCTGCGTTTTGTTTTTATCAAAGGGACGGCCGGATAAATTTTTTGTCTGGAACCCGATGGCTTCTGCTATCAAATTGTACAAGCCGTTTTTGGGAATTTCCACTGAGAAAAAACCTTTTGTATTAGAGACAGCACCTGTAAGCGTTTGATGTGAATTGATATCAACGAGGCTGATGGTCGCATACTCGATGGGCTTATGGTTTGCTGAATCCAGTATGCGACCGGTTATATTTCCCGATTGTGCGTAAACCGGGAGACGGGCTGCCAAAAAAAAGAGCATTAATAAAAATCCACATTTATTCCGGGTCAATGAATTTTCCTTTACTTATTTCAAAAACTGGCCGTTTCTGTCAAATTTCCAATGATGACTGAGGCCGGATCAATTCAGAAGCAAAGTTGCATGCCAATTCTGTTGAAAGTCTGTGTTTTTGATTGGCATCCGTTGTTATATCCGCAGCGTTATATGATAACAGATGAAAGCGGAAATGCCATTTATAAATTTTTAATATTATCACTCGGTTGAAGATTACATACGATGGAAACTAAAGAGATAATGATATTATAAATCCCGTAGAATATTTCATCTTCAATCATCCGATTTTCAATACATTCATGTTTCATGTCAGCCAGGGAACTGGAGGTATTGCAATTACTCATACAGGGTCACAGTACAAAAATCATGGCTTCAACATTATTTATATCCTTCGAAACCGTTCGTTCCCATCTTAAAAACATCTACAACAAGCTTCATGTAAACTGCGGCAAAGAAGCCATTGCCAAAGTGCTGAATGAACGAATTCTTTAGTGTTTTACCTGGAGACCAGACTTTTACATTTCTATTTGCAATTTTTCACTCAAATATGGGATTTCAGGATTGTTGTTTTTGTAAAATCTTTGTAAACAAAAAACAACTACCATGATCAGAATGAAAAATAAAAACATTGAATCCAAAGATTTCGGTCAAAACGAATATTGGAAAAACATTTACAAATTATATACATTCATCAAACGGATTGTTTTCCCTGCACTTATTTCGGCTCCATCATGGGGACAATTGAACTTCACTGCAGGACAAACGTTTCGGGATTGCCCGGATTGCCCTGAAATGGTGGTCATTCCGCCCGGTAGTTTTTTGATAGGGGCTCCGCCGGAAGAGGTCGGGCGTTATGACGAAGAAGGTCCTCAGCGGGAAGTAAATGTCGGCAAATTCGCTGCAGGTAAGTTTGATATTACCAAAAAGCAATGGGCTGTTTTTGTGGCGGAAACAAATCATTTAACCACTCATGGCTGCGCATGGGCTGACCTGCCCGGCGATGCGAAGCCCTGGGACCTTAACCCATCTGCATCCTGGAATCACCTGGGATTTGCACAGGACGATAATCATCCCGTAGTATGTCTTACCTGGGACGATGTGCAGGATTATCTTCTCTGGTTAAGCAAAAAAACTGGTCACCATTATCGTTTACTGAGCGAGTCAGAATGGGAATATGCCGCGAGGGCGGGAACAACTACCACGTTTCCATGGGGATCCGGTGCCAGCCATGAGTTTGCGAATTACGGTACAGATACCAGCTTTGGTAAAGGATTAATAGCGGGGCGCGATCAGTGGATGGCCACTTCACCCGTTGGTTCTTTTCCACCAAACGCGTTTGGTCTTTATGATATGCATGGAAATGTGATGCAGTGGTTGGCGGATTGCTTCGAAAACTCTTATTCCGCCAATCCTCCCGATGGTTCAGCTTACATAGCTGATGTAACCTTAAAAACAACCGGTGATCTCGCAGATATGAATGGGAAAAATTCCTGCTCATTCCATATTGTCAGGGGCGGGGATTTTGGTGACCCTCCCAGGTCGATTCGTTCAGCAGCCCGCAATTGGGCTCCGGTTGCCGGAACAACCCTCCATACTTACGCAAGTTCAGCTCTGGGTTTCCGCGTTGCAAGGGCACTTTAAGGAATACCGAATAATCACCAGTGATGAGGGTGGAGTTTATAAGAAAATAAAATGACAGAGTCTTTTCCTATCTCGAACTATTTAGTTTATACGCGATTGAAACAGAAAAAGCATGAGTATGCATCGATTCTCCCTGTTCAGCATTACTAATCACATTTGAAATTCCCGCTAAATACCTGGCAGAAATTCCAAGTCCCATGGACAGATAATATTCTGCTCCAATGATCCCTCCAAAATCTCCTCCTGTATAGTTTCTTTTATCATCATGAGTTTCACCGCCGTATCCCTTAACCGTCGCACTGAGCAAAAAGCCATAGGCAGGTCCGGCGTAAAATGCGAGCCCGGTGTTTTCAATCTTGTACTTAGGTAATACCGCCAGCGTTAAGTAATTCAAATAGGTTTTTACATTACTTTGCTGGCCGCCGTCATAATTATCGTCACCGTCAAATTGCCAACCCATACCATCATATGCCAGTTCGGGCTGTAAGAAGAAATTTTTTCCCAAAGGTGCATCGATAAATACATAACCTTTGAAGCCATTCAATGAGTATGGACTTACCGAGCTTGCCGGAGACTTAAGACTCACACCTGCAATATTTAATCCGGCTCCGAATCCAAAAGATACTTTTTCCATTTTCTGGGCATTGACAAAACCAGAAAAAATTGTAAAAACGAAAAATAATTGAATTGCTCTCATGTTGTTTTTCATAAACGATTTATTTCTCTTTCAATGGGTTTCATACCGGAGATAGAAGATAAACTTCAAAATAAAGAATCTATTGTATAACCTGCCATTTAGGTGAGAGCAGACGGAGCAAATGTTGATCTCAATCAGCAAATAAAGTCAGGCTGATCCAAAGGTGATTGCTGGCTAAGTGTAAACCCTTACATTAAGTCGTTCCTTTAAATTAACCGGGAAATTGCAGCTGGCATTTCCGGTATGTAAAAAATAGATTCCACTGCTTCGTCAGATTGCATTGGTACACATTCCTATAATTAATGTTAAAGAGACCTTTCAATTCAATTTCCTCAAATTATTCTGCTAGTTTCGAATGGGCTATCAAATCCCCTGCTTTGAAAGCATTCAGACTTGCACTTTTTCTAATTTTATCTTCTGTTTTATATTCCACTATTTCCTGTAAATCACAAAAGAAGCCTTCATATCCTTTTAATCTCGATTTTGAGCATGTAGACTCTTTGCAACAGGCGGCAGATTGGTCACACGATATAAATAACTATAGTTTTTATCTGGATAGCTCCATTAAGTTTCATGGCTCCCGATCTATGTGCATCTCGGGTTCAGAGTATGATAACTATGGGAGGCTGTTCCAGGTTAGCGATATTCCTGCAAACGGAGAATTTATAACGCTTACAGGATATATGAAAACGAGCGAGGTTTCAGGTTTTGCACGATTGATGCTCCGTGAAGAAAACGATGTAG
>Ga0209863_10000736_pt1 | contig 14725 bp, 10 predicted proteins | sample OrgsoiDNA2013046_FD_185796 | JGI IMG/M metagenome (GOLD analysis project Ga0209863, IMG submission 185796) | Permafrost soil microbial communities from the Arctic, to analyse light accelerated degradation of dissolved organic matter (DOM) -... | ecosystem: Environmental > Terrestrial > Soil >...
CGCGGCTCAAATCGTCCTGTCGGCGCTGTTCCAGGTTGGGCCAGTCGCGAATCGTAACTGACGGGCAAATCAAGTTCTGGCCATCCGCTCGCAGCAGTTGCCGCAAAGTCTGCACCCCGGAAAACAGCCCCTGCCCGGACTTCGCCGCCACAATCAAATGCGACTTGTCGGAGAACAGCAGATATCCCTGCTCGCCCACCGCCTCATCGGCCTTAAGTCCGTTCCTCGCCAGAAACCGCCGCACCCGTGAATCCTGCAGCCGCGCCAGCACAATCGCACCGTCTTCGGCCTTGCCTGCCGCATTCATCCCCAGGATGTCGAGTTGCATCCCCGACTGATCGGCGATCTCTTCCGCCAGCGTCTCAGCCGCAATGCGGTCCTCGGACTGATGCCCGAGTTGCACGAAAATCTTGGTCCCAGAGCGCACGCGGAACCCGCCGTCGCGCAGTTGCACTTCCTTGGGCGCAGGCTCCAGCAGGAGCAGCGGACGCGCCGCAGAGTCCAGCGCCACCGCCGAAGCGCAAAGCAAAACACAGGGAAATATCCATGAAAGTCTTTTGTTCATTCGGTAGCCCATTCCCTACTATTGTACGCCGCCAGCCCGTCAAAATCGTGTTTTCGCAGGTTCGTGTGGCCGCGGGCACTCTTGCCCGCGTCTGCCGGCAGCACACAAGAAGCCAGCGCGGGCGAGGGTGCCCACACAGCATCACTTCCCAAACGCTTCCTTATTCACCACATACGGCATCTTGGTGACGTCCCCGCCATAGTTCCCTTCCAACACATCGATGAGCCCCTGCGCACAGCGCCCCGCCATCCCCTTGTCAGGATCAACCGACAGCCGGGTAATCCGCGCCGCCGACGCAAAGTGCGGCATCAACCGGCACCGATCCTCAATCGCCGGATCCCGCAACGGAGAATCCTCCGGCAGCGGCTCCTTCTCATAAACGTCCAGCGCCGCGCCCGCAATCCAGTTCTCGCGCAGAGCCTTCGCCAGCGCCGCCTCATCAACGACCGGCCCCCGCGAAGTGTTTACAAGGTATGCCGTGGCCTTCATCAGCCTCAAATTCTTCTCGTTAAACAGATGAAACGTCGGCGTCGTACTCTCCCCCGCCCGCAGCAGCGGCACATGCACACTCACAAAATCCGCTCCCCGCAGCGCCTCTTCAAACGGCACATACTTAATCCACGCCTTCTCCTTGGTAAACCCGCTGGCATGGCGAAAGTCGTTCATCTCGCGGATCGTCGTCACAAACGCCTGATTCTCATACGCCGGGTCATAGCACAATACGTTCATGTCAAATCCAACGCACTTCTTAATGAACGCCAGCCCGATCCGCCCCGTCCCAATCACCGCTACCGTCTTTCCGGTGACTTCATCTCCCAGAAACGGCAGGTACGGATGCCAGTATCCCCACTTCTTCTCCCGCGTAAGATGCTCGGCCGTCCACATCCGCCGCGCCAGCGTCCCCATCATGAAAAACGCAAACTCCGCCGTCGCCTCAGTGAGCACATCCGCGGTGTTCGTAAACGGAATCCTGTAGCGGTTCGCGTCGGCGCGATTGATATTGTCAAATCCCACCGCAAACTGCGCGACCACTTTAAGAGACCCCTTCCCCGCCTCGAAGACTTCGGCATCAATCGAATCACGCAGCGTCGTAATCAGCCCATCCACTCCCGACTTTACCTTCTCCAGAATCAACTTCTTCGGCGGCGCCTCCGGCTGCGGATAAACCTCCACCTCATATCCTCGCGAACGCAGCAGCCCAATGGCCTCCCCAATATCACAAGTGGCAAAGACGCGAAATTTCTTATTCATAAAATTTTGTTGGAAAGTCCTCGCGACAGTGTATCCCGATCGGCGAAACGCGTCTGGATCGTTTTGAATTTGCGGGATCCACAGAACCCAGGCTGCCCATCCTTCACTCTTTTCGCGAAGAGGGGGAACCATGCCACTTACGCGAGAAAGCGGAAACCTCCTTCGAAATTTCCTCACCGCTAATGCCGCCCTGTGATCCCGGTCACAGACTTCCGCTGGCCAGTGATGCTATGATCCCTTCGAAACTATCCTCTAGCTTCACGGAGGGTCCCGTGAAATTCACGCTGTTGATTCCCGCAATCATTCTTCTCGTCCCCGCGCTGTCCGCGCAGAAACCTCAACCCGCTCCGCCCGAAAAGACTGCCGCCATCGCTGTCGTCCCGGTCGAAGCCGCGAGAGTGCCAAACCCGGTCAAGTCCTCGCCCGAGTCACTGGCCCGCGCCCAAAAGTGGTGGACCATCGACTGCGCCATGTGCCACGGGAAGGAAGGAAACGGCAAAGGCGAAACCGGACAAGCCATGAAGCTCGTTATCGGAGACTTCACCGACCCTGCGACCCTGAAAGACCGTACCGACGGCGAACTCTTCTACATCATCAAGAACGGCCACCTGGACATGCCGCCGGAAGGCCAGCGCGTAAAGGCCGAAGAGAACTGGGACCTGGTCAACTACGTCCGCTCGCTAACGAAACCAAAGCCCGCAGCCGACCAGAAACCGCAGTAAAAATTAAGATTGGAAGTCACGAAGGGTGCCCCACGTCTCGCGTCTTTTGCCAGACGTGGGGACTTTGACTTTCAGGAGGCTGAATCAACTCACCCCGGCTCCTGATAAATCCCCAACACATTCCCCGCCGGATCCCGAAACCTCGCCGTGATCTCCCCCGGATCCCCACCAATCCCTTGCACAATCTCTCCGCCGTTCTTCACAATCGCGTCCACCGTCGCCTTCGCACTCTCCACCCAAATGTAAACCATTAACCCCGGCGTCGCGCCCGCCGGACGCCCCACCACAAATGCCCCGCTCACTTCTCCAACGGCATCGTCAAACGCGGTTGCGCCATCCCCGCGCTTCCGTATCTCCCATCCAAATATTTTGTTGTAGAAGTCGGCCGAGCGCGCGACCTCCGTAGCAGGAATTTCCAGGTAGCAAATCTTTCCGTCAGCGAGTGTAGGAGGCATGGCTGCCCGCCAGTTTACCCCGCCCGCCGATACTTCGCCCGTGAATCCGAATCTTCGCCCGTCCCCAGCAGCCCCACCACCCCCCGCAGGCTCTCCCAGGCCGCCTCATTCAACGAAGGCTCCGAACTCACCAGGTCGCGGATCATATCCCACGCCGCCATATTCAGCGCCCCCTCCGGCGGCATCCCCATCGCCAGCGACACCGCACACTGCGGGCAAAAACAAATCCTCTGCGCTCCCGACTTCTGCCGCGGCCTCACCCCAACAGTCTGCGCAAACATATAAACCGCCACCGACTTATCCCCCGCCTCAATCTCCCGCCGACAGCGTAAACAAGAAATGGATTGCACTCGGCTTCCTTCCTTAAAGCTTTTGGTCTGGGATCCTTTCGTGCGTCCACTCTCAGCCACCCTCCTGTGCAGACACAAGTACGAAACAAGATTCCCACCTCCAAAGCCACGCGGAGCCGACACCCCTGTCGACTGTCCTTGACTTTGACTTTCGCCGCTCGCGAATCCGGGGGAAACCTCCCGGACAGCTACCCTCAGGTAAATTCAGCCCTACCCGCCTTTGCCAGGAACGTAAGGGGCTTGCCCTGAGCGAACTCGAAGGGACGGAGCACCCACGTTACAGGGAGACTGCAGGAATCTGAGAACTGTTCCGACTCGTCTGCAGGGTACTGACGCGAACCCTGCGCTCTTGTTACGTTTTCCGAACAGAATGAATAAGAACTTGACTCCTTGGTCTAGGGGCGGCAGAATCGCCCCGAAGCTTGCCCTCATCGTTTCATGCACAACCCGCACTGACGAACGAGGGGGAGTTGAACAGCCGCCGTGAAGGTCTCGCGATGGCAGGCAACGGGGCGGTGGGAATAAACCGAGTCCCATACTGTGACTCCCAAGATCGTCACATCCAGAATTGTCGGCGCGAAGATTGTCAGCCCGAATCTCGGATGCCCGGAGATCGTAAATCTCGCACGCATCAATGATCGCGGGATTCGTGTCATCATCGCGGCGCCGGTCTCGGAAGACTTCGACGCCGCCGCCTACTCTCTCGACGCTTGTCCCTCGTACGCTGCTGAACGCCGGGAGAGGGAAAATCGGGACTGTAAGGACCAGGAATTCGCGAGTCAAAATTTCGGACTCACGCTCGACGGCGCGCAGAAGTTGGAGTCCGAAGCGCTTCCCGGTCATTTCGACGATGTGAGCGAGACTCGCTTGCTTATCAGCACCACCCTGCGAACGGAATTGTTTCCCGGGCACGCATTCTGGGCATTCCGGGCGAAGCTGAAAACGCCTCTCGACGAAAAATACTTCCGGCGTGCAAACGGAGGCCCGCGCTCCACTCTCTACGATTTGTCTCTTAGCGACGGGAGCAACGTGGTGGGTCGAGTGAAGCACGCACTCTGCCTGCGTCCCGAGGAAGCCGCAGTCCGGTTTGTCCACCTGACGGATTTGCACGTGGCGGCGCGCAATGACTTGTGGGAAGAGGAAGTGCCCGCAGTGATCGTGGGGTCTCCAGTAACTCCTGGCAAGCAGAATTTTCAGAATTTCAATAACCGAGTGCGCAATTTCATTCGGTGGGCCAATAGAGAAGCAGACGAGGGCCGGCTCGATTTCGTACTAGTGTTGGGCGATCTGGTGGACTTTGGCCGTACGGGATTGTTCGACCGAACGGCGGACGACAGCAACTGGTCAACGGTGATTGAAATCCTTACTGGTTCGCATGATGAGCATAAGCGCGGGAATGAAGGATTGCGGGTGCCGATCTTCACCTCGACCGGCAACCACGATTGGCGCACCTATCCTTATTCGCCAAAGTTTAAGCTCGATCTATTCGGGATCACCAAGGAATGCGCAAAGGAATTGGACTTCTGGTATCGCAACACGGCGGAAGAGATCGGCAAGAAACTGGAGGAGGTCGAGCAAAATCTGATTCGCAAAGGGTCACCATTGCTGGCTCGCAGTTGGTGGGGTGCGATTACCGGTATGGGCGTCCGCGGACTCCTGGTCGGATGGACGCGCCTGATCCAGAGGGCGCAGGCAGTGCTGGTCAAGAGCAGCCGGCAATTGTTGTGGTTTCTAGCGGCGGCTTTCCTTGGGATCGGGAGCGTTTCCGATCTCAACAAAGTGCGGACCGGCGGCGCGTGGCATCTTTCCTATGCTGCCATGAGGCACCATGGCTTGCAGTTTGCCGGTCTGGGGTTTCTGTTGCTGGCCCTGGTAGTGACCTTCGTAGTGCCCTCATGGTTGTATGCCTGGCTTCGTAGGCTGCTCAATAGCTTGATCGCGATCGAAGCGGAGGCCGGCACGATTCACGAGTACTTCCTCAGGGTCAATCCGTATTTCAACTATGCATTTCGAGTCGGGAACTGCCACTTCATTCTGCTCGACACTGGACCGGATTGCCTGACCGCGCAAAGCTTTTGGGACGAAGGCGGCAAGAAAGTCCGCCGCATCAGGATCAAGGACAATATTATCGGCGGCTCGCCCGATAGCATGGGTTTCTATCCCGCCAATGAGTTCTATCCCTATAGCCAAATCAGTTGGCTCGAGAACGTGCTGAGTTGTATCGGGTCGAGGGAGGTAGGGAATGAGGAACGGCGTCGTATTTTCGTCGGCCTGCACGCACCTCCGGCAAACCTGTCCGAGAAAGACCGGAAGCGGGCCGACGATCAACTGCAACTCAACCAGAACAAACACTCGGTCCTGATGAAAGAGGGTAATGGGCTGGAGGCCTACGACATCCGCTACGGAACTGTGAACCACTACCTGAGCCAGTTCTTTTACCTTTGCCTGGGTTATCGCGAGAGTCAGAAGGGTAAGCGAACCGGGCCTGAAGTCGATGCCGTGTTTGCCGGGCACGCCCATTGGAACCTTGAGTTCGAACTGCGCAAGCCGCGAGACGCAGATGCGGAGTGGTCGCCGGAGTTGTGGTATGGAAACTTCAGCAAGAAAGTCGAAGCCACCTGCCAAGATGAGAATGCGCGATGGGGTCCGCTGTTGTTGCAGACCGCTGCGGGCGGCCCGGCCAGCGACACCGCGCAGGATCCGCCGAACTTCCGGTATGTGACGGTTAACCGTAAGGGCGAAATCTGCCATCTGCGTCCCTGCATTCTCGGCAAGTCGCAGTCGGGTGTTCCCGCGGCGGTGGCGATCGATGCGGCTCCAGCACCAGTCAAGCCGGACAGCAACCAGTAATGAGAAGAGCGTGCCGCAAGGAGGGTGGCCATGAGTGACAAATGCGAAGCGGTCGTAATAGGCACCGGGTTCGGAGGTGCGATCAATGCCTGCCGGCTGGCGCGCCAATGGCCCGGCAAAGTGATGGTGCTGGAGCGCGGCAAGCACTACGGCATGGGCGAATTCCCACGCGCGCCAGCGGACTTCGCCCGAAATTTCTGGGTGCTTCCGGATCGCACGCCCCGCCCCAAACATGTTTGCAAGGCCGCGCGAAAAGCCGGTGCCGGAGAACTGCACGGCATGTACGACGTCCGCAACTACGATCACATGGACGTGGTGGTTTGCGCCGGAGTCGGCGGTGGCTCGCTGATTTATGCCAACGTGTTCCTTGAACCACCCGAAGAGGTTTTCGCCGATCCGCGCTGGCCCGCCTCGTGCAAGAAGGCTAGTCTCGCTCCTTACTATGCCGTGGCCAAGTCGGTGCTGGGGTCACGGCCCATCCCATCCGACGTGGGCGAACCGCGGCGGCACATTCACAAAACGGAACTATTTCAAGCCGCAGCCAAGAAGGCCCATCGGGATTCACGACTCCTCGATATCAACGTTTTCTTTGGGAAGGACTTCAATACTCCTCTCCCAATAGGAAAGCAGTGTATGAATCGGTTCGGCGCGCTACAAACTTCCTGCACATATTGCGGAGAATGCGTCTGCGGCTGCAACTACCACGCCAAGAATACTGTGGATCTAAATTACCTTTACGTCGCGGAGCATGTTCATAAAGCGAAGGTTCACACCGAACACCTGGTAGACGAGATTGTGCCAGTGAATGTGAGCGGCATTGAGGATCGCCAGGGCGATGGCTCGCAGGGTTATCTGGTGAGGTATCGCAATCTGAAAGAAAATAAAAGTGGAGAATTCTTAACCAAACGCGTGGTGGTATCGGCAGGATGCCTGGGTTCGACAGAGTTGCTCCTTCGTTGCAAAAGAGTCCTGCACACTTTGCCCAACATTAGCGATCGACTGGGGCAGCAATTTTCCGGCAACGGCGACTTTCTATCTTTCGTCATCGAGGGATTCAAGGGTGAGCCGAATTACGGCCCAACCATCACGCAAGCTACGGACTACAACCTGTTTCGCGACTTCGTGCCGGGCCACGCCTTCGTTGTGGAAGATGCCAGCTATCCGGCGTTTCTGTCGTGGTTCGTCGAGGGAGCCAGGCCGCGATTGATGTGGTGGAAGCCAATTTCGCGGCTGGTGCGGCATCTGCTGACCAGCCTCACTTCGGGCAAGTCTCCAGGAGTGCTGGGTTACGCATTCGCCGATGTGCTGAGCGACTGTACTTCGGAACAGAGCGCTGTCCTGTTGTGCATGGGGGTCGACACATCGACGGGCGTTATGGACCTCGATGCTAACGGCCACCTCAGTGTGAATTGGCCGATACAGCAGAACCGCAGCCTCTACGATGCGATTCTGAAAGAGGGCGAGCAATTCAAGCGTCACCTCGGAGCGAAGGTCTTCACGCCGCTGCCGACCTGGGATTGGCCTCTACGGAACAACGTTACCGTGCATCCCTTGGGAGGGTGCGTGCTTGCAGATGACCGCGAGCACGGCGTCACCAACGCGAATCCCGTTAAGCTTGGGGAAGTCTTCGGCTATAGCGGACTCTATGTTGCCGACGGCGCCATCGTGCCGACGGCGACGGGTTCGAACCCGGTCGCGACGATCAGTGCATTGTCGGAGAGAGTGGCCGAAGGCATTACCGGTGTTGTGCCTGACGATCAGTTGCGCTGAGGTCCCCGGTCGTAGTCACTGAATAGCTAGGATCTCGACTGCGCCGAGGATCCGCGGAGGCCACCTCCATCCTCAAACGATCGCGGCGATGATTCCCACAGGAAACGTGATGAGTGCGCCTACCGTCATGAAGCCGAGATCGGCGCCCTCCGTGTCAGGCCGCGCCAGCAGGACGAGTTGGCCTGCCAGATACCAGATAACGTACATGAGTGCCGCGACGCCCAGGTTGATCCAGCCGCGGCCGGGATGGCGGTAATCCGCCCACACAAGTATTGCTGCGAGCACGACCGCCTGCACTGCGAAGGTGAGCAGGCAGCGAATCACATGCGCCAAAACTGAGCGCGTGAAGACCGTGGCCAGCGCCAGCCGCGTCAGCTCGCACAAGATCATGAAGGCGATCAGGAAACTTAGCCATTCCTTTATGCGCTCGGGCGGAAGGCTCATCAGATCGAGGAAATCCCTGAAAGGGCCCCACGTGCCGTTCTGGAGAAACGAGTTGATGACGTCCATAAGCCTCCTTTATGCTGTGGCGCGGTGAGGTAGCAGCGACAGGGGTACACCGGGCGTGACTGCTGTCTTGCGATCGGCGAGCGCCTGGCCGAATGTCACAAGTTCAGCCTCGGCTTCGGGACCGATGTGCTGGGTAGTGAGAATGTTTTTCAGGAACGCCGGTTTGCCGGGAACTCCGCTGCCCAGGAAGAAGAACAGCGAAAAGCAGCGAATCGGTTCGTGGCCCGGGTTCTCATAAGCACGCGCGCCCACCATATGGCCGCCGACGCCCTCAAGCCAGCGAACCAGTTGCGCCTGCGGACGCTGCCACAGGCCGCGACATACGTTGACCGCGGCTACGTCACGCCCCGCGAAGATACCTTTGTTCTTTGGATCCTGGAACACCGCTTCTACCGGTGCGCTCATGCCAACGAACCAGGTTTGCGATTCGACGACCACTAAGTCATAGGGATGATTGTCAGGAATATCGAGAGGCTTGACCGTCGTCGGGACGCGGAAGATGGCGCGCAGCATGATGCGGATGAACACCAGCAGCGAGAACGGGAAATGAAAAAGCGTCTCGTTAGGCTCACAGATTTTTTCCGCGACGGAGTAACCGCGCGATTCCAGGCCCTCGCGCACACGCTTCATGGCGCGGCTTCCGTTGCCGGTCATAGAGAAATAAATGAACAGCGCTTTCCTGGTGCGGGGCCGGTCGACGCCATCGAGGATATCGCCGCGGTTAAGCACCGTAAGATCGGGCGAAACCAACTGGATGAGGAACAGGAAAAAAATGACGGTGTAGACCGCATCCCACCACCCGAAGATCATGTAGAAGGGATGCAGCTGGCCGTGGTAGTAAAAATAGAAGCTGAAGAAGGCGTAGATCGCCTTTCCAACGATACCGACCACGAGCAGCGGGACGGTCTTGTAGGGCGCCAGGAACACCATAAACGCGAGTACGCCGACCGTGAACGAGAAGCCGGCCACGAAGGCGAAATTGGCCAGGTCCTTGGGAAGCGGCGCACCGACGAGATGCAAGATCGGTTTGTAGAACAGCAGCATGCCCAGATTGCCGCCCGCATTCGCGAGCGCAGTCAGAAGGCAAAGGTAGCGAAAGATCTTGACGGAAATCGCCTTGTGGAAATGCATTGCACTCCTCCTCCCCATTGTCGGCAGAGATTAAGAGATCCCGAACGCAAAGATCGGTACTGTGGGATAGTGTCGTGAGCATCAAAATCGCATCAACACCCACACGAATACGCGCCAGCGCACGTACTAGAGATGAGCACCCGGCAACCTAGCCCCTGTTTCCCTGGGAATTCGGCGAGTAGAACCCCGTCGGAGGTGAGCCGCACATTTGACAATCCTGCCCTCCGTCCGCCGATTTTACCGACTAAAGTATCCCTCCAAGGGCCGGCTGTCAACGGAAGAAAGTGAGTCTGATAGCTGCCGATGTCTATCTTTCGGGAATTGACTCGCGGTGAGCCTTCGAGATCCAGTTCTCCCACAGGCAGTCCGTCGGTCGCGCCAGCGGCGATCGCGGGAGAATCTGATTGCAGATGAAAGTTCTTCGCGGCAGCGTCAACAAAGTGCGGGTCCTCAAAGCGGGAATGACGATCATTCCCGGTTGACTGAACATAGTTGTCGAATCCAGTCACGGTGGCAGAAGCCGTTCCCCATGTGCCCGCTTTCGTTCCGGAGGCACAGTAATAGAGGTTGTGATCGATAGCGACCGGAGGCTGGTCTTTGTCGACCTGCGATTTATTCACCGCGATAAGACAGCGCGATCCCGCGTAAACAATGTTGTTCGCAAAAATATCGTCCGCCATATTCCACTGCATCTGTAACTCACCGGATCCTGTTGCCGACGTATCGTTGTCGTAGAGCGTGTTGTTGACCACTGTGCAGTGATCGGTGTGCCCCCGCTCCGGCGCGTACCCTCCAATAGATACACCCGCGGTGTGAGCGTGATAGATAAGATTATTTCGCGCTGTGATGTAACTGGTGGCGCGGCCCTTATGCTCGCTGGCCAGCTCGATTCCGAAGTCCACATCATGCATGACGTTTTGTTCGATCAGCACCCTGGTGCCGCCGTCCACATAAATGCCGTCAGAATTTTCTTCATCGCGATAAGCCGGATTGCCCTTCGAGGTAATGTTGTAAACCAGATTGCCGCTTACCACTCCGTCGCGAGCCTGATCGACGGCAGGGTCGGGAGCCGTGCGCTCGAAACCGATGACGTCGATTCCAATGTTGTTGTTGTCGTGGACAACGTTGTGCGTGATGCGAAAGTTCGTGACATTCCCGTTCACCACCAGCGATTCGCTCGACCCGGTTTTGAGATCATGCACTTCGTTGCCGTCAATCACCAGTTCACTGATCGGCGTCTTGGCGTCGGTGCCGTATACCGCAATGCCAAACCCGTTGCCGCCGCTTCCGGGAGCGTCACGGCCCGGAAAAGTCTGCTCAATATGATGGACGTTATTCTTCAGCAGTTCGATATACGATCCGGCTCCCATCACGCTGATGCCCAGTGGGGCGAGCCGATGTTCGGCGGTGTGGAAGTTGCGAATTTCAAAGCCTTCGACTCGCACGTAACTCTGGTTGTGGATTGTAAGTATGCCCTGTCTGCCGGCTGGAGTGAAATTCCCCGCGTCCAGGATCGCGGTCTCGCCGGGTGCGCTTCGGAAAGTGATGAATCCGTCCGTCGCGTTGCCGGACACGTTGATGCTTACTAGTTCTCCGTAGACTCCACCCAGCACATTGACCGTGCTGCCCGCGTGCGCGGTGTCCGCAGCATGTTGAATCGTGCGCCACGGCGCCGATTGAACGCCGGTATTCGAATCATTCCCAGTCTTCGACACGTAGAAAGAGGCATTGGACTGGCCAAAGGCCGCGCAGGCGGACGCGCACAGCACAAGAAGAGTTGCGAGTTTCAGATTCACTTTGTCGTCCCTCAAGGCGTTCCTCATTGCGGCGTTACTTCGACGAGCAGATTTCCAGCGAACTCGACCGGCAGATGCGCATGGTGTCCTGACACAGTTCCTAAACTTTTTCCCGAGACGTAGTCCACAACGCTATAGTTGCGGTCTTCAAGGCCGCGCAGTTCGACTGGCCCCTTCCACTGCTTGGCAAAAAAGGCGTAGTACATGGTCTGGTCCTTGCGGATGACATGCGTTTCCGGCACATCGAAGCCAATGTCGTAGAGCTGCCCGAGATATTGTCCCTTGGACAACATCTTTTCCCGATAGATGCGAAGCCACTTTTCAAACTCCTTCTCACGGGCCGGAGTCAGATCGGATTTGCCGTGCTTTGTGACTAAAGACGGCAGAACAAACTGGGTCCCAACCACGCCTCCCACACCCAGGGTGGACGCGAAGTCGTTGGCGCCATCGCTCAGTTCGACGTGATCGCCGAAGAAGGGAATGTTGTCGCCCATCAGAGCTTTTAACGTTTTCGCCTTGGAACGAACTTGAAAAGAGCTTGACGGGTCGGAAGCCACCGACATGTTGAAGTGCGGCATGGTGAAGAATGAGAACGCCGTACCGCAAGGGCAGAACTCTACCAGCGTTCCAGGCTTTACAGCCTGGGCAGTGTCGTAAATTGCCTTGAAGAAATCCGGCAGAGCCTCAACCGAATCTTCCGGCTGCGCGTGATGATGAGCCGGGTTATAGCAGGCTGGAACTCCGTTCATGTCCTGGCCATCGAGCTTGAGTCCGTCGAATCCCCAGTCCACCAGGATCTTTTTCACCAACGCTCTGTGATACTCGACCACGCGGCGGTCAGCGGGACACAAATAATAGGAGTCCCACCACGAAACTTTTCTGAAGGAACCGTCGCGGTTCAGTAATTCGTAGTCGGAATGATCGCGCAGCAGTTGCGAGGCTGGCACAGCGCTGAGCGGCGACCACCAGAGCTGGGCTTTGAATCCTTCCTGATGAATGCGGTCCACCAGCGCCTTCATGTCGGCGTCGCCGTTGGGAAATTTCTTCGGATCAAGCTGCCAGTCGCCCACATTGTTCTGCCAGCCGTCGTCCAGAGTGACCCATCTAAATCCGAGTCGTTTCGCGGTCGGAAGTGAGTCGTACACCTGCTGCGGCTGAACTTTTCGTCCGTATCCCCAGGCGCACCATATGGCGCCGAACGCGTCATCGGGAGCTGTAGCCATTTCGAAACCTTGTTTCCCCATGAAGCGCCGGTAATCGGCGAGCGCCCGGAAGTAGTCGCCCTGGTGCACCGCGACGAAGGTGCGAAAAGTGTGGAAACTTTCACCGGGGTTTAACGAAATATCTTTCGTGAAGCGCACAGCGATTTTGGCGTGAGCGGCGTCGGCCATCGATACCGGCAGGGAGACCAGCTTCGGCCGCAGCTCAACGTGTCCCACGGCTACTCCAACGTCGCGCCGCCAGACGTCGACAATCGGCGTACCCCCGCCATAATCGTCGGCGTTCATCCCTTGATAATTGTCCTGCTGAAAATTGGTGTGCAGCGGCAGTATCCAGTTAGGGCGTTTCTCGTAGGAGCCGCCTTGGTAAGACCAAAAAGCCGGCACACTCGCCCCGACTTGAGCGTTCACCGTGTAGGCATTGTTGGTCCAACTTTTGATTGCGAGCTTGGATTTTCCGGTGTTCGTGTATTGGACATCAAAGAACGCCATCGCCGGAAACTCGTCATATACAGTGACGGTGACCGTCTTTGTCAGCGTTCCTACCTTTCCTTCCACGGTGAGCCGCTCGCCCTCGCCGAAAGCATCTTTTGTCCGCTCGTGTTTTTGCGAGGTCAGGAGAAACGCAGTCCACGGCTTGTCGGCAGCGGTCACGGTTTCAGAGGCGGTAAACGGACCCATCGCCGTCTCCTTCTTATCGAAACGGGCAACTACCCGGCTGCGCAAGTGATTGTCAAACTCAACGCGGACATTGCCGCCCTGAATCTGAGGATTGCCAGCGCGTGCATCCGCCGCAACTGCAAATGAAGGAACCGCAACTGCAGCGGTTAAAAGAATCCAAAGGATGGCTGTCGTACTGCTCAGCCTTCGGAACAGGCTATCGTCAGATTGCAAGACGGCTCCCTTCGTTCAGCAATACAGAATGGTTCCAAGGCCAAGACACAGCCTCATCGATAAAAACATCGATGAATAAAACGTAAATGATCGTAATACAGGCAAAGATTGGCAAAGTCAATCGTATTGCAGCGTGCGGAACGGTCAACATTTGCGGTTCGTATGGAAAACGTTGCGTGTTGTCGTTATCTGCTGGAGATCTTCTCTCAGAATGTTGTGCTGGACAAGCGAAATAAAACGATATAAATAGTAATGTTCCGATAGCCGTTAAAATGACAGAAAGTCATTTGGCCAAATGCAATCGAGCCACAAGTGAGGAGATCACTTCACATGCAGCGTAGAGATTTTCTAAGGAGCACTGTCGCCATCGCCGTAGCTGCAGAACTTGGAGTGGGGAAAGCGCAGGCCAAAGTTTCCGCTCACAACTGGGGAACCTTCGACTTTGGCTCCGGCCCGCAGGTGACCGATCGTCTGAATCAGGGTCCGTTCCCACAATATCCACCGGACGCCGTCATTCCCACTGACGATGTGGTGATGACCACGACCTCTTCCGAAGACGCCGTGCCAAACTATGGCAAGGGACTCGTTACCTACATCACCGCCGACAGCGGCACTGACGAAATCAAGTCAGAAAATATTCCGCAGGCGATCGAAGACCTGGTTCGCTTTCCTTTAAGCCAGCAGCTCTACATCCGCCCGACATGGAGAGAAGTGCAGCCCCGGCCCGGCCGGCTGGAGTTGCCCGGCTACGTAAAGCAAGTTCTTGAATTGGCGAAGGCGAACAACAAACGCATCGGATTGCGAATTCAGATGTGCGCACCGGACTATAAGCACGAAGCCGCCTTGCCAGATTTTGTTCTCGAAAAAGTGCCGAAGGTTGATCTTGTCCAGCCAGCCGGTCAGGAGGACATCGCTGCCGGGAGGAGATTTCTAGATAATCCACATTCGCGTTATCAGCCCCGCTACGACCATCCTTTTTTTCAGCAAGCATTCAAAGATCTGGTTGGCCGGTTGGCTGGGGAGTTCGATGGCAATCCGCTCATCGAGTTCATCGACACTTTCATGTACGGCTTCTGGGGAGAAGGGCATACCTGGCCCTTTCCCAACAATCCTTTCCCTGACTACCTGACGGCGGAACGTACATGGACGAATATGCTCGAAGTCCAACTCGAACAGTTCAAGAAAACTCCTCTGCTGACCAATACGCAGCC
>Ga0209863_10000737_pt1 | contig 14671 bp, 8 predicted proteins | sample OrgsoiDNA2013046_FD_185796 | JGI IMG/M metagenome (GOLD analysis project Ga0209863, IMG submission 185796) | Permafrost soil microbial communities from the Arctic, to analyse light accelerated degradation of dissolved organic matter (DOM) -... | ecosystem: Environmental > Terrestrial > Soil >...
AGAGCCGTTTCGGCGGGCAAGATTTCTGCTTCTAACTCGTGTTCCTTCAACTCTTGCGCCTGCGGAACACCGGCTGGGGATGCTTCCGATTCTGCTTCGACCGGAAGCACGATCTCCCCGTTTGCGCCGGTCTCGAAGAGTGCTTCGGGTAGGGGTTCGTGAAATTCCTCGGGCTCGGACATTTTGCCGATGCGCAGTTCGGGCGCGGCGAATAATTCCGGCATCTCTTCTTCGATGGAATCCGCCAGCGGTCGTTCCGGGCGCGAAGGGTCGGAATCGGCTAGGGGCGCGGACTCTTCGTTTGTCGGCGCGGCGGCGGCCTTTTGCATCGCCGCTTCCTGCATGTGCCAGAGCGATGCGGTCCGGCTCTGCATACTGGGCGGTTCATATTCGGTATTGCGTCCGACGCTGCTGCCGTTATCGCGGCGCGTGCCGCAACTGCCGCAGAACTGTTCTCCGCCGACAAGCTTGTGGCCGCATTGGCGGCAGAGATAGGTCGAGGCGGACGAAGCCGCCGCCACTGTGCTGGGCGATCCGGTTTTGCGCGGCGCCGAACTCTTGGCCGTTGCTGTGTCGGCGAGCGCGGCGAGTTTTGGCTTTAGTCTCTCGAGGGCTTCGAGCATGACGGCGCGTTCGCTGGCCAGCGATTTCTTCCAGCCGAGTTCTTCGTCGCGCGCCAGCGCTTCGGTGATCAGTCCGGCCATCAACTGGCAGGTGTGGACATCCTGCTCGGTGAAGGCTTGCGTGGTGGCGTAATAAAGTTCGAGGGCTCCGGCGATGCCGCCCTCATGGAAAATCGGGACCACGATCATGGCTTGAATGCCGCGGCGGCGGCACTCTTCCGGGTCGAAAAGAAATTCGGGATTCACGTCGGCGCATCGGATCACCTGGCCGGTCTTCAGCGTAGCTACGCTGTGCGCCTTTTCGAAAGGCACTTCAGTTCCGGCGGGCAGGGTCATTTTGCCGGCGACACCGCGGTAGCGTACTTTTTTGCCGTCGACGAAGGCGATGGCTGCGCCGCCCGCGCGCGCGATTTCGGTGACGCGCTCCGCGACCAGCGACATCGCATTTTCCAGTTCGAGATGGCGCACCTGAATTTGGCGCTGGGTTTCGACGATTTGCGCGAGGGTGACGGCGTAGTCGCCCTGCGGCGTGGGTTGCGGCAGAGCAGATGAGACTGGGGTGAATGCGGCGGGCTCTGGCTCCAACTGAATTGGCGGTAGAGCCGGCTCGGTCGGAAAATATTGAGCCGCCGGCGGCGCCAGTGGCGTCGGTTCAAGCGCGCGAATTTCTTGAGGCGGCGGTTCCGGAGTGGAAGGCTCGACTTCAGGAGCGGGCAGAATCGAGAGTGCGCTGTTTTGCTCGGAGACCTTTGCGGCTGAGGCCAGATGCTCGCTGTGAACTTCGAGATTGCGTTCCAGTTTGTGCAGAGCGCGGTTGTGCTCCTGGAGCACAAAAGCCGCTTCCAGCAGGCGGCCGAAGGTCTGCTCGTCGAGAACTGGTTTGTCGTTGTCCGGCACTCTGTCCGACACTCTGTCTGGCACGGTATTTCGCAGTCATGGGTGGTCGGACGGATGCTGCTCCGACGCGACTCGCCTGGAGATTCGCTTATTCTAGAGCAAGTCCCTCGCCAACATCAGGGCCAAGGCTGGTTCACGCATGGGGATGTCGCCGGGGGATCGAACACCTTGGGCTCCTTTTGCAGGAGAGGCTCTCAACTCTGTCTATAGTTTACCGCTGCAGGGGTCGAGTGGCGAAAGTTCTTGCGGCGCGCGCGAAGAGAGAGGCGCGGCGGGTGACCATAGTAATCCGCAAGAAGCTGCACATTTGTTCCAGCGGTCGGTGTTCTTCCTTCGGCTATGCAGGTCGTTCAAAATGCAGTTAAACTTAATTGATAACGATCATGTGCGCTCCGTGCAAGCGATGATTGAGGTGTTGCGATGACATCTTTGAAGACGTTGGATGAGCAATTGCTCAACGGTTTGGCTCCTGGAACCTGGGCCGCCATTTCCTCCGATCAGGAGAAGCTCGTGGGAACTGGGCAGACCGTCGAACAAGCGCTGGAAGCTGCAAAGGTCTCTGGCGAGGAGAAGCCATTCTTGGTTCGCGTTCCGTCGGAGAACTCAACTCTCATATTTTGAAAGGCTGTCTTTAAGAAAGGGCTGCGTTGGCCCGCTATCAGGTTCCGTATACTTCGTTTCGGATACAATCCCCGAGGCCCATCGGCCGGCCTTTCTCACAGGTTCCGCCAGTAGCAACCTATCGACCGATTGTTCCGGTACGCCTCGATTATCAAGGGCGAGTGTGGGGAGTGTATGCGATCCTCGATTCCGGTGCAGACCAATGTTTGTTCCCCGGCTTCATCGTTGGACTTCTTGGTCTTGATCCGCAAAACGCAAGGGAGTCGACGTTTCAGGAGTGGGTTCGGTCAATCAGGTATCGACATTTTTCGATGACATCGGAATAACTGTGGGTGCGATACCAAGATTCGCGGGCACCATCGCATTTTCCCCGGCTTTGAATCAGTCTGGATACGGACTTCTGGGGCAGGGTGAATTTTTCAGCAGATTCAAGGTCGACTTTGATTTACCGAACCGATTCTTTTATATCGAAGATCCTAAGACTGATTTGTAGGATTCAGCGAGCACCTTCCTCAACCGCGGTGTGAGGGGCGCCACTGTCGCCGAGGTAGTAATGCACTGCCGGGGTGATGATCAGCGACAGCACCATTGAGATCAACACGCCGCCGATTACGGCGATGGCCAGAGGTTGTAGCATTTGCGAACCGGCGCCGATGGCGAAGGCTAGCGGGAGCATGCCTGCGATCGTCGCGAGCGCAGTCATCACGATGGGACGCAGCCTGCGTCTCGCGGCTTGCAGCATCGCGTCTTCGGCGTTCATTCCCAGTGCGCTCATGCGCTGATCGGCGTCGAGCAGCAGGATGCCGTTCTTGGCGACGATGCCGATCACCATGATCATCCCCATGAACGACGAAATGTTGAACGTGGTGCGCGTGACCAGCAACGCGATGAATACGCCGGAAGTTGAGAGCAGCGCCGACGAGAGAATCGCGATCGGCGCTGCGAAGGTGCCGAACTCGAATAGCAGCACGATGAACAGCAGGAGGACCGCGAGTATAAGCACGATTACGAGGTCATGAAAAGACCGCTGCTGCTCCTGATAGGTGCCGCCGTATTCCACGCGAATGTTCGAGGGGATGTGCAGTCCGGCGACGACTTTCTGCACGTCGGCCATGCCGCTGCCGAGGCCGCGGCCCTCGAGGCGCGCGGTCACGGCTACGTCGCGCTGCAGATTCTCGCGGCGGATTTCAGTCTGTCCAGGATTCTCGACCACCTGCGCCAGAGCGCCAAGAGTTGCGGTGTGGCCGCTGCTGCTGACCAGCAAGGTGTCGCGCATGGCTTCGAGCGAGGCGCGGTTGGCGGCGGGGAAGCGGACGCGCAGAGTGTAGGCGCGGCCGTTGGCGATCACCGGCGTGGGAGCGGGTTCGCCTTCGAGAATCGCGGAGGCGTCAACGGCGATTTCTTCGACGCTGAATCCGGTTCGCGCGGCAACGCTGGGATCCACCTGAAATGTGACGGCGGGACCGCTGATGGTGTTGTCGATGCCATTCAGCAGGTCAACGACGCCGTCGATTTTTCCGATGGCGTCGGCGACCTTCGGCGCCCAGGTTTCCAATTGTTTAGGTTCCTCGGAAAATAGCTTGATCTCGATGGGCTGCGGCGAGGAAGTCAGGTCGCCGATCATATCTTGAAGGACCTGGATGAAGTCGACGTCGAGCGACGGTTCTTCTTTTTTGATCTGGGCGCGCACGTCGGCCATGATTTCTTCGATGTCGCGATCGCGCTTGGCTTTCAACTTCACCAGGATGTCGCCGGTGTTGGCCTCGGTCACGGCGGCGAGTCCCAGTTGCAGGCCAGTACGGCGTGAGGTGCTCTCGACTTCCGGCATTTCGCGCAGCATCTGCTCGACGTGGCTGACCACGCGATTCGTCTCGGCCAGGGAACTGCCGGCGGGCATGATGTAGTCGACGGTGAAGCCGCCTTCGTCCATTTCGGGTAGCAGTCCAGTCTCGGCGAAGTGATAGCAGACGAGAGAAACTGCGATCAGGACAACGCTGAAGATCACCAGCAGACCCGGCCGTTCCAGCGCCCTTCGCAGCCAGCGTTGATGAAAGTTGACCACGCGCAGGAAGAATCCGCTGAGATGCTTTTCTTCGGCCGCCAGCAACTTCATGGCGTCGGCGTGCTCCGATGCAGGCTCAGAGTTCTGTGAGGCTGGCGCTTCCGGCTCTGAATGTTCTCCTTCTTTTTTCTTCCGTCCGCGGATCAGGTATTGGCTGAGCGTCGGCGTCCACGTCAGCGCCAGCGCCAGAGACGTCAGTAGAGACACGCTCATGGTCACGGCGAGGGCGCGGAAGAAGACTCCGGTCACGCCGGTGATCACGATCAGCGGAACGAAGACGACTACCGGCGTGATCGTAGAGCCGATTAGCGGGACAGTGATTTCTTTGAGCGCGCTGCGGATCGCCTCCAGCCGGTCCTGTCCGGCGTCGCGATGGAGCACGATGTTTTCCACCACGACGATGGCATCGTCGATGACCAGGCCCACGGCGGCGGCCAGTCCGCCGAGCGTCATCAGGTCAAAGGTCTCGCCCATCAGCTTCAGGGCGATGAACGTGACCATGATGGTGACGGGAATGACCAGGCCCGCCACGAGCGACGTTCCCCAATCGCGCAGGAAGACGACGAGGATGATGGAAGCGAGAATTAATCCCACCAAGATGGCATCGCGCACGCTCTTGATCGATTCGCCGACGATGATCGATTGATCGTAGAAGGGCTGAATCTGGATTCCGGGGGGAAGCGATTCGCGAATGTGCTCGATTTCGTCGTGAACTTCCTGTGCCACCTGCACGGTGTTGCCGTCGGGCTGGCGATTGATGTTGAGCAGCACTGCCGGTTTTCCGTTTGCCGTGACGACGGTGTACACCGGCTTGACCGCGGGCGCGACTTCGGCGATGTCGCCGATGCGCACGGGAATTCCGGCGGCAGTATTCTTGATGACTGCGTTTGCAATCTCTTCGGGCGTGCGCACCTGGCCGTTGACCAGGCCTAGAAAGAGTTGATGATTGCGCTCCAGCAGTCCGGGCGAGTCGACCAGATTGGTTTTGCGCACTGCGTCCAGAATGTCGTTCACGGTAATGCCGGCGGATAGCAACTTCGCGGGATCGGGAACGATGTGGAATTCGGGCTCCTGGCCACCTTGAATGATCACCGTCGAAACGCCTTCCAGGCGGTTGAGGCGCGGCTTCATCTCATAGGTGGCCATCTCCCAAAGCCGCGTCTGCGGCATGGAGTCCGACGTTATGCTGTAGCCGATGATGGGGAAGCTGGCGAAGGTCATGCGGTGCGCTTCGATCTTTGCGGTGGCGGGCAATTCGGGCTGCACGCGCGAGATCGCGGCGTTGACGTATTGCAGCGTCTGGAACATGTCGACGTCCCAGCGCAGGTAGAGATCCACTTCAGCGGAGCCGCGGCTGGTGATGGAGCGGACGTTGAGCAGCCCGGGCACGCTGTTCACCGCTTCTTCGATCGGCCGCGTGACCGTGACCATCATCTGATCGATGGGCATGACGCCGTTGTCGACGGAGATCAGGACGCGGGGAAAGTCGGTCGATGGAAACACCGACACGGGGATGGTGAAGGCGAGATAGGCGCCGAGCAGGCCCAGCGTCAGCGTGAGGAAGATGACGGGGCGCGAGTGCTGCGCGATCCAGTGCAGGCCCGCGGGCTTGGTGGAAGTACCGGACTGGGGCGAGTTCACGCCGAGGCTCCGCAGGAACTATTTGTCATCGGACTTCTCGCTGGGCTTGTCTTTCGCTTTGCCGGGGGCCTTGCCGGCGGATTTTCCGGCGGGGGCTTTCGCTTCGTCCTTGGATCCTTCTTTGTCGCCCCCGGCTGGTTCTGCGGCGGCGGCTTCGATCTTGATCTTGGTTTTGTCGGGCAGACCGAAGGCGCCGCTGGAGACCACCTTCTCGGCCTCGGTCACGCCTTCGAGAATCTGGGCGTCGTCGCCGTTGCGGATGCCGACTTTCACCGTGGTCTGGTGCGCCAGACCATCGGCGCCGGCCACCATCACCACGGTCGCGCCGTCGGGTGTGGTGACGATTGCACTCGCGGGAACGACCAGCGCGTCCTTCACAGTCTGCGCGGTGAGTGAAAGCTGAACGCTCGTTCCCGGCTTAAGCGCGTGCTTGGGATTTTTTGCTTCCAACCAAACTTCTACGGTGGTGCTGTTGGGGTCGAGCGCGGGGCTCACGACTGTGACTTTGCCTTCGATGGGTTCTTCGATTCCGGGAACAGTGATTGTTCCTTTGTCGCCGACGTTCAGGGCGGCGGCGTCGCTTTGCGAAATGTGGGCTTTGGCGATGACGGTGGAAATATCCATCACGGTGAGCAGGGGCGTGCCAGCCGCGGCCATTTCGCCGGGATAGAGCGGGCGGTCGGTGACCACGCCGTCGATGGGCGTGCGAATTTCCGAGTAGCCGAGTTGCGCCTGCGCTCCGAGAAACTTGCCCTTGGCCGATTGGAGTTGTCCTTCGGCGGCCTGGAGTTCCTGCTGCTTGCCGAAGGCTTGCAGCTTTTCCAGATGCTGTTTGGCGATTGCGCTCTGGTTGCGGGCAGTGATGACATCGACTCGCGACTGGTCGAGTTCTTTTCGCGGCAGCGCGCCTTGTTCGAAGAGTTGCTGGCGGCTTTGGAAGATTTTCTCCTGTGCGTCGAGGGCTTGCTGCGATTGTTGCGCGTCGGCTTCGGCCTTCTGGATTTCCTCCGGCAGGCCCGCGCGGGTCGTGGCCTCATACGCTGCCTGCTGCTGCCTGTAGGTGCCTTGCGTGTCTTGCACAGCGGCGGACAGGTCGCGATTCTCCAGCACCGCCAGCAGCTCTCCGGCGTGAACCGGACTGCCGCGTTTGATCAGATACTTCTGCACCGGGGCGGTGATCTTGGGAACGATGGCGGCCTGGGCGCGCGGAAAAAGAATCGCCTGTGTGGTGATGGTGTGCTGGATCGCGGTTTTTTCCACGGGAGCGACTTGCACAGTCACCGTGGGCTCGTCCTTGGGCTCGTTTTTCGAGCACCCCGACAGAAGCAGCAATCCCATGGCGGTGAGTCCCACGGCAGTCGCGATCCGTCGGCTTCGCGCTGGCGGAGATTTTCGATCAGGAGGTAAGGATTGGATGGACGTTCTGGAAGTCATGCGGTTAGAAGTTTCCTGTCAGGGTTTGTAGGTTGGCTACGGCCACACGGTACCGCGACTGGCCATCATCGTACGCGTTGCGGGCCTGGGTGAGAGTATTTTGTGCGTCGACCACTTCCAGTACCGTGGATTCTCCGGCCTGGTAGCGCAGCGTGGTGAGGCGTAGGCTGTCGGCGGCCAGTTCGGCGGAGCTGGCCAGCAAGTCCATTTCCGAGCGCGAGGTTTTGGCTTCGAGGTAGAACTGGCGCAGGTGGCTGAGCAGTTGTTTCTGCGCGAAGTTGAGTTCCACGTGTGCCTGGTCGCGGCGCAATTCGGCCTGCTTGAGTTTGCTGCGATCCGATCCCCAACTGAAGATGGGAATCTGCAAGGTGGCCACGGCGGAGTAGCCGATGTTGCGCACGCCTTCAGTGCGGATGGCGAACTTGTTGGAATCGATGCCGTAGAAATAGTCCACGTTTAACGAGGGCAGCAGGCCGCCCCAGGCAGCGGTAACCTCGTGATTGGCGGCTTCGTAAGCAGCTAGGGCTGCGCGCAGGTCTGGGTTGTTCTTTTTCCCGGCGAGCTCGACTTCTTCAAACGTTGGGAGAGGCTCGGGGGTTTGCAGATCGTCGACGACGGCGAAGTCCTGATTGAAATCCGGGAAGAGCAGCACGGCGAGATCGAGGCGGGTGCGTTCCATGTCGAGTTGGGCTTCCTGCAGATCGCGCTGTTGCTGTTGCGCCTGGATGCGGGCTTTGATGGCGTCGGCGTGGGCGACTTCGCCGCCGTTCTCGAGCTTCACGCTGATGTCGAGGAAGCGGGCGGCCTCGGCGTCGGCGCGCTGGGCGGTGGCGTATTTGCGCTGGGCTACGACCAGGCCGTAGTAGGCCTGGGTGACGGTGACCACCAGGCCGCGGGCGGCGATTTCGGCCTTGGCGCGCGCCTGGGCCAGCAGTGCGGAGGAGCGGCGATAGTCGGCGAAGTTGGTGAGGGAGAAGGCCTGGTGAACGCCAGCCTGGCTGATGTACTCATGCACGCCATTGTTGGCGATGAACTTGGAGGCCGCCACCGAGGGCACGCCGCTGCCCTGGGTGTAGATGAACGAAGTGTTGTAGTTGACGTTGGGCAGGAGTCCGGCGCGGGCCTGGATGCGGTCTTCGCGGGCCACGCCGAGGTCGGTGACGGCGGCGGAGCGGTATTGCGGGTCGTTCAACTTGGCGCGCTGCAGGGCGTCCTGCAAGGTGATGGTGAGGGGGGCGCCGGTGGTGGGGGACTGCTGGGTTGAAGGTGAGGGGGTGGCTGCCGGGGCCATCTGTGCAAAACCTGTGGATGAGGCGAAGAGTAGGACCAAAGTGGAAATCCAGAGGGAAGAGGAATACCAAATGTGGGACGGCAGTTCTTTTCTGTCGAATCCACAACTTTGATCGGTTTTCATAGGCGACCTCGAGAGGATGGCAGGCTTCCGGCTGACCACGAAAGTCCATGAGGACATTGGGATTGCAAAAGCAGGACAGAGGTTTCCAACCCAAATAGCAGGCCGCATCGGCGGCACAGCGGGGCGCACAAGACAAGGTCGTACGTTGCGGGAACGTAGGTCATGGGCTGAGGCCATCGATGCCAATTTGGAACTCGCCAGCCTACCATGTTCCGTCTGAAAGCCACCTGAAGACGGCGGTCTCCGCCCCTAAGTGCCCATGCTCCAAGGTAGTTAGCTCGGACGGCCGGGTGGGCACGAAGGAATGGCGAAAGAGGTGCTAAAGAAAAGGCGAAAGTGATTCCCAAGGAGAGTGGAGGCAACAACGTTATGATCGACCTGGAGCAAGTGAAAGTCACGCCGCGCGATCAGCAGGTGCTCAACCTGCTGGTGCAGGGCTGCAGCAACAAAGAGATCGCGGGCCAGCTTAACATCAGCCCGCGCACCGTCAAACAGCATCTGCGCACTCTGTTTCTGCGCGCCGGAATCCGCGAGGGCCGCAAGCGGGTGAAGCTGGCGATTGCCATGTTTTCGAAGGACGAATTCGCGCGGCATGAGGTGCGGCCATGACGACGCCCCGCGAGCGCCTTACGCCCAAGGAAGTACAGGTCGCAACCCTGGTCTGGGAAGGGCTGACCAACCGCGAAATCGGCAAGATCATCGGCACCAGCGAACAGGTCATCAAGAACCACCTGCGTTCGACGTTTGACAAGCTGGGCGTGTGGAGCCGGCTGGAACTGGCTATGTATGTGGCCAGCCACGGCGGGAAGAATTGGCCGCCGGAATCGGAGCGGCCGAGTCTGCCTTACGATCATGCGATGGGGGCGGACTAAGGGCGAACAACAGCCAACCACAGGGGCCACAGGGCAACACAGGGGGGACATGCTCCGTAACGGACGCTTTGCCGCGATTTCGGGAGCCGCGTTTCACTGTTTGGATTGCGGCTCTGCCGGTGGCTGCGCCTGCTTTTGAATTTCTTTCGCGTACTTCGCGGCGCATTTCTTCGCGCCCTGTGCGGTTAAAGTTTTTTGGTTTGTGCTTGAAGCAAGAGCCTTTGACCGCGAAGGCCGCGAAGGAAAGGCCGCAAAATACGCGAAGGATTCAGAGTGGGGCAGTGCCGCGGCGGCTCCGGCTTTCTCGTCCGGGCTGAATGTTTCTTGTCCGCGACGCTGCAAAAGGTTTCACGATCTTTTGCTGTCAAACGGTTCAGTCACACGCTAACTCTATCGTTGACAATACCTTGCGAAATTCTTGCTGCGGTCCTTGAATTGCACCATGGGACCTCAATGGGCAAGGTCCGCCCTGACAACGGCAGCATGAGAGCGGCTTCGGCAACCGAGACCACCGATTTCGCAACTTAGTTTCTGTAACCCAGCTCAGGTCGAACAGCTTCACAAGCGGTTCGCAAAGCGCTTTAGGAACCCAGGCGAAAAGCAGCGAAATGGCCTACAAAGAGACTTTCTGGATGGCATGCGACTCCACCGAGCAACTGCGGGCGGAGTATGGGCCGTTTCACACTCGCGTCGAGGCCGAGACCGAGGCAAAGAAACTCGGATTCGGCTATCTGCTGCGCTACGAGCACATCCTGGGCGAAAACGAAGAGATCGAGGAAGTCCGCTGCATCTTCGTGGAGTTGCCGGGCGCGGCTCCGGTTGGAGTCGAGGTGGTCCCGGTGACCCTGCACACCCGGTGCGCCACCTGCGGCGAATCCGCGGCGCACGAAAAGGGCTGGGAAGCCGAGGTCTGGGCCGACATTCACGAGTTCGAACACTCCCGCCACCTGGTGCGCCTCTTCGAACACGCCCGCGGGCGCGGGCTAAAGGAAATTGGCGACTGGCGGGGCTAGCAAGCTGCGGAAAAACTCATTTCGGCGACTCTCAGCGCACCTCAGGCGCTAAAGCGCGATTAATTTTAAAGCACTTAACGGCACGAATGAAGTCGTGCCCTTCCCGAAATCGGCTCGGCGCGGAGTTTTTCAGCGGCCTGCCAGGCCGCCGAACGAGATCTGCAACAGCCTGACACAAGTCCGCTTGATCGATTCCGTCACGAAATAGAGTCGCAGCCGTCCGGGCTACTTCGCCACCTGTCCCGTGAAGTGCGATGGCGACAGAATGTCAACTAAGCGCCGAGTTCTCAAGTTGGCGTTGCCGACCAGCCGATAGGACCTAATGGAATCCGCTCAGCTTTAGACGTTAGGCGGAGAGCGTGAATTTCAGAGGTTACTTCTTTGTCAGGGCAGGCCGACGCGAAGAAGAATATCCTTAAAGCGCTCATCCGAGCGATAGCGGTCAAAAATCGGGTCGACGGCGAGGTATCCCATCCAAACCGCGTGATCTTTATAAGCGGCTTGCAGCCATTTGAATGTGTTCTCATTCTTATTTGCCGCCGCGTAGATCTGGGCTAAGCCGTAAGGGGAAACGTAACGCTTCCTGGAAATTATTTCCAGCTCGTGTGCGATTCGGAGTGCTTCGCTTTTCCGTCCTGCAACTGCAAGGGCAACCGCGACTTGCGCGGTATAGAGTGGGCTGTCGCCGGAGAGACTCGCCGCTTTCTGTAGCTCGCTGACAGCTTCGCTGTGCAACCCTGCCCCACGATAGTCCTCTCCGAGCAGGAGACGAGCGGCGGCGAAGTTCGGATCCAGTTCTACGGAATTTCGATTTTGATCGATGGCGCGGGAATAGTCGCGTGCCATGTAGTATCGGAGTCCCACCCAGGTGCTGATCATGAGGTTCAGAGGGTCGAGTTCCAGTGCCTGCTTCGCTTCTACAAGGGCCTCGGCATGGCGGCTTCTGATGGAAAGGTAGTCTCCGTACCAATGGTGCGCGTTGGCGTATTCAGGATCCAACTGCAGTGCGCGCCTGAACTCGGCTTCCGCACCGGTCCAATCCCAACGGTGGGTCATGGCCAGGCCCAAAGAGGCATGAGCTTCCGCCGATTCTGGGTCGATCTCGATCGCTTTGCGGGCCGCGGCATAAGCTTTCGGGAGTGCCTCGGCCGGGGACTTAAATCCGTGCCACGCCAGGCCGCTGTTGCAGTCTGCCAATCCCGAATACGCTGCCGCATAGCTGGGATCGTTGTCGACTGCCTGCTCGAAATACTGTTCCGCCTTCAGCATGCCCTCGCCGGTTCGCTTGTTCCAGTAATAGCGCCCTTTCAGGTACGCCTCGTGCGCTTCCGGGCTGATTCGCCGCGGAGTCGCCAAACGCTTTTCCTCTTCTCCAGTAAGAGCGATGTGAATCTCGCTCGCGATGCTTCTCACCACGGAGTCCTGCACGGCCAGCACGTCCTTGAGTTCGCGGTCGTAACTCTCGGTCCAAACATCGGTCTGATCACGTGCCTGGATGAGCTCGACCGTGATGCGCACGCGGTCCGGCAAGAGCCGGACCCGGCCTTGAACAAGATAGTCAGCGTTCAGCTCTTTACCGATCTCGCTGGCAGTCAGCGTGCTCCCTTTGTACTTTGCCACCGAACTCCGCGCGACCACTTTGAGTTGATCCCGATTCAATTTCCCAACCTGAGCGATCATCTCCTCCGTCAGCCCGTCACTGAAGAACTCCTGATCAGGATCTCGGCTCAAATTGTCGAACGGCAGCACAGCCATGACTGTCTTGCGCTGGACAACGGCTGGAGCCCGCGAACTTCGCCAGCCCCAAAACGCGAGGACTGACAGAATGGACATAACTGCCAAGGAAGCGAACCCAACGAGAAGCCAAGTCCGAGTTTGCCGATGGACCGGCGCAGGAGCGGTTTCAGTGCCCGGTTGCCGCCCCGCTGTCCGCTCTTGCTCTTGGTGCACCGGGCCCAGGGTGCGGCTTTGCGACAAGCTGTCTGGCTCCGAAACCGGACTCTGCGTGCTTGCCGGGAGGACTGATTCCTCAGGATGGGGCGGAGCAGTAGGTTGTTCTTCCTTGGGAGGAGTAATCGGAGCAATGAATCGATACCCTCGTCCGGTGACGGTCTGGATAAACCGCGGGGTTTCGGGGTCGTCCTTAAGAGCGTGGCGGACTTTGCGGATTGCGCCCCGGATGCTGTTATCCGTGTCGAGGAAGACATCGCTGCCCCAAACCCTGGCCACGATTTTCTCGCGGCTGACGATCTCGCCCCTGTTCTCGAGCAGCAGAATAAGGATTTCCAGGGGGATACGTTCCAGCTTTAGGACGTGACTGCCGCGCCGCAGACGCCGGGGATGGAGATCGAGTTCGAAGTCTTCACCGAACCGGGTCGCTTGCTGCAGTCCAACTGGCTGGGAAGTCATTGCACGCCCACGGAAGTGGAACGATTCTACACCACATCGGAAGCCATGGACATAGGTACAAGCAGTGCTTGTACTTAGCGGGACACAAACCATAATGCGGCGACACACGTGTCGCTATGGACATCCAATTCCGAAGTCGCAATCATGCCGCTCACGCATACCGCGTGCATTTGGAGGAACTAACAATGAAAAAAGTGGATGGCAAGCTTGTAACTCTCGGGCTCTTAGGTGTGTTGACGGTAAGTATCTTGTTCGACTCGTCAGCCGCACGAGCCGATGCCGTTTTGGACTGGAATGCGATTGCGGTCAACACGGCTGTCGCGAACAAACAGAACCCGTTCGCCCAGGCGCGCAACGCGGCGATCGTGCAGTTGGCTGTATTTGAGGCGGTCAACTCTATTACACATAAATACCGACCCTATCTTGGGACCATCTCAGCACCTGAGGATGCCTCGCCTGACGCGGCAGCCATTGAGGCTGCGTTTCAAGTACTCCTCGCCTACTTCCCCGGCAGCCAAGCGCCACTCAGTGCCGCCTACGTCAACTCGATGTCGGCCATACCGGACGGTCCCGCTAAGACGGAGGGCATCGCAACCGGCGACGCTGCAGCTTCAGCCATGATGCTTTTGCGTGCTAACGACGGATCGTCGCCCGCACTATTTTATACACCCGGGCCGCCTGTTCCAGGGGGCTGGCAGGCGACGGTGGGCTGTCCGATTGTGAATGGAGTCGCGGCCGGGATCGCCTTTCAATGGTCGAACGTGACTCCCTTCGGTATTTCGAGCGCCAGTGACTTTCTTCTGGATCCACCACCAGCGCTCAAGAGCAGGGAATATGCGAAGGCTTACAACGAAGTCATGACGGTCGGCAGTTTGGACAGCACACAGAGGCCTCCAGACCGGGCGAATGTCGCGCTGTTCTATGCGGCTTCGTCGCCCACTCAGGTGTTTAATCAGGCCGCGGAGCAAATCGCAGCGGCACAGGGGCGCTCGCTGTCCGACAACGCTCGTGCTCTGGCCCTGATCAATATGGCGATGAGTGACAGCCTGGTAGCGTCATTCCTCAACAAATACACCTACAACTTTTGGCGTCCTGAAACGGCAATCCATGCGGGCGACGCCGACGGCAACTCGAAAACCGCCGGTGATCCTAACTGGGCTCCCTTCGTCGTGACTCCGTGCTTCCCGAGCTATCCCTCAAACCATGGCAGCGCGAGCAGCGGCGCGGCGGTAGTCATGAGACACATCTATGGCGAAGATGGACATTCGATAACATTGACGAATCCTTCGGTGCCCACCATCACTCTGCAATACACCTCGTTTGATCAGATCATCGACGATATCTCCGACGCGCGCGTTTTCGGAGGGATACATTTTCGAACCGACCAGGTCGCGGGCGAGCACTTGGGAAGGGCAGTAGGGAAGACTGTCTACAAGCGCAACTTGCGTCGCGTGGACCATGACGACGATGACGATGACGACGACGGCGACTAGTTCTTAGGCGCGAAAGGCTCTGAAGTGCTCCCATTTGTGTCATCTCGGAGGCAACTGCCGATCAAATGGCACAAGTGGGAGATAAAGAATGCGCCGGGAATCCACGAATCGGGCGGAGAGTCGGCGAAGTCATCTCGTCATCCCAGCCCTGCAACTCCGACCAGTCGGCGCTCCGCTCCCGTCGTTGACTTG
>Ga0209863_10000738_pt1 | contig 14642 bp, 20 predicted proteins | sample OrgsoiDNA2013046_FD_185796 | JGI IMG/M metagenome (GOLD analysis project Ga0209863, IMG submission 185796) | Permafrost soil microbial communities from the Arctic, to analyse light accelerated degradation of dissolved organic matter (DOM) -... | ecosystem: Environmental > Terrestrial > Soil >...
GTGGGGACGTTGAAAAAATGGATCAGAAAACTACCGAATAATTGGAGAGAAACAAAAAAGATTTTTGACTCCAAGGTTGTTATTAGTTTTGGATTGTCGTATACTGGCTCAAAAAATGAATTTTTTTATCAGTTATTTTATCGCCGGTTTTTGATTCAATTTCAATATTAAATTTCTTTTCAAAAATATCATTGACCGAGTTTAAATCTGTCATTATCTGGTGAACAATTCTGTCTTCCCGAAGAGGCTCTTGAAGTGGCCAATCTAATCAATATTCCGGGGGTGTTCTGGAATTATATTTTTAAAATTTCTGCCCTCGGACAATTGAATCGTATCGAGGAAGCTCAAACAGCAGCAAATAAATTTCAGCTGGAGTTTCCGGGAAAAGCGCAGGCAGCCTGTGCAATTCTTCGTGTGGTGCTTTTTCATGAATCTGTCTATGACCGTATCAAAGAAGGCCTTATGAAAGCGGGTCTGCCGGTAGCGAACTAAATTGACTGATTATGTATTTATATAGATTAACTTGACAATGCAAGAAAACCTGATTAGGGTTTTTTTGAATAAATGCTATTTGCCATGGAAACGAATATTGCCATTCTGATGGCAGATTTATCAGGTTATACGGCTCTCACAGAAACGCATGGTTCTGTCGCGGCTGCAGATATCATTGACAAGTACATGGAAATAGTAGAAAATTGCCTGGTCGGAGATTGCAGGGTCCATGAACGCACCGGAGACGAACTTATGATTGTTTCCACTTCCCCCGATTTTTTGCTCGCAACAGCGCTGACTATCGGTAAGAATACATCCAATGAAGAGAATTTTCTTCTGGTACATGGCGGACTTCATTATGGGAAAGTCTTAATGCGGGGCAACAGTTATTTTGGAACTGCGATAAATTTGACGTCCAGAATCGCTGCTAAAGCCAATGCAGGAACTTATTGGTGCTCTGAAGAGTTTGCGAATGCTTTATCTGACAAATCTATGTGCACACTGACAAAAAAAGGGAATCAGCTTTTTAAAAATATCAATAAAGAAAGGGAAGTATTTGAATTATGCATTGAAGACAGGAGAACATTTCACATCGATCCCGTGTGCCGGATGATGATACTTGACTCTAAAAATGCCATCCCGCATCCAACAGATAGTGATCAATATTTTTGCTCTTCAGATTGTCTGGAAATTTATATTGCAGACTACCAGGATTCTAAACCAAGGCAAAGTCAATAAGCTCAAATTAAAACGAAAATCCGTTGACCAGAATTTTGGCCAACGGATTACAATCTCTATTTCGCTGATTATATTTATTAAGCGTACACAGCTTCCTCGGCTGCCTGCATAACAACTTTGGCTACTGCTTCCGGTTGCGACATGAAAATGACATGACTACCTTTCACTTCTGTTACTTTGGTTTTGGATCTTTTATACATGGCATGCTGAATACTCGGGTCGATGCTCTTGTCTTCCGTTGCCAGGGTTGCATATGTAGGTTTATCTCTCCAGGCGGCATGCGTAATATTGGTTACAAATCCTTTAGCGTAAAAAGCGCCCTGAGAAGCATACATAAAATCTGCTTCCTCTTTCGGGATATCTGCACAAAAGCCAGCATGATATTTGGCTTTGTCATAATACACGATCCCTTTTTCGTCCGGAGGTAACACGCCGTTTTCAGGAGCCGGAGGAGCTGTTTGAAGCCACTGCAATGCCGATTCGCCGTTATCAGGCTGGAAGGCAGCTACGTAAACCAACGCTGCAACCTTTGGGTGATTTCCCGCTTCTGTAATAACGGCACCGCCCCATGAATGTCCTACCAGTACGGTCGGGCCATCCTGGTTGTCCAGTACCACCTGCGCGGCCTTCACGTCATCCTCCAATGAAGTCAGCGGGTTTTGCACAACGGTCACTTTGTAACCGTTTTTGGTCAGAACGGTGAACAATGCTTTCCATCCCGAACCATCTGCAAAAGCGCCATGAACCAAAACTACATTTTTGATGGCGGCCCGTATGCCACCTGTTACCTTGGGTTGTGTTATTTGTGTTTCCATGTTATTGGTCGTTGATGTTTTTATTCGTCATCAACAACACAAAGATGCGAAATTCCCACATTCTGACTATTGCACAAACTTCCCAAGATATTGTATTTATTTCCCGGTTTCTGTGTCTTGCCTATCGTTCCGGAACTCAACCGGGGACTGGGAAATGTTTTTTTTAAAAAATCTTGTAAAGTAAGCGGGATCATCAAATCCCAGCTCATAGGTAATCTGTTTAACAGATTTGCTGGTGAAAGACAACAATCTTTTTGCTTCTATGATAATGCGGGCGTGTATCATTTGTATTGGCGTCTTTTGGTTATACAACAAAAAAATATTGGCGAGCGTCTTAGGAGATTTGTGAAGACGATCCGCATAATATTGTACCGAATGTTCCCGATGAAAATTCGCTTCGACCAGTAAATTGAACTGGCGGAAAATATCCAGCTTGTCATCGGTCTTATATTGATTTTGGCCGGTATTTGATTTAGCCAATTTAGTAATAACAATAATGAGCCTTTTCAAAAGCATCATTAACATATCCTTCTGGATATTATCCTTTGTATTCAATTCTTCAATGAAGATGCTGAATAATAATTTTAATTTAACCCGTGTCAGTTCGTCTGTATTAATAAATACCTGGTCTGCGCCTGCGAATAAAAAGCCGACGCAGCTCACGTCCGCATCATGATCGATTATGCAATAGAACTCCCGATTGAATTGCCATGCTACGATATCTTCAGGCCGGTCGAAAAAGAACGACTGATTGAACATCAGCGGCAAAATAGCATCGTTCATGAAATCACGTTCTTCTCCATCGATAGTAACAGTTTGCGTAATACCTGTGTTCCATGCAATGGTGAAGTATTTATTATCTTTGTCTCGCTGATAATAATGCCGATCCAATTGTGACTCGCTACTGAAAAGAAATAATTCTCCACCCGTTTTTTTATCAGAAAGGGAAAGTTTCATCTCTGCAAATTAAAAATTAAAGAATGATACGGCCGCAACTGCCCATTCATTCTGCCAGGCACGCGATAGCTTTACTACTAACATTTCAGATGAGACAAAACTACTATTTTGGTACTATTTCAGTATCCTGATAAAGTCGATAATATAGAGCCTTTCTAAGCGATATCCAGGCTTTTTTCAGGTCTGTCTCAGCCTGTGCCTTATGACCTCCAAAATTATCCGGAGCATCGGATAAGAATTTTATTGACTTCTCAATGTCATGCATCGCATTGGTGATATTGGGGTGATTGGTTTCTTCAGCGCTCATCAGCAGAGCTTCAGCAGGAGAGGGCTGCCTGCTGCCAACAATTACCTCAATACTTATTGTTTGCTTAGTAGGAGGTTGTGCAAATAGAAAAGAAACGGGTAATAAAAGAACAGAAAGAAGAAAGCCAATCTTTTTCATAACAACTTTTTTTAATCATTTAATCCCTTTCCATTGAGAATCTGCTGCATAGATTTTTCTACCCTTGACGCCCGGGTCTTGGACAGTTTGGGTTGGGAAAAATAAAAAATATATGCTCTTTGTCGTCCCGGTGTCAATGCTTTAAATGCGGTTTTCAAGGCAGGTTTTTTATCTAAATTCTTTTGAAACTCTTCAGGAATTTTGAATTCTGCTGTTTTTTTTAATTTCACTTTTAAACCAGCCTTTTCCACTTCAATGGCTTCATAGATATAGGCTTTCAGAATGGTTTTCATCTGAACGATTTCCCCGACGCTGGTGAACCGGATCTGGCGCGCCACCTGCACATTTTTCGTTTGCTGGATCAGAATACCCTTGGCATCATTCAACAGGACGCCTTTGAAAAACAGAAGCGCACAGTATTCTTTAAATACATGTATTAACACAATGTTTTTTTCCTCAAATGTGTAACAGGGACAACCCCATTTCAATTTTTCGTCCAGCCCGCAGTCAAGAACGATCATTCTCAATTTCCTGACTTCTTCCTGCCACTTATTGTCCTTATTAAAATAAAAATCAACTTTAGGGTTCATTTTTTAAATTTTTGAATATATCAAGCCTAAAGCCTAAAGCCCAAAACTAGTGAAAGCTTTGACGCATAAGACTTTTTTGTATTGGTCTTAGGCTTTCGGCGTTGGGTTTTCGGCTTTTCAGACCCTTAGCGAGCCGCGAAAGCCCCGGGCAGCATAGTAAGAGTCTGCGCCGTTATGATATAAGAAGACAGTGTCGTAGCGACGATCACAAAAGATGGCACCACCGAGTTCTCTGATATCAGAGGGTGTTTTTATCCAGCTCGATGTTTTCGCATCGAAATTTCCAAGTTTCTGCAATTCCCGGTATTGTTCTTCTGATAACAGTTCAACGCCAATGGCAGCAGCCATATCCACCGCGCTATTTTTCGGTTTATTTTCTTTCCTTGAATCAAGCGCTTCGCGGTCATAACAAAGACTTCTGCGGCCACTCGGACTTTCCGTTGAACAATCATAAAAAATGAATTCGTCTGTCTCTATATCATATCCAACCAGATCCGGTTCACCACCCGTTCTTTCCATTTCGCTGAGCGACGAGCATTTATCCATTTTAGCTTCCAGCCTCGCCTGCACTTTGGACCATTCAAGACCCTTATGGCGGTTCATGTTTTTCTCAAAACGGCCTTTCAATACGCTGAATAGTTCTTCCCGTTGTACTGATGACAGCTTCGTATTATTGTTATTGGTTTTAACCATACACTTAAATTAATTTGTTAAGCCATTGCGGAATCTGCTGAAGTAATTCTTCTGTTCGCGGGCCTGAAATACCAGGACAAAATAATAAAAATCGTCTGCATAAATGGCCCGATAATTCCTTTTATGGCATGATCGCCGCTCGCCAGGTGAGAGATAAGGGCTCCCGTCATAACAAAGAAGAATCCTGCATAGGCCCATTCCTTTAACAGTTTAAATCCCGGAACCAAAATAGCTATTACACCCAGTATTTTCCAGACACCAAGAATGTACAGGATATATAATGGATAACCCAGGGGAACAACTAAATCAACCATCTGTTTTGCATGCGCTATTTGCGCCAGGCCACTACTCAGCATACCCACCGACATTAAACCGGTTGCGGTCCAATAGATCGCTAAATTTCTCTTTTCCATGGTATATTATTTTAATTTGCTTACGATATCCTGTAAGCGGTTATGAGCCATATTGATTCCCTGGGCAAATGGTAATTTCAGTACCTGGTCCCTTTGTGCAACCGATTCATATATTGCATGGATACTCAATCTGCTGGTTTCATCGGTAAGTCGCTCGAATTCGGCTACCTCAAGCTGAACGCCAAAGGGCGTTCTATCCATTTCGAATGTCCTGGTGATTTTCCGGTTGGGCAAAAACTCATGAATTACACCATTGGCACTAAACACCACATTTCCTTTTTCATCCTTTGTTTCAAACTGCCAGCCGCCCTGCTTTTTACTTTCGAATTTCAGGACTTTCGTTCCCATCCATTGTTCAATGATTTCGGCCTCTGCGTTCGCTTTAAAAAGTAATTCCAGCGGCAAATCAAATTCCCTGGTGATTATTAAATCCTGTTTGCCTTCTTCGGCATGTATTTTTGTTTTTCGTTCCATGTTATTTGTTTTTATGTTTTTTCATAATGGCTTCTAATTTATTGAACCGGTCATCCCACATATTGCGGAATGGCTCAATGAAGTCGGATACCTCTTTCATTTTTTTTGCATTAATATGATAGTAAATCTCCCGGCCGTTTAACTCCTGGTTAAGCAATTCACATTCGTTGAGTATTTGCAGGTGTTTTGAAACGGTCGGTCTGGCCGTGTCAAAGTTTGCGGCTATGGCTCCGGCAGTCATGGATTGCGAAGCAACCAACAACAGTATGGCCCTTCTTGTCGGGTCTGCGATGGCTTGAAATACGTCTCGTCTTAGGTTCATTGCGTAGCTATTTGACTACAAATATACGTGTAGCTATTTAACTACGCAAATTTATTTTGTGAAATTTCTAGAGAGGCCAGGAACTCTGATTGTTAAATTGCGGAAACCTGCGCTGGTTTACAATAGTCAAGGCGCTGTTGGCTCAGTATTTATTTGCAACTATGTTGTTTTTTTATGTCGGATAATTGCCCTCCTTTTTGGATGCCAATATTAAGTTCTTCACAGCCCTTGTCATTTTGATTAAGCTGAAAATAACATTCCGCTAAAGCGCTATGAAAATAAGGGTATCTGGGGTCTAATAAAATACATTGCTTCAAGTCAGGAATGGCTTTTTCATATTGGTTGTCAAACATTAATGCGTTTGCTCTATTTGTGTAAGCGCGTATCGACTTTGTGTTTTTTTCAATAGCAGTTGCATAGTCCGCAATGGCTTCTTTTGTATTATGGTTTTGAAAATAGTACCAGCCTCTGTTGATGTATGTCTGGTCGTAATTTGGGGCAAACTTGATTGTTAAGTTATAATATTTTAATGCACTATCAGGTTTATTCATAACAGAGTAGAAAAAGCCAAGTTTTCCGGTTGCTATTTCATCTTTTGGAAAAATTGACAATACCCTGTAATATGAATGGATAAGACCTAAAGTGTCTTTTTGATCCTCTTTTATCTTTGCGATCTGATGCAAATATTTCTTTGTCAATGAGTCGGAAGAATCGTGTTTGTAAGCTAGGTTATAATATTTTTCTGCTTCGACTTTAAATCCCTGATACTCTTTAATGGCCGCGAAGCCAAAATAACTTGCCGGGTAATTTTTGTCAATTAACCAGCTTTGGTTGAAACGAAACATCGCTGTGTCCATTTTTTCCTTGTAGAAATAATACCATCCATTCCGGGCAGATTCCATCGCGGCTTTGATCGTGTCACCATTATATAAATGCAACCTTTCGTTAATAAATTTATTGTCTATTGCTTTTTCTTCTTCAGTTTTGTTTTTGTCACCATACATAGGTTTAAGATTAGGTAGTAATGCCTCCAGTCTTTCGTTAATTAAAAGGTCAACTTCGTTTTCGGGTTTGTTTTTGTAGGTTTCATAACTGTTGCAACCTGCGAGTATAAATGTCATTGTAGTAAAAAAAACTATTTTCATTACTTAATTCATTAATTTTCTTTGCCTTTTCAATTTAGCCTTATCAATATTGTCCACCGGCACCAGCACCTCCGCCTGAGCCACCGCCAAACTGGAAATCATTGCTGGGAGCGGGCGCTGCTGTTGGTCCTGCGAACGTTTCTGCGATGACGAGCGATTCGATATTAAGCTTTTCCATTAAATGCTTGCTGCTGCTCTCCAGGGATGTGAATCCATGCCTGGGTGTTTTGAGGTACCTGATCAATCCATAGGCAATAGTGATCATCGCAATGCCACCGAGTATCAGGGCCCATTCAATAGGCAATACGCTGTAGTAGTACCTTATGGTGTATACGGTGGCGGCTATCAGCGCCAGGCCTGTCCATAAGAAAATGGAATCTTTTTTCCGAACACCCTGGTATATATAAAGGAGGGGAGTAGCCACCGTAAGTATCCAGAAGAGCCAGGAAATGCCTCCGGCATACTGGGCAGAACCAAACATGTAACTTCCCAGTTCACGTACTACGAAATAATTTCCGGCGAGGTAAAAGCTGGTGAGGGCTGCAACTTTTATGGATGTCAGGCATTGGCGATAATGCCTGCATCTTTCCTGTTTATACAATCTTACAGACAGGAGCCAGGTAGCAACAGAAACAGCCATGATAATGAAGGGCATGATCAGTTGAATTGCTCTGTTCATTTCCACGGCAATATGGGTAATAAATGCCAACAATGCCGTATATGCTAGCATGGCCATTATATTATTAGCAAACCGCAGAGTAAATAAAATGCTTATCGCAAATACAGTGATGCATTGGGTAATGGTGGACATGTTGTTAACTGCCAGGAAAAGGCCGGCATACAGCAATCCTGCAGACATCCACAACAATGCATAATCCACTCCCGATCTGAAATGCCGCCGCTTATGAACTACATATTCCAGGGCGCCATAACTGACCAGGCCGAAGAAAATCAGCAGGAAGGTATAAGAGTCGCTGCTGCCTGCGCTGACCAACATAAACAGTCCCAGGGAGCAGGTTGCGATTACGACAGTCAAAAAGAACAATCCAACACAGATAAAATAATTGGGCGTATAAAAATTAACCGGATGAGCGGCCCCGATCTTTGTATTTTCTTCTCCGCTGATGCATCCGGCGGCAAACGCCTCCTTTGCCTGATCCCGGATGTACAGGTTATCGAGGCTTGTCCGGTTATAGGCTATCATTTGCCTTTATTTTACGGTTGAATACAATGAGTATGCGCACCAGGGCTATTGCGGAAAATATAAAATACAGCAATCCGAGATAGATGGAGTTCATGTCAGCAAAACCTATTTTATCCAAAATCCTTATGATCACATAGCTCAGTGCAATGTATGTGTATAGGCTAACCAACAGCAAAAAATAAAACGAATTCTTTTTCATTGCCTGCCGATAAATATAGAAAGCGATTAATAACAGGAACAGGAACCAGAGGATAAAAAATTGCTCATGCAAAAACAAGCCGGCGAGTCCCGATATAAAAAGAATATGTGTGCCAAAATTGTTGTAAGTGAATTCAAAATGCTTTTTTATGTTTCTCTTTTCGCTGGCCATCGCCGCCAGCAACAGGATTATCCCGAGAAACAGGCCGGTATAGATTAGTCTCCGATCATCAAAACTGTTCTCTTTAATAATGCGCATTGGGGTGACGGCGATGCCCATCCACGCTGCCAGGTTGGTGATGGCGAGACTCAGCACACCGAGATGATCAAAGGAATAAGCGCTGATAAATAAAATCACCATGGGGATGAAGGTCGCCAGCCCGTAACGGCTGCCAAACACAGAATAAGCATACTGAAGATATGCGATGAACGTAATCATGGTCAGACAGCCGAGGAGCAGGATATAATCGAAGAATGGATTGGGCACCTGCACTTTGGCGACTGATAAGGGTGCTGCATTCCGCCGGCAATAATAAAAACATCCGACTGATACGAGCGCAATAGCTGCCAGGATAACCTGATGGCCAATCGTATCGATATTTTTATAGACGAGGATGCCCAATCCTCCGCTGAGCAGGGTAACACCCAGATAGAGCAGGGTTTTCAGTTCCCAATGCAGTGAAAAAAGACGGGCTTTCTCCACCGCCTCCACTTTTTGCAAAGAATCGTCGGTGATCAGACCCTCGCGGTGAAGTTGTTGAAATGTATGAATGTCCATATTTGGTTCCATGCGAAATATAGACAATTATCCCGGATTCGGATAGAAGAGGATCTTGGTTCTACTCTATTAACGAATGGCTTATTGATTTTGAGTTCAGGATGTTCTCATAAATCAACTGATTGCTTTTATGTGAGCCGTCGTCAGGACATTTGTCAGTAGTTTTTTTCTGAGCTCGGCATTGGGTAATTTTTTATTGCTTTTATCAGGCGGAGGACTGCTCATGGAAATAACCGGGTTGCTGATGTTGCGGAGCTGCTGTTCCGCGGACAAACACTGTTTTTGCAGTTCAAGAATTTCTGCATGGCTTCTGATCAGTTCGTTTTCTACCCTGTAAAGCCTTGCGCGGATTTTTACGATATTCCATCTTCTGAGCGCAAAGCCTGCAAGGCCTGAGACGGTCATCAAAACAATCAGCGCAACAATATTTACGGACAATTCGATCGCAAATAGCCATCATTTTGGTTTCTGGTCTAACATGAGTTTTTATCCAACCAATAAGTTGCGCATCCTGGTGTTCATCTCTTTTCGATAATGCGGGGATAATTATTACATCGGGCTTTAGGCCTAAAGAGTCAGCCTCTTTAAATGTTAATTGAGGTAACACATACAGGTCCCTTTTAATTAAGATGGGTGTTTTGTCCCTGACGACTATATAAACGTTCGCTTTTTTAGTCAGGTTGAAAAGATAGAAGGGCGCCAGCATATCAAACAGCTCAGTCAATTTGCTGTCTGCAACGATAAATACATTTGATTTTAACGAATCATAGTGTATTTGATTTGAATCAGGACGAATTATACCATTATAAGCCGTTGGTGAATAGCTGAGATTTCGGATTGTAGTAAATGCATTTGTTACCCCAATGGCAATAATGGTCAGGAGAAGTAATAATGAAGTGATCTTTAATAGAAAAAAAATTATCAGTCTTATTGCCTTGTTGCTGTCGTTATCTGGTGCGTTTGCGGATGTTCATCTGAAAAATGCTGATGAAATTGTTGGGTTGTACTGGTCACCCAAAAAAGATGCAAAAATTGAGATATTTAAGAGAGGCAATAGATATTATGGAAGATCCATCTGGGTGGCATCCATGAGAAAAGACACTAAAAATCCGGACGAAACCCTAAAAAACAGAGAAGTTCTCGGCATTGAACTGTTAACTGGGTTTACCTTCAACGACGACTTTTATACGGATGGTAAAATTTATGATCCGGAAAGCGGTAAAACATACGACTGCAGAATGTCCTTAACCGACAAAATTCTTAAAGTAAGGGGTTATATTGGAATATCCTTATTCGGAAGGACCGAAACATTTGAGAGAATAAAGTAATCATTATTAAAGAAAATATTATGAACAGCATTATTATTGGAATTTCGTCGGGTTTGTTGGTCATCCTGAGCATTATGCTATTAAATAAATTGGATAAAAAGGTTATTTATGGCCTGATACTTTCTGGCATTGGATGGCTCTATGTGGGATTTACCTGGTCTGACTTGAAATCTGTCATCATCACGACGATACAAGCCATCATATTTTTATTCATCGCATATTATGGTGTAAAAAGGAGTTTATATATCATGGCAGCCGGTTATTTTTTGCACGGATTATGGGATTTGGCATATGATTTATTCCCGGACAATCATTTGATTCCACCTCATTATGATTTGTTCTGTTTTTCCATTGATTTTACCATGGGTTTATATCTGCTCGTAGTGCAATATCGATGGGACAGGAAAAAACAGCCTTCTGTAAATATGTAAATGTGCAATTGTGCAAATGACTAAATCTCAAATTATTACTCAGAAAACATATTTAACATTTTCGCATTTGCTCATTTGCTTATTTGCACATTAAACGTATTAGTCAAATCAATGGACTTTGCAGTTACTAAGCCGCTTCGCAGGCGCGTTAGCTTTGTTGTAACAAAAATGATAAGAAATATATGAATCCAAACAAAGCACTTTGGGAAAAAGGAGACTTTACCCAAATCGCTCGAACCATGCGTGAGAGCGGCGAAACACTTGTAGCAAAATTAGGCATCACCAAAAATCTTGATGTTCTCGATCTTGGATGTGGCGACGGCACCACGGCGATACCGGAAGCAAAATTAGGCGCCAATGTCCTGGGAGTAGATATCGCAGGTAATCTGGTTGAAGCAGGAAACAGACGGGCGCGGGCCGAAGGACTTTTAAACTGCAATTTCCAGGTGGGTGATGCAATAGCACTTGATGAACTTGGCGATAAAAGTTTTGATCTGGTGGTTAGCATCTTCGGGGCTATGTTTGCACCTAAACCGTTTGAAGTTGCGAAGGAAATGGTAAGGGTTACAAAACCCGGTGGAAAAATAGTAATGGGCAACTGGATCCCCGGAGATCCGACCTTAGTCGCTCAGATATTAAAAATCAGTTCCGCTTATACGCCTCCTCCGCCCGAAGGCTTCGTGAGTCCCATGTTATGGGGTCTTGAAAATAACGTAGTAGAACGTTTTGTACAGGCAGGTGTGAAAAAAGAAAACATCTCTTGCGAGAAAGATACTTTTGTGTTTAATGCTTCTTATTCTCCGGCTGAACTGGTGAAAACATTCAAAAATTATTACGGACCAACCATGAATGCATTTGAGGCTGCGGAAAAGAATGGAAAGTCATTGGAACTTCAGCAGGAGCTGGAAGCATTGTTTAACAATCAAAACAAAAGCTCCGGCAAAAACTCAACTTCAATACCGGCAACTTTCCTGAAAGTAGAAGTTACGGTTTGAATTAGCGTGTAAAAATGAGCTGCCTGAAACAAATTTCAGGCAGCTTTTATTTCATGATGATGTCAGGGTTCTAAAATAACAGATTAAAACGCTTGGGACGTCCTTAGGCATTCAGGTTCAACAGAGGTGCGCCGGTTATTTCACTGGCTGCTTCGTCAATATCGAATGTATTCGTCTGCAAATTGCTGAAAGCCGGGTTGTTTGCCACTGACGCAAACAGTTTACTGTTCAGAAACTGCTCCAGTTTATTAGCCGATCCAAACAGGTACACACCACCGGCTTCTTTGTTATCTTCATTAATGAGCCATATTTTCCAGTTGCAACCGGGAATTTCTGAAAACTTAGGTGCCACTGTGGGCATTATTTTTTTAAGTTCCTCTGTTGGCATACTGTAATTGAACTTCGTCGTAAATACTTTTTTTGTCATTGTAAAATTTTAAGGCACAAAAAAACGACTTGTTTTGCACAAACCAGTTCTGCAAAGAGTAGTTTGATATATGCAAAAAGTATTTTCTTTCGCGAAGGGAAGGGCTGTTCAGCATTGCAGGGATGCCGGAGAATATCCAAATCTTTTCTTAAAGGCGGTGCTGAAATTATTGTAATGCCTGTACCCCAGTTCATCCGCCAGATCTGCTACATCTACCGGGCCCTGTTGCAGTTTTGTACGGGCATAGTTCATTTTATGTTCATCAACATATTTCATGACAGAATTACTGAAGAGTCGCTTAAAGCCATGCTTTAATTTAAAACTGTTGATATAAAACTTTCGGGTAAGCTGATGCAACGATCCGACTTCCAGATAATGCTGATCGAGATAAGTTTTGATGTCGTTCAGCAAATCAATATCCGCCCTGCTGAGTCTTGCTCCGCTCTCTCCGGCTTCACTCTCAACTCCCGTAAAAGCGGCCAACTGGTGAATAAGGAGGTTAAGAATAATATTGTCTTTATAGGCAGTACCCAGGGCTCCGGTGTAGGGGCAATTCAGGTAGTCATGAATGCTTTGGTAAATAGCCGGTTTTATAACCTGTGGTGTATTCAGGGTAATAAAAGGATCTTTTCGTTTGCAAAATTTAACCAGCGGGTTATTTTCATCCTGATCCTGCAAATGCCGGAGTAACAGATCCGGGAATACTTTTACACAAAAAAATTCTTCCACCGTATTCTTCCGGATACGGGTATTGAATCTGAATGCAGGAAGGTAATTGAGGGAGTGCATCTGACCGCTCACACTAACCTGGGTATTGCTGGCAAATGTGGATGTGCCCTTTAGCTGAAAATACATCATGATAAACGGCGTAGGTCTGCCCGCTGTAAAATACAGATCCTGGCTGACATTACAGAAGATGCCGTTCAAAACGATATACCATTTTTCTGCAGCAGCGTTCACACGGATAAATCCCTTATTTTCATCTTTAAGCGAAAGCATATTGGTTTCCGCCTTGCTGTAGATGCTATTGACAGTATGTATTATTTCATCCAGGTTACGCACCTTGTCGTAGTTTATTTAGCGGCTTTTGCCGGTTTTTTGCGCCGCCGAAACTAAACATTTTTGTCGGTTATCCGGTCCCAAAACTGCTGGTAATCTCCGAACGGAAGAATTGGCCTGACTAAAGGCAACAATGAAAAACAAAACCTTATGGAGAAGTATTAGAATAATTCAACATGCGAAAATTCATTTTGCCGTATTTAATTTCCATGTATTTTGTAGCTTAGAAAGTAAATTCAAAAATATGATCCGCAAGAATTTCTTAAGAAACCTCCTCCCGTTGTCTTTTCTTGGCAGTGGCTCCATCAGGGGAGAAAAAAAACTGAAGATTTTTATCAAAAGCGCCTGGGGGTCGGATGATCCAACAAGAGCCTCCTTTCCATTCCTCCATGGGAACGCGCTTGCCGAAGCTGGCCACGAAGTACAAATATTTTTGCTGGGAGAAGGAGTGTACCTGATGCGGGACAGCACCTTTAATACCATTACACCCGTCGGCTGGCCTCCCCTTAAGGAAATATTGCCAAAATTGCTGGCCAATAAAATCCAAATCTATGCGTGCGGCGCCTGTTGCAAAGCCCGGGGCATTGTGGCCGCTGACCTGGACAATAAGAACGCCAAATTCGGCAATCCTCAGATCTTCGTCGGTCTGACAGAATGGTGTGATAAAATTATTACGGAATAAACGTTAAACATAGGTCACGTTAACGTGTGAATGATCAACATTTAAATTTATTTCACTGCCTAATATAATACTCCAATTATCTGGGATATGTCCCGCCGGAAAATCAAAACAAATCGGATAATTGTATTTCCCGGCAACGTCGATAATAATCTCAGGCACCGTTTTACCGAATGGGGGGTCCAAATCCTGTGTCTCGGTAAAACCGCCAACGATCAGTCCTTGTAGATTTTTTTGCTTCCCGGCGCGGTCGAGCGTGTGCATCATAATTTATTTCGCCTTGCCCAGACCCATTTTATAATCGTCTGGGGTTCCGGTGATTTTCAGATTGATAAAATGTATTTTTTTATCCTTATCCCGGTATTGAATGGCATCCACCTGGTCGGGATCTACTTCCTCCTGTTTCTTGCCAAACAGTTTTTTGAAAGCGACCTGTGTAACCATTTTCAATGGAATACG
>Ga0209863_10000739_pt1 | contig 14639 bp, 13 predicted proteins | sample OrgsoiDNA2013046_FD_185796 | JGI IMG/M metagenome (GOLD analysis project Ga0209863, IMG submission 185796) | Permafrost soil microbial communities from the Arctic, to analyse light accelerated degradation of dissolved organic matter (DOM) -... | ecosystem: Environmental > Terrestrial > Soil >...
CCGGATAGGTCGTCCGCAATTTGCGAAAGCTTCCTTGGTCCCGCAGCTTCGCCAGATTCGGCAAGCGGCCTTCGGCGATGAATCGTTCGGTCAGTTCCGGGTCCATTCCGTCGAAGCCAAGAATCACGGCGCGTTTGATCTGCGCGTGGCCATACGCCTTGCGCTTTTTTAGTAGACGAAGCAACTGCCGGAAGGGCCAAACGAAGAAAGCGTAGACGGAGTACAGGAGAGCAACGAATAATGTCCAAAACGATGACAGCACGGCGAAACCCGCGCCCGGCCCAGCATACGCGTGACTCGGCAGCGGGCAGAACACGGCAATGCCGAGTATCGCCAGCCATAAAAGGAGATGCGGGAATCTTTCGCGCAGCTTCATATCTCAATTCCGAGAATACTCTTAAACAAGAAACCCGCGGCCAGCGACAGAACAAAGAACAGCCAGATCCAGTTCCATTCAAGTCCGGCGAAAGCTATGTCACGCGCTGGATACTGCACTTCGATCGTCTGCACAAGATTGCTCTCGGGCAACGCGGGCTCTCCCGAATACAGCAGTCGCCTCCACCATGGTCCTCGCAAGCGCACGGCAGATAATCTCGGCATCCCGGAGCCAACCACGACTTGCTTCGCCGACGTCTGGGCCGACGTGAGCACGTTGACCACAAAACTTCCTTCACGCTCGGCCACCACTCTCCACACGACTTCGTTCTCCGCGGGCACATGGACCGCAGGCGCTGTGGTTGCGAGCCCCGCCGGCAGTTCTAGAGTTGCATCGCCGAGCGCTTCCGCTCCGGTGACTCGCGCGCTCACCAGAAACGGATGACCCGTTTCGAATGGAGTCGATCCCAGGTAGCGGTCGATCTGCGCCAGCAGAAGTATCAGCGGCACACTCACGAACAATAACGGCATGAATGCCAGCCGAAGATAGCGCCCCATCGCCAGCAGGATGCGTCCATAAGAACGAATCACAACGGGAATCTGATCCTGAAAAAGGCGCAAGGCCAGCAAGTGCGCCTTCAGATGATCCTTGGCAATATGAATCGCCTTCTGGTCGGAGGTATAGCGAAACATGACGACCATCAGCAGGCCGATGACGACCGAAATTCCGACCACAATCAGCGCTGGAAGATTGAATCCAAGAGAAGCCATAGGGCGCAAAAAGCGGCGAGCGCTACTCGATATACCCCAGCCCCTGCAATCGCTTCTTGATGAGTTCTTTCGAGGTCGCACCGCCTTCGCTGGGAGGCAGCACTTTATTTACTTCCTTTTCGAGCGCATGCACCACGAATTCGTCGAGCGATGAGTAGCCGCAAGCCTCGGCACACTGCTTCACCTTGTCGAGCAGTTCGCCTTCAATCTTCACTTTGTGAGAGCCGAACATCCGTCTCCTTTTTTCCGGTCACTGCGCGCCGTGGCCGGATTGAAACACCGATTCACCAATCATACCCTGCCCTTTGGCGATTCCAAATTCCTGCAAAATCGTTGGAGCAATGTCGGTGAGCGCGGGCGCGTTCGCTGCAATCTTTCGGTTGCTCAACAGTACGCCGGGGACCAGCGTGTAATCCATGCAGTGATCGCCGCTCCAGGGATTCGTGTTGTCTTCGAGTTCGTCCGGCGGAAAGCCGCCGAGGATAGTCTTCCATCCAGCGCGATAGCCTCGGTTGTAACCAACCAGCATGTCCGGACCAGAGTGAGCGTACGGCCCTTGATACGCCTGGCTCGCCAGATCGACGCGCGTGATCACCGGCAAATTTGCCTTCGTATCTTTTACAGCGAGCAGTTTGCCCCGAATTTCGGCCACCAGCAAGTCGGCTGCGGCCCCCGGTTCGACAATGCCATTGCTCTCGCGTCCGCGCAGATTGATGTAGAGCCCATTTAGTCCAATCCCGTAAGCGCGCGTTTGACTCCAATCGACATTGGCAAGAGGCACTTCAGAATCCGCGCCCGCTCCTTCCTTCAGCTTGATGTAGCCATTCTTCAGCAGCCAGGTGTTCAGATTGAAGGAGCGATTGTAGGGCGCGAACCCATGGTCCGACAGAACCAGCAGGGTCGTGTGCTCGTCCACTTTCGGCAGCACTTCGCCCAGCACCAGATCGATCTGCCGATAAAAGCTCTCGATCGCCGAACCGTTCTCCGCCGCGAGCGCCGCGTCGTATTCCGGATGCTTCGGATCCATCAGCCGCCAGAACATGTGCGAGTTCAGATCGAGGCTCGAGAAATAAAAAAAGAACAGGCCGCGCTGGAACTTGGGAAACTCTTTATCAAAAATCCGCCGATGTTCGGCCAGCACCGTGCGCGCCTGTTGCAGATACTCCTTATCGTCGAGCATCCCATCCGACAACGCTTTCGTGTCCTCGGCGATTCCTTGCGTGTGAAATTCACCAGCTTCATCTGTCAGCAGCCGCGAATAGTTGGACGGAGTTGAGATGGGAAGCGCGGGATCGGCCGGGTCCATGTTGATCGGCGAAACGTAAAGCTGAAATCGTGGGTGCGTCTGCTTGAGATAAAAGCGGCACATGCCCTTCACGTTGCCAAAGAACGGAATCAGTTGAAACTCAACCTTTACCCAGTCGCTCCATTCTCCTTCGCGCAGAACAAATTCATGTCCCTGCACGGCGATTTTGGCAACTGCTTCGAGCGGATCAACCGAAACTGTGAACGGCTCGGTAGCCGCCGGGGTCCCTCTCTTGAACGTATTATCCGGACCGATCAAGTTGGCCACGACGCGCGAATTCTCCACTTGCACCGGGATGACCTGCCCGCCTTCGACCGCGCCCGCCGCGGCTCCCGGGTCGTCGGTGTAAAACGAAAATGTCCCGTAAGTTCCGCGCAGATCGGGCGTGCCCATACCCGAGAGAGTTTCTCCCTTGGCCGGTACGGGCGGAAAATTTGAGGGAATGCGAAAAATCGAATTCGGAATTTCGTGCCGATCCAGAATCTGCCAGAAAGCCTCGCCCTTGCGTAGTTGTTCGGCGCTGCCGCCGCCGAGCGGAACGGTCCAGCCGCCCAAGTGGATCGCATGCTTCGGTCCCTCGACTTTCGAGGCTGAAAAATAAAGCTCCAGCGTTTTCGGGTCGCGATGAATGAAATCAAAAATGCCGTGCCCACCGGCATTCATGCCCGTGATCAGGTTCGACCATGCCACCGGACTCTGCGGCGGAATGCTGGTGGTCAGTTCACGAAAATCTCCCTGGGCGGCCAGTTTTGCGAAGTTCGGCATCTTGCCTTCGCGCATGAACTGGCGCAGAAGTTGCGGATCCATGCCATCGACCCCAAGAATGATCAGCCGCTGGTCGCCTCGCCACTCCGAGCGCGCGGACCGGCATGACGGGAGCACCGCCGCCGTGGCCAGAAGCAGGCTAACGCTCAATACGCAGGCAATTTTCTTCAGAGTCGCAATCCTCGGGCAGTCATTGTTTCCAAGATTTTCGCTCCGCCTGTGACACCTTGTTGGATCGTTGTTAGACTGCTAGCCATGCGGCGTTGGAGCTGGTGGTTCGTACTTGGCATTCTAGTCCTGACTGCGTTTCCGGTCGATTCCCGCGCCGCCGGCCCGGATGCGCATAAGCCGAACATCGTCTTGATTACGCTCGACTCCACTCGCGCCGATCGCATGGGATTTCTGGGCGCTCACAGCGGACTGACGCCGAACCTCGACAGCATCGCGCGCCAGGGAATTATTTTTACTCAAGCCTACGCGCAGGCGCCGCTAACAGTTGAATCGCACGCGACGATTCTCACCGGCGTGTATCCGCAGATTCATCGTGCCAGCGAATTTGCCGTCCCGCTGCCAACATCTCTTCCGTATCTTCCGGACCTGCTTCACGCCAGCGGATACCGCACCGCTGCCTTCGTAGGATCGATTCTGCTTGATCCAGCGAACGGACCCTTTCAGAAATACGACCGGGGCTTCGATGTTTTTGACGCAGCATTCCATCAGCCGCAACGCGGTGAAAGCCGCTACCAGACTGTGGCGCGCCGAGCAGAGGAGGTAGTCGCGCATGCCAAGAAATGGATCGCCCGCAACAAGCAGCAGCCATTTTTTCTGTGGGTGAATCTGCACGACCCCGGCGCCCCGGATGGAAGCTATGACCGTGCGGTCGCCGCTACGGATGCGGCCGCAGGAAAGCTCATAGCCTTTCTGCGCGCGCAGTCACTGTATGACGACGCCGTGATCGTTATCGCATCGTCTCAGGGAGAAAGCCTGGGCGCGCATGGGGAAGATGCGCACGGCGTATTCCTCTACGCCGAAACGGTCCACGTTCCCCTGCTGCTGAAATTGCCAAAGGGCCAGATGGCCGGGAAACAAGTCAGAAATCGCGCACGCCTGCTGGAGGTCGCTCCTACCGTTCTCGAAGCCGCCGGTATTCCCGTTCCAACGCAGATGCAGGGCCAGTCGCTGTTGCGGATCGCGCAGGCTAGTTCCCAGGCGGACCAACCAGCCTATGCCCGCAGCGACTTCGCGCATCAGGGCTTTCAGTCTGCTGTGCTGGAGTCGTGGCGCGCGGGAAAATATCTCTATATCCGCGCGCCGAAGCCGGAACTGTATGACGTGTCCGCTGATCCCGGCGCAACCCGCAACCTCGCGCAATCTTCCAAGGCCACGCTCGATACTCTGGCCTCGCAACTGCGGACTCTCGACAGTCGCCTCGGCAGCGAACCTGGCAAGGAATCCGCGACCGGGCTTACTTCCTCCGAGATGCAGAAACTGGCCTCGCTGGGATACGTTGGTCTGCAGAAAACTGGCGCAGGCGTAACTGTGGCGACGGAGGGCAGCGACCCCAACGACGTCATCGCCGCCGCCAACAAGACTCTCGGCGCTCTGCACGATCTGGATGATGGCAAGCCGGAGAAGGCAATACCAGTTTTGCAGCAGATACTGGCAGCGCAACCGAATCTCTATCTCGCCCAGTTCGCCATGGGCACAGCGCAGTTTCAGTTGCAGCACTACGCCGGCGCAATTGAACCCCTGCACAAAGCCATCGAATTGCAGCCTGACTCCGCGTTCGCCCACTATACGATGGGTCTGTGCCTGATGAAGACGGGCGATTTCAAAACGTCTGCCGTGCATCTTGAAATCGCGGCGCAACGCCTGCCACAATTCTCCGCGCTTCACTCAGCGCTGGCCGAAACCTACGAACATCTGGGCCGTACCCAGGATGCCGCGCGCGAACGCGCCGCAGCCGCGAAGGTGAACCGTGGTTAAGAAGGGATCTGAGGGATGAAGACGCCAAACGAAATCACCCCCGCCTTACTCTTCGAAAGAAGGTTCGGAACTCAGCCCCGCGTTTTTCGCGCGCCCGGCCGAGTCAATCTGATCGGCGAACATACCGACTACAACGATGGCTTCGTGATGCCCGCGGCCCTCGGCTTTTCGACCTTTGTAGCGATTGGCCCACGCACGGATCGCAAACTGGTGATTTACTCCGAGGAATTTCCCGGCCATTTCGAATTCGATCTTGACCACCTGCCTGAGACGCGTACGGGTGCATGGTGCGACTATGTGTTGGGCGTGGCCTCGGTCCTGCGGCAGCAGGGGCACAAACTCGCCGGCGCGAACCTGCTCGTGCATGGAGAAGTGCCAATCGGCGCAGGTTTGAGCTCGTCGGCTGCTCTGGAAGTATCTTCGGCTCTGGCGATACTCAGCCTGAATGACACCCGACTGCCGTTGCCCGAAATCGCCAAACTGTGTCGCACCGCGGAGAACACCTTTGTTGGCGCCAAGGTCGGCATCATGGATCAGTTCGTCTCCTGCATGGGAAAGGCTGGTCACGCTTTTTTTCTCGACTGCCGCTCTCTTGATTTCAAGTTCGTGCCAATTCCCCCGGGGCTGCAATTCGTGGTCTGCAATACGATGGTCAAGCACGACCTCGCGACCGGAGCCTACAATACGCGCCGCGAAGAGTGCGAAGAAGGTGTGAGAGCATTCGCGAAATGGGACCCGGCGATACGTGCACTGCGGGATGTGTCAGTAGATTTGCTCGATCGACAGGCCAACGATCTTCCCACAACCATCTGGAAGCGCTGTTCTCACATAGTGCATGAAAACAAGCGGACGCTTAATGCCGCGCGCGCGCTGACGGAAGGGGACCTGGCGAAAGTAGGAAGATTGATGCGCGAGTCACACGACAGCCTGCGCGACCTTTACGAAGTCAGTTGCCGGGAGCTAGACGTCATGGTGGAATCGGCCGAGGGCTTGCCTGGTTTTTGCGGCGGGCGCATGACCGGAGGCGGCTTCGGCGGATGCACCGTTAACCTCGTGCGCGAAGAAAATGCCGAGGCCTTCGCGAAGCAGATTGCCGAACGCTATCGCGAGGCAACCGGAATCCGTCCTCAGGTCTATCTGTGCTCCGCCGAAGACGGAGCTCAGGAACTGATCTGAGCTTAGCGAGAGCCGGAACTTTCACCGACCGTTTCCACCGCATTTTCCGTCACGCTGGGAGCCCACTCCTGCAGCTTCACCAGCCAGTTTGCCGGCTCCGGAAGAATCGCGAACTTTGGCAACTCTCCGCGCACCATCGCCACCTCGTCGCAGCAATGAAACCGCGGGCATGCGTGACAGTCTTTGTAAATCTTGTCGGGAATGTCTTCGCGTTGAGCGACGGAAAATCCTTGTCCCGCGAAGAAATCGGGCTTGCGCGTGAACAGGCAAATGCAGTCCACCCGATGGCGCTTCGACTCGGCCATCAGCGCCTTAACAAGCCGGCCGCCTCCGCCCCGGCCTTGAGCCCAGGGAGCAACGGTGATGGAGCGAATTTCAGCGAGATGTGTGCCATAAAGATGAAGGGCTCCGCAGCCGATGATGCGCCCGTCGTCCTCGAGCACCACGAAATCGCGAACGTTTTCGCAAATCTCCGCCAGCGTGCGCGGCAGCAGCGTTCCGTCGCCGGAGTAGGCGCAGATCAGCTCATGAATCTCTTGTGCGTCGGGCAGGATCGCTTTACGCGTGCGCATGGACCTCCTCGCGAAGAGAAGAGATTTTCTTTCTTGTTGTCGTAATTGCTTGACGCACACGCGCGGGTGCAGTTCCTCCTGGAACACTGTGAATCGCCAGCACCGATTGCAGTTTCAGCGCCTCGTAAAAATCCTGGGCAAACGCGGGGCTGAGTCCTTGCAAATCGCCGGGCGGAAGATCTTGAAGCTCGCATCCGCGTTCAAGGCACATCTGCACGGCCTTGCCAATTCGCTCATGCGCGAGACGCGAAGGCACGCCGCGCTGAACCAAATAGGTAGCCGCTGCCCATGCATTCATAAATCCTGACTGTGCTGCGTGCAGCATCCTCTCTTCGTGGAACTCCACGGCCTTCATAGATCCAGTCACCAACGGCAGCATCTGCAAAAGCGCGTCTGCAGCCGCAAAGAGCGGCTCCTGCGTCTCCTGCAAATCTTTGTTGTACGCCAACGGCAAACCTTTCACCGTAACCATGAGCGCGACCGCATTTCCCAATACGCGCCCACTCTTGCCGCGCACCAGTTCGAGTAAATCTGGATTCTTCTTCTGCGGCATCGCGCTGCTGCCGGTCGAGTAAGCCTCGGGCAAGCCGATGAATCCGTATTCGCTCGAAGAAAAAAGAATCATCTCCTCCGCCCACCGACTCAGGTGCAGCGCGAGGAGAGACAGCGCGTTCACGAACTCCAAGGCAAAGTCGCGGTCGCAGGTGGCGTCGATACTGTTGCCAGTCGGCCCGTCGAAGCCAAGACTATCGGCCATAAAACTGCGATCAAGCGGATGCGTTGCTCCCGCGACCGCGCCCGATCCCAGTGGACAAACGTTCAGCCGCTTACGGCAATCCGCCAACCGATCCGCATCCCGCAAAAACATTTCTACGTAAGCCAGCAGCCAATGGCCGACGAGAACTGGCTCAGCCTTCTGCAAATGCGTATACGCTGGCATGGCAGCATCGCCAGCCCTTTCCGCCCGGTCCGTGGTCACGTTGCACAATTCCGCCAACTCCTGTCGCAGTTGATCGATCGCCGCCCGTACATACATCCGCAAATCGGTCGCAATCTGCTCATTGCGGCTGCGCCCGCTGTGCAGCTTGTATCCCAGTTCGCCGATTAACGCGACCAGTTGCTTCTCGACGAAGTGGTGAACGTCTTCCGCCTCCGCATCGTCGAGGAATACAGGCGAAGCCGCAGCCTTCTCACCGATCTTCTCCAACCCCTGCAAAAGTTCGATCAGTTCCTCCGCCGACACAACGCCGGCATTCTTCAGCGCACGCGCGTGCGCCACGCTGGCGGCGAGTTCATATTGCAGCAGCCGCTTGTCGAAGCCGAACGACCGCTGCCAGCGTTCGAAATCGGGATCCAGCGGTTGCCGGAACCTTCCCGACCACATCTTCATCGCGTGACCTCCACCTTGACTTTTGCGCGAGATCGCGAAGGCAGCCCCAGAATGCGAATGAATCCAGCCGCATCCTTCTGGTCATAGCTGTCGTCCATCGTGAACGAGGAAAGGTCGGTGCGATACAGCGAATGTTCCGACTCGCGGCTCACGATGGAAACATTTCCCTTGTAGAGCGAAAGCGTGACGCTGCCCGTCATCTCCTTCTGCGTGCTCTCGACAAATGCATCCAGCGCTTCCCGCAGCGGAGTGAACCACAAACCGAAATAAACCAGTTCCGCGTACTTGAGCCCAACGTGCTGCTTGTAATGCGCGACATCGCGCTCCAGGCAGAGCGCTTCCAGTTCGCGATGCGCCGCGACCAGCAGCGTCCCACCGGGAGTCTCATAGCATCCGCGCGACTTAATCCCGACAAACCGGTTCTCGACGAGGTCGATGCGGCCGATTGCATTCCGTGCTCCGATTTCATTCAGCAGTTCCACCAGCGAGACCGGGTCGAGTTTCATCCCGTTCACAGAGACGGGCACCCCCGCTTCGAATCCGATCTGCACCTGCTCTTCCTTATCCGGTGCTTCCTGCGGCGACTTGGTGATCTGCCAGGTAGCCGCCAAAGGCGCATTCCCCGCATCCTCCAACTCACCACCCTCATGACTGATGTGCCACAGGTTGCGGTCGCGGCTGTGAATCTTGGTACGGCTGGCCTCGACCCGAATGCCGTGCTGCTCGGCGTAATCCAGGCAATCTTCACGCGACTTCAAAGTCCATTCCCGCCACGGGGCAATAATCTTCAACTCCGGAGCCAGCGCCTGGTAGGTCAGTTCAAAGCGCACCTGATCGTTGCCCTTGCCTGTGCATCCGTGCGACACCGCGGTGGCGCCCTCCCGCAACGCCACTTCCACCTGATGTTTCGCAATGACCGGCCGAGCCAGCGATGTCCCCAGCAAATACTTATGTTCGTAAACAGCGCCGGCTTTCAGAGCCGGGAAGACATATCCGGTTAGGAATTCTTCTCGTAGATCTTCCACGACCACTTTGGTGGCGCCGGTGGCGTAGGCCTTCGCAACCACCGCCTCAATGTCGTCCCCCTGGCCGACGTCGCCGACCATGGCGATGACGTCGTAAGAATAGTTTTCTTTCAGCCACGGAATAATAATCGACGTGTCCAACCCGCCGGAATAAGCAAGAACAACCTTTTCAGGCATGCGCGCTCCTAACGGGCAGCCGCACCGCGCCGCCCAGCAACAAATATAGAATGGATTTCTGCACATGCAGCCGGTTTTCCGCCTGCTCGAACACAACAGAGTCGTCGGAGTCCATCACTTCGTCGGTAACTTCCTCGCCGCGATGCGCCGGAAGGCAATGCATGAACACCGCATGGGGCGCGGCTTCCGCCATGAGTGCGCGGTGGACCTGATAAGGCTGGAAAATTTCAGCACGCTGCGCGGCTTCATGTTCCTGTCCCATGCTGGCCCAGGCGTCGGTATAAACCGCGTCAACTCCTGCAACCGCCGCACGAGGATCGCTGAACAACTCGATGCGGCCACCCGTCTGCTTGGCGATCTTCCGCGCGTCAGCAACAATCTTCGCGTTTGGCTCGTAGCCCTTCGGCGTTGCGATGCGGATCGACGATCCCAGACAAGCGCTCGTCAGCAACAGCGAGTGCGCTACATTGTTCCCGTCGCCAACGTAGGCGAGCGTGATGTTGCGCAGGTCGCCGAACCGCTCTTGCAGCGTGAAGTAGTCGGCCAGTGCCTGGCAAGGATGTTCCAGATCGCTCAAAGCATTGATGACCGGAACGGATGCATACCGCGCGATCCCCTCAATCGTCCCTTGCGCAAACGTGCGGAGCACGATCACGTCCACCCAGCACTCGAGATTGTGTGCCACGTCGCTCAGCGATTCACGCGCTCCCAACCGCTCCTGTGTTTGATCGACGAAGATCGCCGTCCCGCCCAGGCCAGCCATTCCGGCCTCGAATGTGATCCGCGTTCGCAGCGACGGCTTCTCAAAGAACATCACCATCTGCTTGCCCGCCATCGACCGCTGAAAAACCGAAGGCCGCGACTTCATCAACTCCGCCAGATGCAGCACGGCTTCAACTCCCTGCGGCCCCAGGTCGCGGGTCGAAATCAGGTCGGCGCACCAGAACGCACCGGGAAAAGTTTCCGCCACCGTCTGGGCTCTACTTTGCAATGAACTGTTCAATGTAGCTTCCTCTTTCTCGAATTTCATTTCGGTTGCGCGCCGGGTGCACCATTTCTCGCGCGTTCTCTGCGCGAGAAGTGAGGTCTCTAGGCGCAAGTCACTTCCGTCCCGCACGGCAACTTGGTCAAATAAAACTGCGGCAGCGCCTCCGCCTCCGCGGCAGGCAAAATTCTCACCCGCCCCACACCTTGTTTCAGCGCCCGCTTGCAGGCATCGAGCTTGGGTAACATCCCACCGCTGATCACCGATCCCGCCGCCAAATCCTCAGCCTGCTTCGTGCTCAGCCACGGAATCACGGCACCTTTCGCGTCCTTCACTCCCGGAACGTCGGTGAGAAAGATGAGCGCGTTCGCATGACACGCCGCCGCGCATGCCGCCGCCATTTCATCGGCATTGACGTTGTAGTATTCCCCGTCCGCGCCCAGCGCCATCGACGCCAACACCGGAATTCCTCCCTGCTGCCACAAAGCCTCAATCCAGCACGGCTCGGCAAAGCAAATCTCGCCGACGAAGCCCAGATCGTGGCCGCGCACGAGCTTCTTGCGCGCGCGAAAGCTCATGCCGTCGCCGCCACAGAATCCCACCGCGGGCATTCCCGCTGCCTGAATCGCCGCGACCATCTTCTTGTTGACCGTGCCGCCCAGCACCATAAGCGCGACGTCGCGAGTCTCCGCGTCCGTCACGCGAAGCCCGCCCACGAATTCGCTCTCTTTTCCCAGGCGCTTCAGCATCTGCGTCAAGGCGCGGCCGCCGCCGTGAACGACCGCCACGCGATGCCCGTCCTGTGCCAGTTCTGCGATCGCCCGCGCGCACTTGCGCAACGTGGCCGCATCTTCCAGAGCGGCTCCTCCGATTTTGACCACGATCGTCATTGCAGACCCTCGTCTTCCGCGAATCCGTACATCAGATTCATGTTTTGCACCGCTTGCCCCGCGGCGCCTTTCAGCAGGTTGTCAATGCACGAGATCAGCACCAGCCGCCGCCCGTCTTCCGCCAGACAGAATCCCAGATCGCAATAATTCGTGTGCAGCGAAAACTGCACCTGCGGAAGTTTCGGCGTCTGAAATACCCGCACCCAGCGTTTGCCCGAATAAAAACTCCGGAAGCACGACTCAACTTCGAGCGGCGTCATGCTGCGATTCAGATGTACATAGATCGTCGACAGAATCCCCCGCGGAATCGGCAGCAGATGCGGCGTGAAGATCAACTCCTGCGCGCCCAGTCCAAGTTGCTCGACCATCTCGCCCATGTGCCGGTGATTGAAAACCGAATACGCCGACAAATTGTCCGCCACGGAAACAAAATGCGTCTTCGCCGTCGGTTCCTTACCGGCACCCGATACTCCCGATTTCGAGTCAGAAATGATTCCGCGCTCGCGATCGACCACTCCAGCCCTCAGAAGCGGCGCCAGCGCCAAAATCACCGAGGTCGCATAGCATCCCGGATTGGCCACCAGATCGGCACTAGCCACGTGATCGGCATTCAATTCAGGCAATCCGTAGACAGCCTTCTCGGTCAATTCCGCTGCGGTGACTGCGTCCGAATCCTGAAAGCTGTAAATTGCCCGATGTTGCTCCTGCTTCAACCGCCACGCTCCGCTGAGATCCACAACGCGTAGTCCTTGCGCAATTGCCTCCGGCACGAGTGCGCGCGATGCATCATGCGGGGTCGCGAGAAAAAGCAACTTCACTCCCTGCCGCTTCAGTGCAGTCCACGAGAGCGAGTGCAGCGGATAGCCGCCGTTGCCCGAAAGCGCCGGGAACACATCGGCCAAGTCCGCAGGGGTGCCGTTGTCGCTCGTGCGCCGCAACAGAGTCGGCTTCTCCAGCCGGGGATGCCTTAAGAGAATCCGCGTCAGCTCCAGGCCGGAGTATCCTGTCGCTCCCAGTACAGCGGTTTTGAGCTTCGCTGGCATTACGACAGCATCTCCTCAATCCGGCCCGCTAATTTGCGCGCATCGTCCTTATCGGGACAAACAATCAGAATGGTGTCGTCGCCGGCGATCGTGCCGACGACTTCCGGCCAGTCGGCCTCGTCCAGCGCCGCCGCCACCGGCTGCGCGCTTCCCACGATTGTCTTGATCACTAGCTGGTTTTGCGCCGATCGAATATCCAGAACAAATTCGCGTACCAGCCTCGAAACCGGCGGCAAAGCCACGCCAGCCGCTCCGTCACCATGAGGAATGGAATAACCATGCGAGGTTTTGCTCAGGTTCAAGTCGCGAATATCGCGGGAAAGAGTAGCCTGCCCCACCTTGAACCCGCGTTTGCGCAGCGCACGCTGAAGATTCTCCTGGCTGGCGATGGAGCCATGCTTCAGAGCTTCCAGAACCGCGCGTTGCCGTAGTGTTTTATTCATGGTGAATATTTATCCACAAGATTGAATAATTATGTTCTTATCTTACGGCCCATGCCCTGAATGTCAAGTAAAAATCTCGCCAGGGCGGCTTCCGAGAGTAAGCGTCTTGGCCACGCTTCCCTCCTTAGCCGTTGCCCATCTTGTTTCCAAAGCGCGAAGCGCCGCGCCTTGCTACACTACTTCGCGGTCGAGACACCGGAGACAAAAGACGACGATGAGTACCAAGCCCACACTGACGGCCGAACTGATCGCCGAATTTCTCGGCACCTTTGTGCTGATTCTTTTTGGCCTCGGCGTCGTGGCCATGGTCGTCCTGTTTCCCACGAACAATGCTGGCGAGACGATCCACGGCGGCTTCACCAACATCACGCTGGGATGGGGGCTTGCGGTCACGATGGGCATCTATGTGGCCGGGAAAATTTCTGGCGCACATCTGAATCCCGCGGTCACGCTGGCGCTTGCCGTCTTTCGGGGCTTCTCCTGGCGCAAGGTACTTCCATTCTGTATCGCGCAGACGGCAGGAGCTTTCGCCGCCGCCGCGGTCGTCTATTGGAACTACCTGCCCGCCTTCCGCCACGCCGATCCGCAACTCGACCACACCGCCGGAGTCTTCACCACGTTTCCGGCGTTCCCGGCCGTCCCGCAAGCCGGATTTCTCGATCAATTCATCGGCACCGCCCTGCTGGTGCTTCTCATTTTCGCGATTACCGACGAGTTCAACATGCCGCCGGGATCGAATCTTGCGCCCCTGATGATCGGCCTGGTCGTGGTTGCCGTGGGCATGAGCTTCGGAGGCATGCACGGCTACGCCATCAATCCCGCCCGCGATTTCGGGCCGCGCCTGTTCAGCGCAGTCGCGGGCTTTCGCAACAACGGCCTGACGGACGGAACGCAGGTATGGTGGATTCCTGTAGTCGCGCCATTGCTCGGAGGCCTAGGGGGAGCGGCCGTCTACGATTTCGGCATCCGCCGCTTCCTGCGCCCGTCGTAGATTTTTCTTAGTGACCTTCGCGGCCTTTCTTCGCGATCTTCGCGGTTCAGGCTTTTGGGTTGAGCATGGCAGCGACGCCTGCTGAAGGAATTCAAAGGAGGCATCTTGCAATACGTTCTCGCGCTCGACCAGGGCACAACCAGTTCGCGAGCCCTCCTGTTTGATCAGGAGGGAACCGTCCGAGCGGTCGGCCAGCAGGAATTCGACCAGATCTTTCCTCAGCCCGGATGGGTCGAACACAATCCCGAGCAGATCGCATCGTCACAAATCGCGGTGGCTCGGGAAGCCCTGTCCAAAGCCGGATTGCGCCCTACTGACGTGGCCGCCATCGGCATCGCGAACCAGCGTGAAACCGCGATCGTGTGGAATCGCGAGACGGGAAAGCCCGTCTGCAACGCCATCGTCTGGCAGGACCGCCGCACCGCCGATTTCTGCGAGCGCCTGCGCAGCGAAGGCCATGGCCCGCTCATCCAGCAGCGCACCGGGCTGCTGATCGATTCTTATTTCTCCGCCAGCAAAATTTCGTGGATTCTCGAAAATGTTGCGGGCACGCGGGCTCTTGCTGAATCCGGCAAGCTCGCCTTCGGCACGGTCGACACTTGGCTCCTCTGGAAACTGACTGCAGGCCGCGTTCACGCCACCGACGCCAGCAACGCCTCCCGCACCATGCTCTTCAACATTCACAGCGGCGACTGGGACCACGAACTTCTCGACCTGTTTCGCGTTCCAGCATCGATGATGCCC
>Ga0209863_10000740_pt1 | contig 14634 bp, 13 predicted proteins | sample OrgsoiDNA2013046_FD_185796 | JGI IMG/M metagenome (GOLD analysis project Ga0209863, IMG submission 185796) | Permafrost soil microbial communities from the Arctic, to analyse light accelerated degradation of dissolved organic matter (DOM) -... | ecosystem: Environmental > Terrestrial > Soil >...
AGGTGTCGCCGCCTTCTTCGATGCCCGCCCGTCCATGACTTTCTCCAGGAAGGCCTTGGCGGCGTCGGTCCAGACGTCGCCGTAGGTCTGGGTGTAGAGCAGCGCCTCTTCGATCGATCCGGGCTGCGCGGCGGCGACGTTCTCGACGCGCCGGCGCACCCGACCGAGGAGCGCCTTTCCATAGTGCGGGTTCGCGTCGAGCGCGACGTGGAGCGACGCCTCGGCTTCGGGTTCGGAGCCGGCCGCGAAGCGGGCCAGCGCCAGGCCCAGATCGGCGCGCCCTTTGCCGGACTCGAGCTTGGTGGCGGGCTCGAGCAGGACCGCGGCGTCGTCGGCGCGCTCGAGCTTCATGAGCGCCTTGGCGGCGATCAGCCGAGCCTCGATTCCGACGGTCCCCTCGTCGATGTCGTACACGCGTCCCAGATCCTTGGCCGCGTCTTCGTAGCGCTCCTCGTCGTACGCCAGGCAGCCGAGCGCGTGCGCGGCGCGGATGTAGGGCTGCACCTCGGGTTGGCTGAAGGCGTCCTTGGTTCCCGCGGCGCGGAGCTCCGCCGCCTTGGCTTCGCCGGCGGCCAGCACCGCGCCGAGCTCTTCCTTGGCGCCGTCCGCGTTGCCCGCCGCCAGACGTGACATGCCGATGCCGACCCGCGCGTCCGTGAGATCCGGCGCGACCGCCAGGGCGGCGCGGAACTCCTTCTCGGCGGCGCCGGGACGGCGCTGCTCGAAGAGTCGCCATCCATTTTGCAGCAGCTCCTGCGCGTCCGGCGCGGAGGGCGCCGGCGCGGCGGCCCGCTCGTCGACGGGCAGATGACACTTCTTGTATTTCTTGCCGGATCCGCAGGGGCAAGAATCGTTGCGGCCGGTGGCGGCAAGGCGAGCCCGCGCCTCCTCTGGGCTGGGCTCCTCGAGCGCCTTGGGCGCCTCAGACTGGGGAGACTTGGTTTTCGCGTGCTTCGTTTCCTTGGCCGTCATGGGTCCTTGGTTTTCCTTGGAGTATCTTGGGAGGTTCCGGGGGTCCTTGCTGGCGACGGGACCATACCCTAAAAATATCGGTCGAGATCATGCGGCGCGGGCGGATCCCGGGTGGGGGGCGGACGGTGCGTGCGCTGGCGCTCGCCTTCGCCGTCGCGTCGGCGGCCGCACCAACCGGCGTGCGCGCGACCGCGCGGACGACCGAGGCCGAGGTGGTGCGCGCCGACCTGCGCTTTCTGTCGGCGCCCGAACGAGACGGACGCGGCGCGCTCACGGCGGGGCTCGACCGGGCGGCCGAGCTCGTCGCGGCGCGCTTCGCCGCGGTGGGCCTGGAGGCCGCGGGCGATCGCGGCACCTTCTTCCAGGCCGTCGACATCCCGGTTCCGCAACGTCCTTCGGCGGAGACTCATCTGGCGCTCGGCGACGCGCCCCTGACCCTGGGTGTGGATTTCGTCCCCAACACCGGATCCGCGACGACGCGGGCGGGGGGGCCGATGGTTTTTGTCGGTGGCGATTTCGGCGGCATCGACGCCCGCGGGAAGGTGGTCTTGTGCCTGCTTTCGGATTCGGTCTCGATCTCGCGCTTTGTCGACAAGGCCGTGGCGCACGGCGCGGTCGGCGTGCTGTTCGTCGGTGGCCGCGGGGTGGCGGATGCGACGACGGCGGCCCTAGAGCCGCTATCCGCGTTCACGGTCGACGAGGTCTCGGCGATCGCTTCATTTCACGTGCGGCCATCGGCAATCGATCGCCTGCTGGCGCCCGGCGGTATGACCGTCGCGAAGCTGCAGTCGGCGTCGCGATCGGGGGAGCGACCACCTGTCGATCTCCCCGGCTGGGCGACCTTCGCGGTGGCCTGGACGCCCCCTTTCACCAAGGGGCGCAATGTGATCGGCCTGCTGCGCGGGTCCGATCCGAAGCTCGAAGGGGAGGCGGTTCTGGTGGGCGCACACTACGATCACCTCGGCTGGGGGGAAGAGGGGGGCGCGCTCGACGGGCGGCGGATCCACCCGGGCGCCGACGACAACGCGTCCGGGACCGCGGCGATGATGGCGGCGTCGGCGAGGCTGGCCGGCGCCACGGCGCGGCCGCGACGCTCGATCCTGTTCGTGGCGTTCACCGGCGAAGAGAAAGGTTGGGCCGGTTCGCGCGCGGTGGCGGCGCGCGCGCCGAAGACGGTGGTCGCGATGCTGAATCTAGATATGGTGGGGCGGATGAAGGGGAATGCGCTGGAGGTGAACGGGTCGGCGACCTCGGGGTCGTGGCGGGCGATCGTCGACGGGGCGAACGTCGCCGGCGCGGGCGCGGTCGATGCTCTGGCGCTGAGCTATCCACGCGCCGTGCCGTCGGGGAGCGATCATCAGCCGTTCATCCTGAAGGAGGTGCCGGCGCTGTTTCTCTTCACCGGCATGCACTGCGACTACCACCGGGGCAGCGACACCTGGGACAAGATCAACGTCGACGGGGTGGTCAAGGTGGCGAAGCTGGTGGCCGCCATTGCCCGGATCGTGGCGGATCGCGCGCAGCGGTTGGAGTTCGAGGCGCCGACCTGGGCGGATCGGCGCCCACCGATGGGCTGCACACCGTGAGCGACCCGGGTCCGCGGGCATGAGATCCGGTGGGTGCGCCGCGCTGGCGCTGGTGACGCTCGCCGGCTGTACGGGGCTCGCGACCGGTCTCGCCGGCCGACCCAGCGCGGAGGCGGGCCTGCTGAGAGGGAAATCCCCCCTCCGATCGCAGGGCGTCACCCACGTCGATCGCCTCACCGACGGCATCGCCGCGGCGCCCGACGATCCGCCGCGCACCGACCTGACGTCCGTTCTCGCGTCGCCGCAGAGCTTCGTCGTCTACGATCTCGGCCGCGACACCGAGATCGGCTGCGCCGCGATAGAAGCGGACGGCGACGACATCTATCGGCTCGAGCTGTCGCACGACGGCGTCGTGTTCACGCCGCTGTGGAGCGCCGGCGCCACCGGCGATCGCGGCATGCAGCCCCGCGCCGCGCGCGATCTCGCCGGAACGGGCCGTTACCTGCGGCTCGGCGTCTCCGGCGGCGACGGGCTCTACGCCGTCGCCGAGCTCTCCGTCGCCGGCACCTGCCCGCCGCGCTGGCCGCCGCCGCTCGCGCTGCAGACGGGGACGCCCGTCGACGAATCCGCGCGCATCAAGGCCTGGGCGCTGGCCGCCTGCGCCGCCGCCTACATCTTTGCCTACCGCCGTCGGGCCCCCGACTTCGTCAAGCTCTTCATCGCCGTTCCGCTGGGCCTGGTGACTTCGCTCTCGGTGCAGCTGTCGGAGATCTGGCCGCCACCGCCGTCGCTGCGGCTCGTGCTGCTCGCGGCGATCGCGATCGTGGCCGGCGCCGGCGCGCTGCGGGTCGGTGTTACGCGCTGGCGACGGGAGCGCCCGCGACGATCTTCTTGAGCTCGCCGCGCGCGTGCAGGTCGCGCACGATGTCGGCGCCGCCCACCAGTTTGCCGTCGACGTAGAGCTGCGGGAAGGTCGGCCAGCTCGAGTATTCCTTGAGGCCCTCGCGCAGCTCGTTGTCGGCGAGGATATTGAAGGACTCGAACGGGACGCCGATCTCCTTGAGGACACCGACGACCGCAGCCGAGAAACCACACTGCGGCATGGAGGGGTTCCCCTTCATGAACAGCATGACGCGCCCCTTGGCGATGGTGTCGGTGATGCGTTTCTTGAGTGGATCGTTCACGTGCGACTCCTGTTTTATTGACGTGCCTGACGGTATTCGTCGGGCGTTTCGGTGGTCAGCGCCAGCGCGTGGATCGGCGCGTTCGACCCGCGCATCACCTCGCCCAGCGCGGCGTAGACCAAGCGGTGGCGATCGACCAGTCCTTTGTCAAGGAAGGCAGCCGAGACGACCGTCGCCGAGAAATGGTCGCCGCCGCCGGTGGTGTCGACGACGTCGACCTCGGCGTCGGGGAGCGCGGTCCGGATGCGCGCTTTGATGTCGTCGGGCGTCATGGCGGCTGGCGGGGTCTGTATAGCACGTCACGGTATACTCGCATCCCATGACGCTGGGGACGCGCGTGACCGTCGTGACGACGCTGCTGGTGGCGTCGGTGCTGGCGGGCTCGGGCTACGCGGCGCTCAAGGTGCGGCGGGCGAACCTGGAGGCGGATCTCGATCGCGAGGCGCACGAGATCGCGACGGCGTTGCGCGCCGGCATCGAGCCGCTCGATCGGACCACCGCCGAGGAGACACTGGTCCAGCGCGCGCGCGCGGCGCGCCAGCACGACGAGCTGTTCGCGCTGGAGGTGCTGTCGGTGGGCAACGAGAAGCGCACCGACGACGACGCGTGGCGCTTGCTCATGCGCGCGGCCGACATCCAGGACGCGCCGGTCGGGCGGGTGTTCGACTCGGCCTCGGGCGCGCGGTCATATGCGATGGCGGTGCCGCTGTTCGACGCCACGGCGCTGGAGCTGCCGCCGCGACACCCGGCCCGTCACCCCATCGCGATCATGGGGATGCGGCGCGACGCCGGCTACATCGACGCCGAGGTGGCCGCCAGCGCCCGCCGGATCTTTCCCCTCTTCCTGGTGGTGGTGATCGGCGTGGCGGTCGGGGTGCGCTTCGCGATCCAGCAGATCGTGATCCGCGCCCTGCGGCGCCTCCTCGAGGGGATCGACGCCGTCGGCACCGGCGATCTGTCGCGCGTGATCCTCGCCGAGCGCGACGACGAGATCGGAACCATCGCGGGGCGCTTCAACGCGATGACCGGCTCGCTGCGCGAGGCCCGCGAGGAAGGGGAGCGGGCGTCGGACGCGCGTCTGGGCCTCGAGGCGCGGCTGCGGCAGTCGGAGAAGCTGGCCACGATCGGGCAGATGGCGGCGGAGATCGCGCACGAGCTCGGGACCCCCCTCAACGTCATCGGGGGGCGGGCGCGCGCGATGGCCAAACGCGCGGAGAAGGTGGCGTCGTCGGCCCTCGCGCCGGATGCCGCCGAGGTGACGCGGGAGGTGACCAAGAACGCCGGCATCATCGGCGACGAGGTCGCACGCATCACCAAGATCATCCGCCAGGTGCTGGATTTCTCGCGCCCGCGGGGTCCGACGGTCACGCGCGTGCGCCTGGGGGCGGTGGTGGCGGAGGCGCTGGAGTTCCTGCGCGAGACGATTCGCCGCCAGGGGATCGCGGTCGATCTGCGCACCTCCCCCGCGCCGCCCGAGGTGCCGGGCGATCCGGATCAGATCCAGCAGGTCTGCTTGAACCTGTTCATGAACGCGATTCACGCCATGCCGCACGGGGGTCGGCTCCAGGTGGCGACCGAACGGGTCGTGCAGCGCAAAGGGGGGCTCGACCTCGCGCCGCCCGCCGAGTATGTAGTCCTGACCATCGCCGACGGCGGTCCGGGGATTCCGCTCACCGACCGCGAGAAGATCTTCGAGCCCTTCTTCACGACCAAGGATGAGGGGCAGGGGACCGGCCTCGGTCTGGCGGTGAGCCACGGGATCGTCAAGGATCACGACGGCTGGATCGAGGTCGACAGCCCGGCCACCGGCGGCGCCGTGTTTCGCGTGTTTCTCCCCTGCGCCGTGGCGGCCTCGGGGAGCGAGGATTCGGATGAGGGCCGATCCGCAGACCAATCCCTTGCCCAACCCCAGTCGATCGGCAAGGATTGATCGGGTAGACCGCGTGCCATGGCCGAACCCGCAACCACCGCCGCCCCCGAGAAGATGCCGCCGCTGCCGGTCGCGGTCCCCGGCACGGGCCGGGCGACGATCCTGGTGGTCGAGGACGACGCGGCGATGCGCACCATGCTGCGAGAGGCGCTGGACGAGGACGGCTACGCGGTCGAGACCGCTGCCGGCGGCCGGGCCGGCGTCGAGCGCGTGCGACAAGGGGGGATCGACCTGGTCGTGTCGGACGTCAAGATGCCCGATCTCGACGGGCTCGACATGCTTCGGGAGATCAAGGCGGTCAGCCCGTCGCCGCACGTCATCACCATCACCGCGTTCGGATCGATCGACACCGCCATCCGGGCCGTCAAGCTGGGCGCGTTCGACTACATCACCAAGCCTTTCGACATTGACCAGCTGATCCTGTCGGTGCAGAAGGCTCTGGCCGAGCGGGCCCTGCGCTCGGAGGTCGCGCGGCTGCAGAGCGAGGTCCAGAAGAGCTACCGCTGGGGGAACATCGTCGGCAAGTCGGCCGTCATGCAGGAGATGTTCGCGCTCATCCGGCGCCTCTCGGGCTCGGCGGCCTCGGTGCTGGTGACGGGGGCGTCGGGGACCGGCAAGGAGCTGGTGGCCAAGGCGATCCACTTCAACAGCCCGCGCCGCGAGCGTCCGTTCGTGGCGCTCAACTGCGCGGCGATTCCCGACACGCTGCTCGAGAGCGAGCTGTTCGGCTACAAGCGGGGGGCCTTCACCGACGCGCGCAGCGATCGGCCCGGGATCTTCGTGGAGGCCGACGGTGGGACCATCTTCCTCGACGAGATCGCGGAGCTGTCGCCGACGCTGCAGGCGAAGCTGCTGCGGGTGCTCCAGGAAGGGGAGATTCGTCCGCTCGGCGCCGCGCGCAACGAGAAGGTCGACGTGCGGGTGGTCGCCGCGACCAATATCGATCTGGAGGCGCGCCTCGCGAGTGGCAGCTTTCGCCAGGATCTCTACTACCGGCTCAACGTCATCCACATCCACCTGCCCGCGCTGCGCGACCGGGCCGAGGACATCTTGATGCTGGCCGAGCATTTCTTGGCGCGGAGCGCGACCAAGGCGGGCAAGGAGATCCGCGGGTTTCACGAGGCGGCCAAGAAGGCGCTGCTCGGCTACGGCTGGCCCGGCAACGTGCGCGAGCTCGAGAACGTGGTCGAGCGTGCCGTCGCGCTGGCCGAGCGCGCTCTCGTGCAGGTCGAGGATCTGCCGCCGGGCGTGCGCGAGCGACGGGCGACGGCAGAGGACGAGCTGGGCGCGGCGGTCGCGCGGGGCCTCACGCTCGACGAGCTCGAGCGCGAGTTCATCAAGCGGGTGCTGGCGGCCGAGGGGGGAAACAAGACGAGAGCGGCGCAGCGCCTGGGGCTCGATCGCAAGACGCTCTACCGCAAGCTCGAGGAATACGCGGCCACGGCGGCCCCGGTCGCCGCAGAAGAAAGGGAGCCGCAGCCATGAACGAAGTCGGTTCTCTGGTGAGCTTTGAGGCGCGTGCCGAGGCCGGTTTCGAGCAGCTGCGCGCGCCGGCTTCCGGGCAGCCCTGCGTCCATTGGCGCCTGCGGGTCGTCGAACATCTCACGGCGCGGACCGAGCTGGTCCACGAGATCGCCTCGCCCGAATCCTTCGATCTCGTCTGGGGCGGCGATTCCACCCCACGGCGTGTGCCGGTGCGGATTCGCATCGATCCCGGCATGGCCCGCATCGAGGCCACGCCGAGCCTGCACCGCGCGGGGACGCCCGGCGCGCTCGCGGTGGCGCAGGCGTTCGGCTTTCGCGGTGCGCTCTCCGTCGAGGAGATGGTCATTCGCGCGGGCGACGTGCTCTCGGCCGACGGCGTGCTCCAGGACCCCACCTTCGGCGCCGGTCCGTTTCGATCCGCGGCGCAAGGCTTGGAGCTCTTCGAGGCGACCGTGCGCTTGCCGTCGCGAAGTCTCGGTCCGGCGCTCTTGCCTTGGGCACTGGGGACGGCGGCCGCGCTCCTGGGCGGCATGGGCCTCGCCACCTGGGCGGCCTGGCGGTACCACCTGGCGCACCTGCCGCCGGGCGCAAGCGCCTCGCGCATCGATCGGCCGCCGGGATCTTTCGCCCGCCTCGCGCCGCCCGAATTTCCGCGCCCGGGCCTGCCGTAGCGCGCGTCTCGCCTCGGTTGGTCGCGGTCGGTTGCCGCGTCAGTTGCCCGTGATCGGGGCGACGCAGTCGGCGGCGGGATCGGCCTTCATCGGCAGCCAGTGGTTGAATTCGGTGTCCGACGCGGCAATGAACAGCACCGGCGAGAGCGCGGCCGGATCGTAGTCGACCTGGCCGCCGGCGCCGGCGTCGAGGAGCCCGGCGACCTGTTCACGAAATCGTTCGAACGGCGGCGCGTCGAAGAGCACGAAGTAGAGCTGACGGGTGCGATCCGGGTTGCTCACCCGCCGGTAGGCCATGCAGCGGGGCTGCGGGGTCGTCGATTCGAGGCCCGCGGTTCGCGCCGCCGCCACCAGCGCCTCGGGCGTCACGTGGCCGGCGAACGCGCGGTCGAACTCGCCTTTCAGCAGGAGGGGAATCGCGCCCGGCGCTGGCGTGCTCAGCGATTCCATGGCGCGGGAGAACACCTGGTGAAAGAGCCCGCTCAGAAACTCGGGCGGCGGGGTCAACACCAGCAGCGGCGAGCTCGGGCCCGAGGCCGGCTCGAGCGCCACGGTCCATCCCTGGAGTTGCGCGCGTTCGAAGGTGTACGGGTTGGCGCGCGAATCTCGCGCCGAGCGCACGAAGAGGAAGCCGAAGATCGCGAGCGCGACCAGGGCCACGAGGATCTTGATCGGTCGATTCGATCGCGCCATGTCCGTCGAGCGGTCGGTGGGACCGCCCGACCAGACTTACCACGCCGGCTCAGTTGGACGCGGACGGATCGACGACGCGCCCCGCGAAGAGCAGCGCGCCGGTCGGCTGGTGGACGATGAAGAAGAGAAACGGCCGGTCGACGATGAGCGCGTTGCTTTCGACGGACAGCGTTCCGAAGCCAACGCCGGTCGCGGCCGCGGCCGTCGTACCCTTTTCGTCGACCGCGATGTCGGCCTGGTGGACCACCGCTTGGACGTACAGATCCCTGGCGCCGTCGATGCCGGAGAAATCGGCGGTGGCGTCGAAGGCGTCGGGCATTCCCAGCGCTGCGAGGGTGACGTTGAGCGACGTCGCCAGCGAGAACTTGAAGCGGGGCATGGTCACCCCGCCGTACGCCGGTACTCCATTCCCGAGGATGGTGGACAGCCCGTCTGCGGTCAGCGCCGCTTCGAAGCTGTCGAACGTCCCCGCGTCGGGAACGACCAGGATCATCGAGGTCGTGTCGCCATCGTAGGGTAGCGAGGCCGCGCTCCAGCCGCTGCCCCTCCAGAGCGACGCGTTCTCTTCGCCGCTCATCATGGGGACGCTGACGTCGCCGGCCGGTGCGTGGAAGGTTCCGGTCGGGCTGTTTGGTTTGAACGATGTCGCCCAGTCGCCATGAAAGTAGACCGCGTTCGCCAGGACCAGGCGCGTGCTGGAATCGATGGTTCCCGCGGGGAACAGCATCGGGATTTCGTCCTGGGTCTCGTTGGCCACCCAGCCGTTGATGATGCTGCGCGCGTCTTCGGGCGCGCTCACGAAGTCGAGCGTGTTGACGCCGGCCCCGTAGTCCTCGGCGAGGGTGTCGAGATACGACGGCAAGATCGTGAAGCCCTTCTGGACCCAGGTCGAATTGGCCAACGACAGTTGAAAAGTCCCCGCGTCGCCGCCAGAGGGCGGTGTGGTCACGGCCAGATCGAGCGCATCGAACGCCGCGTTCAAGCGATCGAGCGGCAACGTGAAGTGGAGCGTCGTCTGGATCTGAGCGGCGGTCTCGGTCGCCGCGCCGTTGTAGACCATGGCCAGTGCCACCGAGACGCTGACCGGTGAGAAGACCAGGTTGTCGCCGGTGCCGGCCTGGGCACGCAGATTCTGGTAGAGGTCGACCGCGAATGCCTGGTTGTCGGCGGCCAGCTCCGTGGCATCGCCTGCGGGGACCGACGGGTTGGCGATACGCACCTGGGTGGACTGCTCGACGCCGACAGGGGCCGAGGTGCCCGAGCCGCCGCAGCCCGGCAGGAGGGCCGTGGCCAGCAGCGCCGGTGACAACCAGGACAGTCTCATTCCACTATTCATGCTGGGGCATACAGCAAGCGATGGACCAGGCGGAGGGCCGCAAGTTGACAGGCCCGCCGGCCGACTCGCTCTCGAAATTCTGAGACGACAACGCCCCGCAGCCTCATGATTTTGGTTGGGGCCGAGCATCCGACTGGACATCCGGGTGGGCGGCCACGAACGCCGGCAGCGACGCGGCTGCGGCCTCGACGCGCAGGAGCCTCGGATAGGGGGTGAGATCGACGGCGAAGCGGCGGCCCGCGTACAGCTGCGGGACGAGGCAGAGATCGGCCAAGCTCGGCGCGTCACCCACCAGGAACACGCCGGCCGTTTCGGCGGCGGTCGTCTCCAGCGCGGCGAGGCCGCGCGCGATGAAGTGCCCGGCCCAGGCGTCGGGGTCGATGGCGCCGAGTCCGCGTACGTGCGCCAGCGTCGCCATGTTCTGGAACGGCTGAATGCCGCCGGTCACCAGCTCGGCCAGCTGCCGCGCGCGCGCGCGCAGCCAGGGATCCGAGGGCAGGAGTGGCGGGGCCGGGAACGTCTCCTCCAGATACGCGAGGATTGCCATCGACTGCGCGATCGTGCGCGGACCGCGGGCGTCGTCGACGACCAGCACCGGAACCTGGCCCAGCGGATTGAGCGCGCGGAACGCCGGCGTGTGCTGTCGCCCGCCGTCCTCGAGGAGGTCGACCGGACGACGCTCGAAGACGATCTGTTTGAAATGCAGCGCGATCCGCACCCGCCAGGCCGAGCTCGAGCGCCAGTAGTCGTAGAAGATCAAGCGCGCACCACCCGCTGGTCGATGCGGCCGAAGAGGTCGCGCCCGGCGGCGTCCCGCATCTCGATGGCGATGCGGTCCCCCACCGCCATGAACGGCGTCGTCGCACGACCGCCGTCGATCATCTCGATCGCGCGCCGCTCGGCCAGACAGGAGACGCCCCGCGCGCGGTCGACGTTCGAAACGGTGCCACTTCCCAGGATGGTGCCGGCGCAGAAAGCGCGCGTTCGCGCGAGGTGGGCGACCAGATCGAAGAACGAGAAGTGCATCTCGGGTCCGGCGTCGGGATCGGCGAAGAGGGTGCTGGTGCCGGTGCCGGTGCCGTCGGCGCGGGTGTAGGTCGATCGAAGCGGCAGATGGACGCGGCCGTCCCGCCAAGCCTCGCCGAGCTCATCGGGGGTGACCGCGAACGGCGAAAACGCGGTGGCCGGCTTGGACTGGAAGAACCCGAATCCCTTCGCCAGCTCGTCCGGGACCAGATTCCGAAGGGTGATGTCGTTCGCCAGCATGATGAGGTGGATCTGCCCGGGGGCCTCGCCGGCGCCGGTGCCGCGCGGGACGTCGCCGAGGATGACGGCCACCTCGGCTTCGAAGTCGAGGCCCAAGCTCGAATCGACGAGCGGGATGTCGTCCCTCGGGCCGGCCAGGACGCCCGAGCCGCCCTGGTAGATCAGGGGATCGGTTTCGAGGGTCGCCGGCGGCGCGGCGCCGCGCGCGCGCCGGGCCAGACGGACGTGGTTGAGAAACGCCGAGCCGTCGATCCATTCGTAGGCGCGGGGCAACGGTGGGCCGAGGCGCGTCTCGTCGAGCGGCTCGCCGGCATCCCCCGGGCCACCTGCGCCTGCCGCGTCGAGACGCGCCGCTAGCGCCGCCAGCGCGGGCGCGGCGTGTGGCCAGTCGTCGAGCGCGGCTTGCAGCGTCGGAACGATTTCACCCGCCCGCGCGAAGGTTCGCCCCCCGCGGCCCACCACCACCAGCGCGCCGTCGCGCGTGCCATCGCGCAGCGTCGCGAGCCTCATACGACCGGTCTCAGAGCCACCCGACCAGTGTAGTAAGCTCGCTCGAAATGGCCAAGGACGCCAAGGACGATCCGGAGGCGCTCAAAGTGCGCCTCGCCGAGCTGCGCGTAAAAATCGACGCCGCCGACGACGAGATCTTGAGCGTGCTCAACCGGCGCGCGGGCTTTGTCGGCGAGGTCGCCGATCTGAAGACCGCGCTGGCGGTCCCGTTCTACGTCCCCTCGCGCGAGCGTCAGATCGGCGAACGCCTCGCCGCTGGCAACCCCGGTCCGTTCCCGACCGGATCGATCCGCGCCGTCTTTCAGGAGATCTTCAGCGCCTGCCTGACGCTCGAAAAACGGGTGCGGGTCGCCTACCTCGGACCGGAGGGGACGTTCTCGGACATCGCGGTCAAGTATCAGTTCGGGCTGTCGGCGCGCGCGACGCCGATGGGGACGATCGCGGCGGTGTTCGAGGAGGTCGGCCGCGGCAACGTCGATTTCGGCGTGGTTCCCGTCGAGAACACCACCGAAGGGATGATCAACCCGACGCTCGACTGCTTCATCGACAGCGACCTCAAGGTGAGCGCCGAGATCGCCATGGAGATCAACATGTGCCTCATCGGCCGGGCCGGCACCCCGCTCGCCCAGATCGAGCGTGTCTATTCGCTGCCGGTCGCGCTGGCCCAGGTCCGACACTTCCTGGCCGCCAATCTGCCGCGCGCGGTGCTGGTCGAGGCGCGCTCGACGGCGGACGCCGCGCGGCTGGCCCACGACGATCCCACGGGCGCGGCCGTCGGTTCCGAGCTGGCGGCCAAGCTCCACGACCTCGAGGTGCTGCGCCGCAAGATCGAGGATCTTCCGCACAACATGACGCGCTTCCTGGTGCTCGGGCACGAGCAGGCCGCACCGACGGGGCACGACAAGACCTCCCTGCTGCTGGTGACCCGGGACGAAGCCGGAATCCTCTACCGAGTCCTCGGCACCTTCGCGGAGCGTGGCCTCAACATGACCAAGATCGAGAGCCGACCCTCGCGCCGGCGGCCCTGGGAATACGTGTTCTTCGTCGACATCGACGGCCACGAACGTGACGCTCCAGTCGCGGCCGCGCTGGCGGACGTCCGCAAGGTCTCCGAGTCGGTGAAGGTTTTGGGATCCTATCCGCGCGCGGACGGACGCAGCGGCTGAATATTGCGGGTTGCGTTGCAACAGCGGAAGCCTCGGCCGCGCAACGGATCTGCCCCGATCGCCCCGCATTTTTGAACGCTGTTGCCGCTCTCACAACAGCAAAACTACTCAAGGGGCGTTTCTGCGCGGCCGATGAATGGCTATGCAGATGTCGAAACAGATCCTCATCGTCGATGACGAGCCCGCGCGACGCGGTGAGCTCATCCGGCTGGTGCAGGGGCTGGGGTGCGAGCCGGTCGAGAGCGCCAGCGCGGCGGACGCGATCGCGCGGCTCGGTGAGGCGCGATTCGATCTCTGCATCGTCGATCTGGGGCTCCCGGCCGAGGAGGGGACGGCCGTCATCATGAAGGCGCACACCTGCCGCCCGCCGGTGGCGGCGGTGGCGCTCACCACCCACGGCGCGGGCGCTGGCGCCGTCGAAGCGTTGCGCGCCGGCGCCGCCGAGATCGTCGCCAAGCCCATCTGCCCATCCGGGCTCGCCGATCTGCTCCGTCGGCTCATGACCCCCGCCTGGGCGCGTCGGCCGGTTTCGGGTGCGGCGGTCGTTGGCGACCATCCCAAGATGCAGGACCTCCTCGATCGCGTCGACCAGATCGCCGACACCGACGCGGCGGTGCTCATCCGTGGCGAGACCGGCACCGGCAAGGAGGTGATCGCGCGGCTGATCCACGGCGCAAGCGCGCGGCGCGCCGGCCCGTTCGTCGCCGTCAACCTGGCGGCGATTCCCGAAGCCATGGCCGAGGCGGAGCTCTTCGGCCAGGTGGGCGGAGCCTTCACCGACGTCGACCGGCCCCGGGCGGGTCGCCTGGTCGCCGCCCACGGCGGGACGCTCTTCCTCGACGAGATCGGCGAGATGCCCCGCAGCGTACAGGCCAAGCTGCTCCGCGTGCTTCAGGAGCGCACCGTGACACCGATCGGCGGGGGCGGCGAGGCCGTCGCCATCGACGTGCGGGTCATCGCCGCCACCCACCGCGACCTCGACGGCCTCATCGCCGACGGCCGGTTTCGCGCCGATCTCTACTACCACCTCGACGTGGTCCCGATCGAGATTCCGCCGCTGCGCGCGCGCAGCGAGGACGTCCCCGCGCTGGCCGAGCACTTCCGCGGCGAGGTGAACGCGCGCGAGGGGCGAAGCGTCCCCGGATTCGCGCTGGACGTCATGCGGCGCTTTACGCATTACGCCTGGCCCGGCAATGTCCGCGAGCTCGAGAACCTGGTCGAACGACTGGTGGTCCTGGCCGGTACGCGCATGGTGGTGTTGGACGATCTGCCGCCCCATTTGCGCACCCAGGTGATCGATCTCGAACGCGCGGCGCTCGACCTACCTGTGGGCGGCGTCGACCTGCGGGTCTTTCTGACCGAGCTCGAAGAGCGGTTCATCGCCGAGGCGCTCGACCGAACCGGCGGCAACCACCACCGCGCGGCCGAGCTGCTCGGCATCAATCGCAGCACGCTGGTCGAAAAACTCCGTCGCAGAAACGTCGCCTGAGGGGGAAAAACACACATTGTCCGTCGGTGAGCGTTGTGCGCATCCAAGCGCGCCGAGCGCCGCTGACGTCGGGGATCTGGAGACCGTCACGGGGTTGACGGCGCCCTAAAATGCCGATCGCCAATCCGTTGACGGTCGGTCTGGATGGGCTCGCGCGAAGTGGCCGATCTGCGCGGGTCGTGACCTGCCACGAACGTGGCACGCGATGTGCTCATTGATTTAGGTCATGCCGACCACGACAACGAACAAGCGGAAGCCGACGACGAAGACGACCACCTCCAAGAAGCCTGCGAAGAAGGAGCTGGTCGCGCGGCGGAATGAGTACGCAGCCAAGTTCTTTCCCTACATCGAGAAGGTCGCCCGGCGCCTGGCGCGCCGGCTGCCGGCCCACGTCGAGATCGACGAG
>Ga0209863_10000742_pt1 | contig 14580 bp, 14 predicted proteins | sample OrgsoiDNA2013046_FD_185796 | JGI IMG/M metagenome (GOLD analysis project Ga0209863, IMG submission 185796) | Permafrost soil microbial communities from the Arctic, to analyse light accelerated degradation of dissolved organic matter (DOM) -... | ecosystem: Environmental > Terrestrial > Soil >...
GATCAGGCGCGCAAGACCAACGATCGCGTCAGCGAGTTGTCGAAGGCGGCAGCCCGCATCGGCGACGTCGTTGAACTCATCAACACCATCGCGGGACAGACCAACCTGCTGGCCTTGAATGCCACCATCGAAGCAGCGCGCGCCGGCGAAGCCGGTCGTGGTTTCGCGGTGGTCGCGTCCGAGGTGAAGGCGTTGGCCGAGCAGACCGCGAAGGCGACCGGCGAGATCGGTCAGCAGATCAGCAGCATCCAGGCGGCGACCCAGGAGTCGGTGAACGCGATCAAGGAAATCAGCGGCACCATCGAAAAACTGTCCGAGATCTCATCGACCATCGCAGCCGCCGTGGAGGAGCAGGGTGCGGCGACTCACGAAATTTCCCGCAACGTGCAACAGGCGGCACAGGGCACCCAGCAGGTCTCATCCAACATCACCGACGTGCAGCGCGGCGCCAGCGAAACCGGCTCGGCCTCGTCGCAGGTTCTCTCCGCGGCAAAATCGCTGTCCAGCGACAGCAACCGCCTCAAGCTCGAAGTCGGCAAGTTCCTCAACACGGTACGCGCCGCCTGAACGATGCACGGACATGGCCCCACACGGGGCCAGGTCCAATGACGCGACATGACTCGCGCGCGACCGGAGCATTTTCATGACCAGCTTTTCCATTCGCCTGACCCACAAGATCATGGCGATTGGTGTTGTCGGTCTGGTAGGGCTTCTTGCGTTCGGCGCGATCTACGAGGTCGGCAGTTGGTCGCAAGACGGATCGCGGGCCATTGCGGGCAATGCCCGTACGATCTCCGATCTGAACAAGCGACTTTCGACGGAGATGCTGGAGGCGCGACGGGCGGAGAAGGATTTTCAGCTGCGCCGTGACCTGTCGTATTCGAAGCGCCATGCCGAACTGTCTGCCGCGGTCGACCACGACGTTGAGCAGCTGAAGACCTTGGTGCGATCCGGCGGCTTCAATGATATCTCGGGGAAGATCGATACCGCGCATAATGGCTTCAAGAACTACGTGAACGAGTTCGGGGCACTGGCGCAAGCCGAGGTCAAGCTTGGTCTGAACGAAACATTGGGTTTGTCGGGATCACTGCGTACCGCCGTCCATGATATCGAAGCGAAACTCAAGGAAAGTGACGACCCAAGATTGACCAACTGGATGCTGATGATGCGGCGGCATGAAAAGGACTTCATGCTGCGGCGTGACCCGAAATATGTCGGCGAATTGAAAAAGGCCGCCGCGGAATTCTCGAAATTGCTGGCGAGCGCCGACATGCCGCCGACGCTAAAGGCCGATATCGTTCAGAAGCTGGAAAAGTATCAAGCGGATTTTTCCGCCTGGGCCGATGGCGCGCAAGAAGTGGCGCGTCGGGGGTCGGCGATGTCGAAGGAATTTCACGAGATCGAGCCAGTCGTTGTCGAGATCCAGCAGGGCGTCGAACGGCGCTATAACGAGGCCGGCGCGGCCGAGGCGGCCACGCGCGATTCGATCAAGGTGTGGATGCTGATCGCGCTTGGATTGGCCATTGTCCTTGTCAGCGGGGCGTCATTCCTGATCGGCCGCTCCATATCGAACGCGCTTTCGGCAATGGTCCGGGCCATGACCTGCCTGGCGGGAGGCGATTTTTCAGTCGCCATACCTGGCCTTGGCCGCAGGGACGAGGTCGGTGAAATGGCCGATGCGGTGGAGGTGTTCAAAACCAATATGAGTGAGGCGGCGCGGCTGCGCGCCGGGCAATTGATGGCAGAGCAAAGGCAACAGCGGGAAAAACTTGAAGCCGTGCAGCAAATGGCCGCCACCCTCGAGCATGAGACCAATGCGGCGGTCGGCGAGGTTTCAGCGGGTACGGATCGGATGGCAGCCAATGCCGCGCGGATGAGCGACAGTGCGGTGACGCTCGCGGAAAACAGCAGCAACGTGGCTGCTGCGGCCGAGGAAGCGCTGGTCAACTCGCGTACGCTGTCCGCCGCAGCGTCTCAACTGAGCCTATCCATCGCCGAAATCGCGTCTCAGGTGAACTCATCGAGAACGCTCACGATCGAAGCGGTAGCAGCCTCAGCCAGGGCTCAGGCCACGATCGGCAAGCTGTCCGAGGCCGCAGGCAAGGTCGGGACTGTCACCAGCCTGATCAGCGAGATCGCCAGCCAGACAAATCTGCTGGCGCTCAACGCGACGATCGAAGCCGCGCGCGCCGGCGAGGCCGGACGTGGCTTTGCGGTCGTTGCCTCCGAAGTCAAGTCGCTGGCCGAGCAGACCGCCAAGGCGACCAGCGAAATCGCGCAACAGATCATGGAAATCCAACAGGCCACGCAGGAGTCGGTTGTATCCATCAGCGCGATCGGCGAGGTCATCCGCAACGTCGAATCGAATGCATCCGGCATTGCGGCGGCCGTGGAGAGACAAAACGCCGTTACACTTGAGATATCCCAGACGGTCGAAGAATCGTCGATCGCGTCGCGCGAGGTGGCGGCACAGATAGTCAATGTGTCGAATGAGGCTGTGGAAACCGGAAAGCGGGCCGCGGAAATCCGCGACGGGGCTGCAGAAATCGCCCGCAAGATCGATGGACTTCACGTCACGCTCGTTCGTGTGGTCCGCACCTCGACAGCGGACGCTGACCGTCGCGTGTTTTCCCGCACGGACATCGACCGGCACGGAACCATCGATATTCGCGGCACCTCCCACAAGGTTCTCGTACTTAACCTCTCCGAGGGAGGAGCCATGCTTGGCGGAGCGATACCCGACGCTGGAATTGATACGCCCATTACCCTCGCGATCGATGGTGTTTCCATAAAGCTGAACGGCGCAGTCGTTAGCCAGAAGAAGGACACGATTTCGATCAAATTCAATCTGTCCGAGGACAACAGGAAGGCCGTGGAAGGTCTGATCATGGGGCGGCGCGCGGCCTGACAAAACAAAGTTCGGCTCCGGTGGAACCGAGCGTTGAACTTCCACCCCAACGATCCGCTTATGGGGGTCTACGCCCCTGACGGCACGACGGGCACGGCCGGCGCCGCCGCCTGCCGGCGGAACAGGATCCGCTGATACAGCCAGCCGATCGCCACCAGCACCAGGCCGAGGCACATGAACGACAGCGCGCGGTAGACGCCCGTCAGTGTCGACATGTCGATCAGGAACGCCTTCAGAATGGTAAGCGCGATCACGGCCGCGGAGGCGAGCCTTGCGCGCTGCGAATTGAAGACGATGCCGATGCCAAGCAGGGCCACGCCGAACGCCAGCCACGCGATCGAATAGGTGTATTGCTCGGCGTCAGTGGTAACGCCGCGGCTCAGGAACGGACCTTGGTAGAGCCGGCGAATTTCGAACGTGACATAGGCCAGCGCAAGAACGAGGGCACCCGCCGCGATGGTGTTGGCATAGAAGGCGGGACGCCGGCCCGCCACCGCGTAAGACAACAGCAGCGCAAGCACCGCCGGCAGGGCATAGCCGAGCAAGATCTGGTTGATGAATACGCCGCCGACGTCGCTCGACCACCAGATCATCGGATTCTCGAGCAACAACAACCCGAATACACTCGCCAGTCCGGCAAAGGCGGTGAGGAGGATCGCGCTGACGTTGTGGACGATGCTGCCGGTGCGGATCCGCAGCCGTTCCAGGCCGATCGCCATGGCGAGCGCCACACATACCTGCAGCGCTATTTCGGTCAGGCCGGCGTTGTCGTGGTAGACGTCGCCGCCGTTGACGGCGTGGCGAATTTCCATGGACGCCAGCAGCACCGTGAACAGGATCGCCGCCGATTCCACCGTGCGCAGCGGCGCGTCGTCGCCATGGCGGCGCAGGAAGTGGCTTGCGGTCCAGAACGACAGCGCCGGAATGCCGTAGCCCCACAACAGCCAGTTGAAGATCGGGGTGGTACCGACCGCAACGCCAACGATGCGCGGCTCGTAGCCGATGCGCAGCACCACGATGCCGGCGAGGATAGCGGCGAGCGAGCGCAGGAATGGTATCGGCCGTTGCATCGATATCCACGCCGTGCCCATCGACATCAGCGCCAGCGCAATCGTGAGCCAGCCCTTTTCGAGCGCGAAGGTCAGCGCGAGCGCCAGCGCGCCCAGCGCGCCGGTCGCAAACAGCGCAATCGAAATCGCCAGTCCCGGCCGATTGTCGCGCTTGGTCAGGATTTCGGTCGCGGCGCCATAGGCTGCCGCCAGCACCACCGCCAGGATAGCAAACGGGATCGAGCGATCGAGATGAGCGATGCGGGCGTACAACGCGATCAACAGCGTCAGCGGCGTGAATACGGCCGCGGCCGACCATACCACCGGTATGATGGCGCTCGCGAAGCGGCCCTGCGCCAAAAATCCCGCGGCGCCGAATCCGATCGCGAAAATCGCCGCGGTCACCAGGTGCAACGAGACCGAGCCGTCGGTGGCGGCTGGGCCGATGCCGGGCAGTGGCCCGCCCGGCAGCACCAGCATGTCCGGATTGGCGCGAACCGCCCATTCGGCGAACACCACGAACACGAAAATGGCCGCCGCGCCGACCGCGCCGGTGGCGGCCTCCGCGCGCCATGCCACGACTAATGTGCCGGCCACCAGCAGCGCGAACACGATGATGGCGGCGTCGGTATGGAAACTCGCGAGCACGATCATCGTTGAGCCCGCAAGGCAGGCCGCGAGCGAGCCGGACGAAATCGGCTCGATCCGGCCCTCGTCGGCGGGCGGGCCGAACATCAACCCGCACACCACCAGCAATGCGGCGAGGACGAACCCGGCGATCACGTGGAACGCATGCGGTCCGACCATCGACGGACCGCATTGCAGGCAAGGAAAGGTCCACAGCAGCGCGAACGTTATTGTTGTGATCGCAAGCCAGCGCCACAGCCTGATCCGCGCCAGGCCGAAGGCCGCCGCGGTGACGATGGCAAGATAAATGTACAGCGCCCAGAAGTCCGGTCTGTCGGAGGAAACCAGCACAGGCGTGACGAAGGCGGCGGCGATGCCGAGCCCCGCCAGCGCCGGTCCGTGCAACAGCGCCGCGGCGAGCGTGCCCAGCGCCACCAGTCCGAGCAGAATGAAGGCGGTGGCGGGAACCAGAAAACCGTACAGCGCGTAAGCGGCGTAGACGGTCGCGAAGGCAACCGCTGTCCCGGCGGCGGTGAGCATTGCCGGGATATTGGCGATCGGCAGCGCTGCGATCGCGGAGATGCTTTCCTGGCGGCGGGTCCATTCGCCCGCGGCAAGCAGCGCCAGCGCGAACAGGCCGCCGAGCAATGTGCGCACGCCGGGACCGAGCAGGCCGGCGTCGATCGAATAGCGAACCATGAAGAATCCGCCAAGCGCCAGCGTCAAGCCGCCGACCCAGACCACCCAGCGGGTGCCGATGCGCTCCTCGAAGCCGGGAGCGGGTTGCGACGCCGCAGCTGGAATGTCCGGGATCGGAGGCGGCGGTGCCGGTTGGCCAGGCTGCGCCTCTGTTTCGGTTGTTTCAATTCTGATCTGGTCCGATGCCGATGCAGCGATCGGTGCATCCTGCACGGGAAGCGGCGGCGTCATCGGCGTTTCCGCCGCCGCCGATGGCGCATTTGTCTCCATCAACTCCAGCCGCGCGCGCAACGCGGCGGTTTGATTGAGCGCCTTGCGCGCAAAGATAAATGCAGCGATGGCGATCACGAGCGAGAGAAAGTCGAGCGGCGAATCGAACATCGAGCCTCCAGGCGATCGGCCCGACGTCAGGGCGTACCGCGTCAAATCCTTAACCCACGTCAGTGCCGTCCGGCCGTCAGTGCCGTCCGGCCGCCAGTGCCTTTAGACCGTCAGCGTCGCCCGCGCACCCGCAGGCCCGGTGCGGGCCGCTCCTGCAGCACCTCGCGGCGGAAGCGAAACAATGCGGCGGGCCGTCCACCGGTCTGCGTCGACATCACCCCGGTTGGTTCGACCAGGGCGCCGGCTTCCACCAGGCGCCGGAAATTCTGCTTGTGCAGGTGCCGCCCCGAGATCGCTTCGACGGTGCGCTGCAGTTCAGTAAGTGTGAATTCGGGCGGCAATAGTTCAAAGACCACGGGGCGGTATTTCAGTTTGGCGCGCAGCCGCCCCATCGCGGTCGCCAGGATTCGCCGGTGGTCGAAGCGCATCGCAACACCGAGCGCAGGGATAGATCCGCGCGCCAATGCCGCGGGACGTCCGTCCCGCCGTGCCTCCTCGATCAATCCGGCTTCGTAAAGCAACTCGTAGCGGTCGAGCACGCGCTCCTCGTCCCAATGCGCGCCCTCGGTGCCGAAATACAGCCGGACACGATCCTTGCGGCTCAGCGCGCGTGCCGCGTCGGGCTGCTCGGTCTGCGCCGCCCAGCTGGTGAGTTCCGGAAAGATGTCGCGCTCGATCATGGCGGGCCGCGCTTCGCGCCAGTCTTCCCACGGGAAAAACCGATACCAGGGCTCGAAGGTCGCACCCGCCGCGCGCGATGCATTGTCGGCCGCGCGCGTCAACGCGAGGTAGCCGATCGAGGCGACGTGGGCATCGGTGTCGCCGGCCTGGGTATGCCTGCCACGGTCGCCGAAGGTATAGAGCTGCTCGACGTATCCCAGCCGCAATCCCGCCTGTTCTTCCACCCAGGCGCGCAGGCCGATCTCGAAGGTGCGGTGCGCGACCGCGTCGAACGGGCCGAACGGAAGCCCCGCGAGCCTGTCGCCAACGCCGCCCGATGCCGTGAGGATCAACGGTTCGTTGCCTTCGATCGCGACGATGGCCGCGGTGAGGCCGATTTCGATCGGCGTCAGAGGCTTTTCGCTCATCTGGCGTCGTTTGCGGGCATCATTCGAGATCGATGCGGAATGGCCGGCCCTCGACCATCATGCTGCCCGGGCCCATCTCGTCGAGCGCGCGCAGCATCCGCCCGTCGCGCCCCAGCGCCTTGTCCGCCAGACTGACGATCAACCGGTTCGGCGATGCGATCGGGGAGGCGGCGCGAATCTGCCGTGCAATCGAGATTTCGTCGCGATGCGGGTTGAGCAAACAGGCGGCGGCGAAGGCGCTCGCGGTCGAGCGGCTGATGCCGGCGTAACAATGCACGACCAGCGGCGCGCTGCGGTCCCAGCCGCGGACAAAGTTCAGGACCTGTTCGATATGCCGGTCCGACGGCGCGACAAAGCCGTCCATCTGTTCGGTGATGTCGTCCATCGAGACTTTCAGATGATTGGCGGGGAGGACCGACTCCGGCCGCTGCACCTGGTCGACATTGGCCATCACGGTGAGGACGTGGCTGGCGCCGGTGGCCTTGACGGTGTCGGGAAGCGCGGCGAGCGAGCAGACGTGAATCATGGCGGTCCTTTGGTTGGTGCAATTATAGGCTTGCCCTCGCCACGGCGAAAGCATCGATGTTCACGGAAGCAACGTCTTGAACCGCTCCAGGAACCGCTTTTCCGCCCTGGCCGCGGTCCAGGGCGTCAGGTAATCGCGCACGCTCGACGGCGGCAGGCCGGGATCGCGGCCGAACAGGCGTTTCGCCTCGGCTTCGGCAAAGCCTGCGAGCTTCGTCGCCTCGAGATATGCCGCGCCCCTGTCGGCGGCCTTGATCTGTCGCGTGATCTCCTCGGCCAGCACCGGCGGCAATCCGAAGCGGATGTGGATCGCCGAAAGCAGCCGCTTTTCCACCATCTTATAATCGCCGCCGAGCACCGCCTTGAACGGCGAGATCATGTCGCCGATGACATATTCCGGCGCATCGTGCAGCAGCGCCGCGAGCCTCAATCGGACATCGACGCGCGGGGTCTGCTCGCGCATCACGGCTTCGACCAACAGCGTGTGCTGCGCCACCGAAAAAATATGCGCGCCGCTGGTCTGGCCGTTCCAGCGCGCGACCCGCGCCAGGCCATGGGCGACATCGGCGATTTCGATGTCCAGCGGCGAGGGGTCCAGCAGGTCGAGCCGCCGCCCCGACAACATCCGCTGCCAGACGCGGGGCGGTGCTTCGGCTGCGGACAATTTTCCAGCCGTCATTTGACTTTGAGGCGCGGGATGCGCTGTTTTCCGGCGCAGGTTTGATGGCAAAAGCAGGTCACCAGATGGTCGTTGACCATGCCGGTGGCCTGCATGAAGGCATAGACGATGGTCGGGCCGACAAACTTGAATCCGCGCGCAGCCAGTTCTTTCGATACCTTGATCGACAGCGGCGTCGATGCCGGCACGCTGGCGGTGGTCTTGAAGTTGTTGACCTTCGGCCGGCCGTCGACGAAATCCCACAGGAATTTCGAGAAGCCGGGGCCGTCCTCCATGATCTTGCGATAGCCCTTGGCGCTTGCGACCGTGCCCTCGATCTTGGCGCGGTTGCGGACGATGCCGGCGTCGTTCATCAGCGCATGCAGCTTTTTGGCGTTGTAGCGCGCGATCTTTTCAGGGACGAAATCGTCGAAGGCGCGGCGAAAGTTGTCGCGCTTGCGCAGGATCGTGATCCACGACAGCCCGGCCTGAAAACCGTCGAGGATGAGCTTTTCGTACAGCGCGCGGTCATCATATTCCGGCACGCCCCATTCGGTGTCGTGATAGGCCAAGTAAAACGGATCTTCGCCGGGCCATGGACACCGCACCAGGCCATCGGCATGCAGGCGCGCCGACCTCGTCATGCCACGGTCTGCTTCGGTGCGATCAGCAAATCGTCCGGCTCGGCCACGCGGATGGCGAGACCGCCCGATGTCAGCGGCAGTCCGGCCGCAAGCGCGTCGGCCACGCGATCCACTCTGATCAGGGCAAGGCCATCGGGGCCTGCCGTCGAGCCCATGGTGCCCACCGATTTGTCGCCGGCCAGGATGGCAGCACCCGGCTCCGGCGACGCGCTCTCGAGAATGACCCGTATGGTTCGGGTGCGGGCGGTACCGCGGTGCTGCATCCGCGACACCACCTCCTGGCCGACGTAACAGCCCTTTTCGAAATCGACGCCGCGCAGGCGATCCATGTTGGTTTCGTGCGGAAACGCGTCGCCATACATGAAGTCGAGACCGCCGCGTGGAACGCCCGAGGCGATGCGATGGGCGTCGTAGGCGCCGCTGTCGACCAGCTCCGCGCCGATCAGATCGGCGACCTTTTGCGCGAGTTCCACGGGTATCAGAATCCGCCAGCCGAGCCCGGCATGGCGTGGATCGGCGAACGAAAGATCAGGCACCACGGCGGGATCACCATCCCACGCCGCCAGCACACCGAGACTATCCGAGAGATTTTCTATCCCGACCTTGGCGCGCAACTTATAGAAGCCAAGCTTGTCGGCAAAACCTTGCGCGAGCGCGCGCGGACAGTCGATCAGGAACCCGCCGCCGTGCCCGGAGGGCGCTTCGGTGATCAGGAAATCCACCGTGATCTTGCCCTGCGGCGTCAGCAACGCGCCGAACCGGCCGAGGCCCGGGCGAAGCAGCGTAACGTCTGTAGTGACGAGGCCATTGAGAAAGTCGCGGGCGTCGATGCCGCTGACCTTGACCACACCACGGTCGGGAAGAAACGCTGCTTTCATAAGGAGTTCTCTGACAAAGTTCTTTTCAAGGTTCGCTTGGAAGTCGCTTGCAAGTTCTTGGGAAAACGCCAGCGGCGGATATCACATGGCAACGTAAGACGCTAAGGTATCGGGAACAAGGCCCGCGCGACACCGGTTCCGTAAAGCAGGTGCTGAGGACCCATGAATCAACGATTTGATACCATTCTGAAATCCGGCACCGTGGTCAATCAGGATGGCGAGGGCGTGCGCGACATCGGCTTGGCCAATGGCCGCATTGCAGCAATCGGCGGGCTTGGACAGGCCTCCGCCGCCGAGGTGATCGACTGCAAGGGCCTGCACATCCTGCCCGGCGTGATCGACACCCAGGTGCATTTTCGCGAGCCGGGCCTCACCCACAAGGAGGACCTGGAAACCGGGTCGCGCAGCGCCGTCATGGGCGGGGTCACGGCCGTGTTCGAAATGCCGAACACCGATCCGCTGACCGTCACGGAGCAGACTTTTGCCGACAAGGTGAAGCGCGGCCATCATCGCATGCATTGCGATTTTGCGTTCTTCATCGGCGGCACCCGCGACAACGTGCAGGATCTGCCGGAGCTGGAGCGCGCGCCCGGCTGCGCCGGGGTCAAGGTGTTCATCGGCTCGTCGACCGGGGCGCTATTGGTCGAGGATGATGAAAGCCTGCGGCGGATCTTCAAGGTGATCCGGCGCCGCGCCGCCTTTCATGCCGAGGACGAGTACCGCCTCAACGATCGCAAGGGGTTGCGCATCGAAGGCGATCCACGCTCGCATCCGGTGTGGCGCGACGAGACCGCGGCGCTGCTGGCGACGCAACGTCTGGTCAAGCTCGCCGATGAAACCGGAAAACGGATTCACGTGCTGCATATTTCGACCAAGGAGGAGATCGAATTCCTGAGGGATCACAAGGACGTCGCCTCCTGCGAAGCGACGCCGCATCACCTCACGCTGGCCGCTCCCGAATGCTATGAGCGGCTCGGCACCCGCGCGCAGATGAATCCGCCAGTGCGCTCGGCCGATCACCGCGACGGCATCTGGCGCGGCATCGAGCAGGGCATCATCGACGTGCTCGGCTCCGATCACGCGCCGCATACGCTGGAGGAAAAGGCCAAAACCTATCCGGCCTCGCCGTCGGGCATGACCGGGGTGCAGACGCTGGTGCCGCTGATGCTCGATCACGTCAATGCCGGGCGATTGTCGCTGCAGCGCCTGGTCGACCTCACCAGCGCCGGGCCGGCGCGGCTGTACAACATCGCCGTCAAGGGCCGGATCGCGGCGGGCTATGATGCGGACTTTACCCTCGTCGATCTCAAGCGCAGCGAAACCATCACCAACAAATGGGTGGCTTCGCGGGCGGGCTGGACGCCCTATGACGGCGTTCGCGTCACCGGCTGGCCGGTCGGCACCTTCGTGCGCGGCCGCCGCGTGATGTGGCAGGGCGAACTGATGACGCCGTCGACCGGCGAGCCGGTGCGGTTTCTGGAGACGCTGCGGGCTTAGTTTTTTACGCGCTCATGTTTCACGTTAAGGCGGGACATGACGCCACTCTCCGACGTCGTCACCCGGCTTGACCGGGTGATCCAGTACGCCGCAGCATTGATGTTAAAATGCGAGGGCTCTGGGATACTGGGTCGCCCGGTCAAGCCGGGCGATGACAGCTTTGCTTGATGCAAGCTTGCTTTGCTTAATGCGAACTCACTGCCTCGCCCGCGCGGTCGAGAACTCGCCATTGCGGATGCGGTCGGGGAGGCCTTCCGCATAGGTCGCGACCGCGTCTTCGCCGTAGGTTCCGACCAGTTCGGCGAAGGCGGCGAACAGGCTTGCCTGTGCCAGGCAGTCGCCATCGACGCCGTCGTGGCGCGCCTCCGCCCAGGCCTCGTTGAGATAGCCGAGGGCGGCCTGCTTCTGTTCCTGATCGGGCAGCGGATCGCGGGCGGTTTGAAACGACGCTGGATGGCTCATGAAACCCGGCAGGCTGTTTGCGCGATCCAGGGCGGAGCGCGTCGAATGCGCGGGGGTTTACCATGCGATTCGGGGTCGCCTAGACCAGTTCTTTAAGAAAGGTTAACGGCGCTTTTGATATTGGCCTCGGCGCGCTCCCTGATCACCTCAAGCCTGAGGCCCGCCGCCGCGGATTTCCTCGATACTCCCCGTGAAATAAAACGCGTCGACCGGCAGATCGTCGTGCCGGCCGTTGAGAATTTCGGCACAGCCGCGCACGGCGTCGGCACGGCTCACATACGAGCCGGGCCGCTTGTTAAAGGGTTCTGCGACGAAGAACGGCTGCGAGAAAAAGGCCTGCAGCTTTCGCGCCCTTTCCAGCAGGATGGGATCAGCGGCGGAGTTTCCGGTTTCGTCGGCGACCCGCAGCGTCGCGATGGCCCGGCGGGCACGGGCGGCAATGTCCAGATGATAAGCGTCCACGCGATGATCGTCCAGCAGGCGCGAGCGCGCCGTCAGCACATCCACTCCCGGGTAGTTTTTGGCGAGGATCATCTTGCGGGCGAGTTGCACCACCGTATCGACCGGCGCCAGGGCTGCCAGCGTCTCGGCCGTCCACGGTCCCGCCACGCCGGTCAAAAAGAACGTCTGCACGGCGCCGACCGTACCCTCGCTGTAGCCTTCGTTTTTCAGTTCGTCGGCGAAGGAGCGGTTTTCGTCCAGCGACGGCGGCCAGATTTCAGAGGGCGGCGGAATCAGAACGAACAGGGTGACCGGATGGCTGCTCTTGCTGATACGGCGCACGATCTCTTCCATCACCACGGTGTTCCCGGTGCCGTATTCGCCGGCAATGGCGACGCTGCCGCCGGCTCGGATCGGACACATCACGTCGATCACCTTGATTCCGGTCTCGACAATCTCGCTGGATGGCCGGCCGCCGGTGGCGGCGGCGGTGAGTAACGGCACCAGGCGGTCAAACTGCATCGGGCTGATCGCTGTCCTGGGCCGGCGGCGCGAACTCAAAACGGTGGCGCCTCTCGGCAGCGACTCGATCGGTGCGGTTGCGACGCCGCGGACGATGCCGCCCCCCGAACGCTGCATCGCCTGGATCGTAACGCTGCGCTTGCGCGCCTCGTCGCTCACCGCCAGTTCGGTCATGAGATCGGGAAGCGAGGCGGGTCGAACAAGGCCTCCACCATGTCACCCCGGGTCTCGATCAGGCGGCCGATCCGGTTGGCGAAATCGTCGGGCAAGCCTTGGGAATGCAGGGTGTTCGTGATCATGGTCAGCATCCTCTGTTTCAGATGGGAGCGCGCTGCGTGCAGGCGGTTGTTGACCGTTACCGCCGACAGCCCAAGGAAAGCGGCAATGTCCTGATGCGAGCATTCGTGGATGAAGAACAGCGCCGCCGGCTCGCGCAGCGCATCCGGCAGCTCCGAGATCGCGGCCAGCGCTGCCGCGGCCTGCCGTCGCTGCTCGAGTAGGTGATCGGCCGGCGGGTCGTCGCTCGGCACATTCTCGGCTTCGGCCAGAGGCACCGCATGCAACTGCTTCCGCCGCAGCACCCGGAATGCATGGTGCCGGACGATGCCCCGGAGCCAGCCGGGAAAGGCCGCCGGCTCGGCGAGCGTGGGCAGTGCGGTCCAGGCGGCCACGAAGGCTTCCTGAACGATGTCCTCCGCCTGCTGGAAGTCACGCACCAACGCAAGGGCCGAACCGAACGCAAAGTGCTGGAAGCGACGCGTCAGATCGACGAAGGCGCTGACGTCGCCCTCGCTTGCCCTGCGAACCAGTTGTTCGTGATCCATCGCCATGCCCTCTCACCCCAAAGGTGCCGGGAAAGGCAGCCTACCTTTAGAAAAAAGCAAAAAAAACAATAGTGGAGCGTTTTCCGCGCCCAGCGCGTTTCAAGCGAAAGCCTGCCCCGGACTTGATCCGGGGTGGAAACCGGTTCGCGTCAAGAAAACGCGTCAAATCAGGAATCTGGAGCCCCGTTTCGATTCTATCGAAACGGAAACGGCTCTAGTTGGCGTAGCGGGCGGTGAGGTCCCGCGAGATCTTCGAGCCTTCCTCGATGTACCGGCGGATTGCGACCGAGGCCGCCGGCGTGCAGGTCCGGTAGGTCTGCTGGAAGCCGTTATAGCCGCGGTTGAAGCCCGCGATCATGCGGGCGCGGCGATCGCCCGAGGGGGTTTCGGCATCGATCAGCGCCTGCATTTCGTTGCGCCATTTGGGGCCTTCATTGGTGCCGCAAATGCCCCGCAGATAGTGCAGGGTGCCGAGGATCTCGGCCAGCCGCTGCAGGTCGCCGTCGAACGGCGCGGCCGCATCCTGGGCCCGCGCAGGGCCATGGCATGCCGAGATGACAATGAGAGCGGCCAGAAAGCGCTTGAGCATGATCTGTTTTTCGGCGCCTCTTCAAACGGTTAGCGGACCCGCCGAAAGCGTTGCGGTCAGACCCGGTCTAGCGGAGCGGGGAAGCGATTTCAACGCATGATCCGGCCTGACGCCGTCCCTCCGGGACCCCCGTTTGCTAACTAATACGCAGAAGAATTGAAGCGCAGCATTAATTCATTGGGGATGTGATGATCCAGCTGTCGATGCGGGGCCACAACCTACCCCGCGATGCCGGCAGCCATCGAGATCGAGCTTGGAGGCGCACACCATGACTATATTCGAGCCGGGCGAAACCGCACCGCGGATGCTGATCGCAGACGACGATCCCTCGATCGTCAAGCTGATGGCGTATCGATGCAGCCAGATGGGGTTCGAGGTCGAAACCGCAAGCGACGGAACGCAGGCGTTTGAGAGGATTCGTCAGGGCGGGATCGATACCTTGATCATCGACGTCCAGATGCCCGAGCTCGACGGCCTGTCGGTCTCCGCCCATTTACTCGAACATTCCACAAGGCCCTTGCATGTGATCGTGGTGACGGGAAGCCGCGACGCCGAAACCGTCGCAACCTGCGACAGCATGGGCGCCCTTTACGTTCGCAAGGGCGCGGGTTTTCGGGAAAATCTGGATTCTGCGCTCGCCGAGATCTATCCCGCAAACGCCGGCCGCATCAGGCAATCGGGATTGCGGGCGAGAAGCCATTCGGAGGCGTTCGCGGGCCTTGCTGCTTGACGATGAGACGCCGCTTGGCTTGTCATGCTCCGATCAGGCCGCGGGCGGACTGGATGAC
>Ga0209863_10000743_pt1 | contig 14533 bp, 16 predicted proteins | sample OrgsoiDNA2013046_FD_185796 | JGI IMG/M metagenome (GOLD analysis project Ga0209863, IMG submission 185796) | Permafrost soil microbial communities from the Arctic, to analyse light accelerated degradation of dissolved organic matter (DOM) -... | ecosystem: Environmental > Terrestrial > Soil >...
TGCCGCCGGCTCAGCACCTGGGTCGTCTGCCGGATTTTCACAATGCTGTTGCCCGGGAGCACGCCGCGAAAATTTGTTCCCGGATAAATGATGCAGTCGCGGCCGACGATCGAGCCGGGATTCAGAACTGCATTGCAGCCGATCTCGGTTCGATCGCCGATGATTGCGCCGAACTTCGTTAGGCCGGTGGCGATCAGGCCGTCGATCACGAGCACGGAGATCTCGGCATGATCGAGTTTGACGTTGGAAAGAATCACACCCGCGCCGAGGTGCGCGTGATAACCGAGAATAGAATCGCCGACATAGCTAAAGTGCGGAATCTGCGCCTCGTCGAAAATGATGCAGTTCTTGAACTCGCAGGAGTTGCCCATCACGACCTCATTTCCGACGATGACATTTTCCCGCACATAACAGCCGCTCCGGATTTGGCAGTTCTCGCCGATCCAGGCCGGCCCTTTCAACATTGCCCCCTGCTCGACAATCGTGCCGCGGCCGATGAAGACGGAATTGCTGATGAACGGCTTCCCCAGCAGCTCACCCAACACCGCCGGCTTGAGCCGGAATTGCAAATAGCTTGGAATCTGCTTGAGCGCTTCCCAGACGTATTTCTCCTGCTCGAAGAGCTTCGAATGCGCGGTGTGCCCAAGATCGAAGAATTCAGCGGCGTTAAACATTTCGTTAGGCGTTAGGCACGGGCGCGGCGGGTGACGAGCTGGCCGTCCTTCGTGTCACGAACCTCCCATCCTCGCGTCTTCAATTCGTCGCGCAATTCATCACTTCTGCGCCAGTTCTTAGCCAGCCGCGCGCGCGTCCGCTCCTCCGCCATGCGGGCGACTTCCTCCGGCGGTTTCGTCTCCTCATCCTCCAGCGCGAGGACTCGATTGATTTTCTGCCACCAATGCAACCAGGCCAGCGCGCGGACCGAATCAATCCCGCCGTCCAACTCGCGATTGCTCTCGCGGATCTGTTCGAAAAGATAACCGAGCGCCGCGGAGATGTTGAGATCGTCGTCCAACGCTTCAGCAAATTTGTCATCCAACCCGGGAGCTGATTCGTTAGGCGAAGCTGCTTTGGTTGCTTCGCGCAATCGGCGCAACCATTCATCGATCCGCGCGAGCGACTGACGCGCCTCTTCCATTCCTTCCCAGGTAAAATTTAGTGGCGCGCGGTAATGCACGCGAATCAGCGCATAACGAACTTCGCGGCCACTGTATTGCTTTTCGAAAAGATCCGGCAAGGTGTAGAAATTGCCTAACGATTTCGACATCTTCTGCCCTTCGACCAGTAAATGCGCGCAGTGCAGCCAGTAGCGGACGAACTGCTTTCCGCTGCATCCCTCCGATTGCGCGATCTCTGCTTCGTGATGCGGGAAGATGTTGTCGACGCCGCCGCAATGAAGATCGATTTGTTCGCCGAGCAGGGTCGTCGCCATCGCGCTGCACTCGATGTGCCAGCCGGGCCGCCCCGCGCCCCACGGGCTCTCCCACTTCACCGCGCCGTCTGCTTCGTCCCACGCTTTCCAGAGCGCGAAATCGCCGATGTTCTCCTTGTCGTACTCATCGCTCTTCACGCGTCCGGACGGGCGTAATTCCGCGAGATTAAAATGCGCGAGATGTCCGTACTGGGGAAAACGGTTGATTCGAAAATAAACCGATTTGTCCTCCGCCTGGTAGGCCAGTTCGCGAGCGATCAGCTTCTCGATCATCGCGATCATCGCGATCAGGTAGCGCTCCTCCGTTGCGGCGGGGAAAGCATTCGCGCGCTTAATCTGGAGCTCCTCTAGATCTTGAAAGAACGCTGCTTTAAAAGGCGACGTGAAGTCTCTCAGCGCAAGATTTGCCGCGCGGCTGCCGTAGATTGTCTTGTCGTCCACGTCGGTGAGATTCATCACACGACTGACATCGAAGCCACGCGATTCGAGATGCTTTTGAAGCAAATCTTCGAAAACGTAAGCGCGAAAATTCCCAATGTGCGCGCGGCTGTAAACGGTCGGGCCACAGGTGTACATCTTCACTGCCCGACCGGCGGGATCGAGCGGGCGGAACTCCTCGAGCTCCCGCGAGTAAGTGTTAAAGAGGCGCGGCGGCATCTTCCTGCCTTGTGACAAATCGCTCGTTAGGTCGTCGATTCATGATTCTGTTTCCACAGTCGCCACCGCGATCGCGGCCATTCCTTCGCCCCGCCCAATCGCGCCCATGCCTTCATTGGTCGTCGCTTTAATGCCAACGCGCGAAATATCGATCCCCAAGGCGCTGGAAATCCTCTCGCGCATCGCCTCCAGATGCGGGCCAATCTTGGGCGCTTCCGCGATCAAGGTGGCGTCTAAATTTCCGACCCGGCAATTGTGCCTAACGATAACTTGCCCGACGTGTCGCAAAATTTCGAGACTGCTGATGCCGCGAAGTGTTTCGTCGTTATTCGGAAAATGATGGCCGATATCCCGCTCCCCAATCGCGCCTAACAATGCGTCCGCGATCGCGTGGATGAGCACGTCGGCATCTGAATGACCATCCAGCCCCCGCGCATGCGGAATCTCCACCCCGCCCAAAACGAGCTTGCGATCTTCCTTGAAACGATGGGCGTCATACCCAATCCCGGAGCGAAACATGCGGCGCGTCAACTTTTCAGATCGAGGAGACCGTTCGAGGCAATGATGCTGTATTTGTCCGGCATATCCGCGCGTTGTTTCAGCTCGACCCGGCCGCCGGCGCCTTCCACCAAAATCCAGCCGGCGGCGATATCCCAGAGGCTGATGCCCTGCTCGATGTAGGCATCGAGCCGCCCAGACGCGATGTAAGCCAGGTCGAGAGCGGCACTGCCTAACAATCGACATTTTCGCGCCCGATGCACCATTTCCTGCAAGATCGGAACGCCCGCATCAATCGTCGCGGCGGTTTTCGACAGGCCAATCGAAACGACCGCTTCCGCCAGATCCGCCCGCGCGCTGACGTGAATCTCGTTCTTATTCAGCAACGGCGGCTGACCTTTTTGCCCCGTCCAAAGTTCCTCGCGGATCGGATCGTAAATCACCCCGACAATAATTTCGCGCTGAAAACGCAACGCGATCGAAACGCAAAAATGCGGGAGCCCGTAGAAATAATTCACCGTCCCATCCAACGGATCGACCACCCATTGATATGCGCTCGACTGGTCGCCGACGATTCCCTCTTCGCCATAGAGCGCGTGCTGCGGAAATCGTTTCAGGAGAATTTCGGTGATCAAATCTTGCGCGAGCACGTCAACCTCAAGCTTGATGTCGTGCGCGGTCGTCGAGTTGACCGTGAGCGGTTTCCCGAAGTGCGAACGGAGCAGATCGCCAGCCGCGCGTGCCGCCTCGGTCGCGGCATCGACGTAGTGAATCACGCGAGCAACCTAACTGATTCCGGGAAGGTGCCGCGACCTTTTTGCGCGAAAAAAACCGGGAGGAAAAAATAAATTCTCCCCCCGGGTTGAAGTTAGCATGAGGAAGAACGGTTAGGTCACCGCTCTTCTGTGGATGAATCGGATTAGCGCTTCTTTTTCTTAGCAGCCATCTTCTTCTTAGCCGGTGCCTTTTTCTTGGCCTTTTTCTTTGCTGGCATAGGGAATCCCCCCTTTCAATCCGCAGAAGCGGTTTTGTGAACAGTTGTGAATAACTTCACTAACACGTGTCACTAGTCGTCATGTTTTTTTTGTCAAACATTTTTCTCGCCCATTCAAAATTATTTTCAACAACGCGCGCGCGAGTTCCGTTTTTTTTGCGCGCGGAAGATTTGTTCGTTCGCCGTTTTTGCAAAAAATTGTGAGTTCATTGTCATCGGAATCCATTCCGATCTCCTCGGAGCTCACATCATTCGCCACAATCATATCGCATTTTTTCTCCGCGAGTTTGCGTTGCGCATTCGCTTCCACGTCCTGCGTCTCGGCGGCAAAGCCGACGACGAAGAAAGTGCGATCGCGATTCGTTAGGCTGGCGAGAATGTCGCGCGTTGGCGTGAGGGCGAGCGCGAATGGCACGCGCTGCTTCTTCATTTTCTGAGGCGCACATTCAACTGGTCTGTAGTCGCACACTGCCGCGCACATCACGAGCACGTCGCAGTCCGCGAGTTGCGCGGAGACCGCTTCGAACATTTCGTCGCCGGTTGTGACGCGGATGATTTTCGCGCCTAACGGAGCCGGCAGCGTCACCGGGCCGGAAATCAAAACGACCTGATGATTTTCCTCCAGAGCGGCCGCGGCGATCGCGTAGCCCATCTTGCCCGAAGAGCGATTGCTCAGAAACCGAACTGGATCGAGCGGCTCGCACGTCGGCCCGGCCGTGACCAGGAATTTCACGCGATCAAACTCGTCTGCTGCGCGAGGAGAAATTCCGCGCGGAACGCGATCTCATCGATCTTCCACAAACGCCCGATGCCTTCGTAACCGCAGGCGAGCATGCCCGATTCCGGCCCGATGAACTCGACGCCCCGCGCGCGCAATGTCGCCACGTTTTCCTGCGTTGCGGCGTGCTCCCACATTTTGCCGTTCATCGCCGGCGCGATCAAAATCGGCGCGCGGGTCGCAAGCGCGATCGCAGCCAGCGGGTGACCAGCGAGACCATGCGCGAGTTCCGCGATGATATGCGCTGTTGCCGGCGCGATGACGAGCAGACTCGCGCGATCCGCGAGCGCAATGTGCCCCGGATGCCAGCTTTGCTTTTCGTCGTAGAAACTCGTCGTGACGGGATTTTTTGAGAGCGTCTGCAAGGTCAACGGTGTAATGAACTCGGTCGCGTCTTTCGTCATCACGACAAAGACGTCGTGGCCTTGCTTGACCAGTAGGCTGGCCAGTTCAGCGGCTTTGTAAGCGGCGATCGAACCGGTCACCCCAAGGACAACGGACCGTTTCTGCGGTTGTTTCATCTTTGGCGAAAGCTACACCGTCGTTAGGCTAAAATCATCCGGGAGCTAAGATAACGCTCCGCGCCCATGATGTGGCGGAACTTAAGTAAATCTTCCTCCATCGAGCGACTGATGATGGTGTAACGATAATCGCGCCAGTGCTCCATTTCGCGCGCCGCGGTCTGCAAGCGCGCGTCGATTTGTTCGGCCGATTCCGTTCCCCGTTTCGTTAGGCGACGACGCAGCTCGTCGAGATCGGGCGGCATGATAAAAACATCAGCCAGCGCCTGGCGCACGAATGGATCATCGAACTGACGAATCGAAGCCGCACCTTGCGTGTCAATGTCGATCAGAACATCAACGCCTTTCTTCAGGTTGCTGAGGACGGGCTGGCGCAGGGTGCCGTAATACTTTCCGTGGACGTTGGCGTGCTCAAGAAACTCACCCGCCGTGATGCGCGTGAGGAATTCGGCTTCGGAAAGAAAATGATAATTCTCGCCGTCGATCTCGCCCGCGCGCGGCGCGCGCGTCGTGCAGGAGACGGAGTAAACAAAATCTGGCGTCTGACGCAGCGCATCGCAGAGCGTCGACTTGCCGGCGCCAGACGGTGCAGAGACGACGAAGAGAATTCCGTAACGGCTAAATTCCTTATTCAAGGTTTTGGATTTGCTCGCGAACCTTCTCCACCTCCGATTTGCAGGCGACAACGTGGCGCGAGATTTCGGCGTCGCCGGCCTTCGCGCCTAACGTGTTCAGCTCGCGCGAAATCTCCTGGGTGATGAATTCCAGGGTGCGGCCAACTGGTTCGTCTTTGCGCAGATGATGCGCAAATTGCGCGAGATGACTTTCGAGGCGCGTCAGTTCCTCGGAAACATCGGAACGGTCCGCAAAAAAGGCTACTTCCTTTAAGAGACGCTCGTCGTTAGGCGCGAGTTCGAGCCCAGCTTTCGCGATCCGCTCGAGCAGGGTCTCGCGATACCTGGCCGCGACCGCTGGATGCATCTTGCGCACCTCCTTGAGCGACTGACGCACCAGCTTCAGCCGGTGGATCAGATCCTTCGCGAGATGCTTTCCTTCGCGTGCGCGCATCTTGATCAGCTCGGTGAGCGCGATGTCGAGGGCCTCCTCCACTGCGGGCCAAGCCTCGTTAGGCTCAATTCCATTTTCGGAAAAGCGCATCACACCGGGCGCCTGCAAGATCATGCCAATCGTGATCTCTCCGGCGGCGCCCAGTTCGGATTGCAAGGAGTGCATCGCCTCGTGATAGGAGCGGGCCAAGGCCGAATCGAGCGCGAGATTGCGGGCCAGGTTTGCGCTGGCGTCGCAGATGACGACGACGTTAGTGCGTCCGCGGGAAAGCCGGTCGGTGACCGCCTGGCGGATGCGCGGCTCGAGCGCGGCCAACTCGCGCGGGAGATTGACGACGACATCGCTTTGTTTCCGATTCACCGAATTGACTTCGACGCTGATCTTGGCGCCGCCGTCCTCGCTTTCGCCCCGGCCATAACCAGTCATGCTACGCATCGTTAGGGCATTTCGTTCAGAGTCGCATTCTTAGCAATCTGCTGCACGGAATTTTTGTGCGGCAGCAGTTGTGCGAGCGCGCGGCGGTGCGGAGAAGGTAGCGGCAGAGCGGGAAGTGCGCGGACGGAAAACCACCGCTGCCTTTCGTTAGGCGACTTCGGCTGAGGCCGGGCGAAAACGGAGAGCGTGATCCGATGATGGGTAAATGGAAAATCCAACCGAAGAAGCGGCCGGCTCTGCGGAGGGGTGGTGAGCCGCGGCAGAATCCACATGCCGCGCCAGCGGTGGCGGGACTGCTCGAGGAGGATACAGTGACTTCGAAGTGTGAAGGCGTGGTGCTCAATGAGCAGCACCGTTCGCGGTTTGCTTTTTTTGAGCGGCAGCGAAGCAGGATTTTCAGCGCGACAGAATCGTTGGATCGGGCATTGCACGCAAAGAGGCTGGCGGGGAAGGCAAATCGTTGCACCGAGATCCATCAACGCGGAGTTATGAGCGCGCGCGCCAGTCGCTGGAACGAGCGCGGCCGCCGTTTGCCAGAGTTCGTCTCGACCGCGGGAGGAATCGATCGGGATTTGTAGATTCGTTAGGCGAGCCAGGACGCGCGCAATGTTTGCATCGACAATCGGCGCCGACAGGCCGAAGGCAAAGCTTGCCACCGCGCCCGCAGTGTAGCGGCCGACGCCCGGGAGTTGTGCGATCTTCGCGGCGTCAGCGGGCAGCTTGCCATTGAAGTTTTCGCGCACGAACTTCGCGGCCGCGCGCAGATTTCGGGCGCGGGTGTAATAGCCGAGCCCCTGCCACGAATGGAGCACCGCTGATTCATCTGCTCGAGCGAGCGACGCGAAGTCGGGGAAGCGCGCGAGCCACCTCTCATAATAGGGAATGACGGTCGCGACCTGCGTTTGCTGGAGCATAAATTCCGACACGAGAATCGCGTAGGGATCGCGGGTGCGGCGCCACGGAAGATTTCGCCCGTGACGCACAAACCAAGTGCGAAGCTCGCGCTGCAAGAGCGCGTTGTTCGTTCGCCACTTAGGTACTTCGGCGCGTCGCGACATGCGTGCGAAAATGATGCCACGAGTACACAAATCCCCAAGCGACGAGCAAAAGAACTAGAGTCACAAAGAGTAAGCCGACCACGCTCACGCTGAAGAAGAATTGGAGAATAAACAACAAGAGAGCGCCGAAGAACATTAACCGCCCGCCGCGCCGATGAGTGGCGCGCCACGTTTCCGAATTTTCCAGAGTCCATGGCGTGCGAATGCCGGCAAAATAATTCGGGCGCAAATTGCCGAGATAATTTCCCATGATGGCCAGCAGGACAAGCGTGCACGCCACTACAACTCGTCCAGTTGCAATTGTGCGACCTAAAGCTGCCGCGATTTGCATGGAAAAGATCGCACCGAAGAATGCGGCGAAGGTGAGGCGCATGATTTGACGGATCGTGTGCATGCGATCGTTTTCGCCGAGAGTTCGCCGCAATTTGGGATCGAGCCAGGGAAGGACGCGCAAAAGCACGACCACGCCCAGACTTATCAGCGGCAACATTAGGATCCCCATGAGTTTCGACGCCCAGCCGTCGATTTCGCCCTGAAGATTCCAATGAACCGGGACGCGCGCCGGAAGTCTGTTCCAGAATGCGGCGAGGACGACAAAGGGCGCGATGAGCAGAGCTGCTTCGAGCCAGTTTAGCTTATTTTTCATGTTCATTTTTCTTTCGTTTTCTTTTTCTTTCTTTGATCAGATCAAGAATCCAGCCAAGGGAGTCATCGAGCACGGTGGTTTCGAGCGAGTAGGTCACGAACTGTCCATTCTTGCGGGCGGAGACGAGCTGCGCGTGCTTTAGCAAATCGAGATGGTACGAAATGCTTGGGGTGGTCATGGCGAAGGCCTCGCTGATTTCGCCGACGGTGAGATCGCGCTCCTTGAGCATCTCAAGGATGCGACGGCGGGTGGGATCGCGAAGAGCTTTAAAGAGAAGGTCCAATGTTTGTATAATTAGACAACTATCTAATTATGTCAAGTTTTTGTATAAATGTTTCCAAGGTTTTTTCGCCGGTTTTTGTCGCCTGAATTAGCTCCGATGCTTTCGTTGCACACCCTGGGTGCAGCAGCGTTGCCCAGAGCGGTCAAGCGACCGCTAGGGATCTCCAGGGAGGTATCAGGCCGAGACGGGCTGGACAGACTGTCGTCGGAGAGCATGCTGAGCGAAGGAAGCCGTCCAACGTCCGATCTTCCATTGAACGTTGGACGCCGGACTTTGAGCATTGGACGTTCTCTTTTTTCCCCGATGAACTCATATACACAACCGCTCACAAGTGAGCAGGCCGGACGGCTTCACACGCTGCTCGACGAGCTTGGTTTCACCTTTTCGCAGAAGCCGTTCACGATTTTTTTTGCGCAGAAAAATAAGCTGAGCGTCGCCGTTTACGAGAAGGGGCCGAAGGTGCTGCTCCAAGGGAAAGGGATTGAGGATTTCGTCACCTTCGAACTGGAGCCGAAGATTCTCGGCGTAGCGCGCCTTGGTTATGAGGAACTGCACTCGCCCGACATGTTCGAGCCGCATTTCGGCATCGACGAAAGCGGGAAGGGCGACTTCTTCGGACCGCTTGTAATTGCCGGCGTTTTCACCGATCGCGAGATCGCACGGAAGTTCCTGGAAAGCGGAATCCAAGATAGCAAACGGATCGCTTCCGACGCAAAAATCCGCGCGCTGGCCAAGATGATCCGACAGACGGCAGGCGGAGCGATTGACGTGGTGCTAATCGGGCCGGAACGCTACAACGATCTCTACGCGAAGTTCGGCAATCTAAATAGTCTCCTCGGCTGGGGTCACGCGCGCGTGATCGAGAACCTGCTCGCCAAGCGGCCGGATTGCCCGCGTGCGTTGTCGGATAAGTTTGCCGATTCAGGCGTGATCAAGAGGGCGCTGCTGCAACACGGCCAGAAGATCCAGCTCGAGCAGCGAACGAAAGCGGAATCCGATTTGGCGGTGGCCGCGGCTTCGATTCTGGCGCGGGAAGCGTTTATCGACTGGCTGGAGCGAAATGGAACAAGCCTCGGCTTCACTCTCGGACGCGGCGCTTCGGAGGCCGTGAAACAAACGGCGCGAAAAATCGTCGAGAACGCCGGTCCGGAGGCATTGCGGCAGTTCGCGAAGGTGCATTTCCGCACCGCCCACGAAATCGCACCGGCGCATTATGCGCCGCCGCCGCCACGCCGGGAGTGGCGAAAGTAGCGCTCCAGCGCCTCCCAAGTATCCTCCACAGGACTGCCGGGAACGGGCCAGTTCGCGGCAAGATTCCTGCTCCTAGGTCTTTTGCTGTTAATTCGCGAGTGGAAACCAGACTGCTCATTCTTAATTCCGATCCAGTCTTTCAAGACAGGGCACTGGCCATGTTCGATGCGATGCCGAAGGTCGAGATCCGGATCGTGCGCACGCTTTCCGAAGCCATTTACATATTGATCCGCGAGTATTTCGACTTGTTCGTCGTGGAAGGCGAGTCGGCGCTCGCGATTGAACAGGCAGTCAACGCGCGGCAACATTTTCCGTCGCTCGAAATTCTCTGTCTCGCGCCCAGCGTGAATGAGGCCGCGCTCCAGGAGCAAGCGCGCCAGCAGAAAATCGTGGTCATAGCGACCAATGCCAGCGACCGTCAGCTCCGGCGCCAATTACGTACGATCGTTTCGACCTTCGAGAGGTCTTCGGGCACTCCGAGCGAAGGCATCGATCCCTGTCACTCGTTGATCGGAAATCTCAATCAGTTCTCCGCCGCCGAGATTCTGCAAATGAGCTGCCTGGGGCAACGGAACGGCCGTTTCACTTTTAAGTCGGGACGCGGCAACAGCGAAATTTACCTGCACCACGGAATGATCCGGCACGCGGCTTACGGCACCTTGGAAGGCGAAGCCGCAGTCGCCGAAATCTTCCGGTGGCGGCAGGGCCGGTTTTATTTTGAAGAAGGCATTATCAGCCAGGTGCAGACGGTCGATCGGCCGTGGGCGCATTTGTTGATCGAGAACCTGCAGAAGGTCGACGAAACACTCCAACTGGTCAGCATCGAAGGAAAATGATGAGAGATCCAGAACTCGAAACCCAGCTTCGCCTGCTTACCCTCCAAGTGGAGAGCTGGAAAAAATTGCACGATTTCATTACCTACGCGCTCGACAAGTCGAAGCCGATCATTTCGCCTGACCAGGAACGTCAGTTCAGGGAAATCCGCGCGATTCTCCTCCAGGAAAGCGAGCATGTGTTTGGCGCATTGAACCTCGTCGCGGAGCTCTCTGGCAAGGCGATGAATGTGCTCCAACGCGCGTCTTCGATCCGCGGTGTGCGCGAGCTTTCGGCTGATGAAACGCGTCGGCTGGATTCGGATTGGAACGGCGTCTTCACCAAGATCGGTGTCGTGCAAGGTCAACTCAAAGCACGAAAGAAGGAGCTGCTCTCGCGCACTGTTTTTGGCCAATCGCTCGGCCGAATGTTTGGCCAAATAGCTGGTCACCGCTGATCAGTTCTACCCGGAAGTAACAACGGTGGAATTGCTTCCAACCACGTTCGCTTTTACGGTACCCGCGTAAAGTTTTTCGATTTCATCCGCTCAATCGCGGCTCGGGCGACGATTCTCTAGAAGAATGAGCAAGCTCACGAAACGTGACATCGTCGTCTCCATCAGCAATCAAACCGGCCTGGTACAGAAACAGGTTTTTGACGTGGTGCAGCGGACCTTGGACCACATCACCGACAGTCTCGCCCGAAATGTAGCTGTCGAGCTGCGCAACTTCGGCGTCTTCCAGCCGCGGTTGACCAAGCCGCGCGTCGGTCGCAATCCCAATCAGCCGGGCAGCAGCTTCGTGATTCCACCACGGGCCACAGTAAAATTCAAGGCGGGAAAAATCATGCGCCAACGCGTCGAGAAGCTCTCGCGCGAGATGAAGGAAGCAGCGCAGCGGCGCGAAGAGGCCAAGGCGCGCGACGACAGCGGCACTGGGATTCGTCCTCAGGGGGGAGGCTCTTAGCGTTGCCAGGGGGCGGCGCGCTGAGCAAGAGATTTCCGGACAACGGAGTCCGCTTGTCCCGAGCGCAAGATTGGGTAAGACAATTATCGTTTATGAAAAACTACCTGCTCTTGGTCGCCTGCGCCGCGCTTCTCATTGTCCCCTTCGCTTGGGCCGGCTCAGAGTCGGACGCAAAAGCTACTGCGGCAACCACCGAAGCGACGACCGATGCGGTTCCGCTCGACATCTTTAAATTTGAAAGCGGTTACGTTTTTGAAAGCGACCTCAATCACGGCGGCAGCTTCGGCAAGCAAGACGAAATCCAGAATGAATTTGAGTATGGCCATCGCTTTCAACTCAGCGGCAATTATTATCTGCATCTCGGCGTCTCCTATGATCGCTACGACTTTGGCAGCACGGCCGCTCCGGTCCCGAACCACCTCCAAGCGTGGGCCGGCGTGTTCGGTGTAGACTACATGCACGGCTCCGATGTCGGGGCGTTTCTCCAGATCCGGCCCGGATTTTACACGCAGAGCGACTTTGGCATTTCCTCTTTCGACGCGCCGATCACGTTAGGCCGAATCTTCGTCCTTCAGCCGGATAAGTTTTATATCTTTGCCGGCGCGTACGCTGCCTTTCTGCGCAGCGGCTTTCCGGTCTTGCCGCTCGCCGGTGTGGTTTGGATGCCATCGGATGAATGGCACATCATCGGTCTGCTGCCTGAGCCGCGAATCATTTATTCACCGACCAAAAAGCTCCATCTATGGGCTGGTGGCCAACTGGTTGGCGGCTCGTTTCGGACCGATCGAAGGGACGGCATTCAGCCGGGCAAGCTCAACGGCACACAAGTCGACTTCAATGATTATCGTGCCGGCGTCGGTCTCGTCCATGATCTGACGAACAATTTCTCTATCGACTTGGCCGCTGGCTATTCGCTGCAACGTTCCTTTGATTTTGGTCGTGCCGGAGAACATTACCGCACCGATCCCTCGCCCTATCTCCAGCTGCAGCTCAACGCGGCGTTCTGAGCCTCGCTGTTTTGGTGTTAAGAACGACGTTGCGCCGCTCGTTAGGCAATCCGCTCATCTGGTTGATTGCAGCGCTCCTCGGCAGCGCGCTGGCAAAAGGCGGGCCGCTCGATGAACTGAAGTCGCTCGCCCAATTGCCGCAGATAGATCTGGCAACGCTGAAGAGCGGCGAGATCGTTACGCAGCGCGGGCCGCTCGGTGATTTCTCGCGCGGGATTCATCTCGAGTCCTCCTACTTTATTCACGCGCCGGTCGCTGCCGTTGGCGACTTGCTTTTGCACTGGGACCCGACGCAACACCGGGAGAGGAAAGTACGGCTTTATCGCGAGTACCGCTGGCCCGCGATAGCCGACGTGTTCAAGTCGCTGCGTTTGACTTCGAGCATTTCGGAAGATCGCTGGCTCCTCGACCACACCCTCGCGATCGCGGAGGGCGCCGCGGCCGACGACCTCCACCTAACCGCGGGAGAAGTTGATCTCGTTAGGCAAGCGATGCCGAAAACAGGTGGAGCCTCAGCGCAAAGCCGTGAGGCAAGAGCCAACGAGGTTTGGCAGGAAATCCTGCGCCGCCGCAGCGACAGTCTCGAGCGTGGCGGGTTCGCGACGATCGCACCCTACGGCAGTGATGCTTCGGTTTCTCCGGGATCAGAGTTCCGCGGTTTGCTATCGCTCGCTCCGAAAGCGGCGAAACATTTCCGGCTGGTAGTTAGTGCGAAACCGATGGTTGCGACGGCCTCAATCGCAGTCGACGAAGTGGTTGGCTATTGGCAGACGACCCAAGTGCGCAATCACACTACCTTACAACTCGGCGTTTTCGCCGCGCACAAATCGGCGGACTCGTGGCAACTGCTCGACTGCGTTTATTATCCTTCCGACACCTACTTCATGGCGCTGGACCTTTTTCAGCTCTGGCCGCTGGACGGCGGCACGCTCGTCTGGCAGGTCGGTTTCGTCTCCGCACCATTCCGCAGCTATCTCCGCGGGGTCGATCGGTTCGTCGCCGGAAAACAGATGACGCAAGAAACGCTCGACACGATCAAAGCCTTCCGCAGCGATATCGAAGAGCGGCGCTGATACTCTGGGCAGAGCTTATTGCTCGATTCGCCTGAGCAGAAACGCCGCCCCGAGGAATGTAATCAACGCGCCGAACAACAGCGCGAGGAGGTCGAGCGCGAGGTAAGGCAACGGCGCGCGATACAAGCTCACCAGTCGAAACGCTCGACAGAAATGCGTGAGCGGGAACAGCTCGGAAATGTATTGAATCGCTTTCGGCAACTGCTCGAGCGGCGCAAACGCGCCGGAAAGAATGAAGACCGGCAGCAAAAAGAAAACAGAGAATTGGATTGCCTGTGTCTGGGTGCGCGAGATGGCCGAAATAAGCAAGCCCAAGCCTAACGAGCAAAGCAAAAAGAGAAAACAGGTTAGCGCGAGCGCCGGCGGCTGATAAAACTTTACCCGGAAATGCCAGCTTGCCAGCAGAAGGACGACAAGGATGAGGAAAACGGAGATCGCGAGGTAGGGCAGGATCTTACCAATCACAATCTCGCCCCTCTGCAGGGACGTGACCATGAGCTGGTAAAGTGTGCCCGACTCGCGTTCGCGCGCGATCGTGCACGCCATGAGCGTGACGGTGATAAGCTGCAAAATGATGCCGATTACTCCCGGCAGGACATAGTCGATAAAACGCTCCTGCGGATTGTAGAGGACCTTGTGATCGATCGACCACGGCGTCATCGCGGAGACGAATTGATCTCGCACCTCGACCGGCAGTTTTTTCGCGAACTCGAACACTTCCTCGGGAAGCTCGTCGATCATGTACTGCTGCTCCTTCATCTGGAAATCGCCGAGGGTTTTTTGCAGGCTGCCTTGCAGTTGTTCCGCCGTGCTCGTATCGCTACCGTCGAGATTCAGCCGCAGCGGGAGCGGATCTTTGCTCCTCAGGCTCTTGCTCCAGCCGGGTCCGATTACAAGTGATGCGCGCACACCTTGACCGAGTAAATCGGTTTCGCTTTTTCCCGTAGAGGGTTGCTCGCGCCATTTGAAGGTCTTGTTCGCCAGCGCCAGATCGACGAAACGCTGCGTGCGCGGGGTGGGGTCTTGATTGATGAGCAAGGCGGGCACGTCTGTG
>Ga0209863_10000744_pt1 | contig 14490 bp, 11 predicted proteins | sample OrgsoiDNA2013046_FD_185796 | JGI IMG/M metagenome (GOLD analysis project Ga0209863, IMG submission 185796) | Permafrost soil microbial communities from the Arctic, to analyse light accelerated degradation of dissolved organic matter (DOM) -... | ecosystem: Environmental > Terrestrial > Soil >...
GTGATGGGTGAGGTTGATCTTTCGCACACCGATGAATTTGTCATCGCCATTGCCTTTGGTGACAGCATGCACGCTGCCACCGCCGTGCTCAGCCAGGCACTGGCTCAGTCCTTTGATTCGCACAAAAAGAAATTCGTGGACCAGTGGCAGCGCATTGGCGCCACTCTGCACACGATGGATCACGTGGGCACAGACGGAGGAGCGCTCTATCGCACCAGCCGCACGCTTTTGCTTTCCCATGAAGATAAGACGTTCGCCGGCGCACTGATTGCCTCCGCCAGCATTCCGTGGGGTGAGGCTATGGGCGATGACGATCTTGGCGGCTATCATCTGGTGTGGGTGCGTGACATGGTGAATAGCGCCACCGGACTGCTGGCTTCCGGTGATGTGCACACGCCGTTGCGGGCGCTGGTTTATCTTGCCTGTTCGCAGCAGCCGGATGGCGGATTTCCGCAGAACTTCTGGATTGACGGCACTCCATACTGGAAAGGCATTCAGCTTGATGAAGTCGCATTCCCCATCATTCTGGCCTGGCGACTCTGGAAGGCGAATGGGTTGGAGCAATTTGATCCTTATCCAACGGTACGTGCGGCGGCCAAATATATTGTTCACTATGGTCCCATCACGCAGCAGGAGCGCTGGGAGGAATGCAGCGGCTATTCTCCTTCCACTTTAGCGGTAGCAATTGCAGCGCTCATTTGCGCCGCGGACTTTGCCAACGCGCATGGTGAAAACCAGATTGCCCATTTCCTGGAAGAATATGCCGACTTCATGGAGTCGCATCTGGAGCGATGGTGCGTCACCACGGAAGGCACGCTGGTTCCCGGGATCAAGCGCCATTACATACGTCTTCTGCCGGTGGACGTAAATGATCATTCGCCCGCGGAAGATCCCAACAACGGCACCATTATTCTGGCCAATCGTCCGCCGGGCACGCCGTACTCGTTCAAAGCCAAAGAAATTGTGGACGCGGGCTTCCTTGAGCTGGTTCGTTATGGTGTTCGCCAAGCCGGCACGCCACTAATGGAAGATTCATTGCGCGTGGTTGACGCTCTGCTTAAAAGAGATACGCCTTCTGGCCCCGCCTGGCGGCGCTATAACTATGACGGTTATGGTCCCAGCGCCGACGGCAAGCCATACCAGGGCCACGGCATTGGACGCGCGTGGCCCTTGCTGGCCGGGGAACGTGCGCACTACGAACTTGCCGCCGGACGGAATGTTCAATCGTTTATTACTTCCATGGAAAAATTCGCCACCCAGGGTGGGATGTTGCCCGAGCAGGTCTGGGACGAGGACGATATCCCGGCGGCTTACATGTATCGCGGCCGCTCAGCGGGATCGGCGACTCCGTTGATGTGGGCGCATGCTGAATACATCAAACTGTTGCGGTCGGTGAGCACAGAGCAAGTTTTTGATCTCATTCCGGTGGTCGCCAACCGATACCTTCCCGGCCTCGGCCGCAAAGACCTGGAAGTCTGGAAGCTGACCCGTCGGGTAAGAAAAATGAAAGCCGGAGATACACTCCGTGTGATGTGGAAAGGAAGATTCCGCGTGCGCTGGGCCTTTGGAGATGAAGGTAGCCTGAATGAAGCCCGGCAGAATGAAGCTTCTTCAGCCGACAGCGGACTTGATATTGGCTACGTTGATATTGCCACGCCAGCAGCCGCGCATTCCACGCTACGCCTCACGTTTCTGCAATCAGACACCACGGTGCTGGACGAGACAATCTATGAGGTGGAGCTTACGGCATAGCGCCGTATGCCGCCTTCTCCCCATTTCCTACTCGCTGACGGCAGTGAGCCATGTGGGTGAGACCGGCACGCCGAACGGTGAACCTTTTATTGGCGCCAGCACCCCGTTTGCGCCGATGTTGAATCCTGCAATGTCATTGGTCCCTGTGTCAGCAACATAAAGCGAAGTGCCGGTTGCCAGCATGAACCCAGGTGTATGCCCGCCAGTGGCAAAGGGGGAGCCGGAAACCGTTCCAAGGCCGCCCGTGGCCGGGTCTATCACGTAGGCGGAGACAGTATTGTCATTCGTGTTTGCCGCAAACAGCAATGTTCCGCCGCCACTTACCGTGAGATGTGTTGGATTAGCGCCGGTGGCAAACGGAGAACCTGTAACCGCTGCGAGTGTGCCGTTGGTGGCGATGGAAAATGCCAGGATCGCATTGTGGGCAGAATCAGCTACGTAAAGAAATTTTCCTGAAGGGTCGACCGTGGCCCAGGCAGGCGTTGCGCCCGCCGCGCCCACGGTAAAGGGCGACCCGGCCACCGGCGCCAGCGAACCATCACTATTGCTCACGGCAAAAGCGGAAATGGTGGCGGTGGAAGGTGAAGTGACAAATAGAAAAGCGCCGTTAGGCGAAATCACCATTGATGTTGGCGTGGTCAGCGTGCCATAAGTGGAAATTGCGCCAGCGCCATTTCCCGGTGGGTTCGAAATGAGTGAAAGTCCGCCCAGTGAAGGGTCCAGGAGAAATGCTGAAATGTTCCCCGGCGACTGATTCAGAACATACAAGTGCGGTGCCGCAGAAGATATCACTACGCTCACCGGATTGCCGCCGGTATTGAAGAGATTCGGGGGCGTCAACGGCGGCAATGCGCTGTTGATAGGTGGAATTGCCAGGTTGCCGTTGCCGGTATTGATGTTGAGCTGGATCAGGTTGGCTCCGGCAAAGTTCGTGATGTACACAAAGTCTCCGGGAGCATGAACCGCAATGGCGGAAGGCTGAGAGCCCACGGCAAAGTTCGGGGTCGCCAATGCGGTCAGGCTTCCATCTTCATGCAAACTGAAAGCGAACACTTCATTGGTGCCGGGACCGGCAGTGTACAAAAAGTCATTGTGGCCCTTGATGCAGCCGGTCAAACCTATCAGCAGCGCCAGTACAGACGCCAAAATGCTCGCCTTCATCGATTCTCCTCGTTCAAATTCCGCGGGTAAAAAGAATGAGGACAGGATACATGAAATCGCCGGTCAGCACATGGCCGCAGGCACGTTTTCCGTGCTCTCAGGCACACGTATCCTCTCCCGCCTCAACCAATGAACGTGGGAAGCTGAAAATCTTGCAAGCGGGCTAAATCAGAATGGATGGGCGGGAATTATCGGGTGCTGCCGTTATGGAAACCCTGTTTGGCGGCAAGCTGGGCTTTGCGGAATTCAGGGACAACCACTGCCTGATCCACCGTCGGCTGATTCAGAGCAGCCAGGCGGATGGCGATTGCCTGGGCTTCGGCGCTGTGGCCGGATCGCTGGTAAGCATGCATCAGGTGCAGCATGGAAAGCGGATCAGAATCATTGTCGCTCAAGTCACTGATGGCCAGATCGTACTTCTTCTGGAACAGAGCCACGGCGCCTGAGGCCGATTCGTAATAAAGGTGTACGTTGCCGTCAATTGTGCTGGCGGAAAGAGTCTCCAGTGGAGCAAGACTGCTGCTGGCAAGGTTCAGGTCGCCATCCTGTAGCGCGCGTTCCACACGGGCACGCATAACGGATGCCAGCGCAATATCCTGGAGAGACCTGGGAATCTTGTGGCTATGGTGCAACGCAGCTTCGGCTTGTTGCAATGCTTTTTTCGCCGCCGCGCTCTTGCGCTGGTAAAGCGCCATGTCACGGTAGGCTTCGGCTTCCACGTTGCCAAGGCCATTGTCATGCGCCTGTTGAGCCACGGCCAAAAAAGCCTTGTCTGCGGCCGTGAAATCGCCTTCGCGCACATACGTAACCGCCGCCGTCAATGACCAGCGTATGGCTTCCAGCTTGTCATCCACCTTGCTGATCGCTGCGGCGTATTCCTTGCGGGCGCGCTGCTGGTTACCCATGAGGGAAAGCACATCGGCAATGCCGCGTTGCGATTCCACAAACCCGGGATCAAGTTTCAGAGCAGTGTGGTACTCGTCAATCGCCTCGTTGAACTTTCCTGCCATCAAGAGAATTTCTGCATAGGTGTCATGAGGGTTCGGCTGGTCAGGCAGCAACTGCATGTAGCGTTTCATCGCCGCCGCGGCCTTGTCATAATCGCCCGTGCGAGCGTAGCAATAGGCAACACTGTTCCACGCGTCACCAAACGTGGGATCCAGTTCAATGGCTTGTTCGTACATTTTGGCGGCGCGGGACCACTGATGCTGCCCATCCAGCCACATTCCTGCCAGCCACACCACCATCTTGTGGTTCTTGTTTTGTTCCAGCACCGTATTCATAGCTTGAATGGCCGGGACCAGTTGTCCTTGGCTGGAATCGCTGAGCCATTCAATGATCAGTTGTTCTTCCTGGCTGACATGCGCCCTGGTGGCGAGAGCCTTTTCCCTCTCAGCCACGCGTTCCGCCGGGTCAGGAGAGAAATTGGATAGAAGGATATGTACCAGCGCAAAGTCAGGATCAACCTGCGCGGCTTTGCGCCATAGCTGGAATCCTTCACGCAGATGCAATGTCTGGCATCGGGCCAGACCAGATGAAAAAAGCGCGCGGGCTTCAGCAGATGTCGTGGTTACCGTGATTCCGGGATCCTGTGCAGATGGCGGTGTCTGCGCGGAAGCAAAAATCGAGAAAGCAAAAGTGAGGCAGCAGAATATAACCAGGTAGCGGCGCACGAAGGAGACCGCCAGCGCGGCCTGGCACATTAATGATCGAACTGTAAGACGCAACATCAAAACTGCACTCCTGCCTTATCTACCCTTACGATTATCTGCCCTGCGTTTATCGGCCGGCTTTTATCTTCTATCGGTTATCTGGCCTTCAGGGGATAGCCTTGTTCCAGCGGCAATTTGCCGTCAATTCTCAGCACCTTCACTTTTTCTGTAATGGAGTAAACATCTACGAGCCCCACTGCTCCTGGAATGGCCGCCACAGACTTCAACAAGTCATCTTCGTTTTCCGCAATGATCACCGTCTTGTTGTGGCTTGCCAGCAGGCTTTTGAACTCGGCCGGCTGCATGTGATAAAGACCCGTGATGGCCGCCTGCATTTCCGGCGTGGAAGGATCGCGCAGGACCAGCACAATGGTTTTTCCATCAGGCCATTTGGCGCGGCCAAACTTAAACACTTTGAGCAGGTCAGCACTGGTGAAGCCTCCCACTGCGTTGTTCTTTTCCACAATCACCGCCAGGTTCTTGGCTTCACAGGAAGCTCCAAGACACGCCGCCAACGCGATCATCGTGAATAAACGCAGTACTTTGCCGCTCATAACGTTAAGAAAGTACCAGCTCTTACAATCTTCGGACAAGTTACGGGGGTAATTACTGCTTTATTTGCAGATACTTGGAGATAGTTAAGGCAACTCTTAAAGTGTTTGGGGTGAAGCGCAGAATTTCGCAGGCGATTGAAGATTTAAAGCTGAAGATTGTGCGGTTCCAAGGTTCAGGGCGTATGCAAAAGTTCCTTTTTGATCTGCTCAATGCTTTTCTCGCGCCAATGCTTTTTGTAGTTCGCCACCGTCATCAAAGTGCGGGGATACATGTGGTCAACGTAGATGGCCCCATGCAGGTGATCAATCTCATGTTGCAGAATGCGGGCATACCATCCGCTGGCAATAATTGTTTTCTCTTCTCCTTTTTCATTCAGGCACTCAACCTTCACGCGATGGGCCCGAGGCACCAGTGCCATCAGCCCGTCAAGACTCAGACAGCCCTCAAAGAACTCAATCTTGTCATGGTCCAGCAGCATGATCTTCGGATTGATAATGGCGTGGAAGGCCACCACGGTACGTTCGCGATCGGCAAGCTGGTCGTCAGTCCAGTCGTGTGTGTATTCTGAGCGGTCTTCGATGACGGCGAGCTGCAGGTTGCGTCCGATTTGTGGCGCGGCCAGGCCAACGCCCGGCGCGTCATACATGGTGTCACGCATGTCGGCGATCAGGTCGCGGATCTCGCGACTGCGGATTTCATTCGGCCGCAGTGGACGTGCACTCTGCCGCAGCACCGGCTCTCCGGTCTGAACAATGGGAAGGATCAACCTGCCTCCTGGTAAAAGCGTTTATTTTACCTGACAATACTGATGAGCCTAAGCGCCAGGAAACAGTCCAGCAGACTGTAGGGATCCCTCGTTGTACTCGTGATCAAGAAATACTTACGTCTCTCTTCTTACCGGCCGTGTGGTCCAGTGAAACCGCAACGCCAGCAATCGCAAACTGAATCCACACAACGCGCCCACGGTGGTGGAAATTTCCCGGGCGAAATGCAGAGAATCGCACAGCAGAAACATTGCGGCACTGACCGCTGCGGCAATTGCATAAAGCTCACCGCGTTCAAAAATCTTTGGTGTGCGCCCGCTCAAAACATCACGGATGCAGCCTCCGCCGACGGCCGTAACGCAGCCCAATAGAAAGGCAGGCAGACGCAACAGGCCAGCATCGAGGGCGCGCGTGCTTCCGGCAACAGCAAACAATCCGAGCGCGGCCGCATCAATCACAACAATCAAGCGTTCGGTGTTGCGGCCAATGCGTGACGCAAAGAGCAGGCCAACTGCTGCACCAGAAAGAGCGGCCAACAGGTAGCGTATGTCCACGAATGCCAGTGGCGGCCCTTGTTGCAGAATCAGGTCGCGCGTAATGCCGCCGCCCAGCGCCGATGCGAAGGCCAATCCCGTGACGCCGACCAGATCGTACTTATAGCGCGTATCGCGAACGGCGTGGAGCGCGCCGCCCAGCGCGCCGACAAAGACGCCCAGGAAGTCGATGATCAGAAACAGCGCGTCAATATGCAGCGGCAGAGGCATGGCATTTCATTGTAGCGGGTGCGAGTCGCGGAAAACCCGAACGGTCAGGGCCGCGTCTGCCCTCGCGTACGGGGCGCGCCGATGCTCTCAGGAGTCGGCACCAAGCCTTCGGTAATCTTCAATAGCGCTCCTAACAATGACATGATCCTGCCATGCCATTTTTTCCTCAGTTCCAAAGCCGTAAGCGTTCCCCGCGGGTGCGCGTGCCAAATGATGAAAAAGTCCGGTTCAATATTGAAGGCAGCCTGTTTCATGCCGTGCTGCGCAAGCTGTCCATGACTGGTGGTTTGGCGCAGGTCCCGGCGGCGGTCCATCCGGGAAACATTGCTGAGGTCAAGCTGAATACCACGCTCGGTCCGGTCAGCGGACTGGTGGAATTTCTTCGTCCGCAGAAGTCTGCGCCAGGCTCACAGCCTTTCCGCTTTATTGCCCTTGGCGATGGCGATTACAAACGCCTGCAATCCACCCTGCTGGTGATGCGCAAGCTGGGCCTGGGCGACGACGCCAACTAAGATTCGCGTTCGTAAAAAAATCAGTTCGCCAGAACAGCCTCTTACATTCTTGTTGAGTGAGAGTGGCGGTTCTGGCTTTTATTTTTGGACCCTTTCTAACGTCCGGATGTGAAACACTTGGTCGGGCCAATTATTAAGGAGATTACGACAATGAAACAGCTCAGAACACTCGCACTGATGGCTATCTGCGCCTTCACTCTTTCCGCTTTCGCACAGCAGACACCGCCGGCGGACGCGCATGAAGGCCACGGGCAAGGCCAGGGACAAGGTCAAGGTACCGGGCAGGGCATGGCACACAAAATGCCCAGCGCTGATGAAATGGTCCAGACGATGTCGCAACGGCTCAGCCTCACGGACGACCAGAAAACCAAGGTCACCAAGATCGCGGAAGACATGCACCAGAAGATGGAAGCCATGTCGAATGATCAATCGCTGACCCGCGAAGACCGCATGTCCAAGATGCGCGCCGCTCATGACAACGCCATGGCACAGGTAAGACCCATCCTGAATGACGACCAGAAAAAGAAGTTGGACGACTGGCAGAAAGAAATGCACGACCACGGTCATCAGAAAGATGGCAAGGCTCCGCAGACAGACGATCGCGTACAGAAATAATTCACAGTAGTTTCTGACTTGAATGTGAGCGGCTTTTCGGGATCCCCGAATGGCCGCTTTATTTTTGAGAAGCTTTATTTTGAGAAAGTGTTGCCAAAAAAGCGCTCTGAGTTGCTTCGCAAAAAATGCAGGGTGTCTGGTTATTTTTCCGGCCTGTGACAGCAAAAAGGCATCACACATTTGGACTGGACATTAAGGACTGGACATTAACGAGGAGCTCACATTTCCATGAAGTTTACAAACAAGATTCTGCTTACCGGTACACTGCTTGCAGCGACCGGAGCATTTGCAATACAGACGCCAGGAGCTGCGTCCGCCGGACAGGCGAGTCAGGTTCCGCAATCGCCATCATCACCATCCATGCAGTCGCCTTCGACCCAGACGCCCGGCATGCCGCCCAGCGCGCAACCCGGACAGCCCGGAACACCGGGATCAGCGCCGTCGGCACAGCCTGAACAGGCGCCGCCTCCGCAGCCAGGCCGGCCTTCGATTGACGATCAGGTCAAGATGCTGTCACAGGAACTGACCCTGACCAGTGACCAGCAGGCCAAACTGAAGAACATCCTGGAAGACCAGCACCAGCAGGCCCTGACGTTCGTGAATGACAGCAACATGTCCCGCGAAGACAAGATCCAGAAGATCCGCGTGCTGCGTGAATCAACCATCACCAAGGCCCGCGGCATCATGAATGATGACCAGAAAAAGAAGCTCGACGGCATGTTGCAGCAACAACAGCAGGGACCACATCCCGGCGCGGCGCCCAACAGCGCTCCTACTTCCAACGCACCGCCGAAATAAACTGCGGCAACAACAAGCGTTCAAGTTGCAAAGAAGACGGCATCCTCACCAAGGGGATGCCGTTTTGCTTGCATGCCGCCTTCGCCATCTATTTCCCATCCATACCGGGAGCTCCGATTCTGGTGAGCGGCGCTGAAAGCTTCGGGGTTCTTCCGGTGCGTTAGGAGCAGGGTTGCAGATCGTGGGCGCGGCTTCGGTCGCGCCCTTTTGCATGGTGGTATCGCGCGTCCGAGCTGTTACTTTTTATTCGCTTTCTTCCTTTTCGCGACGGCTGCCTTGGTCTTGTTCGCGGTGTCCAGCAGACTAAGGGAATCGGCAGCGTTGAAGGGATACTCGCGGACAGAATCCTGGGACGCCTGACCAGCGTTACTCAGGGTAATATCCACACGGCGATTGCTGGCCAGAATGATCGCGTTCATATGGTTGAGGATCTTCTGCCGGTCTTCCGGGCTTAGTTCAGGATTGCGTTCAACCGCATCTTTTACCTGGGCATCACTGAGGTTTTGTTGTTCGCCGAACGCCTTGGTCTGGATGCTTGCTTCAGGGACTCCAAGCTCGACCAGAAAACGCTTGGTGCGATCTACACGACGCTGAGAAAGCTGCTGATTGAATTCGTTCGAACCACGGGGATCGGCGTGGCCCTCAAGAGTCAGGCGGGCGTCCGGCATGCTCTTTAAATAGGCCTGAAAATCACTGGCAAGTGCGGTGAGAGTTTTTTCCTGACTAGGGAGTACGCCCGCGTCAGGATGCTGTTCTGAAGGCCTGGCCGTCGCAAAATAAACGCTGTGCAAGGCAAGTCTTTTCTCGATGGCGATGACTTCCGGGCTGCGAACAGGAGGAGCGGGTAGAGCTTTGGCGTTTACCGTCACCGTGGCTGTGGAAGAAGCCGTGAGCGGGGGATTGCGATCATCACTCACGTTGCAGATTACGGTGATGGTCCCCGGCTGCGCGCCCGTGCTGTCGAGAACGGCGGTGGAGGTATTGCCGGCGATATTCCCGGCACTTGTGGTGTATCCATAAGTGAGTTTGCTGCCGTCAGGACTGCTGGCGTTCGAACTGATGGTTGACTTTCCGCCAGCCTCTATTGTGGCGGGATCTGTGGCACATGAAATCTCGGGTGGACGTGGAGATTTCACGGTGAAGCCTGCGCTGCTGGAAGCCACGCCGTGCCTGGTTCCGTCACTTAGGTTAGCCGTCACCCGATACGCGCCTGGCGCCAGGCCGGTGGTATCAATCTGAGTGGAAGCCTCGGTGCCTCCAACTTTCAGCCCTTGCCCACTCCAGTTGTATTTCACTGTACGTTTGGGATTGAAGTCAGATCCTGCTGCCGTCACGGTTACAGGCTCGCCGGCAAAGACCTCGGCCGGCTGTGCCGTGCAGGTTGCGGTGGGTGACCTTGAATCGTTGTCACCGCCGAACATGAAACTAAGTCCGGTTTGCAGCCGTGATCCTCGGAGAGTGGTCTCCGAAGTCGTGGCCGCCGGGCCATAACGGTAACTGGACATGACATAGTCAAATCTGATCAAGCGTAAACCGACATGTCTGGACAGGTTGGCATCAATTCCGCCACCGAGCAGCAAGCCCAGCTTATTAATATGGTGAAAGACCTCGGGCATCAGGCGATTGTCGCCCGCCAGTACCTCAAGAAAGGGAGAGAAATGACGGCTGCGGAATGTAAACTTTGGCCCTACAGAGAAGTTTGTAAAACCGGCATCATCAACCTTGTTGCCCAACAGGGCTTCCCCGCTACCCCAATGAGTACTGGTATCGAACGTGAGACCAAAGATGCGATTGAAATTATAGGTAACACTTGCGCCGACACCGCGCGGGTTTGATTCGAGACGGCTGTTCAAGGGAACTAATCCTTGCGGAAGAGTTCCGTGCACATCTGCGCCCGGGTACACGAAGGAGTATCCGCCGAATATTTCCACCCTGGGAACAGGCTGGTCCTGAGCTGCGGCCAGAGTGCTTAGCGAGAATGATAGAAAAACCGTTGCCACTGACATCGCTAAGACACGAGCAATTTGGCGCTCTGCTATTTGGCGCTTTGAAAGAGATGACATCTGGATACTCCTCCGAACTTTCTTAACCTGTAATTCTGCTGTTCCTGGCTGACCGCAATGCAAAAGTTTATGGACATGGGGGAACGTTTACCGGGTTGCTATCCATAGTGACCGCACCCGTGCGCGCCAGTGCTCTCCCGTTGAGCGTTGCGCCAGTTGTAAGCGTGATGGATGCCTGTGCCATCAAGGTACCTTGAAATATGGTGTTGGTTCCAAGAGTGGCTGAACTGCCGATCTGCCAAAACACGTTGTGCGCGTTCGCGTTGTTGATCAGGATGATGTGGCTGTTGCCGGCTGCCGTGGTCAAAGTTGACACGATCTGGAAAATCCAGACAGCATTCGGATCTCCGCCTCCATCCAAGGTAAGGTTTCCGGTGATTCCCAGAGTGGGCTGGGCGCTGGTAGTTCTGTAGACGCCTGTGGGAAGAGTCAGGCCTCCGATATCTGCAGGAAGAACAGCTCCTCCGGCTGCTGCGGCAGCATTGTTATAGGCCACAGTCAGATCCCCTTGAGCGGTCTGAGCTACCGCATCGCCTGCGTGCTTGACGCCCGTGAGTGTGCCGGGAGGAAATCCAACGATTGAAGCTGCGGGCCAGACACCAATATCGCCCGTGACATTAGTGGGACCTGTGCTGGAGATGGACGGGGTAGCGCCCAGAATTCCAAAAACGCAAGCTGAGGCCAGCGGTGAGGGCCCTCCACCGGGCGGCTGTGGTGGTGCGCATGCGGCCAGTGCGGTGGTAAAGCTCCACACGAAATTAGCTGCCATGTGTATTCCGGAGGTGTTGGCCACGCCCGTAGTTATGGTGGCGGTGTAAAGGGTATTCAATGAAAGAGCGGTGGCGGGCGTGAAGGTGGCAACATTGGTGGCAGCAACATAGGTGACTGTGCCGCTCACGCTCACTCCGCCAGGGGAGGTCAACGTAAATGTAGAGGCGTTGATGGTGGCAGGATTCATGGCCTCGCTGAATGTTGCGCTGATAATCACAGCATTTGGACAGACCCCTGTAGCGCCACTCGAAGGGGTGGGAAGAGTTACTGTAGGCGGAACCGTGGCAGGGTTAATGGCCCCATTTACGTCTGAATCACCGCATCCTATTGTGAGACTGATTAACAAGATGGCCAGGAAACAGATGATGTGATTGTTGTGCATCCGCATACGTACCTCTTTTGAGGAGCAATGAAAACTCGTTCTTATTGCTCTGCTAACCACTCTAGCAAGTTTGTGTAAGTTAACCTGAGCACTAGTGCACACTAGGTATATTTTTCTAGTCGGCAACAACAGTAGGCTCCTCACACCTTCTTGTTTCGCACTCACAAGGAGCCCAGACTAACGAGGGTTTATGTGTATCTTGTACCGGATAGTTGAAGTGTGTTTACTAAAGCCCGCGCCAGTCACACTTGACGGAAGGATAACAAGCAGCATAAACTTGATTACAGATTGAGTATCCTTCCTCTCTTTTCAGATTCTCTGAACTAAGTCGGCCCATCTGATTTCTTTACCTTAGCCTCATCCAATTTGACGAAGCCTGAACTATGTTCGTAGGCAAAGTAGTTCAGCGTAAAGCACCTTAACCGCTCATGATTTTGAAATCGGCAAAGAGAACAATCTCTCAAGCCTTGAGTCATTCCCCGGCTCACACAGTTCAAGACAGAGACGTTACCGCTCGAAAGCACAGACACCGTTCAAATGGGCAGGTCGGACGCACAGACAGGCGTATTCGCAAGAGGTCGCTGAATCCCGGCGATCAACACAACGCCGAAAACGGCATCACCCGGCGCACATTGCCTTAACCAAGGAGACATTTTGAGAAAAGTTCTGATACCACTATCCATCCTTCTAGGAACGTTGGGCGCTGTCGCCCAGTCTGACTCCAGCCAAAACAGCACCACCCCGCTTCACCGGATTACCGTTGTCACGCGAACCACCAACGCCGTGAACTACCGGCACAGGGGCAAGAGCACCCATGTGGATTTCAAAGGCACCGACCTTCTGCCCGAAGGCGGCGGCAATGCCGAGGTTAAAAGCAAGCAAGGCGCGATCCGCATTGAGGCTGAATTTAATGGCCTGCAGCCGGCTGGACGATTCGGCCCTGAATATCTCACCTATGTTCTATGGGCGATCAGTCCCGAAGGACGTCCCGTTAATCTTGGCGAAGTCCTGCTGAACCGCACCGGCAAGAGCAAGCTCAACGTCACCAGTAATCTGCAAACCTTTGCGCTTATTCTCACCGCCGAACCCTATTTCTCTGTGACGCAGCCCAGTGACGTGGTGGTAATCGAAAACGAAGTGCGCAGTGACACCAGGGGCAGCGTTGAAAAAGTGGAAGCGAAGTTTGACCTGCTCCAGCGCGGTCTTTACGAAAGTGACGTCAACCCGGCCGATCTCCAGCCGATGAAGGGCGATTCCAAGACTCCGCTCGAGCTCTACGAAGCGCGCAATGCAGTTCGCATTGCCAAATGGACAGGCGCGGACCGCTACGCTTCTGATACCTACAAAAAAGCCGCAGACAGTCTGCATACCGCCGAGAGTCTCCGCAGCGGAAGCGATGACAAGAAAGCAGCTATCTCAGTTGCGCGTGAAGCAGTCCAGACAGCCGAGGATGCACGCGTGATTACCGTGAAGAAAATGGATGAGGAACGCCAGGCCAACGAGCGCCAGGATTCCGCGAACTCCGTAGCGCGATCCAGTGCGCGGGCAGACAATGCTTACCGCCAAAGAGACCAGGCACAATCGGACACAGCGCGAGCTCAGTCTGACACTGCGGCCGCACAGTCCGACACAGCACGGGCAAAATCCGATACCGCCCAGGCGCAGTCTGACTCGGCACAGGCAAAGTCTGATATGGTCCGCAACCAGGACCGCAACGCCGCAGACCAGCGCGCCAACGCCGATGCCCAGGCACTATCGAGATCGCAAACAGATGATGCCATGAGGCAAAGAGATCAGGCCCAGTCTGAGACCGCTCAGGCGAGAAACGATAACATCCAGAACCAGGCGACTTCCGATAGCGCCGTAGCCGCTGCGCGTGCCGATGCTGATCAGTCTCGCACCGCCGCGCAGCTTTCCGAACAAAAAGCACAATCGGCTGAAACTGACAAAGCCTCCATGCGCGCCCGTCTGGAACAACAGTTGAACTCGATTCTGCAAACACGCGATAGCGCACGTGGCCTGATCGTCAGCATGTCAGACGTTTTGTTTGACACCGGCAGATACACGTTATTGCCGGGAGCCAGGGAGAAGCTGGCCAAAGTTGCAGGCATCCTGCTTGCTTATCCTGGACTCAACATCGCTGTGGGCGGCTATACCGATAACGTCGGCAGCATTCAATCCAACCAGAAGCTCTCTGAGCAGCGCGCCGGGAGCGTCCGTGATTATCTGGTGCAACAAGGTGTTGGAGGAAACGCGGTGAGCGCAGCTGGCTTTGGCGACAGTGCACCCGTAGCCACAAACAATAACGCGTCAGGACGCCAGGCAAACCGCAGGGTTGAACTTGTGGTATCCGGCGAAGCGATTGGCAAAAAAACTATTGCAAGCTTGCAGTAGAGGAAAGCATCACTGTGACATTGGCGCGGGTCTCATTCTTGAGGCTCGCGCTTTTTTTTGCGTGCGGTACCTCAAACAAAAGATTGGGTGTCTCTCCTGGACTACAAGATCACAACCAATACAACGCGATTGAAATGTACCTCAGCGGCTGAAGCCGAACTGCTACAGCTTTGGACGCAGGCATAAATACCTGCTCCACTCTGTGGGGTTGAAAAAGCAAGCGCAGTGTTACACATTTGTTTCGAAG
>Ga0209863_10000745_pt1 | contig 14482 bp, 11 predicted proteins | sample OrgsoiDNA2013046_FD_185796 | JGI IMG/M metagenome (GOLD analysis project Ga0209863, IMG submission 185796) | Permafrost soil microbial communities from the Arctic, to analyse light accelerated degradation of dissolved organic matter (DOM) -... | ecosystem: Environmental > Terrestrial > Soil >...
CCGGTCGGGTGCCGCATTCATCACTCTGGGCACCAACGGAGAGAACTCCATCATCGTCGCACCGGGTGCAAACTCAGCGTGGACTGCCAACGCGGTTGATGATGCGGTGGCTGTGATCCGGCGTTCTGACGTGGTTATGGCGCAGCTCGAGATCCCGTTGGCTGCTGTTGAACGCGCTGCCGCGGTTGTTGCGGAGACTCCCAGCACGCGATTCATACTCAATGCGTCCCCACCACGGCCGCTCGACTCTGCTTTGCTCGAGCGCGTGGACGTTCTGGTCGTCAACGAGCACGAGGCAGCAGCACTGGCGAAGATGTCTACCGGCGTCGGTGCGTCTTTTGCGGCGCACGCGGCGCGTTCGCTCGTCGAGGCGGGTTCGGCGTGCGTCATCGTGACGTGCGGCGCTGACGGAGCCATCTGCGCGTTCATGCGTGACGGAGCAGTCGCGGCAATCGGCGTGCCGGCGCCCCGCGTTAATCCGGTTGACACGACGGGTGCAGGCGACGCCTTCGCTGGCGCGCTGGCGGCGTACCTCAAGGGCGAGGATATCGCTGGTGGCCCCCAAGGTGTTGTGTCCGCGATGCGGTTCGCCGTAGCCGCTGGTTCGCTGGCGACAACCGTCGTCGGAGCACAGGGGTACATCTCCCGCGGTCAGGTAGAGGCCTTCGCAAGCTCGATGACCGCATGACCGGTCGCGACTACCCCGGCACAGCTTCGGCGTCCCGCTAACAAACACGTCACGATCGCCGGAGTTCGTTGACATTGCGCACGATGCCGCGTAGAAATGCCACATCTCCAGTCGGTTACGAATGGACATTCACTTGTCGAACGGCATACCCAGGCAGATTGAGGGCCGGGGGCGCGTCCCGAAGATCGTGGGGGTGCTGCTCGCGGTCGTGTTCACGGTTGCCGGCTGTGCGAAAGTGCCCGGCGTCTACGTCGCGGTAAAGGAGGGGTCATCGGCACAGGATGGTGGCTTCAGTGCCAAGGCGTACGCCGACAGGATCTGGGCGTCAAAGGTTATCCCGGCCGTATTGGCCAAAGCCGTTGATGCGTCGACGGTACTCGCGGCCATCAAAGCCAATGAGGCGGCTGCGAACGCGAAGTACGGAGTGCAGTCCGGCTCAAGTGGTGGCGCGGACACCTTCCTGGTCAAGGGCAGCGGCGCCGTGCAATCCGTGCAACAGCAGGGCGGAGCTGGCGAACTCATGGTGACGTTGACCGCTGGAGCGATCATAAATATCGCCGTTGGACCTGCGTTCCTGGGAACCGCGATTCGCGACGGCGTCGGCTTTATCGAGTTTGGTCAGTTTACGAACCAGATCGACTACTCCGCGGTGGCTACCGCCCTGAACAGTGAAGTGCGAAGCAAGATCGTCGGCACCCTCGACCTAAACACGATCAAAGGCAAGACGGTGACCTTCGCGGGGGCGTTTCAGTTGCTCGACCCACAAAACATTGTGGTGACGCCGGTGAAACTCGAGGTCTCGTGACATCCGTCGCCGGCGCTCCCTTGGACTCGCCAGCGTTTGAGACTGACGTGCTCGTCGCCGAGCATGTCAGCAAGTCTTACGGCGGAGTGCATGCGTTAAGAGACGTTACCTTCGCTGCGCGCCGTGGCAAAGTCAACGTGCTTGTCGGAGAGAACGGTGCAGGCAAGTCCACTCTGATGAAGATTGTGGCCGGCGTCGAGTCACCGACGGCTGGGCGAATTCTGCTCAACGGAAGCGAGGTCGCGTTCCGGTCACCTCGAGATGCTCATCAACACGGGATCGGCATCATTCATCAGGAACTCAGCCTGTTTCCGAACCTCAGCATCGCGGAGAACATCTTTGCGGGCGCCGAGCTGACGCTGCGATCGGGGCTCGTTGACTTCGGCCGTCAGCGGGATCGTGCCGCTGCGGTCTTGGCTCGGCTCGGTCAACATTTGGACCCGGACGTCCTGGTCGGGCTGCTTCCGATCGGTCAACAGCAGCTAGTGGAAATCGCACGCGCCCTTACCGAGAATGTGGAAATCCTCATCATGGATGAGCCCACGTCGGCACTGAGCAACAGTGAAGTCGACGTCTTGTTCGACGTGATGGCCGACCTGCGCCGAGACAACGTGACGATCATCTACATCTCACACAAGCTGGAAGAATTTCGCCGCATCGGCGACCACGTCACGGTGCTACGCGATGGCGCAGTGGTCGCTGAAGAAGAGATGGCGAACACGGATACGGCGTGGATCGTGGAGCAGATGGTCGGCCGAAATCCCGACGGGCTGTTTACGCGAAGCGACGCGGTGGCCGGCGAGGTGCTGCTGCAAGTTTCGGATCTGACCGCACTAGGCCCGAGCGGCCCGCTGATCGACTCGATCTCGTTCCAGGTCCGGGCGGGTGAGGTCGTTGGCATCTACGGACTCATGGGGGCTGGCCGCACCGAGCTGATGGAGTGCTTGATTGGCGCGCGACCGGCGAGCCGCGGCGAGATCCACATGCGGGCGACCGCGTGTGTCGACGCGACCGTGCCGGCGAGACTCGCCACCGGCCTTGCCCTCGTTCCCGAAGACCGTCAGCGCGACGGCGTCGTGCAGACCATGTCGGTCAAGGGCAACGTGACGCTATCCACGCTAAGCAGCCTTGCTCGCCGTTTCGTCCTCTCGCCAAATCGCGAGAAGTCGGTGGTCGACGACAAGGTGGGGCAGTTGCAAATCAAGGTGTCGTCGATCGACGCGCCGGTCACATCGTTGAGCGGCGGCAATCAACAGAAGGTCGTGATAAGCCGCGCCCTACTGACCAACCCGACAGTACTGCTGCTCGACGAGCCGACGCGTGGCATCGACGTCGGCGCCAAAGCAGAGATCTCTCGGATCATGAGTGAGCTGGCACGAAGCGGGATGGGCGTACTGTTTGTCTCCTCGGAGCTCGCCGAAGTGCTGGCCATGTCGGACCGAATTCTGGTCATGGCCAAGGGCCGCATCACTGCCGAGTTCGAGGCCGGTCGGGTCACGGACCGAGACCTAGTGGCAGCATCTGCCTCCGACAGCGTGATGGTTACCGACTCATGACCGAAATGGCCAACGAGACAACGGCGTCCACAACCGTGTCGCGGCATGAGCGCGCGAATCGATCTGCGCGTCGTCTCATGCTGTTGCTCTTGCGGGGCCGAACGCTGGTGGTCCTGTTGCTGCTCATGCTTGTCTTCAACCGCCTGTCATCGGCGTATCTCACCCACAGCAATCTGGTCCTGATGACGAAGCACGTCTCCATCAACGCCATCCTGGCGATCGGCGAGACGTTCGTCATCCTCACCGCTGGAATCGACCTTTCCGTGGGCTCTATTGCGGGGCTCGCGGGCATGGTCACGGGCGCCCTTCTCTACAAGGGTTTCCCGCTACTCGGCCATACCATTTTCCTCTCCGCACTCATGGCGATCCTTGTCGGGTTACTCGTCGGTACCGGGGTGGGAGCGGTCAACGGCGTTGTGACCACCCGACTGCGCGTCGCACCCTTCATCGCGACGCTCGGAGTGCTCTACGTCGCCCGCGGAGCTGCCGATCTGTCCAGCAACGGCGGCACATTCCCGAACTTGGCGGGTACCCGAGCTCATGGCAACACCGGGTTTTCGATTGTCGGCGTCGGCACCTGGATCGGCGTGCCCGTCGAGGTGTGGATCATGATCGTCGTCGCGGCGCTGGCCATTCTCGTCACCGCTCGAACGCCATTCGGCCGACGCATCTACGCCGTTGGCGGCAACCAGCGGGCCGCCGTACTCGCGGGCATCCGGATCAATCGCATCAAGCTGGCTGCCTACATGATCTCGGGTGCATGTGCGGCGCTCGCGGGTCTGATGTTGACCTCCGAGCTTGGTGCGGCATACCCCGACACAGCCACCACATATGAACTCAACGCTATCGCAGCGGCCGTCCTTGGTGGCACTTCGTTGTTCGGCGGCAAGGGCACGATTGTCGGAACGATTATGGGCGCGTTCGTCATTGGCTTCCTTGGCGACGGACTCGTTCTTGTCGGCGTCTCATCCTTCTGGCAACTGGTCGTGAAGGGAGGCGTCATCGTCTTCGCAGTTGTCCTCAATCAGGCCCAAGAAGGTTTGCAGGCGCGTGTCGCGCCGAGCTAGCGGCCGTTACCAGAACGAATCCGGTCGCCCTCATCGCGCACGCGCGAAGGTCCCGTTCATCGACGTTGGAAGGAATTCTCAATCATGACGACACGTCCCACTCGATCGCAGTTACAAATCGTCGCCGTCGCCTCTTGTGTTGCACTGGCGGTTGCAGGGTGCAGTAGTTCGAAGAAAACGGGTGCCGCCGCTGCGACGAGCGCTACCCCGCCGGCCGGTCAATCGTCGACACCAAGTGCGGCCGCAACAACCGCGGCGACATCAGCGCCCGCGGTTGCGACGAGTGCTGCGACAACTGGCGGCGGACTCGTCGTTATCATCACGCCGGCTCCGTCGAACGTCTTCTTCAAGGCAGAGGCGGACAGCGCTGATGCCGAAGCCAAGAAGTTGGGCTACCAAACGCTCGTTCTGAGCCACGATGACGACCCCACCAAGCAGAGCCAGGAAATCGACACCGCAATCTCGCGCAAAGCGGTCGCAATCATCCTCGACAACGCTGGAGCGGACGCCTCTGAGGCTGCGATCCAGAAAGCCAAGGACGCAGGAATACCGAGCTTCCTCATCGACCGCGAAATTAACAAGACCGGCATCGCAGTGGCGCAGATCGTCTCGAACAACGCGCAAGGCGCGACGCTCGGTGGTCAGGAGTTCGCCAAGCTCATGGGTAACACCGGCGAGTACGCCGAGCTGACCGGCTTGGCGACTGACACCAACGCCGGGGTCCGCTCCCAGGGCTACCACGGGGTGCTCGACCAGTTCACTGGTCTGAAGATGGTCGCGCAACAAGCTGCCAACTGGGATCAGGCGCTCGCACTCACGGACACGCAGACAATCCTGCAGGCGCACCCCAACATCAAGGGCATCATCGCGGGCAACGACACGATGGCGCTCGGTGCGTGGGCTGCATTGACCGCGGCGCACAAGACGAACGTCATCGTGACCGGGTTCGATGGCAGCCCCGACGTGATGACCTCCATCCTCGCTGGCGGCATCAAGGCTGACGTGTTGCAGCCAGCGAGCCAGCTGGCTGCGATGGCCGTCGACCAGGCCGACAAATACATCAAGACCAAGAGCACCGGCCTGCCGGAGAAGCAATCGGTCGACTGCGTGTTGATCACCCCGGACAACGCTGCGAAGGTCACTAACTTCGCGATCGCCCCGTAGATTGGCATTTCCAGGGGCAGCCCTGGAAACTGACGCGTCGTGGTGGGCGGGCATCCCGTGGGAGCCCGTCCACCACGCTGGGTCGACTTATGGATGTGGCCGCCTCAGTGCCGGCGGTGTTGCCGGACCTCGGCAAGATCCCGACCCGCCGCACGGCTATGAGCGGACCGAGTGGTGAAGCGCAATACGCAGCAACCGCGCTCAGAGCCGCGGAGTCTCGCGGGAACTCGGATGCCGAATTCGTTTGCCTGTCGGCGAAACTCAGCTGCGCGAGGTGGACGCCGACTTCGGAGTCCCCGAGGTTGTGGGCCAAGGCGGGTCGTAGCTGCGCGCGCAAGCTGGGCGTCGGCATCGACGCTGAACCATGTGTAGCGGGCGCGGTGGTCGGTAGTCCGGTGGATCTGATCGCTCGGCGGGTTGTCGTTGGCCGCCCTGTCGCGCCAGCTTGCCGGGCGGGTCCCACCGGGGGGCGTGGTACATACGGCCCCGCTAGGGACACATGGCCCGAGTTTCAGAAGACGCAGACGGCCGTCGGCGCCCAAAAAGCCTTGCTGAGTAAGGGTTCTTCGGTAGAGCGGGTGACCGGGATCGAACCGGCATGGCCAGCTTGGAAGGCTGGGGCTCTGCCATTGAGCTACACCCGCATGCTTGCTGCGCTCGACCAAACGAGGGCGGCAGCCCCGGTAATTCCCGGCCATTCGAGGCGATTTCGAACGGCTGGCGGGGCAACGCCTAGACTACCGGGCACGCCACGGGGCGTAGCGTAGTGGCTAGCGCGCCTGCTTTGGGAGCAGGAGATCGGGAGTTCGAATCTCCCCGCCCCGACTGGGTTCGTGCGCTCCCAGCGGCGGCAGATACCCTCGTGTGCCATCCCGAACTGGGCACGGCGGCTGACAGCTGCCGGTCTCTAGGCCGGTACCTGTCTACCAAGCTCACCTGAACGCAAGGAGTTGCCCGCGTGAAGAGCGAAGTCGAGACCCTGAACCCGACTCGAGTCAAGCTCACGGTCGAGGTGGACTTCGCGGAACTCCAGTCCGAAGTCGACGCGGCGTACCGCAAGGTCGCCGGCCAGATCCGCATCCCGGGGTTTCGTCCGGGCAAGGTGCCGGCCCGCATTGTCGACCAGCGCGTCGGTCGTGCGGTGGTGCTTGAGGAGGCCGTCAACGAGGCCATCCCGCGGTTCTACGGCGAGGCGGTCGCGGCGGCCGAGGTGCGCGTGCTCAGCCAGCCCGAGATAGAGGTCACCAACTTCGCGGACGGCGAGCAGTTGACGTTTACCGCGGAGGTCGACGTCCGCCCTGCTATCGAGCTGCCGGACCTAGTGAAGATCCCGGTGACGGTCGACGATGCCGAGGTCACCGACGACGACATCGACGAGCAGGTCAAGAATCTCGCCGACCGGTTCGGCACGCTCACGTCGGTCGAGCGCGCGGTCCAAACGGGCGACTTCGTGAGTGTCGACATCGCGCTGACGGTCGATGGCGAGCCCATCGAGGACGGCACGGCCACCGGCCTGTCGTACGAGGTCGGCAGCAACGGGCTGGTCGAGGGTCTCGACTCTGCGCTGCTCGGCTTGTCGGCAGGGGAGTCCACCGAGTTCCCGACTGGGCTGGCCGGGCCGTTCCTTGGCCGAGACGGCCGCGCGTCGGCGACGGTGCGTAGCGTGCGCACGAAGCAGCTGCCCGCCCTCGACGATGCCTTCGCCCAGGAGGCCAGCGAGTTCGACACCCTCGACGAACTGCGGGCCGACTTGCGGCTGCGCCTTGAGCGGGTCAAGCGGCTCGAACAGGGCATGCAGGCGCGCGACAAGGTGCTCGAGGCGTTGCTCTCCCAGGTCGACATCCCGCTACCTGAGCGCACGGTCGACGCCGAAATCGAAAGCCGCCGCCAAGCCCTCGACGAGCAGCTGAGCGCCAACGGCCTCGACCTCGACGCCTATCTGGCATCGCAGGAGGAGTCACTCCAGGAGCACGAGACACACATCAAGGTCGACATCGAGCGCGACATGCGGGCTCAGTTCGTGCTCGACGCGGTGGCCACCAAAGAAGAGCTCGGTATCGAAGAGGCCGAGCTCAGCGAGTACATCGTTCGGCGGGCATCGAGAGCGGGCATCGATCCTGACGCCTACGCGCAACAACTCGTTCGCACCGGCACTGTCTCGATGGCGGTGGCCGACGTCTTGCGGGGCAAAGCCCTTGCCTACGTACTCGAGCAGGCGGTCGTGACCGATGCCTCCGGTCGGGTGGTCGACCTCAATCGCCTGGAAGAGGACGTCACCGCCGTACGGGACTGACCCCGCAGCCGACTGCGGGCCTGCGCCCAGAGCGAACACCGCGCGAGAGTGTCCCGCCGAACACGTTTGGCCGGTTAGGGTCGCATCGTTGGCACCCGATAACGAGCAGGTGAAGAGCGTGGCTTTGTACTCCCCGGCCTCCGGTTCCGTTGGCCCTGATGCGCCGCAGCTGCGGATGCCTTCGTCTGGCGTGTCGCCCGATGATGACGTTTTCAACAAGTTGCTGAAAAACCGGATCGTCATTCTCGGCTCGGTGGTCGACGACGCCATCGCCAACAAGATCTGCGCGCAACTGCTGCTGCTCGCCGCCGAGGATTCCGAGCGCGAGATCTACTTGCACATCAACTCGCCGGGCGGCTCGGTCGACGCCGGCATGGCGATCTACGACACGATGCAATACGTGCCGTGCGATGTCGCCACCGTGGGCATGGGCCTGGCAGCTTCGATGGGCCAGTTCCTTCTATGCGCGGGCGAACGTGGCAAGCGCTATGCGTTGCCGCACGCGCGCATCATGATGCATCAGCCGCTGGGCGGCATCGGCGGTTCGGCGTCGCTCATTGCTATTCAGGCCGAGCAGATGCTCTATACGAAGAAGAAGCTTCAGGAGCTCACCGCTCAGCACACCGGCCAGACCGTTGACCAGATCGAGCGCGACTCCGACCGCGAGCGCTGGTTCTCCGCTGAAGAGGCGAAGGACTACGGCTTTGTCGACCATGTCGTACGCAGCGCCCGCCAGGTCCCGACCGAGACCACTTCGGTTTCCTGAGAGCGAAGGGACCTTCCGTGACCGATATTTTGCGACCCGAGATGCTGCGACCCGATGGGCGCTACATCATTCCCGAGTTCCGTGAGCGCACCAGTACGGGCGACCGCATCCACAACCCGTACACGAAGCTGTTCGAAGAGCGCATCATCTTCCTCGGCGTCCAGATCGACGATGTGTCGGCCAACGACGTGATGGCTCAGCTGCTAACGCTCGAGTCGATGGATCCCGACCGCGACATTCAGCTGTATATCAACTCGCCCGGTGGTTCTTTCACGGCGCTGACCGCGATCTACGACACCATGCAGTTCATCCGGCCCGAAGTGCAGACCATCTGCATGGGCCAGGCGGCCTCGGCCGCCGCGGTGATCCTGGCGGCCGGCGCGAAGGGGAAGCGGATCGCGCTGCCGAACTCGCGGATCCTGATCCACCAGCCGTCGAGTGAGGCCGGTGGGCAGGCCAGCGACATCGAGATCGCGGCCCGCGAGATCCTGCGGATGAGGGCCCTTCTTGAGTTCATGCTGGCCAAGCACACCGGGCGCACCGAGGCCCAGGTCCGCATCGATATCGAGCGCGACAAGATCTTGACCGCCGAAGAGGCGGTCGCGTACGGCCTGATCGATGAAGTCATCGTCAGCCGCAAGCTCACGCTGGCGGCGCACTAGGGTCAGACACGCCCAAGTCGGCCCCCAACGGCCGTCGAAGGCGGTACCTTCGGAAGGTCTAGAAGGTGCCTGATCAAGGAAACCACGTCCGACGGCCAGGTATAGGAGACAGATCCGGTGGCACGCATAGGCGATGGCGGTGACCTGCTCAAGTGCTCCTTCTGCGGAAAGAGCCAAAAGCAGGTAAAGAAGCTCATCGCCGGCCCGGGCGTCTATATCTGCGACGAGTGCATCGACCTGTGCAACGAGATCATCGAGGAAGAGCTTTCCGAGTCAGCTGACCTGAAGTGGGACGAGCTACCGAAGCCGCGCGAGATCTACGACTTTCTCGAGCAGTACGTCATCGGTCAAGACATCGCGAAGAAGGCACTGTCGGTCGCGGTCTACAACCATTACAAGCGGATCCAAGCCTCGGGCAAAGAATCGCGTGGCGGCGCCGACGCAGTCGAACTCGCCAAGTCGAACATCCTGCTGATCGGCCCGACGGGCTGCGGCAAGACGTACCTGGCGCAGACCCTCGCCCGCATGCTGAACGTGCCGTTCGCCATCGCTGACGCCACCGCGCTGACCGAAGCCGGCTATGTCGGTGAAGACGTCGAGAACATCCTGCTGAAGCTCATCCAGGCCGCTGACTACGACGTCAAGAAGGCCGAAACCGGCATTATCTACATCGACGAGATCGACAAGATCGCCCGCAAGAGTGAGAACCCGTCGATCACCCGTGACGTCTCTGGTGAAGGTGTGCAGCAGGCCCTGCTGAAGATCCTCGAAGGCACCACCGCGAGTGTGCCGCCCCAGGGGGGGCGCAAGCACCCGCACCAGGAGTTCATTCAGATCGACACCACGAACGTGCTCTTCATCGTTGGTGGCGCATTCTCTGGCCTCGAGAAGATCATCGAGAGCCGCGTCGGGAAGAAGGGGATCGGCTTTGCCGCCACCCTGCATACCAAGCGCGATGCCGATGCGGTTGATGCGTTCGCCGAGGTGATGCCCGAAGACCTGCTGAAGTTCGGCATGATCCCCGAGTTCATCGGGCGGTTGCCGGTCATCACGACCGTCGCCAACCTCGACCGCGAGGCACTTATCCGCATCCTCACCGAGCCGAAGAACGCGCTCGTTCGTCAGTACAAGCGCCTATTCGACCTCGACTCGGTCGAGCTCGATTTCGATGACGAGGCGCTCGAGGCAATCGCTGACCAGGCCATCCTTCGTGGCACCGGCGCTCGCGGTCTGCGCGCCATCATGGAAGAAGTGCTGCTCTCGGTGATGTACGACATCCCGAGCCGCAAAGACGTCGCCCGTGTGCTCATCAACCGCGAAGTCGTGCTCGACAAAGTGATCCCCACGTTGGTACCCCGCGACGCCCCGGCCGCGGCCGCTGCCAAGCGCGAGCGTCGCGAGAAGACCGCCTGAGTTCTGCCTTTTGCCATGACAACCGGCTAGAGCGGGGCGAAGGTTGCGGTGAAGTGCCGCAGCGACGGCGGTTCGTCGACGATCCGGAGTCCGCGCAGGCTCTCGGCCCTTTTCGCAACCGCGAGACAGACCTCGATCGTGTAGTCGATATGGCTCTGGGTGTAGGTGCGCCGGGGGATGGCCAACCGAACCAGATCCATGGACGCCGCGAGCTCGCTGCCGTCAGGCTGGCGGCCGAACATCACGGTGCCGATCTCGCAGCCACGCACACCGCCGGTTTCGTAGAGAGCCACGGCGAGTGCCTGGCCCGGATACTGGAGTGGCGCAATGTGCGCCAACCATGAGCGCGCGTCGATGTAGACCGCGTGGCCACCGATCGGCATGACCACCGGAATGCCGGCCGCGTGTAGTGCCTCGCCGAGGTAAGCGGTCGAGCGAATGCGGTAGCGCAGGTAGTCGTGGTCGATCGCTTCCCGCAAGCCCTGCGCGAGCGCTTCGAGGTCGCGACCGGCGAGACCCCCGTAGGTCGGGAACCCTTCGGTGAGGATCAGCAAGGTGCGGCACTTTGCCGCCAGCTCGTCGTCGCGCATCGCCAGCCACCCACCGATGTTGCCCAGCGGATCTTTCTTCGCACTCATCGTCATACCGTCGGCGAGGCTGGCCATTTCGCGCACGATGTCGCGCACGTCGATGTCGGCGTAGCCCGCTTCGCGGGTGCGGATGAACCACGCATTCTCGGCGAATCGGCACGCGTCGAGAAACAGCGGGACGCCGTGCCTGTCGCAAATCTCACGCACTCCACGCATATTCGCCATCGAGACCGGCTGTCCGCCGCCGGAGTTGTTGGTGACGGTCACCATGACGAGAGGCACTTCACCGGGAGCAGCGGCGGACAACAGTGTCTCGAGTGCATCCAGATCCATGTTGCCCTTGAACGGATGGTCGGCTTGCGGATCGCGACCTTCGGCAATGACCAGGTCGACAGCGCGCGCACCCGAATACTCGACGTTTGCGCGGGTGGTGTCGAAATGCGTGTTGTTCGGCACCGTCTTGCCGGCGCCGCCGACAGCGGTGAACAGGATCTTCTCCGCTGCCCGACCTTGATGTGTCGGAATGACGTGCTCGAACGGGAACAGATCCTGGACGCTGTCGCGAAACGCGAACCATGACGGCGAGCCGGCGTAGCTCTCGTCGCCGCGCTGAATCCCAGCCCACTGGTCGCGCGACATTGCACCGGTGCCCGAGTCGGTCAGCAAGTCGATGAGCACGTCGGCCGCGTGCAAGTTGAACAGGTTGTATCCGGCGGTTCTGATCGCCGTCCGGCGTTGGTCTTCGGTCGTCATATGCAGTGGCTCGACCGAATGAATGCGGAACGGTTCGATGATCGTCGTAAAGGTCATGCCTGAGCGTATGCGCGAACGGGCGTCGCTAGCCCTTTTGCTCGATCACGCCGAGGATCTCCCGCGTCACGATGGCGAGTTGGCTGGGTGTCGTATTGAACCCGAGGATGAACACGACGCCCGCATCGTCGATCGAGCCGCAGATCGTGGCAGCGATGCCGTTGGCAGTCGCCGGCCCGCACTCCATCGTGCCTCCGAAGGGCCCATTGCCCACGGGGGTGAAGGTCAGCTCGCCGCCGCTCTGGGTGCTGAAGAACGCCTTGACGTCGGCAGGTGTTGGTCGCTCACCCGGCTTGCCGGCGACGACCAGGAACGTCGGCAGACCGTCCTGCCCGTAGAAGGCCGCCTGCGCTTGTGACCCGCCAGGGGTGTGCTTTTGCAAGCTCGCCACCTCGGCGGCAACGGAGGCATCGAGATCAGCGCTGCTGAGCCGCTGCTGGTCGAGCAACACGCTGGGCAGCACGATGTTGCGATTCGCCGGCTTCTGCTGCTGGCTCAAGAAGACCGGGATCGCGGCCAAGATGCCGAGAACGACGAGGCCGATCAGGACACCGATCAGGACTTTCGCGCCGGTCGAGCTGCCGCCGGTGGGCGGGAAGCTCTGGTACGGCTGGGCCTGGCCCGGCGGCTGGTATCCCGGCGGCTGGTATCCCGGTGCCGCGTAGCCCGGTGCCGCGAAGCCCTGGGGTTCGAAGCGGTTCGGTTGATAGCCGGACGGCGAGTTGGTGGGCGGCGGGTACGCCGCCGGCTGGTAGGCGGCTGGCTGGTAGGGGGCTGGTTGGTACGAGGGCGGCTGGTACGACGCGGACGGGTAACCGACCGGCGCGGCCGGCGGCATGGGAGGTGCCGGTGCCGCCGCTGCCGCCGGTGCCGACAGGGCCGGGTCAGCAACGTGGGCGGTGTCGGCGTAGTGCGGCTGTGGCGGAAAACCTGGGGCGGTCGGATAGTGCACCGGATACTCCGCGGCTGCGGGAGGCGGGTAGGCCGGTGCGGCAGCGGGAGGCGGGTAGGCCGGTGCGGCTTCAGGGGCGGCCGGTTGGGCAGGTGCCGCTTCGGGGGCGGGCGGGTGGGTAGGGCCGGCTACATGGGACGGCGCGTAAGCGGGCGCATCGGCGGGCTTGGCGGCTCGTCCGTTGTCTTTCCCGGGCAGGATGGTCGTCGCGTAGGGAGACTCGTAGACCCCGGTGGCCGCGCTGGACTTGCCTCGCATCGCCCTCTCCCGCCCTGTGCCCTCATGCGGCATCTGTTGAAGTCTCGACCGATTTCGGGTCAGGCTTGAACAAATGCGGGCGTGCGGGAACCCGTTCGTGAGCCCGCGCGCGGATCCCTAGACTCGGGGGATGACCGCGACCGATGACGGCAGCCCCACGGCGTCCGGCCTGCCGTCGGTTTATGCGCCAGGCGGCATTGAGGAAAAGCTCTACGAGCGGTGGGTCGACCGCGGGTATTTCACCGCCGACGCCACCAGTGACCGGCCGCCCTACACGATTGTGTTGCCGCCTCCCAACGTGACCGGCCAGCTGCATATGGGTCACGCCCTGAACCACACCCTCATGGATCTGTTGACCCGCCGGCGGCGCATGCAGGGATACGAGACGCTCTGGCTGCCGGGTATGGACCACGCCGGCATCGCCACCCAGAACGTGGTCGAGCGCGAGCTCTCCCGGGAGGGCGTGTCGCGCCACGATCTGGGGCGCACGGAGTTCGTCGAGCGGGTGTGGCAGTGGAAAGCGGAGTACGGCGGCCGCATTCTCGGCCAGATGCGCCGGCTCGGCGAGGGCGTCGACTGGTCGCGCGAGCGGTTCACGATGGACGACGGGCTGTCGAACGCAGTCGTCACGATCTTCAAGCGGCTGTACGACGACGGCCTGATCTATCGGGCCGAGCGGATCATCAACTGGTGCCCGCGCTGCCTGACCGCACTGTCTGACATCGAGGTCGAGCATTCGGACGACGAGGGCGAGCTCGTCTCGATCAGCTACGGCCCCATCACGGTGGCAACGACGCGCGTCGAGACGATGCTCGGCGACACCGCCGTCGCGGTGCATCCCGACGACGAGCGCTACGCACACCTGGTCGGCACCGAGATCGAATTGCCGCTGACCGGCCGCCGCATTCCGGTGGTGGCCGATGAGCATGTCGATCCTGCGTTCGGTACCGGTGCGGTCAAGGTGACGCCCGCGCACGACCCGAACGACTTCGAGATCGGGCAGCGCCATGGGCTGCCGTCGATCACCATCATGGACGAGCGCGGCATCATCACGGCGCACGGTGCGTTTCAGGGTCTCGACCGCTTCGAGGCGCGGCCGGCGGTGACGGCGGCCCTTCGTGAGCTCGGCTTGATCGTGGCCGAGAAGCGGCCGTATGTGCATTCGGTTGGGCACTGTTCGCGATGCGACACGGTGGTCGAGCCACGCCTTTCGCTGCAGTGGTTCGTGAAGGTCGACACCTTGGCCAAGGCGGCCGGTGATGCGGTGCGCGACGGCCGGGTCGTGATCCACCCCGCCGACCTCGCACCGCGCTACTTCGACTGGGTCGACAACATGCACGACTGGTGCATATCGCGGCAGCTGTGGTGGGGACACCGCATTCCGGTCTGGTACGGGCCGAACGGCGAGACGGTGGTGGTCGGGCCCGACGACGATGCGCCGACAGCTCGCGGCTGGCG
>Ga0209863_10000746_pt1 | contig 14482 bp, 13 predicted proteins | sample OrgsoiDNA2013046_FD_185796 | JGI IMG/M metagenome (GOLD analysis project Ga0209863, IMG submission 185796) | Permafrost soil microbial communities from the Arctic, to analyse light accelerated degradation of dissolved organic matter (DOM) -... | ecosystem: Environmental > Terrestrial > Soil >...
GAAAACGGTTCGACCCGCAAAAAACCGGGTGCCCCATGTCTCACGGTTTTTGCGAGAGGTGGAGATGTGGCGCTGCCTGAGGTCCGAAAGAATCCAAATCCCCACCCTTCGACTTCGCTCAGGGCAGGCTTTCTCGCACAAAAGGCGCGCGAGAAATGGGGTACCCGATTACAGATTGCGCCAGACGTCTCTGAAATCGTAAAAGCCTTTTTTGCCTTGCAGCCACTCGGCGGCGCGGACGGCGCCTTCGGCGAAGCCGCGGCGGGATTTGGCGTCGTGGCACAGATAGATGCGATCATGACCGGATTCGAGCACGACTTCGTGCAGGCCAACTACGTCGCCTTCGCGGAAGGATGTAATCTCCAGGCCCTCTTTTTGACTGCTTGCGTCGCGGATTATGTTCTGGATGGCGATCGCGGTGCCGGAGGGCGCGTCTTTCTTGTGAACGTGATGGCGCTCAAAAATCTGGCCGGAATAGTCGTGGCGCAGGGCTGCAGCGGCGGCGCGGGCGACGTCGAAGAAGAGATTGACGCCGACGGAGAAATTGGCGGCGTAAATAAATCCCGTTCCGTGCTGCGTAACCAGTGTTTTTATGCGGTCAAGGTCCTTGTCCCAGCCAGTCGTGCCGACGACCATATTCTTGCCCGCTTGCACGACGGCTTCGATGTGCGGAAGGACGGTGCGGGGAGTGGTGAAATCGATGACGGCGTCGATGTCGCGGAGTTTTTCCGCGGTGAGTGCGGCGCAGGCGGGGTTCTCTTTCGCTCCGGCGACTTCGACGTGGTGCTTGCGCTCGGCAGCGATTTCCGCCACCGGCGATCCGGTTTTGCCGCGGCCCAGGATTAGCAGGTTCATGAGGGGTACCAACAAGATTTAACCACAGAGGACGCGGAGGACGCAGAGTTGATCCGCTTTACGCGAAGACTTCCGGGTCGAGGTCGGAGAAGAATGTCTTGTGCAGGCGCTGGATCACGGCGGGCACTTCGTCTTCTTCGATTACGAACGTCAAGTTAATTTCGGATGCGCCTTGGGAGATCATGCGGATTTTCGTGTCGGACAACTCGCGAAAGACGAGTCCTGCGATTCCCGGCGTATCGCGCAGGTTTTCGCCGACCAGACAGACGATGGCTTTGCGCCCTTCATATTTTACGTCGGCGAGTTTGGCCAGATCGGCGGCTAGCGCCGGAATTGCCTGATTCGAATCTACTGTGAGTGAGACGCTGACTTCGGAGGTCGAGACCACATCGACCGCGACTTTGTGGCGATCGAATGCCTCGAAGATGGCGCGCAAGAATCCGTGTGCCAACAGCATGCGCGGGGCGGCCACATCGACGATGGTGATGCGCTTCTTGGCGGCAATTGCTTTGAAAATATTCCTGCCCTGCGGGGCGCGCGTGGTAATGCGCGTCCCTTCACAGGAGGGATTGCGCGAGTTCAGAACATAGACGGGAATATTTTTCTGGATGGCGGGCAGCACCGTCGCCGGATGCAGAACCTTCGCCCCGAAATAGGCAAGCTCGGCCGCTTCGTCGAAGCCAATGACTTTGATACGCCGCGCGTCGGGACATATTCTGGGGTCGGTCGTGAGAATGCCGTCGACGTCGGTCCATATCTCGATGCGTTCCGCATTCAAGCCCGCGCCGAAAATCGCGGCAGAAAAATCAGAACCGCCGCGGCCGATCGTCGTCGTGATGCCGGCGCGGTTTGACCCGATGAATCCGCCCATTACCGGGACTTTGCCCTCATTCAACAGCGGCTGAACTTTTTCTTGCAGCTTGGCGTTGGTGTCTTCGAACTGCGGGACCGCCTCCATGTAATTGTTGTCGGTGACCAGCACTTCGCGCGAGTCCACATGTACACCGTTCAATCCACGCGCGGCGAATGCCGCGGCCACGACTTTGCTGGAGAGCATTTCGCCGAAGGCGGCGACGTGGTCGGTGGTGCGGGGAGTGATTTCTCCGACGGCAGAGATTCCGCGCAGCAATTCATCGAGCGATTCGAATTCCGTGCCAAGTTCGGAATGAAATTCAGTAAAGAGGGCGGTGCCCAGCAGTTCACTGGCGGTGTTGTAGTGGCGTTCCTGCAGCGAGCGGCAGAGTTTGAGCGCGGTCTTGCGCTCACCGGCTCCTGCGGCTTTGGCCATGGTCAGCAGCGTGTCGGTGACCTTGGCCATCGCGCTAACCACGACCACGGGCTTCTGCGCCAGGCGTCCTTTGACGATCGCGGCCACACGGTCGATGGCCTTCGCATCCTCAACCGAGGTGCCGCCGAACTTCATCACGATCATCGGCGTCGGTCCGTTCCACGAGATCGTCGTGCGCGATCCACTGCGCGGGCGGGACGCCCCCGCGACAACCGGCGGGACGCCGGCGCTACGCTTCGGCGAATCTTCATCCTAGGTAGCCTTTGGCCTTCAGCAGTTCGGCGTTGAGCACGGCCGCTCCGGCAGCGCCGCGGATGGTGTTGTGCGACAGCACGGTGAATTTCCAGTCGAGCACGCCGCAGGGGCGCAGGCGTCCCACAGCGGTAGTCATGCCAGCGCCGAGGTCGACATCGAAGCGCGGCTGCGGACGGTCGGCGGCATCGAGATAAATCACGGGACGTTCGGGAGCGCTGGGCAACTTCAGTTCCTGCGGCTCGCTGCGATAGTCGTTCCACGCCGCGATGATTTCTCCCGCCGTCGCTTTCTTCTTCAGGCGGATCGAAACTGATTCCGTGTGACCATCCTCAACCGCGACACGGTTGCACTGTGCGCTCATGGCGAACGTGCCGGGAATGATTCTCCTACCATTCACCTGGCCGAGGAGCTTCTTCGTTTCCTCTTCCATTTTTTCTTCTTCGTTCTTGATGAAGGGGATCACGTTGCCCAGAATGTCGAGCGAAGCGACGCCGGGATATCCCGCGCCGCTGACGGCCTGCATGGTCACGGCCATCACGGTCTCAAGCCCAAACTTTTGATCGAGCGGGGCGAGTGCAAGCACCAGTCCAATCGCCGAGCAATTCGGATTGGTCACGACGTAGCCGCCGGACTTCTTGCGCCATCCCTGGATGTCGATCAGCTTGATGTGGCCGCCATTGACTTCAGGAATGACCAGCGGCACATCTTCCTGCATTCGCAGGGCACTCGAGTTCGAGACCACGGCGCAGCCGGCGTCGGCGAAGCGAGGCTCCATCTCGGCGGCGATTGCGGAGTCGAGGGCGGCAAAAATAATCTTCGGCGCGCCTTCCGGTGTGGCCGGAGAAACTTTCATGGCCGCGACGGCAGGAGGAATCGGCGTCTTCAGGCGCCAGCGCGCAGCCTCGGAGTAGACCTTGCCCTCCGAGCGGTCAGAGGCGGCGAGCCACGCCACTTCGAACCAGGGGTGGTGCTCCAGCATCTGGATAAATCTTTGTCCGACGACGCCGGTGGCGCCGAGAATTCCAACAGGGATTTTACGGGTCATATGGTCTCAATTTAGGGTAGCTGTAATTCTATAACAGGGAGGGATGCGGTTCCTGAAACGAGCGGGGGAAGGCTCACCATAGTCACTTTCGCGGCCCTTCGGCAAACCGCACTTACTTCCGGCCGATCGTCTGCCCCACGGCATAATCCGTCAAAGGGCCGAACTTTTTCTTCTCCGCATACAGCCGCCAACGGCGGAACACGATGCGCAAGCTGGCCATCACCGGAATTGAAAGATAGATGCCGAGAATTCCGGCGACTTCGCCTCCCGCCATCACGCCGAAGATGGCTGCCAGCGGATGCAATTCCATGCTCTCGCCCATGATTCGGGGAGAAGAAACGTAATCCTGAATCAGGCGCCAGACGCCGAGAAAAATCACCAGGATCAGCCAGTGCGGATAGCCCATCAGCAACGCGACGCTGACGATGGTCAGGCCGCCAGCCAAGGGACCAACGACGGGAATGAATTCGAGGACTCCACCCAGAGTGCCAAGAACGATCGCGTAAGGCACCTGCATCACGCCCAACACCACGGAATACATCACGAGTGTGAGCAAAGCCAGCGTGAGCTGAGCGCGGATGAAGTGGGCCAGCATCTGGTTGAGATCGTTCAGCACGTTTTCCAGAAATTCGCGTTGCGGCCGCGAATTAATGGCGGAAAGCAGAAAGTCGCTGAAGGTGCGGCCGTCTTTCAGGAAGAAGATCGACAGAAGGGGCACGACCAAAAACAGCCATGCCTGCTTGGCGACGTCCGCCACGCGCAGGCCGACGCGCTGCGCCAGTTGCGTAATTTCGTCGCTGTGGCTGACCAGGAACGCCTGGACGACATCGGTGCTGGTCTTGCTCCAGCCATGGTCGGCGCCGAGTTGCTGGGCAACTTCGCCGGAGCTGAGCTTGGTCAGCAGGTCCGGCAATGCCTTTCCCAGGCGGGCGCCCTCTCGAGTGACCATCGGACCGACCACCACGAAAAACACAACCACCAAAACAACCAGCAGAGTGTAGATCACCGCAATCGCCCGATTGCGGCCGCGGAGCACACTTTCCAACCGGCCGACGAGCGGACTCATCAAGTAGGCGAAGAAGATGGCGAACAGAAACGCGATCAGCGTGGCTCGCGCCACGTAAAGAAAGCCCAGCCCCAGCGCGAACAGCAGCACCGTGACAATTGCCCGCGCCGTTTTTGAGTCCGCCAGCAGCAATAAATTTTCCAGGGCAATCTCGATTCTGCCGCCGGGCAGGCACAGCTCTGCTAGTCCCGAACTACTTCTGTGTCATCGGCAGGAATCGCCACCCGTATTAATTTGTAATGATCCTGATCGTCCAGCCATAGGCCCCACTCAGAACTTTCTCCCGTCAGCCTCAGATGCAGAAGATCGCGCTGGGAACCGCGAATGTTGACTTTTTCTTTCCCCACCAACTCCATACGCACAGGCACTGAAATCCGGTCCTGCGGGACAAGAGTGCCAAACTCGGCAGCGTCCTGCGGGCACTTTAGGCTTCCACCTTCCGTCTTGCAGGCCGAGGCCAGATATCGCCATGCCAGTATTTCCCGATGCACGAAGAAATTGTTGTCGAGAATGGGCGAGCGGCTGGGCAGCAGGAAGGCCTGCTCGGCGGGCTTGGCTGTGGCGGAGGCGGTGATCTTCTCCTTCAGAAAGTCGTTCTCGGGAAACACGGTCAAGGAACCCCCGGAGGACTGGCTCCATTCATAACGCAGCAATTCGCCGCTCCCGGTGATTTCCAGGTCGGATTTCTGAGCCGGATCGGCGCTGCCCGTTTCTTTCAGCTGCGACTTGATGACGCTGTTGCCGCTTTGCTGCTGGATGTGGAAGCTCTCAGTCGCAACGCGCTGCCCCTTGATGAAGATGCCGAATGAACCGGAGTCGACACTCTGCGTGGCGTCGGGCTTAGCCTTGTCCTTCTTGTCGCCGGCGAAGGCCGACAGGGAAGAGCCCAGGATGAGGAGGATGAGGCTGCCAGTGACATTGGCGCGCGTTCCGGTTCGCAACTTCACTCAGCGTCTCCTTGTTCGGTGCGTATCGCGATTTTGTTAAGGCCCAGCTTTTCCGCGATTTCGGCCGCGATCTCGCTCACCGTTCGGCTGCCCGTTCCGATCTTCACAGCGGCTTTCATGTAGCTCCTGCGCCGGTTGGCATGAAGATCACGAAACTCTTCCAAGCTTTTCAGCAGCGGACGTTCGAGGCCGCTTTCACTTGTCTGCTGGCTGCAACGCTGCCACAACTGCTCGACCGGAGCGTCCAAAAAAACCGTGGGCACTCCGCTGGCCAACAGAGTGGCCGCATTCTCAGCCTGCACAAAGGTGCCGCCGCCCAGGGCGACAATCCTCGCCACGCCGCCGCGCAATTCCTCCAACACCTGTTCCAGCGCCGCATGCTCGGCTCGACGGAACACTGGCTCCCCGGAGTCCCGGAAAATCTCAGCCACCGTTCGCCCTTCGCGCTGTTGGATGCGGTCGTCAAGATCTTCGAACACCCAATTCAGGTGCTCTGCCAGGGCCCGGCCAACGCTGGTTTTTCCCGCACCCATGAATCCGACCAGGAAAACCGCGTTGCCTGAGGTGCTTCCCGACGCAGGCAGCCGCTTTCGCCGCACACCTGTGCGTTTCCGAGCGCCTACGGGCTGGCCAGAACGTTTCTTCAAGAAAATGGCTGCCAACTCCCAGCCAGCCAGTTGTTTGGCTAGAAGCCAGCAGCTAGAAGCTAGAAAGCCTGTTTTATTTTGCGGTGCGTTTTCTGAGGTGAATTTTACCACTGAAGCTGCGCAGAACCACCGTGGAAGACGCGGCTGCGCGACCCATGGTACCCACGAAGGCACTTCCCTCGCGGACGATGTAGGACGTGTGTGTCTTGGGTTGAAGAGGAATGTCATCATGCACCTCGCCGCGGACGGAGCTGGCGCTGACGTCGGCGGAAGTGCTGTCAGGAACCGTGGCATCGATGTCGCCGCTATGGCTGGTCAAGCGGTATTCGCCGCTGTCGCCAAAGTCGCCGGTGTAGTGAATGCCACCGCTGGTCGAGATTACCTGCACCAGCGGACCCGTTACGCGGTTGAGCGTCACCGAACCGCTCAGCGAGTCGACTTCGACGTGGCCTTCCAGAATGTTAGTGAGCGTGACCGGTCCGTTTAAGGTTTTCACATGCACGTGGGCGTTGGTGATGTCGCGGACATCCACCAGAGCCTCCGCGCCCTCCAGGGTCATATCTCCGTGCAACCCTTCCGCGTGCATCGGTCCAGTGTTGGAGTGCAGCGAAACACTGGTGTCGGCGGGGACGAGAATTTCGTAATCCACATGGCCTGATTCTTCCGTAGCGCCGGTGAGCAGGTGCGATTGGATATCGATGCGACTGCCGGTCTGGCTGCTATCCACTTCAACCTTGTCGGAGGCCAGGATGGCGTTCACTATCACAGTGGTTCCCGGCGATGGTTTCACCGAAATCGCCCCATAAGGGTTTCTCACGGAAACGTTGGCCCTGGCTCCCACATTGAAGCGAAGTTCCTTGTGGACTTGAGCTACCAGTGTTCCTGCCATTACCGTGCCGACCATTGCACCGACCAAGACCAACTCGACTGTGCGCCCGCTCATGTGATTCCCCAAGTTCCTGTATCGTCCGCCGGCTCGACTTCGGCGGGGTGCGAGATTCCGTACATTATGGCAGAGATCGGTCATTCTGAAGCCGGTCATGCGAAGACGTCATTGCAAAGGATGATCCATGGCCAGCTCAAAGAGCATGGCCTTTTCCTGATACGCGGCCATCAGCGAGCGACGGGCCTCCTCGTCGTTCGGGTTGGCGTCGACATCACTCTTTGCGTCCTGAATGAACTGGTTCACACGCACTAGGTTGTCGGCGTATTGCGCTTTCATCGCCGGGCTCTGCTCCGCGACTTCCTGCAACAAGTCGTCGTCGTTCAGGCCGGCGACTGCCGAGTCGGAGACCTTGGCGACAGCCACGGGCTTCGTGGTGACTTTCGCCAACTGGTCCGATACGGGCTGCTGGCGAACGTACAGACTGACCGCGATCAACAGCATGGCTGCCACAGGCAACGCCCAGCGTGTAAATGCCCACTGGCTGCTGAAAGAGGGCAGAAGGGAGCGGCTCCGCTTCGAGGGCGTCGTCCCTTGCGGACGAATCAGCCCCTCCTGCCGCAGCGCAATTTCAATGGAGTTCCACACCCGAGGGCTAGGCTCGTGCATCTCGCGCAGGTTGATCGCCGAGGAGGCAATCAGATTCAGTTCGGTCTCAAATTGGTTTAACGCAGTTTCAATGGAATGCCACACGCGGGGACTGGGTTCCTCCGCTGCGCGCAAATCGGTTGCCGTAGTGGCAATCAGGCTCAATTCCGCAACCAGAGACGAGCACTTCGGGCAGGCCTTCAGATGCGCCCGCTGATCGGCTCCGCTGCCGTCTTCGATTTCTACCAGGCTGTATTGCAACTCAACGCAATTCATACTGCTCTCCCCAAGCCTCTGCTGAAACAGTCTACTGTCCTGTTCAGTCCACTTGCCGTTGTTCCGCCTCTGCCAGGGTTACTGCCGTGTCCAGTCTGCGCCGGATCACGCTGCTTCTAACTTCGCTGCTCAGGCGCTCTCGGCCTTTTCGGCTCGATTGAGCTTGAGCAGGTCGCGGAGCTTCATCCGCGCCTTGTGTAACTGCGATTTGCTGTTGCCGATGGAGCACCCCACGATGGTTGCGATTTCATTGTGCTCGTAACCTTCCACGTCGTGAAGAACAAAAATCGTGCGGTAACCGGGAGGGAGATCGTCGACTGCTCTCTGCAACTGCAGCCGGTCGATGGATCCGGCCAACGCCAAGTCTTCCGCCCCAAAATCCTTCTTCGGGGTATCGTCATCGCCGCCCTGCGTGGTTTCTTCCAGCGAAACCACCGGGAGGCTCTTCTTTCTCAGATGCATCAGCACCACGTTGACTGACAGCCGATGCAACCAGGTCGAAAATGCGGACTCGCCGCGGAACGTCGCAATCTTACGGTAAAGCTGCAGGAAAGCCTCCTGCGTTAAGTCCTCGGCCTCGGCGGTATTCGCCGTCATACGCAGACAGAGAGAGTACACCCGCCGCTTATGCTTGTCGTAAAGGGCCTGGAACGCATGGGCGTCTCCAACCTTGGCTCTTTCGATAGCCTCGGCTTCGTTGAACTCGTTACCCTGTCGCTGGGCTTCTTTTGGTTCCCGGTCGGTCAATCTGCCTTTCCCGGCCGCACATTCTGAGATGCGGGCTAACTAGCTTTATGTTGTATGGCTTGCGGAGTTTGAGCTAAGAACTAAAGTAATCCCTGTATTCAGAATTGCAGAGCCATTCTACCAATCTTAGGATTCCCGGTTTTGTCTCTTTATCTGTCAGAAATCCTTTGCCTGCTCTGGCTTGAACGCCACACCCATTCGGTGCCTCTCGCGCGATCCCGAATTTAGAGCTAAATCTTCGGAATTTAGTAAACCTGAAATCGCTTCAAGCCTCGGTCTTTTACCGTTGTGATCGTCTCCAACCAGGGTCGCCAGCTGAGCCATGACGCAGAGAAGAGTAGCAGAATTGAGCAGCCAGTTTCTATCTACCAAGGTAAACCCAGACCAAATGTCATGCTGAGCGGAGCGGGAGGGGCGCGAAGCGCTTCTCCCGCGCAGTCGAAGCATCCCTACGAACATCCGAAAATGCGGATGGAACCGGCCCCTTCGTCATATTGGGAGTTATACGTGGCGATAGGGATGCTTCGACTGGGCATTGCGGATCGCTTCGCTCTCCGCAACGCTTCGCTCAGCATGACAACGCCTAACTCCCCACATACCGCGCATACAGACTTCGCGCCACGGCAGTGTCGGTCGTGCCTTTGATGATGGCGCGGCCGTCGGGGAACAGCGTCATCTCATACGGTTCATGCCAGAATTTCAGGACGAAGTCGTTGTGGCGGACGGTGCCGTGGGGTTTGAGGCGGAGGTCAAGTTCAGCGAAGTCGATAGGTCGTTGGCGCTCATGGATTTGCACGGAATTCCTGCCGCACAGCGTGATGTGCGGGCGGCCTTCGCCAGCGAGGTGAATGAAGTCGCGGTCGCCGCAGGCGCGGCAACCAGGGCGGGGCTTGGCGGCGGAGATTTCGGCGCGTTCGTTGGTCCAGACATCGAAGGAGAGCAGCGTGCGCCGCATCTGCGCGACGCTGCCAACTAGAAATTTCAGGGCCTCGGTCGCTGCCACCGATGCGACCAGGTTCACCGCCGAGTTCAGGATGCCGGACGTCTCGCAGGTTTCGACCATGCCGCGCGGCGAATCGGGGAAAATGCAGGCGAGGCAGGCAGTTTCACCGGGCAGAACGTTCAGGGTGACAGCGTAGCTTCCCACCGCAGCCGAATAAATCCACGGTATTGAGCGATTGACGGCGTAGTCGTTGATCAGGTAGCGGGTCTCGAAGTTGTCAGTGCCATCGAGGATCAGAGGCATTCCTTCAAGTAATACTTCAATATTCCCGGGGACCAAATCTTCGACTTTCGCTTCAATTACGATTCCGGAATTGAAGGAAGAAATCTTCCGGGCGGCGGCGATGGCTTTCGGCAGAGACTCGGCGGCATCCTGCTCGTCGAAGAGAGACTGGCGCTGCAGGTTGCTGGGCTCGACGTAGTCGCGGTCGATGATGCGCAGGGTTCCAACTCCGGCGCGGGCCAACAGTCCAGCCAGCGCTGAGCCGGTGGCGCCGCAGCCGACGATGGCTACCCGCGCGTCCGCCAGCTTGCGCTGGCCTTCGGCGCCGATGCCGCGAAAGAGAATTTGCCGGGAATAGCGGTCGTCTTTCGGGATCGCTCTGTCGGGTCGTTGCTCCTGTGCCAAAGAGATCACCAGTCCTGCGCTGCAAAACCTTTATTATAAGTTGCGGCCTGCCGATGGATCACACCGGGGCCTGAACAATTCGTACAACAGCAGCCGGGCGCGTTCCATCCAACAGAGAAATCAATTTTGGCGCCTGGTTCCAAGGACAACGTTTGCCGAGACGGTGCGCGACATTTCTGACCGCCATGATCTTCTTGTGGTCCGCGGTCCTGCCGTCGAGGACCGCCGCGCAGGTGTCCGGTTCGGCGGGGCAAAATTCCGCGTCGTCGGCGCAATCCACCCCATCGCAAAATAGATCCTCCCCTGATGCCCCGCCCACCACAGCTCCACAGGTTCCGTCGATTGGGACGATTTCTGCATACGAAGGGAAGCCTGTGCAGTTGATCGAGATTTCCGGCGTGATTCCGTCCGACCGCGATCACCTGCTGCAGTTGCTTCCGCAAAAGACCGGGGAGCGTCTGGACCGCAACAAAGTTCGCGATAGCTTGCGCGTTCTTTATGGCACCGGCAGGTTCGCCGACATCGAGGCGGATGTAGTGCCTTCGGGCGATGGGGTGAAGCTGAAGTTTGCCAACTCCGCCAACTTTTTTGTAGGTGCTGTCGATGTTGAGGGTGAGCCCACGCGTCCCACGCGCAACCAGATCGTGAACGCCTCGAAGTTTCAGCTCGGCGAGCTTTATACCCACGACAAGCTGGACCGCGCTCTGGAAAACGTCCGGCAACTTATGCAGGAGGGCGGATACTACAAGGCGAGAGTCACGGCTGAGAGTACGTCGAACGCTGAGACGCAGCAAGTGGATATCCTCTTCCACATTACGCCGGGGACTCAGGCGCACGTAGGTGAGATCAAAGTGACAGGGGTTTCCAACCTCGCGGTCGCCGAGGTACAGGAGATCGCCCACATGCATCCGGGCGACCGGGTGACGGCGGCGCTGGTCAGTGGCTCGCTGCAACGGCTGCGCAAGAAGTTCCAGAAGCAGAGCCGGGCGCTGGCGCAGGTTTCAATCGCCGAACAGCCCTACCGCGAGGCGTCGAACGCGGTCGATTTCATGTATCAGATCGATCCGGGTCCGGTGGTGGTGATTTATGCCCGAGGGTACAAGATCAGCCGCGGCGTGCTGAAGAAAGAAATTCCCGTTTACGAAGAAAATGCCGTCGACGACGATCTGCTGAATGAGGGCAAGCGGAACCTGCTCGATTACCTGCAAACGCGCGGCCACTTCGACGCCAAAGTTGACATCCAAAAAGAAAACGACGCCAGCACTCTGCGCGTGATTTACCAGATCGATCCTGGGCCAATTCACAAGCTGATGCTGGTGGATATTACGGGCAGCCAGGACTTTATGGACGCGAAGTCGCTGCTGGCGCGCATGGAAATTCTGCCCGCCGCGCGCTTTCTGGCTCATGGGCGTTATAGCGGGATCCTATTGAAGGCCGACGTGGCCATGCTGGAGGCGCTCTACAAATCGAACGGTTTCCGCCAGGTGAAGATCGAGACCAAGGTGGACGATAACTATGAAGGGAAGGCGAACCAGTTGGCGGTTCATGTGCATATTGACGAAGGGCCCCGAACCCTGGTGGGAAATTTCGAGATCGTCGGCAATCCGTCGATTCCGCGAGAGCAATTTGATCAGGTGGAGACCCAGACGGGGCAGCCTTACTCCGAGCAGAATCTGGCGAGCGATCGCGCGGGAATCCTGAACCTTTACTTCAACCGCGGATTCCCCAACGCAACCCTGGAAATCACCACCCAGCCATCTGCTGGACAGCCCAATCGCGAGGACGTGACGTACACCATTCAGGAAGGGGAGCACTTCACCATCGACCGGGTGATGGTGGCCGGTACCGAGCATACGCGCGATTACGTGGTGCAGCGCGAACTCGAGGTGCACTCGGGCGATGCGCTCAGCCAGCAGGCGATGCTCAACACTCAAACCAAGCTTTACGATCTGGGCATCTTTGGCCAGGTGGATACGGCGGTCCAGAACCCCGACGGGTCCGATCCGCAGAAAAATGTTCTAGTTCAGGTGGAAGAAGCCAAACGCTATACCTTCACCTACGGTGTTGGATTGGAATTCCAGACCGGAACTTCCGGGTCGCAGGGTACGACTGGACTCAGCCCGAGAGTCGGCTTCGATGTCACCCGGCTTAATTTTCTGGGTCGGAACCGGACGATAACGTTTCAGTCCCATGTGGGGCGGCTGCAGCAGCGGGGTCTGATCAGCTATGAGATTCCAAAGCTGTTTGACAACGAAAAGTTCAAGCTGATCTACACAATTTTTTACGATAACAGCCTGGATGTTTCCACTTTTACTTCCCAGCGGCTGGAAGGGAAGATCGACCTGCGGCAGCAGTTCGGCAGCACGGGATCGGAGCCGGACACAAGGCCGGGGCCGAGTTCGTTGACCTACCGCTTCGACTTCCGGCGGGTGCGGGCCAGCAATTTTGCCAGCAATTTTGACCCCGGCGAACTCTCGTTGTTGGCGCTGCCAGCCCGCGTGGGTGGACCGGGATTTACCTATATTCGCGACAAGCGGGACAATCCGCTGGAAAGCACCAAGGGAAGCTATTTCACTCTGGACGGCTTCGTAGCTGCCAGCTACTTTGGGTCGGAAGCGGATTTCGGGCGACTGCTGGCGCAGAACTCTACCTATCAGGCGTTCGGCGGCAAAGGCAAAGCGGCACGCCAGTACGTTTTTGCCCGGTCCACCAGCATCGGCATTCAGCAGCCGTTCGGGGGGACAAGGATTCTTCCTCCGGGAGCCTGTCCTACGGACTCCAATACTCACGAATCGATCTGCACCGGGATTCCTCTGATTCCGCTGCCGGAACAATTTTTCGCCGGCGGCGGCAACTCGCATCGTGGATTCGGGTTAAATCAGGCAGGACCCCGCGATCCCAACGCCGGCTTTCCGGTTGGCGGCACGGCGCAGTTTGTGAACAACCTGGAACTGCGCTTTCCTCCGCTTACGCTGCCCTATATGGGAGAGGGCTTCGGATTCGCAGTGTTTCACGATATGGGGAACGTCTTTACCGCGCCACACGACATGTTGAAGGGATTATTGCGCTGGCACCAGCAGAATCCCCAACAGTGCTTGTCCGGTAGTACACCGGACACCCAGTGCATTACCAACTTCAGCAATTCCGGCTATGATTACACTTCGCACGCCGTTGGGTTGGGTCTGCGATATAAGACACCGATTGGGCCTTTGCGTTTTGACTTTGGATACAACCTGAATCCCACGCGTTATTTCCAGGCGACTCAGTTTGATCCAGTTACGAAGCTTCCGACGGCGTATGAGACACTGCGCCTTCGCCATTTCAACGTATTTTTCAGCATAGGCCAGCCATTTTAATGAGCAGAGCAAACACAACCGCGCTGATGCTGCTGCTGCTGGTAACGTTCCTGGTGGGGTTACCGGCGCGCGCCGAGGTCGTCGACCGGATCGTGGCCACGGTCAATGGGCACATCATCCTGCAGAGCGACTGGGACGAAGCCCTGTGCTACGAGGCCTTGCTCAACGGCCGTACCATCAGCCAGTTCTCCGACGACGAGCGCCGTGCCGTGCTCGACCGCCTGATCGATCAGGAACTTTTGGGCGAACAGATGAAGTCGGCCTTGTTCCAGCACGCGTCCGAGGCGGAGGCTGCGGCGCGCGTTGCCGACGCTCGCAAGCATTATCAGGAGGCTGCGACCGCCGAGGGTTGGCAGGCCGTTGTGAATCGCTTCCGGCTGACCGAAAAAGATGTGTTGGCGCATGTTCAACAGCAGATCGATCTGATGCGACTGGTCGATGCTCACCTGCGGCCCACGGTACAGATTGACAACAAAACCATCGAAGCCTACTACCGGGAAAAATTTGTTCCGCAGTTGAAACAGAATGGCGCAGGCGAAGTTGCCCTGGCTGATGTTTCGGGTAAGATTCGCGAACTGCTCACCCAGGAGAAAGTCAGCGAGTTGCTGGTTTCCTGGCTGCAGTCCCTTCGCTCCGAGAGCAAGGTCAGCATTCCCGGCGCGGGAGGCTCCGTGGCGGATGGAGAGCAGACGCGGTGACCGAGCCTTCCCCAAGGCCGCGCCGGCGTTGGAAGTATCTGCTGATGGTGGTGGGAGCCAGCTTGCTTTGTCTGCTCGCGGCCCTCTGGTACACCACCACGAGTTCTTTCCAGGCATATGTGCGCCGGCGGATGGTCGCTG
>Ga0209863_10000748_pt1 | contig 14450 bp, 14 predicted proteins | sample OrgsoiDNA2013046_FD_185796 | JGI IMG/M metagenome (GOLD analysis project Ga0209863, IMG submission 185796) | Permafrost soil microbial communities from the Arctic, to analyse light accelerated degradation of dissolved organic matter (DOM) -... | ecosystem: Environmental > Terrestrial > Soil >...
GTCGCCCTTCTATTGAGTAGGGGGGACCGCCCGGCGGCTACCGCCGCCTCTGCGTCCCCCCTTGCCCCCGCTGGTCACCGCGGCAAAGCCGCGTCGCCCAGCCTTTCCGGGTCCTGCCGTCGCGTCGGCTCGCCCAGCATTCCGGCGATGCGGGCGTAGACCTGCTCGAGGAGGCGCTGGCGATCGCTCGGCCCCAGGCCGGCGGTGGCGATCGGCTCGTCGATCTCGATCTGCACCAGGCCCGCGCGGATGAGCGGCGTTCCCGGCGGCATCACCGCGCGCGTGCCACGAATCGCCAGCGGCACGATCTCGACGCCCGAATCGATCGCCAGGTGGAAGCCGCCCTTTTTGAAGGCGCCGAGCTTGCCGTCGCGCGTTCGCGTTCCCTCCGGAAAAATCGCCACCGACTGACCCGACTTTATGCGCTGGGCGGCTTCCTGGATGCTCCGCCGCGCCGAGACCGCGTTCTGCCGATCGATGAAGACGAAGCGGCCGGCGCGCATCGCCCAACCGAACACCGGAATCTGTCCCAGCTGCTTTTTGGCGATGAAACGCACCGGAATCGGGACGCGCAAGAACATCGCCCAGATGTCGACCATCGAGGCGTGGTTGGCCATGAAGACGTAGGGACGGGTGGGATCGAGCGGGACGCGCATCTTGATCTCGACCTTCACACCCGGGACGCCGAGGACCACCGCCGACCAGACGCGACAGAGCTTCAGGACCAGCCCGCCGGTCCGGTCGATGACGCCCAGGATCAGGGAGAGCACCGATCCCAAGATGGTGGAAGCTAGGAAGGTCGCCAGAGCAAGAACAGCGCGAATCATGCAGAGCCGGGCAACATGGTATCTTCTTTCGCCGTGGACTTCCGGAAGACCTACTACATTCTTCCGAACCTTTTCACGCTCTCCAGCGTCTTCTGCGGGTTCGTTTCGATCTCGATCTCGGCGTCGGGTCAGGCCGGCAGCGATCTTTATCAGGCGGCGCTGGCGATCTGCTTCGGATTTTTCTTCGACACCGCCGACGGCCGGGTCGCGCGGCTCACCAAGACGCAGACCGATCTGGGCCGGGACCTCGATTCGCTGGCCGACGCGATCACCTTCGGCGTGGCGCCGGCGATTATGGTCTACAAGTGGGGGCTCACCAGCTTCGGCCGCTGGGGCATCTTCTTCGCGGGCCTCTACGTCTGCGCCGGCGTGATGCGCCTGGCGCGCTTCAACGTGCTGTCGCGGCGCGAGGCGCAGAGCGGCTACACGAGCCCCGGCAAGTACACGCTGGGGCTCACCATCCCCGCTTCGGCCAGCGTGCTGGTCTTCATGGTGCTGGTCGCGCACAAGGTCGGCCAGTACCGGATGGTGAGCGAGGGCGTGGTCGCTACCATCGTGCTGGTGCTCTCGTACCTGATGGTCTCGCGGGTCAAGTTCCGATCGTTCAAGGATCTGCGCCTCACCAAGCGCACCATCGAGCTGGCGCTGCTCATCGGCGGCTGCTGGGTGGTGGTGGCGATGAACGGCGTCGACAAGTCGCTCATCTTCCTGGCGATGATCCTGGCGTACATCGTCCTCGGCATCGCCGAGACCGTGCTGCAGATGCGCCGGACCTTCGTCGAGCATCGCAAGGACAAGAAGGCGCAGGCGCAGGATCCCGAGACGCCGCCCGACGACGAGGTCTTGCGCGAGCTAGGCGCCTTCGACGCGACGGACGAAAGCTAGGCCCGTTTCGGGGCGGGTTTGGAGCCGGGCTTGGCTTTGTCGCCGACGCTGTCGTCGATCTCGACGAAGATGCCCCAGAGGGCGCCGATCAAGGGGCCCAGCAGGGCGGGCACTTCCACCAGCGGGCGGTCGGGGAGGCCGAGCCGACCGGCGAACGCCAAATGCGCGCCACCGAACAGCTTCCCCGCGCCCCAGTAGAGCCCGCCGCCCACCAGTGCGCCGAAGATTCCCTTGAGCGCCGTGGTCCAGATGGTCTCCTGGCGCCAGGGCGGGCGGCCCGACACGATGCCCGCCAATCCACCGATGAGCGCGTAGGTGACGACGGCGAGGAACCCGCCGGCGATCCCCAGCTTGACCGCCGCCATGCCCACCGCGGCACCGACGAGGCCGCCCTTGGCAAGCCCCAGTAGAACACGCCCCATGCAGAGACTATAGCAGGGCGGATCGCGCTCGGCCGCCCTTCCTAAAACCCGTAGGCGATGCCGACATTGATGTCGACGTTGAAGGTGAAGTTCGGAAGCCCGATCACGGAGTCGGCCTCCCCGACCAGCGACAGATTATCGGTGAGGTCGTAGAAGATGCCCCCGCCCGGCCCCAGCAGGATCGGACCGGCCGCGATGGTGTCGACGCAGGTCTGGTTCGTCGAGTTGGCGGTGCCGCACCCGGTGACGCCGTTGATGAGCGGGGCGTTCTTGAGCGTCACGACATGCCGAATCTGACCTGCGCCCGCGGCCAGCGAGAAGAACGGGTGGAAACTGCTGTCCTCCTCGCCGAACTTCCAGGTCGCCTTCGCGAAGGCCGCGAACGCATAGTTCGCCGCGTGATAGTCGGTGCCGTTCTTGAAAGCGTCGGTCGTCCCGGTGACGTGCTGGTAGCGGAGCTGCAGCGACACCATCAGCGACGAGCTCCACCAGTAACCGAACTCGGGCGCGATCTGGAAGAGCGACGCGGACGCGATGCCCGCGGGGTTGATCATGACGTCGTGGTTGGTGTCGCCGACGCCGGTCGCCCAACCAAAACCGCTGCCGAACATGAACGCCGCGAAGTATTGGTGGTCCGGTCCTTCGTCCTCCTCTTCGCCTTCTTCTTCTTCGGACTTGTGGCGAGCCGACGCGTGGCCGCCGCCGAGATCGATCACCAGCGGGCTCTCCTCCGACCCGCGCGCCCCGACCGCGTTGCCTTCGGTGTCGTCGGCCTCTACGTAATAAGCGACCGACGCCCCCAGCGTCGCGGTGGTCGGAATCTCGGCGCCATAGTGCCCCTCCGACACCTCCGTCATCTCGCGTCCCAGGAACTCGGTCGCGCCTTCCGGGCGGTAGGCGAGGACGATCTTGTCGAACTTCAGATCGGGCGCGACGCCGACCGTGATCGAAATGGCGCTGCCTTTCTTCCCTTCGGTGACCGGCTCGTGGACCAGCCCGGTTGCGGGAGCCTCCGGCTCCCCCTCGGGCGGCGGCGCGGCGGGCGTGGCCGCGGGCGGTCTCTGGGTCGCGGGCGGCTCGGTCGGAGCGGTCGGAGCGGGTGGAGTGGTCGGAGCGGCGGGCGCCGCGGCGGGTGGCGGCTGCGTGGCGGCCGGTGCGGCCGGTGCCGTCGGTGCCGTCGGTGGTGCGGCGGCGCCCCCCTTGGCCTCGGCGAAGGCGTCCGTGAGCTCCGGGGTGACCAGGGCCTTGGTCAGGTTGATGGTCGGCTGGATCTCGATCGCCTTCTTGAACTGCTTGATGCCGAGATCCCGCTGCTTGAACCCAACGATGATCACGATCCCCATGTGGATGTGGGTCCGCGCGGTGATCGGGTGCTGCTCGAGGCCGGAGGTGTCGGACAGATCCAGCGCCTGCTTGAGGCTTTTGCGCGCGTCCTCGAATTTATTGGCCTGATAGGCGGTGACGGCGTCCTTGTTGAGCTGGGTAATCTTGGCAACGGCATCCTCGGCCGCATCTTGGGCACGGGCCTGCACCGATACGCACAGGAGGGTGACGACGGCGGCGATGACGCGCGCCATCGAAGACTCACGCTTGGTCATGCGATGCTTGCCTCAGCGAAGAAAAAGGGAAGGCTCAAGCTGGACTTGCCGGTTGTAACACGATTTTCAGAAAATCGTTCCCGGGGGGGGCCGGCTGCGGAATTTCCCATGACTTCTCAGACTTGCGCACGCCTTTTCCGACTTCCCCTTGCAACATTTCCAGTTGCGCCTCTTGCGCCTTGCCGGGCGGTGGTTACCTGACTATCGGGGGTTCGCAGTATTTCCAGGAAACAGGAGGCCGAGAACCATGTCTGAGCCGCACGATCCGAATGATCTTCTTACGCCCAGTGACGCCGCACGCGTTCTGGGATTGTCGGCGGACTCTGTCCGCGTCCTGTCCGACAGCGGGCGGTTGGCGTCGATGCGGACGATCGGGGGCCGGCGCCTGTTCCGTCGCGGCGACGTCGATCGGCTGGCGGTCGAGCGCGCCACCCACGTCGCTGGCGGCAAGTCGATCTCGAACCACCGCCCGCGGGCGCCGCTCAGCGCGGCATCCGGAGCGCCAGCGCCCAGCATGAAATGACGAGCGCCAGCGCGGCCGCGCCCAGCAAGGCTTGAATCCCCGGCCGGGGCGCACGGATCTGGGCCCGCGCCACCCCGAAGCCGACCACGGCGCCGATCCCCAACCCGAAGAGGTGGGCATAGACGTCCGCGCCCCCGCCGACCCCCAGCATCGCGTAGAGCCCCAGGCCGGCGCCCAGGGGGACCCAGGCATAGCCACGGCGCGTGCGCAGTTGCAGCCGGCGCACCACCTGAAGACCGGCGCAGAGCCCCAGCGACGCGAAGATCGCCGTCGACGAGCCAACCGACACGAAGGCCGTCCGGTGCACCGCCGCGACGAGCAGGTTGGCCACGGTGGCGGCGACCAGGATCAGCGCGGCCGCCAGCCCGCCGCCCAGCCAGCGCCCGACCGCCGAGACGAAGATCAGCGCGGCGACGACGTTTCCACATAGGTGCAGCAGATCCGCGTGCAGCGTGAGCGCCGTGATCGCCCGCCACCACTGCCCGGCGGCGATCTGCTCGGCGGACGCCGCACCCGCGTCGAACCAGCGCGATCCGCCGGCCCGCGTTCCGGTCAGCAGGAACATGGCGCAAAAGCCGATCGCCGCCAGCGGCCCCAGCAAACTGGCCCCGACGTCGGGCGCCGGGGGCTGGGCTTCGGGGGCACCTTCGGCGTCGAATCCCTGGAGCGCCGTCTCGGCCGCGCCGGCGTCCGCGGGCTCGACCGCCAGCGCGAACCGACCATCCTGCGCATCGAGCCGATACCGGATCCCCGCCGCCGCCAGCACCAGCCCCCAGTCGCCGGCTTGCGTCGGGCTGGCCGTCGTCCGCAGCACCGAGCCGCCGACGAGGCCATTGTCGAGCGCCGGATCGTCCATCTACGGCAAGCCTAACCCGGCGGGGGCTCGGGGGCCGCTGGTTGGCCCAGCTCATCCGGCTTGACCCGGATATCGCCCGTGATAGCTTGTTCGATCCCGGAGGTGAGACGATGATCGGGAACATCGATCATTTCGTGAACCGTCAGATTCTGCTCTGGCAGGAAGAGCGGCGGATCGCGGAACGCAAGGGGCTCGAAGGCAACGGCGCGCAGCAGCCGACGATCTGCATCTCCCGTCAGTACGGCGCGCGTGGCGCCGAGATGGGTCGGCTGGTGGCCGAAAGGCTGGGCTTTCGGTTCTATTCGCAGGAGCTGATTCACGACGTCGCCGAGCAGGCGCACGTCCGCGCGCAGCTGGTCGAATCCCTCGACGAGCGGGTGCGGGACGGCATCTCGGAGTGGATGTCGGGCCTCATCCGGCGCGGCGTGTTCGAGCCGAGCGACTACCTGCGGAACCTCTCCAAGGTCGTGCTGACGCTCGCGCGCCACGGCAAGGGCGTGATCGTCGGTCGCGGGGCGCACTTCCTGCTCGACGCCAAGACCACCTTGCGGGTCCGGGTCATCGCGCCGCTCGAGGTGCGCGTGGCGCGCATCGCCGGACGCGACGGTCTCACCGACGACGCCGCGCGGACCAAGATCCTGCGCATCGACGGCGAGCGGGTCGCGTTCAACAAGCAGCACTACGGCGCCGACATCGCCGACCCGGTCCACTACGACCTGGTCGTCAACGCCGGGACGCTGGGGCTCGAAGGCGCCGCCTCCGGGGTCGTGCGCACGTTTCAGGACCGCTTCGGATCGACCTGAGTCGATCCGCCTGAAGCCGGCCCGCGGGCGATCTATTCTCCCCGCGTGGATGTGACGTTGACCTTCAGGGGCGGGACCGTCGAGGTGACGGGGCTGCCCGCGGACGGGGCCGCCCTGCCCGGCTGCCTGTGGGACGCGCGAACCGCCTGCTGGCGCGCGCCGGCCTCCGCCTACGCCGACCTGCGGCGGGCGCTCGCGCGGCAGGAGCGGGCCGTCGACGATCGCGCCCGCGGCTACGCCGAGCTGCCGGGGGGCGCGCTGGTCCGGCGGGCGCCGCGGCCATATCAAGAGGAAGCGCTCGCGGCCTGGCAAGCGGCCAAAGGCCGCGGTGTGGTGGTGTTGCCGACGGGCGCCGGCAAGACGCAGGTCGCCTGCATGGCGATCGACGACCGGCGCCGCAGCACGCTGGTGCTGGCGCCGACCCTGGATCTGGTCCGCCAGTGGTACGACGTCCTGCGCGCCACCTTCGGCGTCCCGGTCGGCGTCATCGGCGGCGGGGACTACGGCGTCGAGGCGCTGACGGTGTCGACCTACGATTCGGCCTACCTGCACATGGAGCACCTCGGCGACCGGTTCGGCCTGCTGGTCTTCGACGAGTGCCACCACCTGCCGGGCCCCGCCTACGCGCTGGCGGCGCGCGCGGCGGTGGCCCCCTTTCGACTGGGCCTGACGGCGACGCCCGAGCGCGCCGACGGACGTCACGCCGACTTCGACGAGCTGTGCGGCCCGATCGTCTATCGAAAAGACATCGTCGACCTGTCGGGCGGCGACTACCTGGCGCCGTACGAGACGGTGCGCCTCGCGGTCGAGCTCGGCGAGGCGGACCGCCGCGCGCACGACGAAGCGCGCGGCGTGTACCGGGACTTCCTGGCGCGAAACGGGATCCGGATGTCGAGCCCCTCCGGCTGGTCGGATTTCATCATCCGTTCGGCGCGCAGCGAGGACGGGCGGCGGGCGATGGCGGCCTACCGGCGGCAGCGCGAGATCGCCTTCGCGGCGCCGGCCAAGCTGGACTACGTGGGCCTCCTGCTCGACCGCCACCGCGACGATCGGGTGCTGCTCTTCACCCAGGACAACGCGACGGCCACCGAGCTGTCTCGGCGGTTTCTGATCCCGATCATCACGCACGAGACCCGCGTGCGCGAGCGCAGCGAGATCCTGGCCGGGCTCGCGGATGGCGGCTACGGCGCGATCGTGACCTCCAAGGTGCTCAACGAAGGGGTCGACATCCCGGCGGCGAACGTGGCGGTGGTGGTCTCGGGGAGCGCGTCGGTGCGCGAGCACGTGCAGCGCCTGGGTCGGATCCTGCGGGCGCAGGCCGGCAAGCACGCGCTGCTCTACGAGCTGGTCACCGCGAAGACCACCGAGACCTTCACGAGCGCGCGGCGGCGCGACCACAGTGCTTACCGCTGATCTGGTGGGCGCCCGCCGGCGCGGGACGGAGCTGCGCCTGCCTCCGACCGACGGGGCGCGACGGGCGCGGATCGCGGCGCTGGCGGCCGACTTCGGCGCTGTGGCGCGCGCGCACCTGGGGGAGCCCCGCGCGGCGGTCGAAGAAGCGCTGGAGGCGGCGGCGGAGGCGGCCCAGACCGGGGCCCCGGGCGAGCGGCGCCTAGCGGACGCCGTCCGCAAGCTGGTGTGCGACGAGCTACGCTTCGAAGAGCCGGCGCGCGAAGACGCCGTCGCTTGCCGCCGCGACACCTTTCGGCGCGCGGCCGCCGCCCGCCGGGAGGCGCCCGCGGCGCCCTTCGATCGAGCGGCGGTCCTGGATGCTGTTGCGCGCGCGCGGGGGACGACGGCCGCCGCGCTCGAAGCCGGGCTCTACGCCGATCGGCCCGGGGCGCAGCGCCTCCTGGCGGCAGAGTTGACCGCGCCGCTCCTGATCGCAACCGGCTTCGAGATCCGCGAGGCGCAGGCGGTGCTGCTGCGCGCGACCAAGATCGAGGCCAGCGTGCGCGCGGCGGACGCGGCGCTCTACCGCAGCCTGTTCAAGACTCTCAAATTCCTGCGCCTCCTGCCGATCATCACCGCCTCGAAGGACGCGGGCACGAGCGGCTACCGGATCGAGATCGACGGGCCGCTCAGCCTGTTCCAGGGGGGCGGCCGCTATGGCCTGCAGCTGGCGCTGGCGCTGCCGGCCATTGCCGCCTGCGACGCCTGGTCGATCGAGGCGGACGTCCGCTGGGGGGCCGAGCGCCGGCCGCTGCGCTTTCGCCTGGGCGGCTCGGCGACGACGGGGCGTGGGGGATCCGCGCGCGACGCGCCGGCGCCCGACGATCTGTCCGCATTCATCACCGCGTTCGAGCGCCTCGACAGCGGCTGGCGGATCGATCGGGAGCCGGCGGTACTGGATCTCCCCGGCGCCGGCCTGTGCGTCCCCGATCTGGCCTTCGTGCGGCTCCGCGACGGCGCCTGCGTCTACTTCGAGCTCCTTGGGTTCTGGAGCCGGGAGGCGGTCTTTCGCCGGGTCGATCTGGTGCGGGCTGGCCTGCCGCACCGGATCCTCTTCGCGGTGAGCAAGCGCCTGCGGGTCGGCGAGGCGATCCTCGACGACGCGCCGACGGCGGCGCTCTACGTCTTCGGTCGCGTCATCGCCGCCAAGGAGATCCTGGCGCGTCTCGAGGCGCTGGCCGGCTGACGATCGGGCGCGGTCGCGCTCCGCGGCGGGCGGCAGGCGCGCTACGGGTGCCCGTGCGGAAACCCGGTGCGGTACTTGCCGTCCCCATCGACGTCGAGAAAGACCGGGTTGGTGAGCGCGAACGGGTAGGCCGTGAAGGTCTTGCGATCGCCGACCACGGGCGACAGGGACTTCCCGCCGTCGACCCGGACCACCACGTACCCGTCGCGCGGGGTAGAGAGATCGAACGTCTCGTGGAAACGCACCGCCGCGGTGCCCGGCGGAACCGTCCAGCGCTTGGCCTCCTCGCCGTTCAGGTAGAGCGTCACCCGGTCGACCGAGACCCACGGGGCCGCCTGGACGGTGATCTCGGCGTGCGCCTTTCCGCCGCGCGCCGGGACCAGGTCGCCGATCGTGCCCCCGTTGACCGCCAGCGCGACGAACGGTCCGGTGGTGAAGAAGGCGTGGTGGCCACGGATCGCCGTCGCGATCTCCTTGGGATCGATCCGCTCGGGCCGATCCTCGCGCACCTTGACGTAGTTGCGCGGGTAGCCGCCGATGTTGAAGGTGAGGTGGTGGGTGTCGGAGTTTCCCGTCGCGGTGACCAGGTGATCGTGGTTGAGCAGCCCGAACCAGTCGTCGACCACGCGATCGACGCTGCGCCGCACGGGATCCTGATAGCCGTTCATCACTTCGAGCGCGTCGAAATCCCAGGAGAACCCGGCGCGGCCGGCGCGATCGGCGCGCGCGTCGAACTGACCGATGTCGAAATAGCCGATTTCGGCGTCGATGCGCGGGTGGTGCACGTCGATGATCGCGTCGGGCGCGTTCCGGCGCACGTCCTTGAAGAAGTCATCCGGCCGCCGGCCGTGCACCAGGATCGCGCCCTGCCCGGCCGCCTCCAGGTTGCGCGGCAGCGGAAACGCGCCGAAGTGACCCCAGACGGCGGTGGTCAGCTCGTCGCCGATCGCGCTCGCGATGTAGCGGCCGGCGTCGAGCTCGCGGATGTACGGCTCGTAGTCCGAGATCACGTTGTGATCGGTCGCCACGATCATCTGGACGTCGTCGGCGACGAACTCGAAGATCCGATCGTGCATCGGCACGCGCGAATCGGGCGAGCGCGCGGCGTGGACGTGGAAATCGGCCGACAGCCAGCCGGTCGTGTCGACGACGTGGGCGAGGCGGGCGATCACGGTGGCGCCGCGTGGGGTCACCTTGAGATGCCGGGCGGTGCTGATCTCCCATTCGGGGCCGCGGCTGACGGTCACGTCGTAGGTGCCCGCGGGCACGTGCGCGACGCCGACGCCGGTGAGCGACATGATCCGATTGAAGGCGGCGATCGCGCCGTCGCCCTCCTGCCGGGCGATGTCGACGCGCGTGAACTCGGGATCGGCGGTGCCGTCGACGCCCACCAGCGTCAGCTTGCAGGGAATCGGCTGGCCGGTCTGCGCGTCACGGACGTCGAACGAGAGGCCGCCCTCGACGGGCAGACGCGGCGGCGGCGCCGGCGGCGCGACGACGGCCGCGCCCACCACCGCGGAGATCCCCAGCGCGTACCAGGCGCCGAAACCGACCATCCGGGCCCAGGCCATCGATCTACCCACGACCTCCTACGACGACTTGGGTGCGTCGGGGGTGGACGTCTCCGGCTGGGTCGAGACCGGTTCGGATTTCGGTTCGGATTTCGGCTCGGATTTCGGCTCGGACTTTCTCTCCACCCTGGAGGCGGACGTGGATCTCGGCAACGGCGCGACCGACCCCGGCGTGACGGTGTCGGCGATCGGCCAGCCCATCGAATCGCGCTTCGGTCCTGAGCCCGGCGGCCTTCCGCCCGGTCCCCCGCGCGCGAAGGCCGGACCGCGCGATGCGCCCGGTCCACCGCCGGGACGCGGACCGCGCCCGCGAGAATCACCGCCCGGGCCGCCGCCCGGTCGACCACCGGGCCCGCCGCCAGGACGACCGCCCGGCCCACCGCCCGGACCGCCGCCGGGGCGACCTCCGGGGCCGCCACCGGGACGGGCGCCCACGCCACCACCGGGACCACCTGCCGGACGACCACCCGCACCGCCGCCCGGGCCACCGCCCGGACGACCACCGGGGCCGCCGCCGGGACGACCACCGGCTCCGCCGCCGGCTCCGCGACCTGGGCGCCGATCGCCGGGCTCGGCATCGGTACGCTTGGCCACGGGACGGCGACCTGGCCGACCATCCGGCAACGGAGGACCACCAGCGTCCCGGGTGACCATCCATCCGGGGCCGGCGGCGGGCGTGCCTGGACCCGAATCGCGATCGCGACCGCCGAAACCGAAGCCACCGCCCGGACGACCACCGGCTCCGCCCGGCCCACCCCCCGGACGACCACCGGCTCCACCCGGGCCGCCGCCCGGGCGACCACCGGCTCCGCCGGGGCCACCGCCCGGACGACCGCCGCCACCGCGGCCACCGCCGGCTCCGCCCGGACCTCCACCGCCGCCCCGATCGCGCCGACCCTGGCCGCCGCCGCGATCGCCGCGTCCATCCCGATCGCGCCGTTGCTCCGGACGCGGCAGAAGATCCACCAGATAGTAGAAGTCGCCCTGCTTCTTGGCGCCGGGCGGCGGATCCTCGCCGCTCAACACGCGGACAAGGCGCACGTTGTCGGCGCGATCGCGGATCACGTCGAGCGCCTCCATCAACCGCGCCAGGCGATCGCCCTTGATGTCGAGCTTCTCTTCCAGCTCGGCCGCCGCCGCAATGGCGCCCTCATCGACCACCGGCGCGGCGGCCTCCGCCACCTCCGGCTGTGGCGCCTCGGGCGCCGGCTCCTCGGGTGCGGGTCCGTCGGGCGTCGGACCTTCGGGCGGTGGTCCTTCGGGCGCGGGCACGTCGGTGCCAGCCGCCTCGTCGCCCGCCGCCGCCTCGACGGCCGGCGCTTCGACCAGCTCAGGCGACGGCGCTTCGACCAGCTCAGCCGATGGCGCGTCTGCCAGCTCAGCCGATGGCGCGTCGGGCGTCGGTTCATCGGCGAGCGGCGAGGCCGCTTCGGATTCGGCCGGGGCGGGAGCCGCCGGGGGGGCGACCGGCGCAGGACGATGCAGGCGCCGAATTCCCGCCGCCTCTCGAAGCACAATTCCTGGAAACTCGGTGACAGTTTTCATCGTTTGCACGCGGCGCGGGCGTTACGCCGCGCCGGCCTCACTTTGTTTTTTGGGCCGCTTCGAGCTTCTTGAAATCTTCGGTCGCTGTCTTGGTCAGCTCGTAGTTGTCGAGATCCTTGTGGCAACCGTCGCAGGTGAACTTCTGTCCGTTGCCCTTGGCCTGCTTGACCATTTCCTTCATCATCTTCTTCGCCTCGGCCCGGCCGCCCTTTGCACAGGCGCGGGCCGTCGGTGAGTCGCCTTTGATCGCGATCGTACACTTCCCATCGTCGGCGGCGCCGGCCGTCCCGATGAGCAGGAAAAGTAGCGCGGCGGCGGAGAGCGGGGCGGCAAAACGGATCATGGTTCCTCCTCGTGTGGTCTGTGGAGACGGCCCGGCCGTCGAACGCCTGAGCTTATAGCGCGGCCACCGCCGTCCCGGACAAATATTCGCTGCGAGCCCGGGCGGAATTTTCGGCGAGGGCCAAACGCGTTATAGTCACCGACCATGGCACAGATCCTCGACTGGAGATCGCGCGTCGTCCTGATGGCGACCCTGGGCATTTGCACGTTGTTCGGAACCCGCCCGGCGGCCGCGCAAGACAATAGCGAAGGGATCAAGGTCGAGCTCGGCGTGACCGGCGGCTATCACGGGTTCGCCAAGGATCTCGAGCTGGGCGTCGCCGATGACCCCACGCTGCCCAGCCCCAAGAGCTCGGCGGTCTTCGGGATCCGCGCCGCGTTGGTGCTCCACCCGATGTTCGCGATCGAAGGTGAAGCGCTGGGCATGCCCACCAAGGACAACCAGCTCGGCAAGAGCTTGTTCCTGGGCGCCTTCCGCTTGCATCTTCGCTACAACATCCTCCTCGGCGGTCCGGTGACGCCGTTCGTGCTTGCCGGCGTCGGTGGAACGTCGGTCCTTTCCAGCTCCGGCGGCGGCGGCTATACGGCGATCAAATCGGGTGACACCGACGCAAACTTCTATTTCGGCCTCGGTGCCAAATACGCCCTCACCGATCTGCTGCACCTGCGGCTCGACGGCCGGGTCCTGGCGGCCCCCAACGTCAAGAACAACGGTTTCTCTCCCGACTGGGAGGTCACGCTCGGCTTCGGCGTCACGCTGGGCGGCCACGCGCCCCCGCCGCCCGCGCCGGTCGTACAGCTGGTCAAGGACACCGACGGCGACGGTATCACCGACGACAAGGACAACTGCCCGAACGAGGCCGGTCCGCGTGAGAACAAAGGCTGCCCCGACAAGGACACCGACGGCGACGGCATCGTCGACCGCCTGGACAAGTGTCCCGACAAGGCCGGCCCGAAGGAGCGCGACGGCTGCCCCGAGGAGGATCGCGATCACGACGGCATCGTCGACTCGGCGGACAAGTGCCCCGACGACCCCGAGGACAAGGACGGCTTCGAGGACGCCGATGGCTGCCCGGATCCCGACAACGACAAGGACGGCATCCTCGACGAGAAGGACAAGTGCCCGAACGAGCCTGAGACCAAGAACGGGTACCAGGACGAGGACGGCTGCCCCGACGAGGTGCCGGCACAGGTCAAAGCCTTCACCGGCGTCGTCAAGGGGATCAACTTCCGGCGCAACTCGGCCGACATCAAGGCCTCGTCCTTCCCGTTGCTCAAGCAGGCGATCATCGTCTTCAAGGACTACCCGGCCCTGCGGGTGGAGATCTCCGGCCATACATCGACCGAGGGGAAGCGCGAGTTCAACATGAAGCTGTCGCGCAAGCGGGCCGAGGCGGTGAAGGCCTTCCTGGTCTCGGCGGGCATCGACGAGAGCCGCATCGGAACCATCGGCTACGGCCCCGACAAACCGATCGCCGACAACGACACCAAAGAGGGTACCGAAAAGAACCGGCGCATCGAGTTCCGGCTGCTCTCCGGCAGCGAGAAGATCCAGACCCAGCCCGAGCCCGAGGACATCAACCCGTCGCCCGATCGCAAGGCCAAGAGCAAAGGCGGGAAGACCAAGGGCGACAAGGCCGGAAAGGCCAAGGCGGACAAGGCGGCCGACAAGGCCAGCAAGGCGGCCGACAAGGCCAGCAAGGCGGCCGACAAGGCAGACAAGTCAGTAGAGAAGGCAGACAAGGCGGCCAGCAAGGCAGACAAGGCGGCCAGCAAGGCCAGCAAGGCGGCCGACAAGGCAGACAAGGCCGCCGACAAGCCCAAGGCCGGCAAGAAGAAGGTCTCCGCGCCGTCGACCGACGACGAGCCGATGCCGAAGTAGATCGACGACCGGCCGTCGCGCTGGCCGCTACTTGGCGAGCGAGGGGAATACCGGGCAGCCGCGCGGGAACGGGCGCGCGTGCTCGGGCGAGGTGGTGACGGGGTTGGGATCGCGGCAGAGCTCGCTGTCCGAGCAGGCCACCAGCTTGTCGATGGCCAGGTTGCGCGTCGCGGTCACCGGACGCCCGAAGTGGGGGCAGTGGACGACCACCTTGAGCGACACCGAACGCTGCATGGCGGCCCGATTATAGCGCCGCAGAAGCCGACGCGATCGGCACGTCGGTCTCGACCGGGGTGGCGTAGTCGACGCCCGGGATCTCGAACCCGAAGAGCCGGCGAAAATCGGTCTTGAAGCCCGCGTAGTCGGTCACCTCGAACAGATTCTCGGTCGTCACGGTCTCCCAGAGCGCGGCCACCCGCGCCTGGACGCCGGCCTCCATCTCGCGGTCGTCGATGCGGATGCGGCCCGCCTCGTCGGTGGTCGGGCTGCGCCCGGGTGCGAGGTGATCGCGAAAGAGGCGCGCGATCTGCTCGGCGGTCCCCTCGTGCGTCCGGGCCT